>Ga0105046_10000739_pt1 | contig 47490 bp, 34 predicted proteins | sample MAT03_FD_78385 | JGI IMG/M metagenome (GOLD analysis project Ga0105046, IMG submission 78385) | Freshwater microbial communities from Lake Fryxell liftoff mats and glacier meltwater in Antarctica - MAT-03 (megahit assembly) | ecosystem: Environmental > Aquatic > Freshwater > Ice > Liftoff... | reverse complement strand
GGGTGCGGAGGCCCGGACGCGGGCGACCGTCCGCTACCACCAGGCCCGGAACGCCGCCGCCCACCGGTCCCGGCTCAGACATCGGAAGCAGAGAACGAAAGAGTTAATTGCGCTGTAGTGTTAGGGAAGGGGGCCGGGGGGTTAGGTTTCCCCGCACGCCCGCCGTCAAGTATTCCCATAAACCAACAACATGAACCCGAAGAAAGTCCTCGTCACCGGCTCCGCCGGGCGCGTCGGCCGGGCCGCGGTCCGCGAGCTGGCCGCCCGCGGGCACCACGTCGTCGGCTTCGACCTGCGACCGACGCCCGGTATTCCCGCGAATCAATCCGTCGTCGGGCCGCTCGGCGATGTTGGGGCGCTGCGCGAAGCCGCGAGCGGCGTCGATTGCGTCATTCACCTCGCGGCCACGCCCGACGACGCCCGCTACCCACGCGGCGCGGCCCCGGACGACGGCGATAACTTCCTGTCGGAACTCGTTCCGAACAACGTCATCGCCCCGTATCAGATCATGGAGGCGTGCCGCGTTTTGAGAATTCCCCGCGTCGTGCTTGCCAGCACCGGGCAGGTCATCGGCGGGCACCTCCTCGACGGCAACACGCCGGTCACGACGGCGCACCCGTATCAGCCGCGCTACCTGTACGCGGCGACGAAGGTCTTCCTCGAAGCGCTCGGTCAGGTGTACGCGAAGGAGCACGGCACCGAGGTGCTGGCGGTGCGGCTCGGGTGGTGCCCGCGCGACCCGGGGCAGGTCGCCGAGATCGCCGCGTCGGAGCTGTTCCAGGACGTGTTCCTCAGCCCCGGCGACGCCGGCCGGTTCTTCGCCGCGACGGTCGACGCCGCGAACCTGCCGGGGTATTCCGTCGTCCACGTTACCAGCCGGCACCCCCACGCCCCGCGGTACGACCTGAGCGACGCCGGGCGGCTCCTCGGCTGGCAGCCGCGCGAGAGCTGGCCGACGGGGGCGTCGGAGTTCGCGTGAGGCACGTAAACTACACCCATGACCCACCCCGCCGACCTCCCGCCGCCGCCGGCCTGGTACCGCGAGCCCGTCCGCATCGGCGGCCTCCCGATGGCGTCGCGGTTCAACCTCGCCCCGCTCGCCGGCTACACCAACCTGCCGTTCCGCCTGTCCGTCCGCGAGATCGGCGGCGTCGGCCTGTGTACGAGCGACCTCGTCAACGCCCGGGCCATCCTCGAAGGCCTCAAGAGGACGATGGAACTCCTCGCCACGGACGCGGCGGAGCGGCCGCTGTTCGTGCAGATCTTCGGCAGCAACGCCGACGAGATGGCCCGCGCCGCGGCGTGGCTCGTCGCCCACGGGAAGGCCGACGGCATCGACATCAACATGGGCTGTCCGGTCCGCAAGGTCGTGAAGACCGGCGGCGGGTCGAGCATGATGTGCGACACCACCGGCGCGACCGTCGCGCTGGTGCGGCGCGTCGTGGAAGCGGTGGAGGTGCCGGTGACGGTAAAGATGCGGCTCGGCTGGGACGACGACCACCTGACGGCGCCGTTCTTCGCCCGCGAGTTCGAGGCGGCCGGCGTGGCGGCGCTGACGATCCACGGCCGGACGCGCGAGCAGGGGTTCAGCGGCGGCGTGAACCACGACGGCATCCGCCGGGTGGTGGAAGCGGTGGAGCGCATCCCGGTCTACGGCAACGGCGACGTGCGGAGCGTGGCCGACGCCGCGCGGATGATCGACGACACGGGTTGTCACGGGATCGCGCTGGGCCGCGGGGCGCTGGCGAACCCGTGGGTGTTCCGCCAGTTCGACGCCTGGGTGCGGACCGGCGACCCCGGGCCGCGGGCGACGTATCACGAGCGCCTCGACTTCATGCGGCTCCACCTCCGCCGGCTGATCCACTGGCGCGGCGGCGAGAAGTACGGGTGCGTGCAGTTCCGCAAGGTGGCGACGTGGTACACGAAGGCGCTGCGCCTGCCGAAGCGGACGCAGGCGGCGCTGGTGATGCTGGAGAACCTGGCGCAGTTCGAGGAGCTGGTGGCGCCGTTCGCGGTGGAGCCGCCGCCCGGGTGGAGCGAGTACGACGCGCAGCAGGCGCACGTCGCGGTGCCGGCCGGGCCGATCAGTCACTGGTAGGCGGGCGGCTGTTACTCGCGCGGCACGACGGACTGCACGATGCCGTTGAACACGAAGCGGAAGGTGCCGTGCGGCTGGCCGCGGAACAGCACCTGCGGGCCGAACAGCGCCAGCCGGCCGCGACCCACCCGGGCGTCCACCACCGCCGCGCCGCCCTCCAGGTGCTGCTGGCCCCACGCCCAGCCGCTCCGCAGCGGCGTCGGCGTGTCGAACCACGCCACCCGCACCGCCCCCGCCGCCGCGGCGCCGTTCGTCAGCCGGAACGTCGGGCTGTTCGAGAACATCACGTCGGCGTGGTCGCCGAGACCCCACGCCAGCGGGTTCGCCGCGTCCACCTTCACCCGCAGCACCGACGACGGCACGTAGAACGTCGTCGACGCCAGCGCCTTCGGCTCGTTCTTGTCGTCCACCTCCGTCAGGTAGTTCGCCACCGGCACGCCCAGCTCCTGCCCCAGCTTCGTCGAGCTGCCGATGGCGAGCACCGTGCCACCGGCTTCGAGGAAGCGCTTGATCTGCGGCACCGTCGTCGCCTTCGTGACGGCGCCGCGCGGTCCTTTCGCCTCGTCCGGCGCGTCCTTCCCGGGCGGGTCGGCGCCGTAGGCGCCGTCCACGAGGATGAGCACGTCGTACCGCTCGCGCAGGTCGCCCTTGTCGAGCTCGGGCGTGAACACGACGCGGTGCGGGAACTCGAACTGCTCCAGCAGCCAGCGCGTCCACCCGGACGGCATCGACCCGCCGGTCTTGTCCCACAGCGCCACCCGCGCCGGCTTCAGCGCCACCGCTTCGGGCGCCGCATTAACCCCGTGGAACGTCACGCCCAGGTCCGCGGCGATCGACTCCAGCGCGGCCGAGGTCGAGGGCTTGCGCGGGATGAAGAACGTCCCCGCCGGGCGCCCCGCGCTCGCAGCTTGAAGGCGACGCACTTCCTCGCCGGCCTTGTGGAGCCGGTTCACGGCGCGGAAGGCGTCGTTCGTCTCCAGTCCCAGGTAGAAGCCGACCGCGCCGTCGGCGCCGAGCACGCGCCCGGCCGGCGGCGCGAGCGATTCAACCGTGATCTCCTCGAACGGCCCGTCGAAGCCCTCAAGAATCCGGTCGAAGCGCACGGCCATCTGGTAGGCGAGGGTGTAGCCGGCGGAGTCGTAGGGGCGCACCGGCGGGCCGCCGGGGTAGGCGAAGTCGTTCGGGTGGTCCTGCGGCTCGAACATGTCGAGGACGTGGGCGCGGAACGCCTGCCCGCTCCGCACCACGTACGAGCCGCGCGGGTAGCGCTTCCCGCCGACCGCGAAATCGGCCGTGGTGCGGTGGACCTTCACGCCGGTGCCGAGGAGAGCGTTCACGAACTTCGTCGCGGTGAGGAAGTCGGGCTGGTCGGCGGGAATGACGTAGCCGCGCGGGTCGCGGCGGGCCGGGTCGCGGAACAGCTTGTCGAAGTCGGCCCCGCCCTTCGGCCCGTCCTTCCCCTTGGCCGCGGCCTGTGCCGCCGCCACGACCTTCGGCGTGACCGTCCAGCTGTCGCGGCCGCCGCGCTCGATCGCGTTGTTCCCCATCTTCCAGATGTTGAACAGCAGCTGCTCGCGGTGCCGCGAGGCGTAGTCGAGCACCGCCCGGTTCGCCGTCAGCGAGTACTCGACCGACTGCCGGAAGTGCCACTTCTGCGGCGGCACCGGGGCCAGGTAGTCGCCCTTGGGCAGCTGCTTCGCCGTCACCAGCGGGATGCTCATCGGCGTGGGGCTGCCAACGGTCTCGGTGAGGAGGCCGATCATGTTGTGGAACCCGGCGGTGGTGCGGAGGCCGCCGTTGAACCACGTCGAGTACGGCGCCCCGGACCGGCTCGTCGCACCCGGCTTCCCCTCGACGAGGAACCGCTGCATCATGGCGGCGCCGACGGCGTCGATGCCGTTGAGGGTGAGCGGGTCGCAGAAGTAGTTGAACGGGTCGCGGAACGGCGGGCAGAACAGGACGGTGCCGGGCGGGCCTGACTGGTGGTGGTTGTACACCACCTGCGGGAACCACTCGCGGTACATGAACCGGTTGAGGTTCTTCGTTTCCGCCTGCGTGTTGGCGTAGAAGTCGCGGTTGTTGTCGTGGCCGACGTACTTCTGGTACAGGCGCGGCAGGCCGGTCAGGCTGCGCTTCGTCGGCTCCTTCTCCTTCATGTAGTGGTCGGCGACGAGGTCGTGCCCGTCGGGGTTGGCGTGGACGAACAGGATGACCACGTCGTCGAGGATGCGGCGCGTCTCGGCGTCGTCGGCGCTAACGAACTGGTAGACGGACTGGATGAGCACCTGGGCGCAGAGCGTCTCGCTGGCGTGGAGTCCGCCGTCGATCCACACCACGGCCTTGCCGCCCGCCGCGAGCTGCCGGGCCTGATCCTCGGTGATGCCATCGGCGAGGGCGAGGCGGCGCGACGTGGCCTTGAGCGCGTCGAGCCGGCGGTGGTTGGCGGGTGAGGTGACGACCGCGGCGAGCTGCGGCCGCCCCTCGGCGGTGGTGCCGATGGTGACGAGCTTGATGCGGTCGGACTCGGTGGCGAGCTTCTGCCAGTACGACTTGAGTTGCTGGTAGTTGGCGAGGGAGTAGTCGTCGCCGATGTCGAATCCGACGGCGGCCTTCGGGGTGGTGATCGCGGTCGCTTGCGCGGGGGCGGCGGCGACGAGTAGCGCGACGAGGACGACGGCGGACAGGCGGGTCATGGGGGTTTCCGTGGGGGACCGAGTGGCGGTTCCGCTATTGTGCGCGACCGCGAGCCACGGCACCACACGGCGGGGAGGATCAGGAATAGTGAGCACATGAACAATGAATTCTGGTTCTGAACGGGCCTTTTTTTTCGGAAGGGGGCTTGCCCAGTAGCGGCCCGCGTATTATTCCCAAAAAAAAACGTTCTTTCTGTCTCAGCATGCGGCTGCTTCCCGTTGCGAGTAATTCGTAGATATGACGTAGGATGCCCATGGGACTGCCTCTTCGGTTAAATTGGTTGACGATCGTCCGCGCCGCTGCGTACCGCGCATCCGGGTTGATCCTCCTCGTCTCCGTGGTACTCAAGGTGACGAGTACCGAGGCGTCGTTACCCGGTCGCACGCTCACCGGGGCTCCGCTCCTGTTCGTCGGGGCGGAAGTCCTGCTTGGTCTCTGGTTCCTGAGCGGCACGGCCGCGAAGGTCGGGCGAACGACCGCGATCCTGGTTCTGACGCTGTTCGTAGCGCTGAACCTCGTCAAGGTCTACGACGGGGCGGCGTCGTGTGGCTGCTTCGGGGCGGTGGCGGTCGCCCCGGCGTATGTGGCGGCCGTCGAAGTCGTGTTCCTCGCCCTGATGCTCCCGTTTCCGCGGGTGTCGGAGTGGGCGCCGTCCGACGCCAACGCGGCGTGGGTCGTGGGGATGGCCGCGGCGCTGTTCGTGGTCTACCTCGGGGTGGGCTACGGGGTGACGGGGCGGGTGGCGTCCGACTGGCTCGACGGCGGCGACCCGGCGGCGACGTTCGAGCAGCACGTCCCGGGGGACGAGCCGGGCGGGGTGACGACATTCGAGCTTCGGTGGCGGAACGCGGGTGCCGAGCCCGTGCAGTTGACGTTCCTGCGGGCGTCGTGCGCGTGCATGCAGACGCGATCTCTCCCGCTGTGGGTAGCGCCCGGTGAGGAGGTAGTGATCCCCGTCATCTTCACGGCCCCCGGCGGGCGCGGGATGTACCGGCGGAACTTCGAGATCGTGACCACGGCGACCACGCTGCGTGGGTCCGTTCGCGGGCAGGTTCGTGCCCCGTGAGGCACGCGCCCGAGCGGGCGGGGGGAGAGGTCGGTGGGCTCATTCGGGTTCCTGACACGGGAGGATCGGATGAACAGTCTCGTGACTACTCGGTGGGGCGGCCGGGCGCTGTGTGCGGCCCTGGTGTTCGCCCTGGTCGTGGCGACCTCGGGGTTCGTGCAGGCCATCACCGGCGCGGGTACGCCCTGCGACACGTGTAGCGCCAGGTGCTACGAGTACCACGGTGCGGAGTGCTGGAAGTCGGCGAACCCTATGTCCTGCTTCCAGGCGGCGTGCGCGAACTGGTGCGACGGGTGCGTTGTGATGAACGGATCCAACACGATCGACTGCGGGGGTCCGAACTGCTGGGAGTCGGGCGTGAGCGTCAACGGAGGCAACGTGTGCTCGAACGCGTGCTGGAACATGCTGTGCTACGACTCCCCCTGGTACGCGACCGGGAAGACCGATAAGCACTGCGGCCAGGTGCAACAGGAATGCAACTTCAAGGGCTCCACCGTGGCTTGCTCCAAGTGCGATTGTCCTCCGCAATGACGGGTTGTCGGCTCAAGGGTTATCGCGACGGACGAGTGGTTCCACCGTCGCACCAGTCGCGGTAAACCTGGTTTCACGACGCGAGGATGGTCCATCGGATCAGCCGAGTTCTTCGTCCACAGAGGTCGCCGATGCCGCACAGGGTCGCCGCACTGGTCCTGACGACACTCCTGTTCCTTGCCCCCGCGCGCGCCCAGGACGGGAGCGGGGGGGCGTTCAAGACGATCGCGGATAGTGGGGAGGCGCGGAAGAAACTCTACCTCAACAACAAGCGGATCATCGGGACGGTCAAGAGCTACACCGTCGAGTCCAAGGACGGCCGGTTCACGGCCACCCTTTCCGACGACGGGGATTTCGAGACGGTGATGGACGCGGCGTGGAACCAGAGGTACACGGTAACGACCGCCCGTGGTCAGGCCCGACGCGCCGGAATCGGATTCTACTCGAACAAGGAAATCGTCTACAGCGTGCTCCGCGACGGCGAGTCGTTCAGCATTAAGGACTTCTTGGCCCGCTCCGACAGTGCGTTCACGTACACGCAGCGCACGACCGACGGACCGGGGTGGTTCGTCTCCGCATTCGACGCCAGTCGGAGTGTCGATCTCGTCGGCGTCATCCTGGCCGGGGGCAACCGGATGACTCACACCTTCGCCCTCGGCTCTGCCACCCGCGCCACGAAGTTCGGTAAGGATGTACTCGCCATTCCGTCCACGCTGACCCCGAAGGCGGGGATCGTCGAGAAGATCGGCGGCGGGGTGGTCAAGCAGACGAGCTACTTCGACCCGGCCAACGCCCACGTCTTCCTCGGGTCGGAGTCGGCGGAGCCGGCTACCAAGGATAGGCCGTGGGCGCACCAGCAAATTTGCGTCCTGGAGTACCAGCCGCGCCCCGGTGGCGCGCCGGTGCCCAAGCGGTTCACCCGCCACGTCCAGCCGGAGAAGGGCGAGAAGCTGCTGGAGTACGAGGTGGACTTCACCCGGTACGAGGACTACACCCCGACCGCCGACGACTTCCGGCTGGAGGACCGGTACGGCCTCACCACCCCCGTTGGGCCGGGGGACAAGTCGCTCGTCGGCGTAAAGTCGGCCGGCCGCTCCCGGGCGTGGCTGTGGGGCTCGATCCTCGCCGGCGTGCTCGCCGTCGGGGTTGTCGGGTTCGTGCTCTACCGCCGGCGGCGACGTGGGGCAGCGCCCGGCGCCTGACAACGCGTCGTCACGGCCGGCCGCGCGCCGCGGCGGCCTCGCGCAGCTTGTGCTTCTGAACCTTCCCGGTCGCCGTCAGCGGGAACGCCGTCACGAACTCCCAGTGCCGCGGCACCTTGAACCCCGCCAGCCCGGCCCGGCAGTGCGCCTCCAGCTCGGCAGCGGTCGCCGCGGCGCCGGGCGCCAGCCGCACCCAGGCCATCACCTCCTCGCCGTACCGCTCGCTCGGCACCCCGACCACCTGCGCCTCGCCGACCGCCGGGTGACCCTGAAGGTATTCTTCCACCTCCCGCGGGGAAATGTTCTCGCCGCCGCGGATGATCACGTCCTTCAACCGGCCGACCACGCTCACGTAGCCGTCGGCGTCCATCACCCCCAGGTCGCCGGTGTGCATCCACCCGGCCGCGTCCACCGCCGCCCGCGTCGCGTCCGGGTCGCCCCAGTAGCCGGACATCACGCCGTAGCCGCGGGTACACAGCTCGCCCGATTCCCCGCGGGGAACGACCCGCCCGGTCGCGGCGTCGATCACCTTCACCTCGACGTGCGGGTGGACCCGGCCGACCGTGCCCACCCGCTTCTCCACCGGGTCGTCCGGGTGCGTCTGCGTCGAGACCGGCGAGGTCTCGGTCATCCCGTAGCAGATCGTCACCCCCGGCATGTGCAGCCGCTCGCGCACCTGCCGCATCACGGCCACGGGACACGTGGCGCCGGCCATGATCCCCGTACGCAGGCTCGACACGTCGGTCGCGGCGAGGGCCGGGTGTTCGAGCACGGCGATGAACATGGTCGGCACCCCGTACAGGGCGGTGCAGCGCTCGGCGGCCACGGCCTCCAGCGCGGCGGCGGCGGCGAACCCTTCGCCCGGCACCACCACGCACGCCCCGTGGGCGACGCACGCCAGGGTGCCGAGGACCATGCCGAAGCAGTGGTAGAACGGCACCGGCACGCACACCCGGTCGGCGGCGGTGAGGCCCATCCGCTCGCCGGTGAAGTAGCCGTTGTTGAGGACGTTGTGGTGGGTGAGGGTCGCGGCCTTCGGCAGGCCGGTGGTGCCGGACGTGTACTGAATGTTCACCGCGTCGTCGAACCGCACCGCCGCCTCGCGCGCCGCCAGGTCGGCGGCGGACACCCCGTCGGCGGCGGCGAGCAGCGCCGGCCAGTCGTCGTCGAGCACGAGCGCCTCGCGGAGGTCGGGGCAGCGGGACCGGACCGGGGCGAGCGTTTCGACGTAGTCGATGCCGCGGAAGCCGCGGGCCAGGAGGAGGACGCTGACCCCGGCCCGGTTCAGGGCGAATTCCAGCTCGGCGGCGCGGTAGGCCGGGTTCAGGTTCACCAGGATCGCGCCGGCCCGCGCCGCGGCGAACTGGGCGATCACCCACTCGGCCCGGTTCGGCGCCCAGATGCCGACGCGATCGCCGGCCGCGACCCCGCGGGCCATCAGCCCCCGGGCGGCCTGTCCGCTCAACTCCCACAGCTCGCGGTAGGTCGCGCGGAAGTTCTGCGACCGCACCACGAGCGCGTCGGCGTCCGGGACGCGCTCGGCGGTGCGACGCAGGTTCTCCCCGACGGTCTCGGCGAGGAGTGGGAGCGGGGACGTGCCGTGGGCGTAGGAGAGTGTCATCGTGCGGCGCGGGGGTTGGCGGCGGTCCCGCCATTGTGCGCGACCGCCGGCCGCGCCGCCACCCGGGGCTTGCCCGCGACGCCCGGCCCGGCGAGAATCGCTACCGCCAACCCTCTCCCACCGAGACCGACCATGCCCCGCCTTCTCGCCGTACTGCTCGCGGCGGTTGCCGCGCACGCCGTCGCCGCCGACCCGCCGCGCCACACGTTCCTCGCCACCGGCGCCGAGACGTTCATCGCCGACGACACCGGCAAGGCGAGCTGGACGCACCCGCACTCGTCGCGCGACGGCTGGGTTCTTCCGAGCGGCAACGTGCTCCTCGCCCTCTCCAAGAGCAAGTCCTACCCGAGCGGCGCGGTCGTCGAGGTGGACCGGGCCGGGAAGGTGCTGTTCGAGTTCAAGGGCACCCAGAGCGAGGTGAACACCGTGCAGCCGCTGCCGGGCGGGCGCGTGATGCTGACCGAGGCCGGCGACCGCCCGCGCGTCCTGGAGGTCGATCGGACCGGCAAGATCGTGGCCGACGTGCCCATTCAGGCCCAGACGAAGGACCACCACATGCAGACGCGGATGACCCGGAAGCTGGCGAACGGGAACTACCTCGTGCCCCAGCTGCTCGACAAGGTGGTCCGCGAGTACGACCCGGCCGGGAAGGTGGTGTGGGAGGCGACGGCCCCGCACATGCCGTTCACCGCCATCCGCCTGCCCGACGGCAATACGCTCGTCGGCTGCACCCGCGGCAACCTCGTGGTCGAGCTCGACCGGGCCGGCAAGGAGGTGTGGCGGCTGACCAACGACGACCTGCCGGGCCGGCCGCTGGACGACTGCTGCGGGGTGGAGCGCCTGAAGAACGGGAACACGGTGGTGACGAGCTATCACGCCGGCCCCGGGAAGGTGCGGCTGCAGGAGGTGACGCGCGACAAGAAGGTGGTGTGGACCTACACCGACACCCGCCGCTCCGGCATCCACACGTTCCAGATCCTCGGCCCCGACGGTCGGCCCGGCGCCAACCCCCTCCGGTAGCTGGCGCGTCGCCACGCGCCGCGGCCGCCGCCCGTGGGTATGCTGCATGGCATCCCGCCCGGAGGAGCGCCGTGCCCGACCGTCCGCCTCGCCCCCACGCTGTCGGCCTGTTCCTCGCCGGCGCGGCCGTCGCCGCCGTCGTCATGGACCTGTCCGCTACCCACCGCGGGCACCACGGCGACAGCATGATTCCCGTCCTCGCCAGCCTCTACGGGTGGGAACCGTTCTTCTGGATGACCGACCGCAACGGCCTCCTCCTCGGCCTCCTCGCCACCCCCGTCCACAACCCCCTCGCCAACCTCCTCGTCCAGTTCGGCCTGTCCGTGTTCGCCGGCGTCGCCGCCCTCGGGCTCGTCGCCCGCTACCACAACCCCGCCGCCGTGTGGCCCGCCGTCGGCGCCGGGGCGTGGGCGCTGCTCCTGTTCGCCGGCGGCGAGTACGAGCGGTTCAACATGCTCAACCCGTGTCAGCCCTACGCCGTGTCACTGTTCCTCGCCGCCGCCGGGCTCCTCCTCGCGGGGAGCGGCCGGTGGTGGGGCTGGCTCGCCGCGGTCGCGCTGTTCTGCGGCGTCGGCTGGGTGAACCTCGGCCTCGGCATGAACCTCGGCCCGTGGCTCGTCGCCCGCCGACTCTTGGCCGGCGTCGGCACCGCCGCGACCGTCCGCGGTCTCCTGCTGCTGACGCTCGGCACCGGCGTCGGCCTCGGGTTGCAGCGGTTGTCCGACCACCACGACACGCACTTCGGGTTCGTTGTCGTGGAGAAGTGGCAGGAGGGCTGGGCCGGGCTGGCGAAGGACGTGCGCGAGCACTACGAGTCGAACCTGCACGCCACGGCGGCGCTGCTGGTGGTCGGCCTCGCGTGGCGGCTGCTGCCGGCGACGCGGACCGCGGCGCGGCCGGCGCTCCGCGACGCGCTGGCGGCGCTGGCGGCGTTCGCGCTCACGTTCGCGTTCGTGGGGACGACGCAGTGGGCGGCGCAGAACGCGTACTCGTCGCGCTACGTGTTCCCGTCGATCTTCCTGCTGAACGTGGCCGCCTGCGGCGCGGCGCTCGGCCCACCGCTGTCGCGCCTGGCCGGGGCGCGGCCGCGGGCGGTGGCGGTGGGCGCCGCGGCGCTGCTGCCGCTGATGACGCTGGCGGTGTACGGGTGGCCGTCGCTGGCGGCGGCGCGGGCGGCGGTGGACGAATCGACCGGCCGTTACACCGCGGACGTGCTGGAGATGCGGTGTACGCACATCTCGGGGGAGTACTGGGACGTGTGGCCGGCGGTGTTCCACGCGAACCTGGCGCGGTACGAGCGCGGCGAGGAGGGGACGGTGTGGGGGCTGGCGTTCCGGGCGGCGCCGACGCAGAAGAAGTGGTCGGCGGTGCCGCCGGCGGACGTGCGCATCGGCTGGCTGGTGCGCGAGGGGGCGTCGGGCCCGCCGGGCGAGACGGCGCCGTGGTGGCTGTCGCACTACCCGAAGCACCACGAGGCCCGGCGGACGCCGCGGGTGGTGCTGCTCGTCGCGCCGTGACGGGCGGCGTGTCGGAACGCGCGTGACCGTCGCGGACCCTCCGGGGAGGGTGGGTTGTCTGCAGACTCCGCAACTTGTTCGACGCGGCCGCGGGGTTTCTGGTCCGCATCGGAGGTGGTTATCCCCCTCACCCCGCGTGCTTCGCCGCGACCCTCTCCCCCGAGGGGAGAGGGTGGGACTGGTGGTGCCCCATCACGGGCGGGCATCGAGGCGCGGACGCAGCGCCAGCGTGGGCGCGTGGGTCCCCGCCCGCGACGAGGTCCGGCGGCCTCCCACCCTCTCCCCTCGGGGGAGAGGGTCGCGGCGAAGCACGCGGGGTGAGGGGGATAACCACCTCCGATGCGGACCAGCGAACCGTTACGCGACGCGGATCACCTGCGGAGCAGCACCGCACACTTCCGACCAGGCGACATTCGCCGCCTCACGGCGTCGGGCCGCGGCCGACGTGGCGGTCGAGCCAGGCGAACACCTCGCGGTGCCACACCAGCGCGTTCTGCGGCTTCAGCACCCAGTGGTTCTCGTCCGGGAAGTACACTAGCCGCGTCGGCACCCCCTTCTGCCGCAGCGTGTTGTAATACTCGAACCCCTGCGTCACCGGCACCCGATAATCCTTCTCGCCGTGCAGCACCAGCGTCGGCGTCTTGAAGTTCGCCGCGAACCGTTGCGCACTCTGCCGGTCGATCTTCTCCATGTCCAGCCACGGGAACGCCCCCAGCGCCCGCTGCCGGCCCGACACCACGTCCGACGCCATCTGGCTGTGGTAGCTGTACACCCCCGCGTGACACACGTGCGCCTTGAACCGGTTCGTGTGGCCGTTCAGCCACGCCATCATGTAGCCGCCGTAGCTCCCGCCCGCCGCCGCCATCCGCCCCTTGTCGATCCACGCCTTCCCCTCGAACCAGTCGGTCGCCTTCATCACGTCGGCCAGCGGCTTGGTGCCGTAGTCGCCGGTGATCGAGTCGGTAAACGCCTGGCCGTAGCCACTGGAGCCGTGGAAGTTCACGACGCCCACCACGTACCCGCGCGCCGCCCACACCTGCGGGTTCCAGCGGAAACTGAACTCGCTCATGATGCCGTTGTGCGGCCCGCCGTGCACCATCTGCACCAGCGGCCACTTCTTCGCGGGGTCGAAGTCCGGCGGGTAGAACACCCACATCGGCACGTCCGCGTCGCCCGCCCCCTTGAACGTCACGCTCTCGACCTTCCCGACCTTCCACGACTTCACCAGCTCGTCGTTGAAGTGCGACAACTGGCGCGGCGCGTTCATGCCGGGGCCGTGCGCGAACACCGCCGGCGGCTCGTCGAAGCTGGTGCGGAGGTACACCCCCCTGCGCACCTCGCGGGCGAAGTCGATGGAGCGCTCCGACACCTTCTCGGCGTCGCCGAACCGCTTGCCGTCGGTCCCCACGAAGGCGATGCGGACGTAGCCGGCGTCTTCCACTTCCACGGCGATGCGCTTGCTGTCCGGGAGCCAGCGCGGGCTCGAACAGCTGCGGTCCAGGTCGGCCGTCAGCTCGCGCGCCCTCGTGCCGTCGTGCAGCATCAGCCGGCGGCGGTCGGCGTAGAAGAACTTCGTCGTCTGCCGCAGGAACGCGATCGACTTGCCGTCGGGGCCGTACGCCGGGCTCGTGTCCGACGCGGGGTTGTCGGTCGTGAGGTTCCGCGGCTCGCCCTTGCGGCCGATCGGCAGCGCAAAAAGGTCCGCGTTCGGGTCGAGGCCGGGGTCCTTCGAGGCGTCGCCGACGAAGCAGAGTTCCTTGCCGTCGGGGGCCACGTCGTAGTCGTCGGCGCCGGGTTCGTAGGGCGGCAGGTGGAGGGCGGTGCCGGCCATCAGGTTGGCGTGCCTGCCGGTCGCCACGTCGATGCCGAACACGACCGGCCGCTTGCCGTCGGTCAACCACTTGTCCCAGTAGCGGTAGACGGTCGAATCGATGACCACGGCCTTCGCCTTCTTCTCCTTCTCGGCCTTGTCGCGCTGGCGGTAGCTGGCGTCGTCCGGGGTGTCGGGCCACGTCCAGGCGACGGCGTAGAGCGTCTTCGCGTCGCCGCCCCACTTCAGGCCGCCGGGTGACATCGGCATGTCACTGACGCGGCGGGCCTCGCCGCCGGCCGGCGGGATGACGTACACCTGCGGCCCGTCGTCGCCGCCGCGCTTGCTGGTGAAGGCGATGAGGGCACCGTCCGGCGACCACTTCGGGCTGGCGTTCTTGCCGGGAGGGTGTGTGAGTTGCGTCTGCTTGCTGCCGTCGGTGGCGAGGAGCCACAGCTGCGACGTGCCCTCGTCCTTCGGCACGTCCCAGGTGGTGACCTCGACGACGGCCCACTTGCCGTCGGGGGAGACGCTGGGCGGCCCGACGCGCTTCACCGCCCACAGGTCGTCGGGCGTCATCGGTCGCGGCTGTGCGGCGGCGGGTGCGGGGGCGAGGGCGAGGGCGAGGAGGACGGCCCGCGTGAGGGTCGGGGGCATGAGGGGTTCCGTGCGGGTGAGGGCCGGCTGATTGTCGCCGCGACCCGCCGCGCGGGCAAGGGCTTTCAACGTCGTCGGCACACGGAGTATGCCGACGACGTAGCAGGCGCCCGCTCACCGCCGCACGAACTCGTAGCCGCCGGCGGGGTAGTTGCCGTACCCGGTCGAGCTGACGCCGTGGCGCGTGCTCGACACGAACTGCGGCGGCGACGCCACCACCCGCACCTTCACCACCGCCGTCTGCCCCGGCTGCACCACCCCGGCGTGGACGGCCGCGGCCGCGACGTTCGAGTCGAGCGTGTACACGTCCGTGCCCCACACGCCCGTCCCCTGCGCGGTCGGCTGCGGGGCGGTAATCGTGCCCACCAGCTCCTTCCCGAACTGGTGCTGGAAGCCCATCATGTTCGCCGGCGCCGCCGGGGCCGCGACCACGTCGTCGGCCGCCGAGCTGTGCCCCACCTTCAGGCATCGCACGTCCGCCAGCCGCAGCGACTGCTCGCCGAAAGGGCCGGTCTGCACCCGCAGCGCCGCCGCGGTCAGCCGGCCGGTCAGCTTGGCGTCGTCGGTGTACACCACGTCGAACTCGCGCGGCTCCGGCACGCCCGCCGGGAGCTTGTGCTGGATGAACCGGACGGCCTCGTCGGCCCGGCGGCTGGCCTCGGGGTCGGCCGCCTTCGACGCCACGATCAGCGGGTGGTAGGCTCGCTCGCGGTAGTCGCGCAGCTGCGCCGAGGCGCGCTCGCGGGTGGCGTAGTCGGCGTGGCCGAGCTCGGCGATCAGGGCCGCGACGCGGCCGGCGACCTCCGGCGGCGTGCGGGTGGCGAAGTCGATGCGGCGCACGTCCGCGGCCGGGACGCGCAGGATGCCGTACTTCGTGACTAGCTCAAGCGACTCGTCGAGGAGCTTGACGCGCAGGACGCTGTCGTCCGCGCAGCGGACCTCGGCGTCGGGCGGCGGGCCGGCCTTGGTCGGGGCGGGGGTGGCGATCGGCGTGGCGAACAGCGGGGCGGCGCAGAACAGGGCGAACAGGCCGAACGGGGCGGCCCGGCGGGCCGCGGCGGCGACGGGCATGGGGTGCCCTCCGGTGGAAGTGGGAGGGACCGGGGCGGTCGTGTCGGGAGCGTCCCTGCGTCCCTGCGAACAAGAGAGGTCGGGCGGGACACTAGCGGTTATCGGACGGGGCGGCAAGACCGGTTCCGCGGCTCGGGCCGGAATTGGGTGGGGTCGCGTCCCAGACGTAGATGTCGCCGGGCACCTTGCGGCCGGTCAGGATGGCCGTCACGTCGTCCGGCTTGGTGGTCGCGGCCAGCCGCCGGCCGTCCGGGCTGAACGCCACCGCGGTCACCGCCCCGGGCGGGAGGTCGGCCGAGAACACCTCGCGCCCGGTGTCCGCGTCCCACAGCTTGAGCAGCCCCTGCTGCGACGCCGTCACCCCGGCCGTGCAGACGCGCCGGCCGTCCGGGCTGAACGCCATGTGGGCCACCTGCTGCCCGGCCCCGGGCCACTCGGCCACCAGCCGGTTCGCCTCCAAATCCCAGACCAGGACGCCGCTCCCGGCGGGCGCGAGGGGGCTGGTCGTCGCGGCGGCCAGCCGCTTGCCGTCCGGCGAGAACCGCACGGCCGTCACCAGCGCCCCTTCGGCCAGGGGCACGCGCCGCGACGTGTTCGCCTTCCAGTCCCACACCACCACCGCGCCCTTCTGGCCCGTGGCCACGAAGGTTCCGTCCGGGGAGAAGGCGACCCCCTGCGGCATCATGTCCAGCCCGCCGAAGGTGGCGGCCAACGACCCGTCGGCGGTGTTCCAGACCGCCATCTCGCTCTTGCCGGTCAGGGTGCCGGTGGCCAGCCGCGCCCCGTCGGGGGACAGGGCCACGGTATACGGGGCGCGGTCCTTCCACGTCACCCGCGTCTCCTTCCCGGTCGCCAGCTGCCGCACCACCAACTCGGCGGTCGTGGCGCCGCCCCACGCCACCGTCCCCCCGCCGGGGGCGATCGCCATCGTCATGCCGTGGCCGGTCCCGCCCTTGGCCTCCCGCAGCAGGACGCCGTCGGCCGCCCGCCAGGTCCGGATGGCGAGGTCGCGGTCCACCGACACCAGCTCCCGCCCGTCGGCCGTGAACGCCAACCCGGCGACGGCGGTGGCGTGCCCGCGAAGGGGGATCGGGTTGGCGGAATGGACCGTCTCCCACACCTTCACCGAACCGTCCATGCCGCCGGACACGATGGTGCGGCCGTCGGCCGACGCGACCACCCGGGTGACCGGCAGGGCGTGCCCGCGGAACCGGCCGACCTCCTTGCCGCCGGGCACGTCCCAGGCGATCACGCGGCCGTCGGCGGCGCCGCTGACCAGCCCGGCCCCGTCGCCGGAGAAGGCCAGCGAGTAGACCATCCCGCGGTGCCCGAGGAACATCCGCGGCGGGGTCTTCGTGTCCGGCTCGCCGACGCCCACCGCCCCCTCCGCGCTGCCGACCGCCAGCCGCTTCCCGTCCGCGGACAGGGCGACCGCCGTGATCGGCCCCGGGGCGCTCTGGATGCCGTGGATCCGGGCGTTGACCACGTCCCAGACGATCAGCTTTCCGCCGGTGATCCCGCCCGGCGGCTTCGCCGGGTTCTTCCCCCCGGCCGCGCCGCCGAGGATGTCCATCGCCGCGCCGGCCAGGGCCAGGTACTTGCCGTCGGCCGACCCGGCGAGGGCCATCACCACCATCGCCTCCCCCTCGTGCTGGACGGCCACGCCCCCGCTGCGTACGGAGAAGACCGGGGCGAGCACCCGGCCCGGGTCGAACGGGGCGACGACCGGTGGGCGGTTCTCGGCCACCACCCAGGTGTGGGTCGCCAGCGCCTGCCCGAGAACCTGGACGTCGAGCTTCTCCCGCCGCATGGCCGGGCCGACGATGGCGCTGAAGTTGAACGGCTTCTGGACGGTGGCGACCAGCTTGCGGCCGTCGTCGGCGAAGGCGAGGCCGGCGAGGCCTGCCGTACCGGCGTCGATCGTGCGGAGGAGCTTCCCGTCGGCCAGCGACCAGAGCTTGATCTTGTGGTCGGAGTCGGCGGTCGCGGCCGTCTTCCCGTCCGGGGCGACGGCCAGCCCGAGGACGAGCCCGCCCCTGGCCGGGTCGAGTTTCCACCCCAGCCGGGCCTGGTGGGTGAGTCGCCACAGGTGGTGCCACTCGAACCCGCGCAGGTCGGGGCCGGCCGGCTGCTCGTACCGGCGGAGGAGTTCGAGCGCGCCGGCCCCGTTGTTCGCCCGCCAGGCCGCGTGGGCGAGCTGGAGGTCGGCCGCGTACAGCGTCCGGGCGGCGGCCGCCTTCGCGGCGTCGAGCTCGGCGCGGGCGGTCGCCGCCTCCCCGCCTAGGCGCTTCACCTCGGCCGCGATCCGGTCGGCCAGCTCCTTCTGCTTCTTCGCCAGCCCCGCCTGCTCGTCGGCCAGCTTCCGCTGCTCGGCCGCGAGCTTCGTCGCCTCGTCCCGCTGGTCCTCCGCGTTCTTCCGGTCGTCGCCGACGGCGGCGAGTTGGGTGCGGGCCGCGCCCAGGTCCTGCACGGCCTCGGCCCGGAGCTCGGCGTTCCGCCACAGGAACCCGCCGAGCACCAGCAGCCCGACCGCGGCCGCGGCCGCCGCCCCGGCCGCGCCGGCGAGCACCGGCTGGCGGCGCGCCCACTTCGCCGCCCGCTCGGCCGGCCCCGCCGGGCGCGCCAGGATCGGCCGCCCGCCGAGCCACCGGTCCAGGTCGTCGGCCAGGGCCGCCACCGAGGCGTACCGCCGGGCCGGGTTCTTCTCCAGGCACTTCATGGCGACGGTCTCCAGGTCCCGGTCGGCGCCGGGGTTCAGGGTGCGCGGCCGCGGGGCGTCCCGCTCCACCACCTGCAGCACCGTGTCGATCGCCGACTCCCCGCGGAACGGCGGGCGGCCGGTGAGCAGCTCGTACAGGATGGCGCCGAGGGCGTACACGTCGGCGGCGACGGTCAGCCCCTTCTTGCCGGTCGCCTGCTCGGGCGGCATGTAGCTCGGGGTGCCGACGATGGCCCCGCTCTGGGTGAGCTGGCTGTCGCCCTCCACCCGCTTCGCCAGCCCGAAGTCGGTGACGTGCGGCTCGCCGGCCGCGTCCACCAGGATGTTCGCCGGCTTCAGGTCGCGGTGAAGGAGCCCGTGCCGGTGGGCGTGATCGACCGCCCGCGCCACGGCCGCGACCAGCCGGGCGGCGGCGCGCGGGTCGCCGACCAGCTCGGGCACGCGCCCGCCGAGGTTGCCGCCCTCGACGAGCTTCATGCTGAAATAGTGCTGCCCGTTGTGCTCTCCGACCTCGTAGATGGGGACGATCCCGGGGTGGTCGAGGCTGGCCGCGACCTCGGCCTCGGCGCGGAACCGCTGCACGTCGGCCGGCGTCGCCAGCTCGCCGCGGAGGATCATCTTCAGGGCGACGACCCGGTTGAGGCTCACCTGCCGGGCCTTGAACACCACCCCCATTCCGCCGCGGGCGATCTCCCCGAGTACCTCGTAGTCGCCGAAGTACCGCACCACCGCGCCGTCCGGTACGGCCGTCGGGGCGGCGGTGCCGTCGAGTGTCTCGGGCAACAGCGGGCGGTCGCGGAGCGGGGCGGCGACCCGCTCGACGACGGAGCGGTTCCGGAGGAACGAGGCGAGATCGTCGGCCAGGTCCGGGTGCGCGGCGAAGAGGGCGGCGCGGTCGGGCGGGGTGCCGGCCTCGGCGGCGTGGAGGTAGTCGGCGAGCACCCGCTCCAGTCGGGCGTCGCGGTCCGGGGGGAGGGTGTCGTCGGCCACGGTCAGCGTCCGGTGAGGAGTTCGCGGAGCCGCTTGAGCCCGCGGTGGAGGAGCCCGGCCGTCGCCGCGTCGGTCCGGCCGAGGCGGCGGGCGGTCTCGGCCAGCGGGTGCCCGTGCAGGTGGTGGAGCACGACCGCCTCGCGCTGGCCGTCCGGCAGCACCGCCAGCGCGTCGGCCAGGCGAATCAGTTCCTCGGCGCGGGCGGCGCGCGTGCTCGGGGAGGAACCCGCCGCCAGCGCCGCGACGCGGTCGGCCGAGCGGTCGGGACCGTCGAGCGGTTCCTCGCGCCGCACGTCCCGCTTGTCCCGCCGCAGCGCCCGGGCGGCGTCGCGGATGTTGTTCGCCAGCGCCTGCCGCAGCCACGCGGCCAGGGCGTCGTCGTCGCCGCGGAACCGGCCGAGCCCCGCGTGCGCTTCCAGGAGTGTCTGTTGGACCACGTCGGACGGGTCGATCCGGCGGCCGGGGCCGGGGCCGAGTTGGACCCGGGCGAGGAGCAGCAGGTACGACCGGAACGCCTCCAGCGGGCGGTTCGGCGGCGGGTCCGGGGCGGTCATGCGGGGCCTCTGCATACCGAAGCGCCGCCGCGGCCCGGACGGAGCGCGGCGGCCGTCGCTTTTCCCGTGCCGGAGGTCGAGACGTGGCCGGTCGGGAATTGGTCCGTCACAACCCCAGGACGTCGGCCATCGTGTACCGGCCGGCGGTCTTCGTCGCCAGGAACGTCGCCGCCAGCAGCGCCCCGCGGGCGTAGCTGTCGCGGCTGTGCCCCTTGTGGACCAGCTCCAGCGTCTCGCCGAGCGTCGTGAACACGATGGTGTGCTCGCCCACGTTGTCGCCGCCGCGGACCGCGTGGACGCCGATCTCGTCGGCCTGCCGCTCGCCGACCAGCCCCTCGCGGCCGTGGACGAACCGGCCGCCCTGCACGTCGCGGATGACCTCGGCGAAGTGGACGGCGGTGCCGCTCGGCGAGTCCTTCTTGTAGCGGTGGTGCCGCTCAATGATCTCGGCGTCGAAGCCCTTCCCCTTCAGCGCCTCGGCCGTCAGCCGGACCAGCTTGAACAGCAGGTTCACGACCAGGCTCATGTTCGGGGCGAACAGGATCGCCGTCTCGTGCGCCGCGGCCTCGATCTCGGCCTTCTGGGCGTCGGTGTGGCCGGTGGTGGAAACGACGAGCGGGATGCGCCGGGCCACGCACACCGGCAGCACCGCCATCGTGCCGGCGGGCGCCGAGAAGTCGATGACGCAGTCCGGCCGCGGCTCCAGCGCCAACTCCGACGTGACGGCGAGGCCGGCGTGGCCGACGCCCGCGAGCTCGCCGGCGTCGCGGCCGAGGGCGGGGGAGCCGGGGGCGTCGAGCGCGGCGACGACGCGGAGGGCGGCGTCCTCCTTCGCCAGCGCGACGAGCCGCTGCCCCATCCGCCCGCCGGCGCCGTTGATGGCGATCGTGGTCTTCATGTGCGTGGTGTCCCGTGTGCTGGTGGGGGCCGTACTGTTGTGGGTCGGGTCGCGTCTGCGTGGGGCGCGGATCACCCCCCGAGCGGGGTCGCGTCAGCGCCCCGTGCGATCCCGAATCGTGAAGTCATGCGGAGGCACGGGGCGCTAACGCGACCCCGCTCGGGAGCCCCAGGAACCACCGCATCAGGTGCCAGCCCGGGTCGAACGCCAGCCCGGCCGCCGCGGCCGTCGGCTCGTCGTAGCTCGTCTGCCCGGCCGCGGCGACGCCGGTGCCGGCGACCGCGAACGGCACGGCGCCGTGGGCGTGCGCCCGCGTGCGGATCGTCGTGCGGTGGTCGGGCGACACCAGGATGCGCCAGTCGCCGTGCCGCGGCAGCGCGTCCAGCAGCGGGCCGACGATGTCGCTGTCGATCCGCTCCAGCGCCTTCACCTTCTCGTCGGCGCGGCCCTCGTGGCTGGCCTCGTCCGGCGACTCGACGTGGACGCACACCAGGTCGAACGCCCCCAGCGCCTCGACTCCGTAGCGGCCCTTCGCGGCGTAGTCGGTGTCGAGGTAGCCGGTCGCCCCGGGCACGTCGATGCGGTGCCAGCCGAGCAGCACGCCGACGCCGCGGACCAGGTCCACGGCCGAGATGATGGCGCCGCGCGGGCCGTAGGTCGGCTCGAACGGCGCGATCCGCGGCGCCTTCCCCTGCCCCCACAGCCACACTTGCGTGGCTGGCTTCTCCCCCGCGGCGACGCGCTTCGCGTTCACCGGGTGCGCCGCCAGGATCGGCTTGCTGAGTTCCATCAGCTCGCGGAACACCTCGCCGCCCGGGCCGCTCGGCAGGTAGTCGCTCACCGGTCGGTCGGGGATGTCGTGCGGGGGCTGACACTTCGTGTGCGCGAAGGGTTCGGCGTCGCTCTTGCCGCGCCACACGAGGATGTTGCGGTACTGCACGCCGGGGTGGAATTCGAGCACGCCGCCGAGCACCTCGCGGCCGCCGAGTTCCGCCTGGAGTTCGCGGATGAGCGGGGCGCCGTCGTCGCTGGAGATGTGGCCGGCGGTGAAGTCCCGCATGTGGCCGTCGGGCGCGTGGACGAGGTTGCAGCGGATGGCGTAGTCGTTCGGGCCGAGGTGAATCCCCATCGCCGCGGTTTCGAGCGGGGCGCGGCCGGTGTAGACGGCGAGCGGGTCGTAGCCGAACAGCGACAGCGTCGCCACGTCGGACGCGGGCGTGAGCGTCGGCGGCACGTTGTTGGCGCGGCCGACGACGCCGGCGCGGGCGATGCGATCCATGTTCGGGAGGCGGGCGGCCTGAAGGGGCGTCCGGCCGTCGAGGGCGTCGAGCGGTTCGTCGGCGCAGCCGTCGGGGATGACGATGGCGTACTTCATGCTGCGGATTGTACCGCGGGACGCCGCTTGCGGCGCTGCACCGCCGCAAGCGGCGGAGATCGGGTACACTCACTTCCGAGATTCCCGAAAAATCGCGGACCGCCCGGCGGGCGCCGCGGCACATCGGGGTGACAGCAGCGGAGGAGGCGATGGGAACGGCCCAGCTCGGGGCGGTCCGACGGATGTTCGACCGCGTCCGCGACGACGCCGGCGACGACGCGCTCCTGGCGCGCTACCGGGCCGGTCGCGACGACGCCGCGTTCGGGGCGCTCGTCCGCCGGCACGGGCCGATGGTGCTCGGCGTCTGCCGCCGAGTGCTGCGCGACCCGCACGCCGCCGCCGACGCCTTCCAGGTCACGTTCCTCGTACTGGCGAGGCGAGCCGGCCGCGCGCCGGACGTACTGGGGGCGTGGCTGTACGGCGTCGCCGTCCGCACCGCGCTGAAGGCCCGCGGCCGCGACGCGCGCCGCCGCATCGTCGAAACCGACTACGCGGCCCGGCCGCGCCCCGAGCCGCCCGCGGCAGACGCCGAACTGTTGCGCCTCATCGACGCCCAGGTCGCGGAGCTGCCGGAGAAGTATCGGCTGCCGCTGCTACTGTGCGGCGTGCAGGGGCTCGGCAAGGCCGAGGCCGCGGACCAGCTCGGCCTCCCCGAAGGGACCGTGTCGAGCCGGCTGGCCCGCGCCCGCGACCTGCTCCGCGGCCGGCTCGAACGCCGCGGCGTCGTCGTCCCCGCGGCCGCGCTGCTGGCACTGGCGCCGGCGCCCGTGGCCGCCGCGCTGTTGTCTTCGACCGTCGAAACCGCCGTCGGGGCCGTGCCGGTGTCGGCCCCGGTTCTCGCACTCACTCACGAGGTACTTGCCGCCATGTCCGCTCCCGTTTGGAAGCTCCCGGCCGCCGTCGTGGCGGCGTTCGCCCTCTCCGCCGGGGCCGTCGGCCTGTCCGGCGCCCAGCCGCCGAACCCCGCCGACAAGGCGCCCGCGGCGAAACAGAAGGACAAGCCCCGTGCCGCGGCGCCCGGCACCCGCACGGTCGGCACCCTCGGCTCCGCCGACGCCGCGGCCGGTACCGTCACCCTGACGCGCAAGAACGAGGCCGACGTGGTCGTGACGCTGGCGAAGGACGCCGTCGTCCTCGCGGACGGGAAGGCGGCGAAGCTCGGCGACCTGAAAGCCGGCGCGACGGTCGAGGTCGAGCGGTCCGCCGAGAAGGCTCCGGCGACGAAGGTGGCCGTGACCGGCCGGCGGGTGACGAGCCTCCTCGTCGGCGTGGACGGCACCAAGCTGTCGCTGAAGGCGAAGCCGACCGACGTGGAGTTCACGCTGACCGCCGGCGCGAAGGTGACCCGCGACGGCAAGGACGCGAAGCTCGCCGACCTGCCGCTCGGTGAGCCGGTGACCGTGCAACTGACCGCGGACGGCTCGGCGGCGCTGGCGGTGTCGTCCGGGGCGGCGAAGCGGAAGCCGGACGGCGGCGAGGTGGACGAGGACGCCGCCGCCCCGCAGGACGGCGAGAAGCGCCCGGCCCGCGTCGCCCGCCAGACCGGTACGGTCGGGGCGGTGGACGCGGCGGCCGGCACGATCACCCTCGTCCGCAAGGGCGACGGCGGCGAGCGCCGCGACACCATCTCGGTGGCGAAGGACGCGACGATCATCGTGGACGGCAAGGCGGCGAAGCTCGCGGACGTGAAGGTGAAGGCGAGTGCCGACGTCGAGCTCCCCGGGGAGCGCCAGCCGGCGACGAAGGTGACCGTCAGCGGCGAGAAGGTGCCGGGGGTGCTGATGGCGTTCGACAAGGACTCGGTGACGGTCGGGTTCCGCGGGGACGGGCGGGCGCTGGCGGAGCGGAAGCTCGCCCTCGCCCCGGCCGCGAAGGTGACGCTCGACGGCAAGGACGCGAAGCTGGCCGACCTCCAGACCGGCGACCGAATCATCGTGACGCTGACCAGCGACGGCACCGCCGCCCTGGAGGTGACCGCCCGCGTCCCGCAGCGGGACGGCGACCCGAACCGGCCGCGGCCGAAGGACGGCGACCGGCCGCGGCCGAATGACCCGAACCGGGACTGATGCTCCGCCGCTTGCGGCGATGCAGCGCCTACGCTGCATCGCCGCAAGCGGCTCGATCAGTACCGGCACACCACCCGCACCCGGCGCGTCACCTCCCACGCGCCGGCGGTGAACGTCGGCCGCTCCGCCTGGCCCCCGCCGCCGCCGAAGAACGGGTTCCCCGTCCCCGTCGGCTGGCGGGCGAAGACCGGCTCGTCGCCCCTCTCGCCGTCCTCGATCGACACCACCTCTTGAACGGTCACCTTCGCCCCGGCGGCGAACGCCTTCGCCGACTCCACCGCGTCTTCGACCGCCTTTCGCATCGCCTCGCGGCGCAACTCGCTGTCGTCCGTGCGGAAGAAGTCCACGCCGCCGTCGGCGTTTACGCCGTTGGCGAGCCCGGCGTCGAGCACCCGCTCGGCGGTCGCCGCCAGCCGGGTCGGGTCGGCTTCGGTGAGGACCAGCGCCAGCGACTGCGACACCGAGAACCCGGTCACCTCGTGCGGCGGCTCGCGCGACGTGACCGCGCGGACGTGGGAGTCGGTCGTGCGGACCCGCAGTCCCTCGACCTTCACCGCCGCCACCGCCTCGCGCACCGTCTTCACCGCCGCGGCGTTCTTCGCCCGTGCGAGGGGGACGGTCCGCTCGAAGGTGTCCACGGTGAAGTGGAGGCGGGCCGCGTCCGCGGGGCCGCGGACGGTCGCAGACCCGCTCGCGGTGACCGCGCGCGGCCGCGGCGGCTCGGCGGGCCGGTCGGGTTGGCCGCGCACGAAGAACGCCGCGACCAGCGTGACGCCGACGACGCCGACCAGGATGCCGAGGGTTCGCAGGACCGCCTCCAAGGGGTGTGAAGGACCGAACGTAGGGCGATTCCGGTCGTTGGACGCGCGGAGCGAAGTGCCCGGCGAGCCGACCGCCGTGAGGCGGCGGGTGAGGTGCTTCGGCGCGTCACCCGCCGCCTCACGGCGGTCGGCTCGCCACACGTCACCCCCGTTCCCGCGCCGTCGCCGCACGGTACACCCGGCGAATCTCGCCGGTCACCCGCCGGTGCTCGGCCCCGAACCCCTCCGCCGACTCGAACCCCAGCCGTCGGGCCAGCTTCGCCACGTCGTCGGCCGCGTCCGGCAGCTCGGTCAGCGGCCGGTCGGTCACCACCCGCAGCCGCGCCTCCACCATCCGCAGGAACGAGTACCCCGCCCGCAGCGCCGCCGCCTCGGGCGCTGGCAGCAGCGCCGCCGCCTCCAGCGCGTCCAGCGCCGCCCACACGTTCGGCTCCAGCACGTCCGGCCGCGCCGCCCCGTGCTTCAGTTGCAGCAGCTGAACCAGGAACTCCACGTCGTTCAGGCCGCCGGCGCCGCGCTTCAGGTTCCGCGGCGTCGTACCGGCCTCCAGCTTCTCGCGCATCCGCCGCACCTCGTCGGCCGCGGCCGGCGTCCACCCCGCCCCCGCCGCCGCGGCCCGGACGCGCCCCATCACCCGCTCCGCGAAGGCGGCTTCGCCGCGCACCACGCGGGCGCGGGTGAGCGCCTGCCGCTCCCACAGCTGCGCCGCGCCGCCGGCGTAGTAGCGGTCCAGCTCGCACAGCGGCACCACCAGCGAGCCCGACTTCCCCGTCGGCCGCAGCCGCATGTCCACGGCGTACAGCTTCCCCATCGGCCCGTGCGTGCTCGCCGCCTTGATGAGCCGCTGCGCCAGCTCGGTGAAGTACGGCCCCGCCGCGGCCGCCGCGTCGCGGCTCTCCGCCTCGTACACGAGGATCAGGTCGAGGTCGCTGTGGTAGCTGATCTCGCGGCCGCCGAGCTTGCCCAAGCCCAGCAGCACGTAAGGCGCCTCGAAGCCCGGGGACGGCCGTCCCCGGGCCTTCGCCCGGAGGTCGCCTTCCACCAACTCCGCGACCTGGTTCAACACCGTATCCGCGATGTCCGAGAGCGCCGCGGTGGTGTCGCGGATCGAGGCCATGCCGAGGAGGTCGGCCACGCCGACGCGCAGCAGCTCCTTGTCCTGGAAGCTGTGGAGGATCGGGTCCGGGTCGCTCGCCCCGCGGCACAGCTCGGCCAGCTCGGCGCGCAGCTCGTCGGCGGTGCGCGGCGCGTTCAGCACCAGCGAGTCGAGCAGCTCGTCGGCCATGCCGGGGTTGTTGATCAGGATGCCCGACAGGAACGGGCTGCCGGCGCACAAATCGACGTACAGCCGCAGCGTCGCCGGGTTCACGCTGAACAGCTCCCACAGCACCGCCTTCGCGCCCAGGGATGCGCTCACGCGCTCCAGCTGCGTCAGCGCCTCGTCGGGGTCGGGCGTGTCGGCGACGGCCTTCAACAGCCGCGAGGCGATCGACGCCAGGAAGTGCCGGCAGCGCCGGTCGGACAGGAACGGCACCGACTCGCGGGCCAGCCCGAGGAGGTTGTGGTACGCCTTCGGCACGTCGCGGAAGGGGTAGCGGCCGAGCACCGCCCGCACCGTGGCGTCGTCCGGGTCGGGGTCGAGGATGAGGTCCGTCTCGGGCTCGTCGCCGCCGCCGGCGTCCGGGAACGACTGGTGGAGCAGGTGGTTCAGTACGGCCCGGGTCACCTCGGTCTTGTCGTGCAGGTCCTTGAGGAACTGGTCGAGCGGGTCCACGAGCAGGTGGCGCACGCCGGGCAGGACGGGGAGCTCGTCGAGGGGGGACCGCTTCTGAGGAGACAGGAGACGGGGGCCAGTAGACAGTTCCGAACCCCCTTCGCCTCCTGTCTCCTGTCTCCTGTCCCCTGTCTCCTCGCGCTCGGCGTAGCCCATGCGGCGCCCCAGGGTGCGCAGCTCGTCGTCGGTCGTGGGCAGCTTGTGGGTCTGCAGGTCGAACAGGAGTTGCAGCCGGTGCTCGGTCTTGCGGAGGAAGCGGTAGGCGTCGGCGAGCGTGTACGTCTCGTGGGGGGTGAGGCAGCCGGCGATTTCGAGGGCTTCCAGCGCCAGCAGCGTGTTCCGCTGGCGGACCGCGGGCAGGTCGCCGCCGTTGAGCAGCTGCAGGAACTGCACCGTGTACTCGATGTCGCGGATGCCGCCGCGGCCGGTCTTCACGTCGGCCGGGGTCGTCCACCGGGTCGCGGCCTCGCTCTCGCCGCCCGACCCGCCCTTCGGCCGACCCGCCTGCCGCTCCATCTGCCGCTTCAGCGCCTTCACCTCGTTGATCTCGGCGAAGCTGAAGTACTTCCGGTACACGAACGGCTCGACCGCCGCGAGGAACTCGCGGCCCAGCTGGATGTCGCCGGCCACCGGGCGGAGCTTGATCAGCGCCTGTCGCTCCCAGGTGCGGCCGCGCGTGTCGTAGTAGCTGAGCGTACCGGCGAGGCTCCGCGCCAACGGGCCGCGGGCGCCCTCCGGCCGCAGGCGCAAATCGACCCGGTACGCGAACCCGCGGTCGGTCACCGCCGACAGCAGCCGCACCACCTCTTGCACCACCCGGGCGTAGAACTCAGACGTCGGGATGGTGGTGCGGCGGCCGGTCGTCTCGCCGTCGGCGTCGTAGACGACCATCAGGTCCACGTCGCTGCTGTAGTTCAGCTCGTCGCCGCCGAGCTTGCCGAAACCCAGGATCGCGGCGCGGGACGGCTGACCGTCCGGCGACGCGGGCGCGCCGAATCGCTGGGACACCAGTCGGACGGCGTGGGCGAATGCGACCTCGACCGAAGCGTCGGCCAGGCGGGCGAGTTCGCGCGTGACCTCTTCGAGCGGCCGGTCGCGGAGGATGTCGTTGACGCCGATGCGGAGGGTGTGGCGGGTGCGGAAGCGGCGGAACGCACGGAGCACGGCCGGGTCGTCGGTCGAGGCGTCCACGTCGGCGCGGAGGTGGGCGGCGAGTTCGGCGGTGGTGGGGTTGCGGCGCGGCGGGGTGCGGACCGATTCGAGGAAGTCGGGGTACAGGGCGAGGGTGTCGGCGAAGAACTGCGACGCGGCGAGGAGCGTGAGGGCGGCTTCGAGGCCGCGGGCGCGCGATTCGAGGAGGCCGGGGAGGTGCGGCCGGGCGGCGGGCTGGGCGAACAGGCGCTCGAGGTTGTTCAGCGCCATGTCCGGGTCGGCGGCCCGGGGCAGGAGTCGGCCCAGCGCGGGAACGAGGTCGGCTGTGGAGCCGAGGTGCGCGGCCAGGGCGGCGAGGTTGCGGCGGCCCCGGTCGGCGTCGCGGAGCGCCTTCAGGATCGGCTCGTCGGGGCTGGCCATGTCGGCATCTTACCGCGCCCGTCCGCCGCTTGCGGCGGTGCAGGCGTTGCACCGCCGCAAGCGGCGGACGGGCGCGGCACGCCGAATGCACCTGCTTCCACCCAGGAGGTGCCTCATGGCCGAACCCACCCGCCGCGACGAACCCACGCCGCACGACCAACTGCTGACCCGCCCGTCGGCCGAACCGCTGCCGACGCCGCTCGACCCCGCCGGCCCCGAAGCCCGCGGCTTCCCCGCTGACCCGAAACCGGTCCTGAAGCGCGGCCAGGGCGATCCCGACGAGCGGAGCCCCGCCGCGGACGACATCGGCCGGTCGGCCTAGCCCCCGGCCGGATTCTCGGAAAAGTCTTGGAACGGTAAGACGCGGCGGGTAGGCTAAACGCATTGACCCGTCGAGATGGTCACTCACCCACCGCTACCACCCACCGGGGTCTCGCCGCGACCGACCGACCCGCCCCCGGTGGCCGACGACCTCACCCCCGGTAACTCGCTCACCGGCGGGCACAGCCCCCGCGCGGGCGCAACCCTCGACTACACCGGCGGCACCGAACCCCCCAAGTCCGCCGGCCCCGTCGCCGACCTCGCCACCGATCTTGCCGCCGCGTTCGGCGACCGTTTCACCCTGGAACGGGCGATCGGGCGGGGCGGGTTCGGGGCCGTGTACGAGGCGTTCGACCGGCGGCTCAGCCGGCGCGTGGCGATCAAGGCCACCCGCACCCGCTCCGCCAACCCCGACCAACTGCTGCGCGAGGCCCGCGCCCTCGCGCAACTGCGCCACGCCGGCATCGTCGCCGTCTACGACGTGGCCGTCGCCGGCGCGCACTGCCTCGTCGTGTCCGAACTGCTCCCCGGTCCCAGCCTGTCCGAGTGGGCGAAGGCCGCGCCGCCGAGCCCGGCCGAGGCCGCGCGCGTGACCGCCGAGGTGGCCGACGCCCTCGCCCACGCCCACGCACGCAGCATCGTCCACCGCGACCTCAAGCCGTCGAACGTCGTCTTCGCCGAGGGCCGCCGGCCGGTGCTCGTCGATTTCGGCCTCGCCCTGCCGGACCAGGACGCGGCGGCGGAGCGCGGCATCGTGTCGGGCACGCCGGCGTACATGAGCCCCGAGCAGGCCGCCGGCCGCGCCCACCGGCCCGACGGCCGCACCGACGTGTACGGCCTCGCCGCCACGCTGTACTGCCTCCTCTGCGGCCGGGCGCCGTTCCGCGGGGCGAACGCCGGCGAGGTCATCCGCCAGGTGCGCGAGGACGACCCGACGCCGCCACGGCAACTCCGCCCGGACGTTCCCGCGGCGCTGGAGGCGGCGTGCCTGAAGGGGCTGGCGAAGCTGCCGGCCGACCGCTTCACCACCGCCGCCGACTTCGCCGAGGCACTGCGCCGCGCCGTCGGGCTGCTCCCCTCCCTCGAATCGCCGCCGCTTGCGGCGATGCAACCGGTGGCCGCGCACACCCCCGCACGCGGCCCGCGCACCGAGCGCCGGCCGGTCACGCTGGTGCAGTTCACCTGCGAGCCGGCGGCCGGCGAGGACGACGACCCGACGGAGCAACTCGCCGAATTCCAGGCCGCGTGCGCCGCGACGGTCGCCGACCACGGCGGCGTCACGCTCCAGGCCGGCGGCACCGGCCTTCTCGCGGTGTTCGGCTATCCGACGGCGCACGAAGACGCCCCGCGCCAGGCCGTCCGCGCGGCGCTGGCCGCGTGCGCGAAGTGCCCCGCCGCCGCCGCCGCGGTCGGCACCGGCACCGCCGTCGTCACCGAAACCGCGACCGCGGCGCCGACCGTTGTGGGCGACGTGACGGCCGCGGTCGCCGCGGTGACGGCCGCGGGCGGGGCGGGCGTTTCGATCACCGACGGCACGCACCGGCTGACCGCGAACTACTTCGACGCCGAGCCGACCGGCGAGGTAAAGCCGCGCGGCGCGGCCGCGGCGGTGCCCGTGTTCCGCGTCACGGCCGAGCGCGACGCGCGATCCCGGGTGGACGCCGCCGACGCGGCCCGGCTGACGCCGCTGATCGGCCACGACCGCGAAGTCGCGCTGCTCCGCGAGCGGTGGGAGCAGGCCATCGACGGCGTGCGGAACGTGCTGCTGCTCGTCGCCGACCCCGGCCTCAGCAAGTCGCGGCTGGTGCGCACGCTGAAGGACTTCGCACTGGGCCGCGACGAGTCGCACTCTCTCGGGCCGACCCGTACCCATCCCGGGGCGTTGCCCCGGGCTATGCTGTCCCAGGCCGTTGGCCTGAAAACCAGCCACCCTCTTCAGCCCGAAGGGCTGGGACAGCATAGCCCGGGGCAACGCCCCGGGGTGGGTACGGATCAACCGGATTGGGTATCGCCCCCCGGCGACTCGGCGCACGCCGCCGGCCCGGCCGCGGCCGTGGAGTGGTACTGCTCGCCGTACCACGCCGGCTCCCCGTTCTATCCCGTGATCGACTACTTCGACCGCGCCTACGGCCTCGGCCGCGAACCCGACCCCGCGCGCCGCCTCGACCGCCTCGTCACGCGACTCCGCGCCGACGGCGTTCACGACCCGGAGGAACTCGCCCTCTTCGCCGCGATGCTGTCGGTGCCGGCCGGCGACCGCCTGCCGCCGCTGGCGCTGAGCCCCGACCGGCAGCGCGAGCGCACCCTCGACGCGCTGCTCGGCTGGCTCGCCGCCCGCGCCGCGGCGGCGCCGGTGCTGTTCGTCGTCGAAGACTTGCACTGGGTCGATCCGTCCACGGAGGCGCTGCTGGCGCGGTTCGTGGAGGACGGCGGCGAGGCGCGCGTGCTCGGCGTCTTCACCTTCCGCCCCGAATACGACCCGCCGTGGAAGGGGAAGGCCGTCCAGACGCAGGTGGCCCTCAACCGCCTGACGCGGGCGCAGGTCGGCGAGTTGATCCGCGCCCAGGCCGGGGCCGACGTGCCGGCCGACGTGGTGGAAAAGATCGCCGAGCGGACCGACGGCGTGCCGCTGTTCGTGGAAGAATTCACGCGCCTCGTCGCCGAAGGGGGCAAGGACGGGCTTCAGGCGGCGATCCCGGCGAGCCTTCAGGATTTGTTGCTGGCGCGGCTCGACCGGATGGCGAGCGACCGGGAGGTTGTCCAGCTCGGGGCGACGATCGGCCGCACCTTCGGGTACGACCTCATCCGCGCCGCCACCGACCGCGACGAGGCGGTGCTGCGGGCCGAGCTGCGGAAGCTGGTGGACGCCGGGCTGCTGTTCCCGAAGGGGACGATCCCGCGGGCGACGTTCACGTTCAAGCACGCGCTGATCCAGGACGCGGCGTACCAGTCGCTGGTGAAGAAGACGCGGCAGCAGCTGCACCGCCGCGTCGCGGGGGCGCTGGAGGCGTCGTTCCCGGATGTGGTCGGGACGCAGCCGGAACTGCTGGCGCATCACCTGGCGGAGGCCGGCGAGGTGGCGCGGTCGGTCGGCTACTGGCGGACGGCCGGGGAGCGCGCCCGCGTGCGGTCGGCGTACCCGGAAGCGATCCGGCACCTCGGCCGCGGGCTGGCGCTTTTGGCGACGCGGCCTGAAGGGGCGGAGCGCGACGGTGACGAGTTGCAATTCCGGCTGCCGCTGGCGGCGAGCCTGATCGCGGTGCGCGGGTACGCGGCCCCGGAGGTGGAGGAGCACATCGCCCGTGCCCGCGGCCGGTGCGAGCGGCTCGGGCCGGCGTCGCCGCTGTTCCACGTCCTGATGCTCTCGTGGGCCGTGCGATTCATCCGCGGCCAGTCGGACGCCGCGATCGAAGCGAGCCAGGAAATTCTGGCGCTGGCCGCGGACCGCGACGATAGTTTTAAGGCGGAGGGGTACTGGTCGCGCTGCTCGTGCGAGTGGTGGGCCGGGAACTTCGAGCGGTCGCTGGAGCTGTCCACGCGCGGCGTCGCCGTTTACCAGGTGGAGCCGAGCCGGCCGCACGCCGCGGCGTTCGGGCAGAACTGCGGCCCGCTGATGACGGGCTACGTGGCGTGGGCGCACCTGGTGCTCGGCCGCCCGGACGAGGGGCGCCGGTGGCAGCAGCGGGCGCTCGACCTCGCCGACGAGGTGAACGACAAGTTCACGCGGGTGGCGACGCGCTGGCACGCGGCGTTCTTCTACGCCCTCGGCGGGTGGACGGCCGAGAGCCGGGCGCTGTCGGAAGAAGTCATCGCGGTCTCGACCGAGGAGTCGTACGCCTTCTGGCTGGCGCTCGGGCTCGGCGTCCGCGGCACGCTCCTGGCGCAGGAGGGGAAGCCGGCCGAGGCGGTGCCGTTCCTCCGCGACGCCGTCGCCGGGTGCGACGCCATCGGCTCGGGGATTCTGCACACGTACTTCCTCGGCGAGCTGGCCGACGCCCTGTGGCGCGCCGGCGATCGCGGCGCGGCGCGGGCGGCGCTGGCCCGCGGCCGCGACCACAACGACCGCCTCGGCCAGCGGGCGTTCGAGAGCGAGCTGCTGCGGCGCGAGGCGATGTTCCTCGCCGACGAGGGCGACGCCGCCGGCGCCGCGGCGCGGCTGACGGCGGCGCGTGCGGTCGCGGCGGCGCAGGGGGCGCGGCTGTTCGAGGAACGCGCCGCGCGGGCGCTGGCCGCGGTGCGCGCCACGGAGTGATAGCGTGTTAGTTCCGTTGCCGCTTGCGGCTTCGCGCCCCGGGGCGCGAAGCCGCAAGCGGCAACGGTTGTGAGCGATCTTTCCCCGGAAACCGTCGCCCATGCGTGCGTTTTGGGAGCGTGCGAAGCTGTGGCTCGCCGCCCGGTTCTTCATCGTCACTGTCATCATCTGGATCAACGTCTTCCGCCGCCGCATGTCGCACAACGCCGGCTGCGGCGGCCGCGGCAAACTCCGCATCGTCACGGACCCGAAGTTCCCCGCGTCCGACTTCTTCGAGCCCGGCCGTGAGTTCCCGTGCCGCATCCGCCACGGCGCCGCCGGCTACCTCGACGAGGCGATGGGCCAGGTCCGCAGCGGCAGCCTCAAGTTCGCCGACACGCCGTTTGCGAGCCCGCTCGACATCCAGATGAACACCGGCCGGCACTGCTTCTTCTGGAACGCCAGCAGCTTCCTGGAGTTCGTCGGCACGCGCATCAAGGAGTCGATGTTCCGCAGCACCGACAACCTGATCCACTACCGCAGCTACCACCGGAAGTACGGCGACGGGCGGAAGTCGGCGGCGGACGCGCAGTTCCGCACGCCGGCCTCGAACGCCACCATGTACTACCACAGCCAGACGCCGTTCGACTGGCGCGCCAGGGACGGCGTGCCGCGCTACGTCCGCTTCCGCCTCATCCCCGGCGACCGCGCCCCGGAGCACGACCCGTTCCCGCCCGACCCGAAGTGGGTGGCACAGGTCGCCGCCGACGTGAAGCTGGCCGAGACGGCCGCCGACCAGCACGCGGCGCAGGGCGAGCCGCGGCCGGTGGATTATCTCCGCGAGGAATGGTACGCGCGCCTCAAGGCCGGCCCGGTGCGTCACGTGCTGCAAATCCAGTGGCACGACGTGAAGGCCGACGACCCGGACGTGATCCGCAACCCGCTGGAGCCGTGGGACGAGGCGACGCACCCGTGGGTGGATTTGGCGGAGGTGGAGATCACGGAGGCGCTGAGCTACGCGGACCAGGACGACATGGCGTTCGAGGTGACGAACCTGCCGCCGTGCATGGCGCTGCTCCCCGCGAAGTCGATGCAGGACTACAACTCGCTGAACTACATGCGGCAGTTCGCGGTGTACTCGATCCACGCCCGCCGGTTCTTCACGCGGGTGCTCGGCCGGCCGAAGGAGACGCGCGTCGGCGACCGCGCGAAGGTGCGGACCCGGCGGCCGTGGGGGATTTGAACGCGGCGAGCCGAGCCCCGTAAGGGGACGGGTGCGTCCGCACCCGTATCACGTCAGACGCGATCGATGTGCGGACGCACCCGGCCCCTTACGGGGCTCGGCTCGCCCCGACCTACGAAAGAAGCCTTTCCATGCCCCGCATCGCCCCCGCCGCCGGCCGCACCGGGTACGACCTCATCGGCTTCGACAGCGCCGGCTCCGAGCGCGGCGACGACCCCGACGGCCTCATGTCCGACCAGACCACCCGCACCCTCGCCGCCGACGCCAACGCCATCACCGACGTGTTCCTCGTCAGCCACGGGTGGATGGGCGACCTCCCCGCGGCGAAGGCGCAGTACGACGCCTGGCTGACCGCGATGGGCGCCTGCGGCGCCGACCTCGCCCGCGCCAACCAACAGCGGCCGGGGTTCAAGCCGCACGTCGTCGGCCTCCACTGGCCGAGCCTGCCGTGGGGCGACGAGTCGTCCGGCGGCGGCGGGTCGTTCGCCGTGCCGGTGGACGGCCCCGCCGACCCCATCGCGGCGGTCGTGGACGACTACGCGAGCCGCATCGTGGACACGCCGAAGGCCCGCGACGCGCTCCGCCGCATCGTCATGGCCGCCGTGGACGACGTGGAGCCCGACCAGCTGCCGCCGGACGTGGTGCAGGCGTACCGCGAACTGAACTGGGAGGCCGACCTCGGCGCCGCCGGCAACTCGCCCGCGGCCGACCGCACCGGGTTCGACCCCGAGGGCATCTACCAGTCGTTGAAGGAGGACGCCCCGAACTTCGGCCTGTTCAGCGGCGGCGGCGTGCTCGGCGTGCTGCGGACGCTGTCGTTCTGGCGGATGAAGGACCGCGCCCGGGCGTTCGGCGAGACGGCCGTGTCGCGGCTGCTGGCGAGCCTGATGCAGGCGGCGCCGCGGCACCTCCGCTTCCACCTCGTCGGCCACAGCTTCGGGTGCGTGGCGATGGCCGCGGCGCTCGGCGGGCCGCGCGGCCGCGGCCGGGTGGCGCGGCCGGTGGATTCGCTGACGCTCTTGCAGGGGGCGCTGTCGCTGTGGTCGTTCTGCGACGACATTCCCGGGGTGCCGGGGCAGCGCGGCTACTTCCGCCAGGTGCTCGCCGACGGCCGGGTGCGCGGGCCGGTGATTTCGACGCAGTCGGCGTTCGACACCGCGAACGGGAAGTGGTACCCGCTGGGGGCGGGGGTGGCGCGGCAGGTGGCGTTCGCGGCGCCGGGCGAGCTGCCGAAGTACGGCGCGATCGGCACGCACGGCGTCCACGGCCCGGGGGTGAGCGTGACCGACCTATCGCTGCTGGCGGCCGACCGCGACTACGCCTTCGTCCCGGGTGGGGTGTACAACCTGGAGTGCAGCGAGGTGATCCGCACCGGCGGCGGCGTGGCCGGGGCGCACAGCGACGTGTGCCACCCGGAGGTGGCGCACGCCGTCTGGCAGGCGGCGCTCGCGGCGGCGTGAGCCGCGGCGGGCAACTCTTGAACCCCGAGCGGGGTTCGACTACCCTTCATCCAGCCCACCACGACCGGAGTGACTCGATGCCCGTCGCCAGTGTCAAGGAGGACGCCCGCCGCCTGGTCGATCAGCTCCCCGACGACGCGACCTGGGACGACCTGATGTACCAGGTCTACGTCCGCCAGTCGGTCGAGGCGGGGTTGGCCGACGCCCGGGCGGGTCGGCTCGTGACGACGGACGAACTCCGCCGCCGGCTCGGGCTGTCGGCATGAGCGTCCAGTGGACCGCGGTCGCGGCCGGCCAACTCCAGGCGGCCCGCGACTACCTCGCCCGGACGAGCCCCGGGTACGCCCAGGCGCTGGCGGGGCGGATCATCGACCGCGCCGAGGCGCTGGACGGACAGCCGCATTCCGGGGCCGAGGTGCCCGAGTACGGCGACCCGGACATCCGCGAAGTGTTCGAGCACCCGTACCGCATCCTGTACCGGATCAACGGTTCGGACATCGAGGTGATTGCGGTCCTCCACTCCTCGCGCCGGCTCCCCCGCTCGCCGCCCGGCTGACCCCGGCCATTGCACCCCTCCCGCTCGCCGGCTACCCTTCACCTCCACCCTCCCCCCGGGGCATCCCCGATGCGCCTCGCCGCCGTCGCCGTCCTCCTCGCCGCCGCGACCCCCGCCGCGGCCCAACCCGGGGGCTTACGCCCCTCGGCTCGCCGGCCGAACGTCGTCCTCATCGTCGCCGACGACCTCGGCCAGCGCGACCTCGGCTGCTACGGCAGCACCTTCCACCGCACCCCGCACCTCGACGCGCTGGCGAAGGCCGGCGCCCGCTTCACCGACTGCTCGTCCAGCTGCCCGGTCTGCTCGCCGACCCGCGCCAGCATCCTCACCGGCATGTACCCGCAGCGGTTCGGCGTCACCGACTGGCTCCCCGGCCGACCCGACCGGCCCGATCAGATGCTCCGCCGCCCGGAGCTGACCATGCAACTGCCGCTGCAAGCGATGACCCTCGCGGAACGGCTCCGCGCCCAGGGCTACGTCACCGGCCACGTCGGCAAGTGGCACCTCGGCGGCGAGGGGTTCGGCCCCGAGCAGCAGGGCTTCCAGGTGAACATCGCCGGCGACCACACCGGCACGCCGATGAGCTACTTCGCCCCGTTCGCCAACAAGAAGAGCCGCATGCGCGGGCTCGAAGACGCCCCCGCCGGCGAGTACCTCACCGACCGCCTCACCGCCGAGGCGGAACGCTACATCGACCGCAACAAGGACCGGCCGTTCTTCCTGTACCTGGCCCACTACGCCCCGCACACGCCGCTCCGCGCCCCCGACGACGTGGTCGCCCGCTACCCGTCGCCCCCCGCCCACGGCCGGCAGAGTCACGCCGTGTATGCGGCGATGATCGAGCGCCTCGACGCGAGCATCGGCCGCATCGTGGCGAAACTCGACGAGCTGAAGTTGAGCGACAACACGCTCGTGATCTTCACCTCCGACAACGGCGGCCTCGCCACCCTGGAGGGGATGCCGTTCGCGCCGACGATCAACAGCCCGTTCCGCGAGGGGAAGGGCTACCTGTACGAGGGCGGCCTGCGAATCCCGCTGCTGATGAAGTGGCCCGGCCGCGTGACGCCCGGGAGCACGCCGACGTTCGCCGCGTGCAGCATCGATCTGGTACCCACTGTCCTCGCCGCTTGCGGCGTTGCAGCGGACCAGCCGTTCGACGGCACGTCTCTGCTGCCGCTGTTCCGCGGGCAGACGCCGCCGGCGCGCGACCTGTTCTGGCACTACCCCCACTACGCCAACCAGGGCTCGCGCCCGGGCGGCGCCGCTCGCAGCGGGCCGTGGAAGTTCGTCGAGTTCTACGAGACGAACCGGCGCGAGCTGTTCGACCTGTCGAAGGACGTGTCGGAGAGCCGCAACCTCGCCGCGGACCGGCCGGACGTGGTGCGGGAGCTGGCCGCGAAGCTCGCCGCGTGGCGGACGGACGTGGGGGCGCGGATGCCGACGCCGAACCCCGACTACCGGCCGAACCCGGCGGACGGCAGCGGCGTGTACACGCTGCACGCCCGCACGGCGCAGGTGTACGGCACGATGCTGCGGTACGAGCCCCTGCCGCACAAGGAGACGCTCGGGTTCTGGGTGCGGCAGGACGACCACGCCGAGTTTCCGTTCACCGCGGGCGCGGCGGGCGAGTACCGCGTCGAGGTGCTGCAGGGGTGCGGCAAGGGGAGCGGCGGCGCCGAGGTCGAGCTGGCGGTCGGCGACTCGAAGCTGACGTTCGCGGTGAAGGACACCGGCGGCTTCCAGGCGTTCGAGGCCCGCGACGTGGGCGTGCTGCGCGTCGCCGCCGCCGGCCGGCACGCGCTGACGGTGCGCGCCCGCACCAAGCCCGGCCCGGCGGTGATGGACCTGCGCCAGGTCGTGCTGCGGCCGGTCCGCTAGTATGGGTGGACCGGCCCCCACCCAACCCCGCCGCCCCATGATCCGATTCCAGTGCCCGAACTGCGGGAAGTCGCAGACCTCCCCCGACTCGACCGCCGGCGAGACCGGCCGCTGCTCGTACTGCGAGGAACTGTTCGACATCCCGCAGCCGCGCCCGGCCGTGCTCCGCGTCGTCTGCCCCGGGTGCGACAAGACCCTCGGCGTCCCCGCGACCGCCGCCGGCAAGCCGTCGACGTGCCCGGCGTGCGGCATCCGCTTCCTGGTCCCCGACGACCTGGAGCCGGAACCGGCCCCCGCCCCGAAGCCGCGCCCGCGGCCCGCCCCGCCGCCGCGCCGCCCCGAACCCCGCCGCCCGCGCGACGAGGACGACCACGAGCCGGTCAGTCGCCGCCGCCGCGTGGACGACGACGACGATGAGGACGACGACGACGAGCGGCCGGCCCGGCGATCGAGGGCGAAGCCGAAGAAGCGGCGGCGGGCGGGCGGCGGCGGGATGCCGGAGTGGTACCGCGGCCCGCTCGGGCGGCTGGCCGAGAACGCCGTCATCACGCTGTTGCTGGCGCTGCTGGCGCTGGCTTCGCCGGTGGTGGCCGGTGGGCTCCTCATCGCCTGGGGCTTCATCCTCGCGTCCGTCAGTTCGATCTGGTTCCTGGTCCTCGCGGGGAAGGAGGGGGTCGACCAGGTGCTGCTGAACCTGTTCATCCCGTTCTACTCGGTGTACTACGCGATCAGCCGCTGGGACGACGTGAAGCACCCCGTCACGCTCAACCTGATCGGGGGCGCCCAGTACACCATCGGCGTGGTCCTGTTCCTGGTGCCGTTCCTGGCGAAGGTGGGCGAGTTGAAGGGCTGGTAGAGCGACCTTTTCCGTTGCCCCCGCGGCGGCGGCGGCGTAGTGTCAGGCTCCGCCCCCTCCCCGGAGCCGTCCCATGCGCGCCGCCGCCGCCGCCGCCCTGCTCGTTGTCCCCCTGCTCCTCATCCCCGCGCCGGCGCAGACGCCGGACGCGGGCAAGCTCGCCGCCATCAAGCCGGCCATGCAGCGGTACGTCGACTCCGGCGACCTGGCCGGGGCCGTCACGCTCGTCGGCCGGTCGAGCGGCGTGATCCACCACGAGGCCGTCGGCTTCCGCGACCTCGCCGCCCGCGACCCGATTCAGGCGGACACCCCGTTCCGCATCGCGTCCATGACCAAGCCGATCACCGCCATCGCCGTCATGATCCTCGCCGACGAGGGGAAGCTGAGCCCGGACGACGACCTGGCCAAACACCTGCCGGAGTTCGCCGACCTGACGCTCGCCGGCGGCGCGAAGCCGAAGCGCGCGGTGAAGCTGCGCGACCTGCTGACGCATACGTCCGGCCTGGGGAACTACCCGCCCGAGCTCGGCGACGTGTACGGCAAGCGCGCCAGCACCCTGGCCGAGACGAGCGCCGCGGTGGCGAAGCAGCCGCTGATGTTCGAGCCGGGCACGAAGTGGAGTTACTGCAACAGCGGCATCGACACCCTCGGCCGCGTCGTGGAGGTGGCGAGCGGGAAGACGTTCGAGGCGTTCCTGCAGGAGCGGGTGTTCGCCCCGCTGGCGATGACCGACACCCGCTTCTACCCGACGGCGGCCGACATGAAGCGCGTCGCGCTGACGTACGGGAAGAAGGACGGCAAGCTGGAGGCGGGTGCGTTCGGGCTGGTGGGTCTGCCGGCGAACCCGAAGCACCCGATCCCGGCCGGCGGGCTCATCTCGACCGCGGCGGACCAGGCGAAGCTGTACCGGGCGATGCTCCAGAAGGGTCAGCTGGACGGCAAGCGGATCCTGAGCGAGAAGTCGGTAGCGGAGATGACGAAGACGCAGACGGGGGACATCAAGACGGGCTTCGTGGAGGGGATGAGTTTCGGCTACGGCTGGGCGGTGGTGAAGGAGCCGAAGGGCGTGACGGCGATGCTGTCGCCGGGGAGTTACGGCCACGGCGGCGCGTTCGGCACGCAGGGGTGGATCGACCCGCGGCAGGACGTGTTCGTGGTCCTGATGATCCAGCGGACCGGCCTGACGAATGGCGACGCCTCCGACTTCCGGCGGACGTTGCAGGAGCTGGCGGTGGCCGCGGTGAAGTGACGAATTGCTCTCCACGGTCGGGCCTTGCAGACTCGGCCCGACCGGTGGCTCTGACAGAGGAGCTCGCCCGACTCCTCTGACCACCCGAATCACGCTTGCTGGAGCCAGCCGTGTAGCGGCTCACGCCAGCTGAGGACGGCGACCAAGATGAGACCGATACCCAGCACAAGACACGGCCACTTCAGCCAGTCTAGCACCCTCGCATAACGTCCGTAGACAGTGCTACCGTCGTCGCGCCAGCGGGAAAAGAATGCATTCTGATCGTTCGCCCGCTTCGCGGACTCTCGGGTCATTCCAAACCAACTGTACCGAGTGAGCCCAACCGCCTCGTGGAGTTGCGCCGCCCAGAGTACACCGGCGACGTATCGGTCGTAGCACGCGGACAGGACCCCCTTTGTGTTCTCGGCCAGTGCCCACGCGATCAGTAGGACGACGCCAGCTGCGGCCAGCAGTTCGGTCTGGAAGCGCGGCGATTCTTTCAACGCAAGGGTCAGAATCGCGGCGGCAACGGAGAGTAGCGCGACCAGTGCAAAGAGGAGGGTCTTGGCCTGAGAGGCGAATTTCTCGAACGCCGTATCGAACATCTCGATGCTGGTCTTCAGTATCCCGGCATAGTCAGCCCGAGCCGCCGTTTGGTCGGCTGCAGTACTACCCGCTGGGTTCAGGAAATATCGCCCTTCATCGACTCCCGCTGTGTACCACCCCGGAAGCGCGTTGGTCGACCAGTCCGGGAAAGGGCCATCGGTCACGAAGTGCCTGCGGAACCACCGGCACCCCGAACACCACCTGAGCACGGTGGCGGGCGGGTGTTTGGTCGCCGCATCTTGCGTGTCCGCACCCGGCGGGGGAGCGCCGGATCCGGCCGTGGCGGGTGGGGCATCGGACACCGCAATCTTCCAGCGAAAGGACTGCGTCCGTTTGCACACTGTACACGTCATCAGCCAGTTGGGGGCACCCATCACATCACCTTCGGGCGAGGACTGGTTCACGAGAGGATTCGTTGAGCGGGGCGCAGGATTTCGTGCGGGAAGGAGTAACGTTCGCCAGTGCGGCAACTGCGCTGGCCTGCGCCCGGAACTTGATACGACCTACGGCACCGCAGCCGCGCCCCGTGTTGTTCCCGCCCCGCCGCGCCGGTACAGTGGCGGAATGACGACCACGTTCACGCCGCTGGTGCGGACCGTCGGCGACCTCCGCCGCCGCCTCGGCGACGTGCCGGCCGACCGCGTCCGCTTCACCCCCGTCCCCGGCACGGCCACGGTCGCCGACCTGCTCCGCGACGAGAACCGCCGCTGCGAACTGCTCGACGACACCCTCGTGGAGAAGCTGATGGGCGTCCGGGAGTAGCTCCTCGCGCTGTTCCTCGCGGAGCTCATCGGCCTCACGGCTGACCACGCTCGGCGAGCCGAGCGGCGTCAGCCGCCGGGTGCGTCAGCACCTTCTTTCACGTCGGACGTGGCTTGAGATGTGTGACGCACCCGGCGGCTGACGCCGCTCGGCTCGCCTCACCTTCAACGCGACCGAACCCAGCCCCGCCTACTTCGCCGCCGGCGCGTACACCACCCGGAAGCCCACCGCCCCGGTCACCGGGTTCTGCGGCTCGCCGCCGGCGTCGAACGGGCGCACGCCCTTCCGCGCAGCACTCCGACACGCACTCGCCGGGTCGCGGTACGAGCCGCCGCGCACCACGCGGCGGTCGCCGCCCGGCGGGCCGGTCGGGTCGGTGCGGGAGCCGTCGGCCGGGTAGCCGGGCTTGTACCAGTCGTGGCACCACTCGGCCACGTTCCCGTGCATGTCGTACAGCCCCCACCGGTTCGGCGGGCAGCTCCCCGCCTTCCCCGGCAGCGGCAGCGGCGGCACCGGGTCGGCGTCCTCGCACGCGTCCGACCCCGTGACCGTGAAATGCGCCGTCACCACCTTCACCGCCGGCCGGTACACCAGCTTGTCCGTCCCCGCGTCGCCGACGCCGAACGGCGTCGTGGTGCCGGCCCGCGCGGCGTACTCCCACTCGGCCTCCGTCGGCAGCCGGTAGGCCCAGCCCGGACGGGCGTGCGGCTCGTTCCGGTCGCGGTCCGTCAGCCGCTTGCAGAACTCCACCGCCTCGCTGTACGTCACCCCCTCGACCGGGTGGTTCGGCAGCTGGTTCGCCCCGCGCGCCTTCGACACCGACCCGCGCGGGTTCGCGTTGTCCATCACCTTCCAGTACTGGCCGAACGTCACCTCCGTGGCCGCCATCAGGAACGGGCCGCTTACCGTCACCTCGTGCCGCGGCCCCTCGGGGTCGGACTCGCCGGCGGGCATTTCGGGCCGGCCCGGCTCGCCCGCCGCGCTCCCCATCACGTACGTGCCGCCGTCCAGCTTCACCATCTTCATCCCGGAGACGTTCGTGATCGTCTCTACCGGCCCCAGGCGGTCGCCGAAGTAGGCGCGGAACCCGGCGACGCCCAGGACCGCGAGCACGAACAGGGTGCCGAGGCCGAGGCCGACCAGGCCGTACGGGAACCCGGCCCGCGCCCGCCGGCGGATCGGGTCGTCGTTGGAGCGCGTCGGGAGGCGGAACACCTGGCTGCTGGAGTGCGGGTTCGGCAGCGGCAGGGGCAGCGGCGCCGGCACCGGGCGCGGCGGCGGCGGGGCGGCCGGGTGCGGGCCGCTCGGCCGCGGCGCCGACGGGCAGAACGGCGCCAGCGCCGCGGCGAGCTGCACCGGCGTCTGCGGCCGGTCGTCGGGCCGCTTCGCCATGCACCAGTGGATGATCTGTTCGAGCTGCGGCGGGGCGTCGGGCCGGAGCGGCCGCAGCGCCGGCGGCGGCTCGGTGCAGTGCTTCAGCAGCTTCTCCGTCGGGTTCGCCCCGGGGAACGGCACCTTCCCCGTCAGGATGTAGAACAGCGTGGCGCCGAGGGCATAAATGTCGGCGCGGATGTCCACGGTGGCCGGGTCGCGGGCCTGCTCCGGGGCGAGAAAGTCCGGCGTGCCGATGACGTACCCCTCCTGCGTCACCCGCGTGTCTTCCTGCTCGCCCAGCCGGGCGAGGCCGAGGTCCACCAGCTTCACCGACTTCCAGTCGCGGCTGACGAGGATGTTCGACGGCTTGATGTCGCGGTGAACCATCCCCGCCTCGTAGGCGTGCTGGAGGCCGAGCGCCGCCTGGCGGATCGCCTCGCACGCCGGCACGAGCGGCAGCGGCCCGCGGGCCTGCACGATCTTCGTGAGGTCCTGGCCGTCGATGAACTCCATCACCACGAAGTGCGTGTCGCCGGTCTGGCTGGCGTCGAACGCCTTGACGACGTTCGGGTGCTGGAGCTGGCCGAGGGCGATCATCTCGTGGCCGAAGCGGGCGACCGCGGCGGGGTTCGACAGGCGCTCCTTGCGGATGATCTTGAGGGCCACGTCGCGGCCCAGGCGGGTGTCGTGGGCCTTGAAGACGCGCCCCATGCCGCCCTCGCCGATCAGGTCGAGGAGGACGTACCGGTCCACGGTGAGGTCCTTGCTGCGGCCGCGGAACACTTCCTTGATCTGGAAGTTGGTGAGCCAGCCGCGGCGGCCGATCTCCTTGGCCAGGGCGGTGGGGTCGGGCTTGTTCTGGGCGGCCCACGCGCCGAGGTCGTCGGCCTGTGCGGGGGTGAGGAGGCCGGACCCGCGGAGGGCGGCGAGGAACGCGGCCGTCGGGTCGGCGGCACTGCTCATCGGCGGCGGGGCTCGGGGGTGGGGACGCGGTTGTTGTACCGGCGCGGCGCGGGGGAAAACAGGCACCCCGGCGGCGCCGCCGGGCCGCGCCCGGGTTTCCCGTTCGGGGCCGGCCGGCTACAGTGAACCCACCACACGTCACGGGGGCAGAGCCGATGGAGAAGGCGCTCGACTGGCTGGGCCGGCACCACGAGGACATCGTCCGCGGCCTCGCGGACCTGGTCGCCATCCCGAGTATCAGCACCGACGGCGAACACCGCACCGAGATCGACCGCACTGCCGCCCTCACGGTCGATCAGATGCGGGCCGCCGGGCTCAACAACGCCGAGGTGCTCCGCGTCGGCGGGTCGCTCCCCTACGCCTACGGCGAGTGGCTGGAGGCGCCCGGCAAGCCGACCGTGTTCCTGTACGCCCACCACGACGTGCAGCCGATCAACTACGTCGAGCAGTGGAAGAGCGACCCGTGGAAGCTCACCCGCCGCGACGGCCGCCTCTACGCCCGCGGCGCCGCCGACGACAAGGGCGCCATCTCCGCCTTCCTCGGCGCCGTCGCCGCCTACCGGCTGACGAACGGCGCCCTGCCGGTCAACATCAAGATGGTCGTCGAGGGCGAGGAAGAAGTGGGCTCGAAGAACCTCATGAAGTTCTTCGACACCCACCGCGACCGCATCAAGTCGGACCTGATCGTGGTGTGCGACACCGAGAACATCGAGGTCGGGCTGCCGTGCATCACCTACTCCCTGCGCGGGGTGATGACGGCGCAGGTGGACGTGACCAGCGCCAAGATTCCGGTCCACAGCGGCATGGCCGGCGGCGCCCTCCCCGACGCGGCGCTGGCGCTCAACGCGATCCTCGGCAAGCTGTACTGGGGCAACGGCAAGCTGCCGATCCCGGGCTACTACGACAGCGTCCGCCCGATGACGGAGAAGGAGACGGCCGCGACGCGGGAGCTGCCGTTCGACGAGGCGGCACTGCGGCGCGACCTGGGTATCGTGCCCACGGCCAGGATGTCGATGGAGACCGGGCTGAACGAGTACGAGCAGACGTGGCGGCGGCCGGCGGTCACGGTCATCGCGCAGGAGGCGAGCTCGATCAAGGGGGCGTCCAACCAGGTGCTCCCGAAGGCGACGGCGCTGGTGAGCTGCCGGCTGGTGCCGGACCAGGACCCGCAGCAGGCGTTCGAGCAACTGGCGGCGTTCCTGACGGCCGACCCGCCGTGGGGCGTCGAGGTGAAGGTGACGCCGCACGGCCCGCCGGTGACGTGGTGGATGACCGACCCGAACGGCCCGGCGTTCGAGGCGGCGCTCGGGGCGATGCGGGAGGGCTTCGGCCGCGACCCCGTGGCCATCGGCTGCGGCGGCAGCATCGGCTTCGTCGGCCCGTTGTCCGAACTGTTCGGCGGCGCCCCGGCCCTGTTGATGGGGATCGAAGACCCGGCGAGCAACGCTCACGCCCCGAACGAGAGCCTGCACGAGGGCGACTTCAAGAAGCTGATGGCGAGCCTGGTGCGGCTGTTCGACGGCCTCGGCAAGCTGACCCCGGACCGGGTGAAGTAGGGATGCTCGGCCTCGACCTGAAGCGGGTGGCGGCGTTCGTCCGCGCCGCCGACACCGAGGAGCTTTTGGACCGGGTGACCGTGTACCGGGCCGGGATGGAGCCGGCCGCGCTCGACCTGATGGAGGCGGAACTGGACCGCCGCGGGGTGACGCGGTCGGACATCGCCGACCACCACATCGCGCGGCGGGAGCGGGCGATTCTGTTGCCGGACGGCACGGCGCTGCGGTGTCACTTTTGCGCGCGGCCGGCGGTGCTGCGCGGCTGGGGCTGGCACTGGTTGTTCGGGCGGCTGCCGGTGTTCCCGCGGGTGTTCGCCCGCTGCGAGGAGCATTCGGGGCGCGCAGGCGAGCGGCCCGCGTGAGCGGGCTGTTGCTCAGCGCGACTGATGCGCTGAGCAACAGCCCGCTCACGCGGGCCGCTCGCCTTGTGTCTGACTTACTTCACCAGTTCCTGAACCTGCGCCTCGGTGATCCGGTTGAACCGGTCGCCGAGCTGAATGCTGATCCAGCTCTGCATCGCGGGCGTGTACGGGAACGTGCCGGCCTTCACGAGCGCCAGCATCCGGGCGTCCCGGGTGGCGTCCTTCTTCCGCTTCAGGTGACCGTTCTTCGTCCGACTGATCGCCGCGTTATTCCGCTGCCGCTCCATCCGCAGTCGGGTGGACATCCGCTTCGCCATGACCGCACTCCGCTATCGCCGTGGTCGGGTGACAGGCTGGATAGGGTACGACCCGCCGCGGCCGCGACAAGGGCGCCACGCCCCGCGGCGGCGTTCTGCCGCACGATGAAAAACCCGATGACGCACGATCCGAACTAATGCCGGGTTCGGATCGTGCGTCATCGGGTTTTTCCATCGTGCGGCAGAATCCGGCGGTTGGGTGCCGACGCCGAACGGGTCAGCCGCCCGGCTCGCCGCGGTGCGGCGCCTTCCCGGCGGCGAACAGCAACTGCCGGGCCAGGCCGTGCATCAGCTTCACCTCCTGCGGCGTCGGGTTCGCCCGGCCGAGGAACTGCCGCACCGCGTGCATCAGCGAATCGGCCCGGCCGCCGAACAGGTAGCCGACCGCGGCGAACGCCTCGCGCAGGTGCTCGTACATCCGCTCTTGTTCCGCGTGGCTCGCCACCTTCGGCGCGTGCGTGTCGGCCGGATTTGAGGCCGTCGCCGCGGCCGAGAACGCCTTCCGCAGCTCGTAGCAGCAGATCGCCACCGCCTGCGCCAGGTTCAGCGACGTGAAGTCGGGGTCCACGGGGATGTGAACCAGCCCGTGACACCGGCCGATCTCGTCGTTCGAGAGCCCGTGCGGCTCCGGCCCGAACACCAGCCCGACCGGCCCGTCCGCGGCCGCTTCCAGGAGCCGCGGCATCAACTCGGCGGCGGTGCCGGTCATGCCGCGGCGCGCCACCCCGGCGGTGAGCGACGACGTGGCGAGGGTGAAGGCGCAGTCGGCGAGCGCGGCGCCGAGGTCGGGGACGATGCGGGCGGCGTCGAGGAGGGGGAGGCCGTGGGTGGCGAGGCGGCGGGCGTCAAGGTCGGTGGGGAGCGCATACGGGGCGACGAAGACGAGGTCGGCGAGGCCGAAGTTCCGCATCACCCGGGCGACCGAACCGAGGTTGCCGGCGTAGTGCGGCCGCACCAGCACGACGCGGACGTTGGTGAGGCTCATACGCGGTCCCCCGGCTCGCCTCAGCGCCGCCCCTTCGGCCGCTTTGCGGGGCGCGGGGCCGGCGGCGGCGACGACGGGTCCACCGGCACCGTCCCCAGCGGCGGCCGCCCCGCCTGCTCCGCCAGCTCCAGGTAGCGCACCTGGCTCCGCAGCGGCGTCTCGCCGTCGGCCGGCTTCACCCGCCGGTACGTGCCGTCCGGCAGCAGCTCGCGGGCCTTCACGTTGTCCGCCAGCGTCGTCTTCAGAATTTCGTCGATCACCCGCGCCTTCAGGTCCGGCTGCTCGATCGGGAACACCACCTCCACGCGGCGGCTCAGGTTCCGGTCCATCCAGTCGGCGCTGCCGGTGTACACCTCGGGGTCGCCGCCGTTCTCGAAGTAGAAGACGCGGCTGTGCTCCAGGAATCGGTCCACCACCGACGTGACGCGGATCGTCTCGCTCACGCCCGGCAGCCCCGGCCGCAGCGCACAGATGCCGCGGCACACGAGGTGAATCGGCACCCCGGCCTGGCTCGCCCGGTACAGCGCCTTCACCACCGCGGGCTCCAACAACCCGTTCAACTTGGCGAGAATCCGCGCCGGCTTCCCGGCCGCGGCGTTCGCCGCCTCGCGCTCGATCTTCTCGATCATCGACGCCTGCAACCGGCTCGGCGCGACGATCAGCTTCCGCCACTGCGGCAGCTCGGCGTACCCGGTCAGGTAGTTGAACAGCGCCGACACGTCGTCGGCGAAGTCGG
>Ga0105046_10000734_pt1 | contig 47719 bp, 41 predicted proteins | sample MAT03_FD_78385 | JGI IMG/M metagenome (GOLD analysis project Ga0105046, IMG submission 78385) | Freshwater microbial communities from Lake Fryxell liftoff mats and glacier meltwater in Antarctica - MAT-03 (megahit assembly) | ecosystem: Environmental > Aquatic > Freshwater > Ice > Liftoff... | reverse complement strand
AGTATTCAAGTTAGCAAAGAACCACTATCGTAGCCATTCTCGTTTTGGGCTTAGAGTTACTCTCATTGCCGCATTCGTTAATGCCAATGCAGCATAAAAGCACTTTCGCAAGAAGTCTAATGAGTAAATGTTGAAAATTTGTGGTTAAATTTGTAAAAAAAATAAAAATCATGGACGCTTTAACACTCGAAACTACTGCCCAAAAATATTTAATAAGCATTGATCGCAGTCTGATGGATCAACCCACTTTTTATGCTTTTTTTGAAATACTTCGCACTGAGTTTTTAGCTCAAAAAATGAATACGGACGAAACCGATTTAATGGCGTTGAGCGACGAAATAAAAGGCAATTGGTGGCAAAAAAACCAAGAAAAAATTCTCAAATCAGTTTCACAATACACTGAAAATCAATAAAAAAAATAGATGTAGTTGTTGATACAAACATTGTTTTTTCGGCTATTCATTCCAAGAACTCACTGACTCGCCAAAGAATACTTACGTCGCCTCACAAACTTGTTTCCTGCAATTTCTTATTCATCGAAATATTTAAGCACAAAGAGCGCATTTTTAAAAATGCGAGTGCAAACGATGACGAGATTTATGACTACCTCGAAAAAATCCTGCACAAAATTCATTTCTACAACGAAGAACTCATTTCTACAAAAAGTTTCTTCGATTCTTATCACCTTTGCAAGGACGTTGATTTAAAAGACATTCCGTTTGTGGCACTCGCCATCGAACTAAAAGCGCCACTTTGGACACGCGACACTGTACTAAAAGAGGCACTGATTGAAAAAGGGTTTACTAATTTTATAAACGAATAATCTACTAACCCTACACCCTGTCAATGGGGTGCGTATTTTTGAGGGAAGAACGGATTTGGATGAGGGGTAAGTGTTTTGCTTGCAGACAGGAATAGAACGCCCTTGGCATGGCCGAACTGCGTAAAAGCCAACAAGAAGATGGCAAAAGGTCTATTTTTCAATAACGCTCCTATTTTTCATAAACCAAGTAATTCGTTCATCAAAAACCACCGCAAGCCACAGACTTTGACTGATTCGCTGCGTTGCCATGCCTCACCCTGTGGAACAATAACGTACTGGTTTTGAGGTTGTAAATCTTGGGCAACTGAATAAAAACCCCTTGAAGGAGCGGCGTTGGTACTGTATTTTATTTCAATGATTGTGAGTTGCCTTGTTTTAGTGGCCTCCAACACTAAATCTACCTCTGCTCCTGCTTGCGTTCGGTAAAAAAAATACTCAAAACGTTTATTACCTGCTTTCATTACTTCTTCAATTACATAGCTTTCCCACGAGTTTCCCAGCCACATACTGCCTTGTAGTTGTTCGAGGCTACGAATACCGATGAGTTGATGCAGCAAGCCAGTGTCTCGAATATACACCTTGGGAGAGCGAACAAGTCTTTTGGTAGTATTTATATAAAATGGCTGCAAACGTCGAATCAGAAAACTACCTTCTAAAATATCCAAGTATTTTTTTACAGTGTTTGCGCCCATTCCTAAACTATTTGAAAGACCGTCAATGTTGAGCAACGTACCAGATGCCGAAGCCAGTATTTTGAGAAGACGTTTCATCGAAACTACTGTTATTTCAAAGCCAATACGCCTAATATCTCTTTGCAAATAGGTTTCTACAAAGTTTTCAAGCCACATTTCAGCCAGCGAGGGCGTAGGAGCAAGCAGCGCATCGGGGAAGCCACCCCAAAACCAATGCTCATACAGATTTCTAACTGCTCCAATTTCGGTAAGAGAGAAAGGCATCAATTCAAAATAAGCGATGCGCCCTGCCAGTGTTTCGGTGTTGTTTTTGATGAGGTCGGGCGAGGCTGAACCTGTTAGGATAAAACGGGCAGGTCGCCTGTATTGGTCAATGCTCCAACGAAGCAGCGGCAGGAGTGTTGGTAAAAGCTGAATTTCGTCTATAATTACACATCGGTCGGTATATTGTTGAAGAAAAAGCTCAGGTTCAGTTAATTTTTGGCGGTCGCTATCTCGTTCCAAATCCAAGAAAAGCGTTGGCTGCACCATCTGCCTCTCCACTATTTTTACCAATGTAGTTTTGCCTACCTGCCGAGGGCCAATGATGCCTACGACAGGGAAAAATGTCAATGCCTCCTGAATCTGCGGTTGTATCGTTCGTTGTATCATAGCACAAAAATACAAAACTTATCCTTGAAAATCTATCTACTATTGAATGGATTTTCAAGGATAAGTTGCAAAAAAATGATTTCCCCTAATGCTATTTTATGGATTTAAAATTTTTCTTTCCTCATTTCCCTCTACGCTTCGCTCAAAAAAAGCCGCTGTTCGCCCAATAAAATGGGCAACTGTCAAACATACTTGGTTTCTAAAACCCTACGCGACATTCAGGACACGCTCGAAGAACGCAATTTTGTGCGCATAAGCCGCCAGCACCTCGTCAATCTCGACCACATTGCCAAGTTCATGAAAAGCGAAGGAAACTACGTCATCATGTCCAACGGCGCGAGCATCACTGTGGCCAAAAGCCAAAAAGACAAGCTCATTGAGCGGTTTAGATGGTTGTGAAGTGAGCGGATAACCGTACCTTTGTGCTTGTTATTAGCTACAATTGTATGACTTTCAGTAAATTAAATTTAAATACACCACTGCTCAACGCACTGAATGACTTAGGCTTACAAGTGCCTACTGCGATTCAGGCCAATGTGTTTTCGGTGGTGATGTCTGGCAAAGATGTGTGCGGCATTGCCCAAACTGGCACAGGAAAAACCTTCGCATATCTACTGCCCTGCCTGCGGCAATATCAATTTTTAAAAGAGAAAAGCCCCCAACTGCTCATCATTGTTCCTACGCGGGAGCTGGTGCAGCAGGTGGTCGAAGAAGTAAAAAAACTTACCAAATACATGTCGGTTTTGGCCGTGGGCGTGTACGGCGGAGTTAATCTGAAACCGCAGGCCGAAGAAGTAAAGCAGGGAGCCGATGTGCTGGTCGCTACGCCTGGGCGACTGGTTGATTTACTGGCTACGGGCGTGGTCAATCCCAATAAAATCAAAAAGTTGGTCATTGACGAATTTGACGAAATGCTCAATTTGGGCTTCCGTGCCCAACTCAAAAACATTTTTGACCGCCTGCCCGAACGCCGGCAAAACCTGCTTTTTTCGGCCACGTTGAACGAAGAAGTCGAAGCCTTAATTAGCACCTATTTCCCAAATTTGGTGCGGGTAGAAGCGACTCCAGTCGGTACGCCCTTGGACAATATCGCCCAATCTTACTACGCGGTTCCTAATTTTTATACCAAAGTAAACTTGCTCGCATTGCTCTTGGCAAAGCAACCCGACGAGATGAACAAAGTCTTGGTTTTTGTGTCCACCAAGCAATTGGCCGACTTGGTGCATGAGCAGTTGAATGACCTGCTCGCTGATGCAGTGCAGGTCATTCACTCCAACAAAACGCAAAACCACCGCTTTACGGCGGTGGCTAACTTTAAGGCTGGAAACTGCCGCGTACTCATCGCCACCGACATTATTGCGCGCGGATTGGACGTGGCCGAAGTGAGCCACGTAATCAATTTTGACTTGCCTGCCGTTCCCGAAAACTACATTCACCGCATTGGCCGCACGGGCCGGATCGGCAGAGAAGGAATTGCCATTTCGTTCGTGTCCGAACGCGAAGGCGAACAATTGGCCGTGATTGAAAAGTTGATGAACTACTCCATTCCAGTGCTGCCCTTGCCCCAGCATTTGGATATTTCAGAGCAGGTTTTGTTGAGCGAACAGCCCCGCGAACACAACACGGCCATCAAAGTAAAACCTCCCGCCCGCGAAAATGTTGGAGCGGCGTTTCACCAAAAATCCGAAAAGAACACGAAAGTCAACGTGCGGCGCGACCACGAGGCCGAAAAGAAAAAAAAGTATGGCAAATCTTACGAGAAGCGGAAGTAGGAATTGCTGCGGTTGGTATCGTAACTAAAATGTCTATGGCTGCATACCACTAAAATGGCCTGCCAGCACTTTTTGTATAACTACCAAAAAGGTGTTCTCTCTCAGTTGGCGTTTGTCAATCTCAAAAAACTAAAAACTTAGCATTCAGCACTACAAAATGTTCAATCGTCGTCAATTCTTAGGTGCTTTGTCGGTAGCGGCCGCTGGGCCGCTCATGGCTGTTACTCCGCCCGCTGCACAGGCGTTTCCGATTTCGTGCAATGCCTACAATTGGAACACTTTCTATGGCCGTCAAGGCAAAAACTGGGGCGAGGACATGGAGGCTTGCATGGCCGATTTGGCAAAAACGGGCATAAAAGCCTACGAGCCAGGCCTTAAAAATGCGCAAGAAGCCGAAAAACTAAGGCCTTTTCTTAAAAAATACGGCATTGCCATGCCCTCGGTTTATGTCAATAGTACGCTCCATGAAGCCCACGAAGCCGAAAAATCCATTGCGTTGGTACTGGAAATAGCCGATGTCGTGAAAGCATTGGGTACGAAGATAATCGTTACCAATCCCAGCCCAATTCAATGGAGTGGAACCGAACTAAAAAACGATGCCCAGCTCATCGTGCAAGCCCAAAGCATGGAAAAATTGGGGGAAGCGCTGCGCCAGCGCGGGCTGACGCTCGCCTACCATACCCACGACGTAGAGCTACGGGCGGGTGCGCGGGAGTTTCACCACGTTATGCTCAACACCACGCCCGAAAACGTATCTTTTTGTTTTGACGTGCATTGGGTATATCGCGGTTCTTCCAATTCGCAAGTGGCCGTTTTTGACGTACTCAAACTATACGCCAAGCGCATCGTCGAGCTGCACATTCGGCAGTCGGTAGCAGGCATCTGGTCAGAAACTTTCGGTGCGGGCGACATTGACTACCCTCGACTGGTCCAAGAGCTTAAAGCCTCAAAAGTACGCCCGTTGCTAGTAATTGAGCAGTGCGTAGAAGCCAAAACCCCCAATACCATGGACGGCGTACAGGCACACATCAAAGACCTTGCCGCCGTGAAGTCTGTATTTGCCCCAATACGATAAAGGCCAAAGTGGCGCAGTCTAACTGCATTGGCCCAAAACAACCCAGATAATAACAAAAACAACAACGGTGCTGATGCAGCCCCCGCCCAATTTTTTGGCACCATAACCTGCAATAAGTCCGCGAAATATATTATTCATAATAGAGAATGGTTAAAAAGTGATAATTGTTAAATGCCCAAAGTTTTTAGCATTTCTTCGGCCACAAACTGGTTTCCCAATTCATTGAGGTGTACGCGGTCGTTGGTTAAAATGCCTTTTTCTTCGTTGTTGAGATTGTTTTTCAAGTTGTATTCCAAAAAAGCCTTGCGCAAATCAACCAATGGCAGATTTTGTTTTTTGGCCAAGTCGCGAATCAATTGCGCATATTTGTTCAAATCGCCGTCTTGCTGATTAGAAAAATCCGTTCTTTCGCCAATTGCGGCGGGCGTACAGAGCGCCACCTTGATTTGATTGGCTTGTAGTTTTTTGATAATGGCCTCATAAAACTTCACAAACTTGTCGGGGTCGGTGCCTGTGCCAGAACTTGCCTTGTGCCACACGTCGTTTACGCCCACGTAAATTACGACCAAATTGGGTTTTTTGGCCAGCACGTCCTCGTCCATGCGCAAATATAAATCATAGACTTTGTTGCCGCTAATACCCGCTCCGATGAGTTCGTATTTTGCTTTAAGCCCTTTTTTTTCGAGTATTTCACCCATTTTAACAATGTAACCGCCTGGGTTCACGCCCGCCTGAGTGATAGAGTCGCCAAGAAAGACAATGCGCGTGGCCTGGTCTTGTTGAGCTGCTACCAGCGGCAAGGCAAAAAAACTGATTTTGAGATAACGAAAAAGACTTTTCATGTAGATTCGGGCTTCGATTGTTTGAATTTTGTCTAATAATTTGAGCGACACGTCGCTCTGCCGTACAATTTTAGCAATTTCTGTTTAACTTTCGGTGTTACTTAACCTAAAATATTTATTCAATTTTTATTCTGCTATGTTATCTCAAACCCTTAACCGCCCCGTTACGCTCCCTATGGTGCGCTGGCGTCAGGTATTGGTAACGTTCACGCATATCTTTTTTTGGGCTTGCTTTATCATCTTGCCGCTATTTTTGATAGAAAACCAGCAATCTATACACCAACCCCAACTGAATCCCGTGCTTCAAAAAGAGCTTTTTCAAAAAACGTTCTTTTTTAGCCAGTTTTTGGCCGTGTTGCTTTTTTATACCAACTCCGAGATTTTGTTGCCAAAAATGTTCAAAAAAAAGGGGGTGAGTTTTTACGTATTGGTTTTGGTTTTGTGCCTTATTTTGTGCCTCACACTGGCGTATGGTTTTCGATACTGGATTATGCCCACACCGCCGCGCACGTGGTTTACTTATTCTACTTTTTATCTGCTCATTTCGGCATTGGGCATCAGCACTTGTTTTAGATTATTGATTGATTATCAGCGAGAACACCGTTTACAAAACGAACAAGAGAAGGTACGTTTGCAATCTGAGTTATCGTTTTTACGGTCGCAAATTAGCCCGCATTTTATGTTCAATTTGATGAATAGTTTGGCGGCTTTGGCGCGCAAAAAATCGGATTTGCTCGAGCCAATGATTGTAAAAATGTCGGATTTGTTGCGGTATATGCTTTACGATTCGGACGAAACCAAAGTGCCCATTGAAAAGGAAATAAACTACTTAAAAAGCTACGTGGACTTGCAAAAAATGCGTTTTGGCAATTACGTAAAAGTAGAAATACAAGCCACCGCTGTCAATCAAAACATGGCCATTGAGCCAATGCTGTTGATTCCCTTTGTAGAAAATGCCTTTAAGCACGGTACGGGCTACCTGCGCGACCCGCTCATTCAGATTTTGCTCCACACCGAAGGCAATCAACTGCATTTTATGGTAAAAAACCGTTTTAATGCCGACTCAAAAGAAACCAAAGATGGCAACTCGGGCATTGGGCTGGCCAACGTACGCCGCCGCTTGGAGTTGATGTATCCAGATAGCCACCAGTTAGAGGTGCGTACCGACAAAGATTTTTTTATAACTGAATTGCACATAGATTTAAAATAATGCAAAAACTCCGATGCTTGGCCATAGACGACGAGCCGCTGGCCCTCGAACTTCTCGAAGACAACATCAGGCAAGTGCCTTTCTTGGAACTGGCAGCCTCTTGCCACGACGCTTTCGAGGCCATGGACATCATGCACCAAGAAACCATCGACTTGCTGTTTTTGGACGTTCAGATGCCCGGCATTACGGGCGTTCAGTTTCTTAAATCGCTCCAAATGCCTACCTCCCCGACAGTAATTTTCATTACAGCCTACGAGCAGTTTGCAATAGAAGGTTTTGAGCTCAATGTGGTGGACTACCTGCTCAAACCAGTGGCTTTTGAGCGGTTTTTGAAGGCTGCCAACAAAGCCTACGATTTGCAAAAACTCCGTCAATCGGCAACTACCTCCGAAATACCCACTCATTTTTTTGTCAATGCCAACTACGCCTTGGTCAAAATCAGGTTTGACGAAATCATGTACATTGAGGGCTTGAAAGATTATGTCAAGATTTACCTCAACTCGGCCAAACACCCCATTATTACGCGCATGACCCTGAAAGGAATCGAACAAAAATTGCCCAATCAGCAGTTTATGCGCGTTCACAAGTCGTTTATTATATCTTCCGACAAAATTCAGTCTATTCGCAATCTTAAAATTCAAATTGGCGAGGCTACTATTCCCGTTGGTGAGCAATACGTCGAAGATTTTATGAAAATGATCGGCGAAAATCAGTAATTCAACATTTATATTCTTAAAAAAAAATGATTGCCGTTATTTTCGACATGGATGGCGTAATAGCCCACACCAATCCTACGCATGACACAGCATGGCGTATTTTCTTGGCGCGTTATGGCGTAGAAGCCACCGACCAAGAATTGCAAGAACACATGTATGGCAAGCACAACAGCCAAATATTATCGTATTTCTTGAAACGACCGCTCTCTAAAAATGAAATAGCACCACTTCAATTTGAGAAAGAAGCCATTTTTCGGGAACTCTACCGCCCAATCGCCCAGCCACTCAACGGACTTTTGGCGTTTTTAAACGACTTAAAATCAAATCAAGTAAAAACGGGCATTGCTACTTCGGCACCCGTCGAAAACCTCAACTTGATTTTGGAGGTGTTCCCCATACGCCCCCAAATGGAGTCGCTGCTCTCAGAAGCCGACGTAACCCGCTATAAACCCGACCCTGAAATTTATCTCAAATCGGCGGACAACCTGGGCGTGTTGCCTGCCCAGTGCGTTGTTTTTGAAGATTCTATATCGGGTGTGCAAGCAGGACTCAGCGCGGGTATGAAGGTAGTAGGTGTAACCACCACTTACGCGCCGCATGAGCTTCCTCCGTGCCACGCCTACGTGGCCGATTATGCCCACGTTGGTTTCGATTTTGTGCAACAAATTTTGGCCAATTGACCTTTGTTTTTCCAACCAAAAGTGTTGTTTAAATAGTGGTGTACACCAAATTAGTTACACGCTTCAAATATTCCTTTTTTTGTAAAAAGTTTAATCTGCCAAAAGCATTAGAAGTAACCCCAATTTAAGTGCTGTTTGCGAAGCTACTATTTTGTGTATCCTTGGCTAGGTCGATGCCAACGTAAATAGTGCTCATAATGTGTTAAAAATTCAGTAGGCTGTAAACCCAAATTTAAGATGAAATTCTTTTTCCTTTTTGTATTTTTAACCGCTCAGGTTTTTGCCCAAATTACGCCTTACGAAAAATCAAACGGCCAAGAAACGGCCACTTATGCCGAAACAATGGCCTTTTATCGGGCATTAGACAAGAAATACGACCAAGCCGCGCTGCTCCAAGTGGGTACTACCGACATTGGTCAGCCCTTGCATTTGTTGGTACTTTCGGCCAATAAAATCTTCAAGCCGCAAGCTGGCAAAATGGTATTTTTGGTCAACAATGGCATTCACCCAGGCGAGCCCGAAGGCATAGATGCCAGCATGATGTGGGCCCGCGAACTGTTGGAAAAGAAAGCCCTGCCAGACAACGTGCTGCTGTGCATTGTGCCCGTTTATAACGTGGACGGCTGCTTAAATCGGGGCGTGTCGCGCGTGAATCAGAACGGGCCAAATGCCTACGGGTTTCGGGCCAATTCGCGCAATTATGACCTCAACCGCGACTTTATCAAAACCGATTCTAAAAACTCGGCCGCTTGGCAGCAAATGTTCCAGACCTACAAACCCCAAATTGTGGTTGACAATCATACTTCAAATGGGGCTGATTATCAACACGCTATGACGTATTTTCCAACCCAAAAAGACAAATTTCACCCGTTGGTTTCGGCGTTTTTTAGTGGTATTTTCAAGCCTCAATTAGACCAGCAACTCACCGCCGCAAGTTTTCAGCCCGTGCCTTACGTCAATGCTTTTGGGGCAACCCCCGAAACGGGCTACTTGGGCTTTAACGACAGCCCTCGGTACAGTTCGGGCTATGCCTCGTTGTTCAATTGCCAAACTTTCGTGGTAGAGTTGCACATGCTCAAAGATTATGCCACGCGCGTAAAAGGCACGTATGCTTTTATGGACATTGCGCTCAAATTGGCCGCCCAAAATGCGGCTGCGATTGTGTCTAATAAGCAAAAAGCCGACGAGGCTGTGGCCAAGCAAAACACCTTTGCGCTCACTTGGAAACTCGACCGCAGCGTGGTAGATTCCATTACTTTCAAGGGGTTTGAGGCCAAATACAAACCCAGCCAAGTGAGCAACCAAACCCGCCTCTACTACGACCGCAACGCGCCCTTTACCAAGCAAATTGCGTTTTATGACCATTACGTGGCCGATTTGAGCATCGACAAACCCCGCGCTTATGTATTGCCTCAAAGCTGGGCGCGGGTAGCCGAGCTACTGAAATTGAACGGTGTTCAACTTCAAACACTGGCCGCCGACACCGAAATGGAAGTAGAGTCGTACTACATCGAAGACTACAAAAGCCCCGCCAAACCCTACGAAGGCCACTACAACCACACGGGCGTAGTGCTGCGGAAACAAACCCAAAAAATTCAGTTTTACAAAGGTGATTTTGTCATTAATACCAATCAAGCCGCCAACCGCTATATTGTCGAAACGCTCGAACCCCAAGCGCCCGATTCGTTTTTTGCGTGGAATTTTTTCGACAGTATTTTGTCCCAGAAAGAAGGATTTTCGCCTTACGTATTTGAAGACGTAGCGGCAGAGATGCTCCAAAAAGATGCTGTGCTGAAACAAAAATTGGAAGACCGCAAAAAAACCGACGAAGCCTTTGCTAAAAACGGCGCGGCGCAGTTGGATTTTATCTACCGAAACTCGCCCTATGTTGAGCAAACCCTTGCCCGCTACCCCGTATTTAGACTCGTGAAATAAACAACGCGGGGCTTTTTTTTGAAGTTTTTTTTAAAAAATATTTTCTTTGATTCAATCCAAACTGCGCCTTTGTGTCGTACATCTGGCTGTAATCAAACAAAAACATTTTTTAACAATTTATTTTTAAAGTACCCATGAAAAAAATCGCTTTAATGTTCGCATCGGCCTTGTTTGTAACGGCCACTTTTGCCCAAGAAAAAACCGTACAAGTAGGCGGCGCGCCCATGTATGCTTCTAAAAACATCATCGAAAATGCGGTGAATTCAAAGGAGCACACCACCTTGGTAGCTGCCGTAAAGGCCGCTGGCTTGGTAGAAACCCTGCAAACGGCTGGGCCATTTACGGTATTTGCGCCAACCGACGCGGCCTTTGGTAAATTGCCCGCCGGAACGGTAGAAACGCTGGTAAAACCCGAAAACAAAGCCACGCTCACCAAAATCTTGACCTACCACGTGGTAGCAGGCAAAATGGACGGAGCGGCCATCAAAACTGCCATCAAAGCCGGCAACGGAACGGCCACTTTCAAAACTGTTTCGGGCGGCACGTTGAAGGCCATGATGAAAGGCAAAAAACTAATGTTGATGGACGAAAAAGGCGGCACTTCGACCGTTACCATCAAAGATGTTTACCAAAGCAACGGCGTTATTCACGTAATTGACACGGTAGTAATGCCTTAGTAATAAGCCGTTTAAGAATAACAAAAAAGGTGGGCGCAAAATATTTGCGCCCACCTTTTTTGTTGCTTACAAGTTCCCTTTTTTCATTTCTTTCACGGCATAATCAACCGCCCGCGCGGTGAGAGCCATATACGTCAGCGACGGATTGACGCACGACGACGAGGTCATGCAGGCGCCGTCGGTAATAAACACATTTTTGACCGCGTGCATTTGGTTCCACTTGTTGAGCACCGACGTTTTGGGGTCGTTGCCCATGCGGGCGGTTCCCATCTCGTGAATGGCCATGCCGGGGCGGGTGTTTTGGTTGGTGGTTTGGATGTTTTTTACGCCCGCTGCTTCCAGCATTTCGGCAGCATCGTTCATCATATCTACCTGCATCTTTTTTTCATTTTCTTTAAATTCGCAATCAAACACCATTTTTGGCATTCCCCATTTGTCTTTTTGGTTATTATTGAGCGTAATTTGGTTCGACTCATACGGCAAACATTCGCCAAAACCGCCCAGGCCCATGTTCCAAGTGTCGGCGGGAGCCGACAAACTATCTTTGAAATCAGCACCAAAACCACCTAAACCGTTGCCACGCTGCCAGCCCGCCCGCGAGGCATTGCCTTGATAGCCAAACCCCCGCAAATAGTCGCGTTTGTCTTGGCCTACGTTGCGGTAGCGCGGAATATAAATGCCATTGGCGCGGCGGCCAAAAAAATATTTATCTTCAAAGCCCTCAACGGTGCCGTTGGCTCCCACCCGAAAGTGGTGGTCCATAAAATTGCGCCCCAACATACCACTGTCATTGCCGAAGCCATCAGGAAAACGGCCTGAGGTAGTGTTGAGCAGTAGTTGGGTAGTGCCCAGCGTGGAGGCGCACACAAAGATAATTTTGGCAAAATACTCGGTGGTTTTGAGGGTGTCAGTGTCGGTTACGCGCACGCCGGCAGCCTTGTTGGTTTTGGGGTCGTAAATCAGTTCGTTTACGATGGTGTTGGCTTTGAGCGTAAGCCTTTGGGTGCGCATGGCCGCAGGCAGGGTAGCCGACTGGGTGCTAAAATAAGCACCAAACGGACACCCACGGCGGCACAAATTGCGAAATTGGCAAGTAGCACGGCCCACATCGGTCTGGATTTTGGAGGCTGCCGTGATATTGGCCACCCGCCCAATGGTCATCACACGAGTCCCATTAAATTTGTTTTTGATGCTTTCGGCCACCTGTTTTTCCACGCAGTTCATTTCCATTGGCGGCTGAAAAATACTGTCGGGAAGTTGGGGGAGTCCCAATGCTTGGCCGCTAATGCCCACAAAAGGCTCCACGTAGTTGTACCACGGCAGAATATCTTTGTAGCGAATGGGCCAATCTACGCCAACGCCTTCTTTGGCGTTGGCCGCAAAGTCCAAGTCGCTCCACCGATACACCTGTCGTCCCCACATAATAGACTTTCCCCCCACAATATTGGGACGGTACCAGTCGAAGGGCTTTTTTTCTTCGTAAGGCGCATCGGCATCGCGCATCCAGTAGTTTTTGCTGGCTTCTTCAAAAAACCCATCGCGCCCCAGGTATGGGTTGTCGTCTTTGTCTTGTACCGTATTGGTTTGTGGGTTCATGTTTGGGTTTAAGAATTGGCGTTATATAAAAACAATGTCCTCAATCATTTCGTGTTCAAACTCCTTGTTTATCGTTTGTATCAATTTGCTTTTGGCAATTACGAGTTCATTGCGAAGTGGTGCCGAGTCAATTTGAAGAAACAATTTTTTTTCTTTAATGTATAAATTGGTTGTGCGTGAGGCGATGGTCTGGCCCATAATTTTGCCCCAAAAAGCCACCAACGAAGACTCGTCAAACTGCGCTCTGATGCGGTAAGTGTCCAAAAGCTGACCAATGGCATCGGCAATTGTACGCGTGCCAGGCTTGCGGGTGGTATTTTCTTTGTCAAAACGATATACTTTCATTTGCGGTAGTTGCTAAAAAAACATTACAAAGATAACAAAGAAAACAGCAACGGGTTTTTACCGCCATCATAAAAAAATCTATTGCGTTATTTTTTTGGCAATTTGCGATTTGCCGCTTAATATTGCACCATCAATCAGTTGCGCTTCTCTATGGAATGGCGATTGGTTTATAAAGAAGGGGGGAGAGAATAGGCTCACCGAACCCCTGGCAACCTGTTAAAACGATAAGGTGCTAATTCCTACCCAAACAGCGGCTGCGGCCAACCACTGGGACATATAAATTAAATCAATCGCTATGCAATGCTTACAAAAACGTCTTCTGGACGACCAACCACCAACCCAGTTTATCTCTCAAAGCCCCGCAAAATGCGTGCGCTCAAAGCCGTATTTTCAAAAATACGAAACAAAAACCACCACTTAAAAGCCAAAACGCCCATGTCAAACCAACGATTTGAAACCCTCCAACTCCATGCGGGACAGGTAATAGACCCCACCACCAACTCGCGGGCAGTGCCCATTTACCAAACCACCGCCTATGCCTTCAATGACTCGGCCCACGGAGCCAACTTGTTTGCGCTCAAAGAGTTTGGCAACATTTATACCCGCATCATGAACCCCGCAAGCGATGTTTTTGAGAAGCGCGTGGCCGCGCTTGAAGGCGGCGTAATGTCCCTGGCGGTGGCATCAGGACACGCCGCGCAGTTTTTGGCCCTCAACAACATCACTACCGTAGGCGACAATTTTGTTACTACTTCGTTTTTGTACGGCGGCTCGTTCAATCAGTTCAAAAACCAATTTAAAAATATTGGCGTAGAGGCCCGTTTTGCCAATGGCGACGATGCCAGCAGCTTTGAGCCTTTGATTGACAACAAAACCAAAGCCATTTATCTCGAAACCATCGGCAATCCCAGTTTTAGTGTCCCCGATTTTGAAGCATTTGTGGCATTATCCAAAAAATACGACCTGCCCATCATCGTGGACAATACCTTTGGCGCAGGCGGAGCCGTTTGCCGACCCATCAAGCACGGGGCGCACGTGGTGGTAGAGTCGGCTACGAAATGGATTGGCGGACATGGTACCACCATGGGCGGGGTAATCACCGACGCGGGAACCTTCAACTGGGGCAATGGCAAATATCCACAGTTTACCGCGCCCTCTGGCAGCTACCACGGACTGGTTTACAACGATGTATTTGGCTTTAATGGGCCATTTGGCAACATTCAATTTATCATTCGCGCCCGCGTAGAGGGCCTGCGCGACTGGGGGCCAACCCAAAGCCCGTTCAACTCGTTTTTGCTAATACAAGGCCTCGAAACGCTATCGTTGCGCGTAGAACGCACCTGCGAAAATACCCTTGCGCTGGCGCATTGGTTGGCCGAACACCCCGCCGTTGAGTACGTCAATTATCCCGGTTTGCCCGATAATAAATACCACGAAGTAGCCAAAAAATACTTGGAGCGCGGCTTTGGCGGCGTGCTGTCGTTCAAGCTCAAAGCCGGCAAAGAAGCTGCCGACCAGTTTGTAAACGCCCTCCAACTGACCAGCCACTTGGCCAACGTCGGCGACTCAAAAACGCTTATCATTCACCCTGCCAGCACCACCCATTCGCAGCTTTCGGCGGCCGAACAAGCCACTGCTGGCGTGGAAGCAGGGCTTTTGCGGGTGTCGGTAGGTATTGAACACATCGAAGACATCAAGGCCGATTTTGAGCAAGCATTTGGCAAATAAATTCTGACTGAATTAACCAGAAATTTTCTTTTGGCAACACAAACTTTTAAATATCCCTATACTTTCGCGCTCGAACTGGGCGACGAGCTGGCGGGCTTTCAGTTGGCATATACCACCCACGGCACGCGCAACGCCGACAGCTCAAACGTGCTGTGGGTGTGCCACGCCCTAACGGGCAATGCCGACCCCACCGACTGGTGGGACGGCCTGGTGGGCGATGGCGAATATTATGACCCCAAAGATTGGTTTATGGTGTGTGCCAACGTGCTGGGGTCGCATTATGGAAGCACCAATGCGCTCAGTATCAACTCACAAACCAACGAACCTTACTACCACGATTTCCCAGATATTACCGCCCGCGACAATGCCAATGCTTTTGAACTGCTGCGTCAGCATTTAGAAATCAGTCAAATTCATAGCTGCATAGGAGGCTCTTTGGGGGGGCAGCACGCGCTCGAATGGGCCATTTTGCAGCCGCATCTTATCCAACACTTGGTACTGATTGCCACCAACGCCGTTCATTCGCCTTGGGGCATTGCCTTCAATGAGTCGCAGCGCATGGCGCTCGAAACCGACTCTACTTGGCGCGAACGCCGCCCCGATGCGGGCCTCGAAGGCCTAAAAGTGGCGCGTTCGATTGCGCTGCTCTCCTACCGCAACTACGATACCTACGACTTTACGCAAGCCCGCGACAACAACGACCAAGCCGATAATTTTAGGGCGGCGGGCTACCAACGCTACCAAGGCGACAAACTGGCCAAACGTTTCAATGCGTTTTCGTACTGGACGCTCTCCAAAATGATGGACTCGCACCACGTAGGACGCAACCGCGCAACCATCATCAATGCCCTGGCGCAAGTGCAGGCCAAAACACTGGTGATAGGCATCAGTTCGGATATTTTGTTTCCAGCAAGCGAGCAAAAACTACTGGCCAGATACATCAAAGATGCTGAATACCAAGAAATTGACTCCCTGTACGGCCACGACGGCTTTTTAATTGAGTACAAACAATTGAAGCAAATTTTGAAGGCGTGGTACGAACGTTAGGGGCTAATTTTTAAAAACGTACGCCCAGATTAAACGATATCGCTGAAAAACCACTGTTCCAGTAGCTTCCTACTGATTTTGATATAAAATCTATGCTAATATTTTCGGCTTTTAGTTCGGCAAATCCCCCGAGTCTTTTTAAGCCAGGAATGTCCGTGCCGAGTGCAGCCGCAAGGCCAAAAGGTTTTTTATAAGTGTTGATAAATTCGTTTTGGCTACTCATTGTCGTTTTTTTATCTCCCAAAAAGTTAACCGACCTTGTTTGAGCTTCCGTTAAATTACTACTTTCGTTGCTGACCCAATAAAACATAGCCCCCACCTTGCAGTAAAAACGCCACGCATTGTTGTTCAAATAATATTTTATGGCAGGACTGATTCGGAGCAAGGTGTAAGCGTGTGAAATTTGGCCATCAATAAAGTCTTTTTGGTAATTGTAATTGTCAAATCTAAAATTGAGCGTATTGTTAATCTGAAACATACTTACATCTGCCATAAGCGAAATTCGGTCGCTGATACGCGACAAACGCCACTCTACCCCAACGGCAGGAATAAAAAGGCGATACGCGCGGTTGTCAGTAATTGCAATGCCTGTTTTATTAAAATATGCCCCCGTTGGATCTATTGTTTGGCCATAAGTAGGAAGTTTCAAATTCATTTGTTGGAAACCCGCCTGCACGTAAAAATGTACCGTATTTTTGGACTCTCCAGCCGGCAAAAGATGCACTTTGTAGGGCGACTGTATGCATTTATTGTACGCTTTTACCACATAGATAAGCTCATTTTCAATGATTTGCTGTTTTCGATACAGTAAATCGGGGCATTCGGGCTTAATTAAGTTATGAATCACATCTTGAAACACAAGCGTAGTTTTGATGTAGTTGCGGTCTTTGCCGCTTACTTCCTTATTGCGAATAAAGAGCGGGTATAATTGGGCTGATTTAAAGAGAAAAAATGCATCTTTCCAGCGCAAAAGCGATAGTTCACCGCTCACCACTTGTTCCATGAAAATCATTTTTGGCGCAACAAGGGTATCTATGAGATAGCTAATCGACACCAGACTTCGACCATTATCGTAGCCGTAGGCTTTGAGTTGGGTGGGCGAATAATCCGCGTAGCGGCCCGAGTTTTCATCTCTAAAATGGCAGGTTTGCAGCCTCCTCGACTGCGTCGGCGAGTCTTTGACCCAACCGCGCGTAGTATCTCCTTTTACATCAACGATATAGCCTTTCAGATAGGCCTTTTGCGCAAAACCATTGGCAACAAAAAAAGCTAAGCCAACAAATAAACCCCATTTTATTGCGGGTTTTCTTACTTGTGCTACCATAAACATACAAACAGAAGAAAAGTGGATAAATCTATTTTTTGGGGAAAACAATTTTACGATAAATGTCTTTCATGGCTATTTCAAAATTAAGCAACTTATCATTTCCAGACCAAATCCCCCTCCCTTTTCTCATTCCGCTACGCTCCATGAGAAAAGGGAGGGGGATTGATTCCATTAACAACGTGGTGAAACTTTACATTTATTGGGTAAATATCGTGAAAAAATTCTCAACTTTACCACCTTAATTTCTAATCATTCGCCGTCTCTTGAAAAAATATCTCAAACGTATTTTGATTGGTTTTTTGCTCATCTTGGTGGTGTTGGCCGTGGCTTATCGCGATTTGCTGAGTTATGGTTTCGCGCAGGCGCGGGGGCAGTTTGGTATTTTGACCAACACGCGCCCCATTGTCGAGGTGTTACAAGATGCCAGCTTTCCCGATTCGCTCAAAAAGCAGTTGCGGCTCATTGCCGACATCAAACGCTTTGCCGTGGACTCGCTCGGCCTCGACGATTCGGGTAGCTATACTGCGCTTTACGACCAAAAGGGGAAGCCCATTTTGTGGGTTATCACGGCCTCTCAAAAATACCAATTATTGGCCAAAGAATGGGCGTTTCCTGTCATCGGTTCGTTTGCCTACAAAGGTTTTTTTGACACTACCCGCGCCCAAATTGAAGAAAAAGCCCTCATAGCGGCAGGTTACGACACCCAGATAGGTGAAGTGTCGGCTTGGAGTACGTTGGGGTTCTTGAAAGACCCTATTTTGTCTTCAATGCTCTACCGAGGCGAGGGAAGTTTGGCCAGCCTCATCATGCACGAAATGACCCACGGCACGCTATTTGTAAAAGACAACCTCGAACTCAACGAAAACTTGGCCAACTTCGTAGGCGACTACGGAGCTACGCGCTTCATGCGCGCCCGCTACGGAGCCAACTCGCCGCAACTGGCGCGTTATGCGTTTAGAAAACGCTACAACGATGCTTTTAGCCAGCACATACTGCGCGGAGCCAAGCAGTTGGACAGCCTGTATGCCGTCTTTCGACCAACCGCTACAACTGCCCGCAAAGACAGCTTAAAAACGGTCATCATTCAAAACATTGTTGCCAACTCCGATACTTTATTGGGCGGATTAGTGGGTCAAAAATACCGATGGAATCCCCGAAAATCACCCAATAACGCTTTTTTTGTGGGCTATTTGACGTACCACGTGCGGCAAAATCAGTTTCGACAAGAATTTGAAAACCAATTCAAAGGCAATTTTTTGGGGTATTTACGTTATCTAAAGCGCAAATATCCCACTTCATTTTAGCGCATGGTTGGCACCAAACTATTTTTTTGCCGTATTTTTGTAAAAATTAGCCAGCAGGTCATGTTTGTACGTTTTTCGTTGATTGTTTTGTTATGTCTGGGAACGGCTTTTCAGGCCAAAGACCCCTACCGTCGCGTGGTCAATCACAGCTTTGATTCGGGCGAATATTTTGAATATCGGGTGCATTATGGGCTTTTCAGCGCCGCCGATGCCACCGTCGAAGTAGCCCCGCAGGTGCAAACCATCAATGGCCGCCCCTGCTACACCGTCAATGTGGTTGGCAAAACGCTCGGGGCGTTCGGTTGGTTTGCCAAAATTCGCAACCAATGGACTTCCTGGATTGACACCTCGGCCATTGTTTCGCAGCGATTTTACCGCAGCGTGCGCGAAAACAATTACCGCAAAACCGAAACCGTAGTTTTTGACCACTTGGGCGACGATGCCACCGTAACCGACGAAAACGGCACCAAACAATACAAAGTACCCAACAATATTCAAGATGCCATCAGTGGTTATTTTTTTTTGCGAACCATTGATTTTTCTAAATTAAACGTGGACGATGTGGTGAGTGTGCCTACTTTCTTTGAGAACGCCGTGTATCCGCTCAAAGTACGCTACCGAGGCAAAGATGTTATCAAGACCAAATATGGCAAGCTCAATGTATTGAAACTAAACCCTATTATCCCCGACAATCAGCTTTTTAAGGGCGAAAACTCAATCCGAATTTGGATGTCGGACGATGCCAACAAAGTACCCGTAAAGGTAGAAGTAGATTTGTGGGTAGGCTCGCTGGTAATGGAAGTACGCAATTATCGCAATATTCGACAAGATTTTAAATGGTTTTGAGCCAATATTTTCTTTTTTTCAAAATCTGCGCCAAGTGTGCAACTTCAAGCGTGCTGCTGCTCGCTGTCGCCTGGAACTGTTACGGGTTAAACTTGGATAGCTTAATTGTCAAAAAAAACGATAGCCTCCGCCCCTACCCCAAACTCACCTATACCATCAACTGGGACGCGCGCAGCTCGGTAGTGGACAATAGACGGGTCAATATTTGGGGCATTAACACGGGAATTAAATTTGGAAAAAATCGGCATGAACTTACTTTTGGCTACTACTGGCTCACTTTCAACTCGCTGCTGCGGCTTATTGACCTACGCAAAGATGCCGCTCGGCTCATCAATGTGGGCTATTATACCAAAACCGATTTGTACTATTTTAACCTCATGTACTGGCCCAATATCGTCGAAAATACCCACTGGCGGCTAAGTATTCCAGTAGAATTGGGCATTGGGGCCACCCAGAGTTCGGATAATCAAGTTTTGAACGACATTATGATTTGGCGGCGAAACGACTTTTTTTTGCCCGCCCAAATAGGCCTATATCTAAAATGGAAAGCCAGCCGCTGGGTGGGATTTTCGGTTCAGGGAGGCTACCGATACGCCATTTATCAACAAAATATGCCCACCAACTACAACGGTGCTTATTATAGCTTTGGGGTATCATTAGAAAAATACTTGTTCATTGACACCTACAACTGGGCAAAAAAACAATTTAAAAAACGAGCAGAAAATCGGGCAAAACGCCTTTTATAAAAATGAAAAGAATCATTACCTTCGGACAAATTATGATGCGGCTTGCACCTCCTAATTTTGCGCGATTTGGGCAAGCCCACTCTTTCGACATTACCTACGCGGGTGGCGAAGCCAACGTGGCCATTGCGCTGGCGCAGTGGGGCGTGTCAGCTTGCCACGTTACGCAGTTTCCCGACAGCGACATGGGCCGTGCGGCTACCATGCACTTACGTAAATTTGGTCTGGACACCTCCCAAATCCACTACGGCGGCGAGCGGCTGGGGCTTTATTTTGTCGAAAATGGAGCCAATAGCCGCGCCAGTCAGGTTATTTACGACCGCCTCAATGACGCGTTCTGCACGCTCAACCCTGCCCAATTTGACTGGGAAACCATTTTAACGGGCGCCGACTGGTTTCATTTTACGGGTATTGCGCCCGCCCTTTCGGAAGCCGCCGCCCAAGCCTGCCTTGAAGCCGTACAAACCGCCAAACGACTGGGTGTTAAAATTTCTGCCGATGTTAATTATCGGCAGGGACTGTGGCGTTGGGGCAAAACACCCCAGCAAATAATGCCCGAATTGGTACGCCACTGCGACTTAATTGTGTGCGGCATCAGCAACGCCGAAGACCTCTTTGGCATTTTGCCCGAAGCCGATGCCAAAAGCGGTTGGAGCTCGGCAATGGCCCAAGTGATGACGCGCTTTCCATCAATAAAAAACATCGTGGACACCAAGCGCGAGTCAATCAGCGCGTCGCACAATCAACTGAGAGGCAAGGCTTTTGATGGCACTAAAACCTACAAAACCATTACGCACGACCTGCACCATATCGTAGATCGAATAGGGAGCGGTGATGCTTTCATTGCGGGCTATCTGTACCAAATAGAAGCATCTAACAACGTACAGCAGGCCTTGGACTTTGGCGTAGCCGCCGCCGCTTTAAAACACACCATTGAGGGCGATTTTAATCTGGTAAGTGTCCAAGAAGTGCAGAAGATAGTAGCCGGCGATTCGTCGGGGCGTTTGAAGCGATAAAAAATAGTTGCGGTTTGATTTGCAAAAGTCGAACACAAACCGCACTTTTGCACTCCCGTTGAAGAAATGGGAGAACAAAAGACAACAATAAAGGGGGGATTAGCTCAGTTGGCTAGAGCGCTTGCATGGCATGCAAGAGGTCATCGGTTCGAATCCGATATTCTCCACAAAACCCCGCTAATGATATCGTTAGCAGGGTTTTTAGTTTTATAACAATCACGGTAACAAAAAAAGCAAAGAATAAGGCATCACTTTTTGAATAAGAGGTAGTCCCTCTAATGTAGGGCTATAAACCAAGCTACAATGCTAATAAGGCATTTTCCAGTATCACCAATTCAGGACTCCCCCCACCCTCAGCAAGATACAATACCATACAAATAACTTGGGAGCCAAAGACCGAACGTTCAAAAACTGTACGCGTGCTGTTGGCCAAATAAGACACGTAAGGCGAAAGGTCGAGCAGGCCGCTTTAAAGCTACATCTGAATTAAACGGTAGCCCAACCACGTATTTTCAGTTGCATATTCCAATAATTTTGGCTTACTTTATCACACCAACCCAACTACCGAAAATGCGCACTTCTTATCACTTTTTGCTACTTTTTTGCCTACTAACAAACGTAAGAACAATTGCTTTTGCCCAGCAAAAAACCGCCGACTCTTCGTCCGCCATACCCGATACGGAGATTTATTTGGTCTCCCTCAAAAACAACGCTGGGAGTATAACTTTGGGCAAACCTACTAATCTCACCAAAAGAGCAGGCTACGACAACCAGCCGTCGTTTACGCCCGACGGTAAAAAACTGCTTTATACCCAACAGGCCAACGACCAAACTGACATTTGGAGCTACGACTTGGCGCAACAACGCCCCGCTGCACTGACCCAAACTCCCGAAAGCGAGTATTCGGCCACTGTTATGCCCGACGGCACGCATTTCTCGGTGATTCGCGTGGAGGCCGACCAAACGCAACGCCTCTGGCAGTTTGACCTCGCCACTGGGCGAAACCCGCAATTGATCCTAAAAGATACCAAACCCGTGGGCTATCACCGCTGGTTTGGCACCGATTCGTTGGTGCTTTTTGTACTCGGTAGCCCCAACACGCTTCAAGTTGCCCGTGTTTCGACGGGGCAAAGCCAGACCATCGCCACCAATATCGGGCGGTCGTTGCACCAAATCCCAAAACAGCGTGCGGTGAGTTTTATCTACAAAGTGTCGGCAGTAATATGGAACGTACAGCGACTGGATATGAACAACTTGCAAGTTTCAAATCTCATTGAAGCACCCACTGGCAGCGAAGATTGCGCCTGGACTCCCGACGGTACGCTGCTCATGGCTCAGGGGGCAAAACTCTACAAATGGAAAGCCGACATCGACAAACAATGGCAACTTGTGGCCGATTTAAGCAGCGCAAACATCAAACACATTACGCGCTTGGCCGTAAGCCCCACGGGCAACCAACTGGTGTTTGTGGCGCAGTAATGGAGGTAATTTTAGACACTCGCAAACCGATAAAACACGCCAAGTGGGAGTTTTTTGTGGGCTGCATCGGCCAAGTAAAGCTCGCCAAATTCGGCATTTGGGGCTGCTTCAAAGCAGTTTTTTACCAGATTTTCGACAATAAGGGCCGAAAATCCCATCGAATACAGATTGATAATAAACACAAAATGAGCAGGGTCGAGCAGTTGGGCGCAGTTTTTGAGCAGTTCGTTCAGGTGTTCTTCCAAAACCCATTTTTCGCCCTCGGGGCCGCGCCCGTAGGCGGGTGGGTCTAAGATGAGGCAATTATAGGTTTTACCGCGTTTCACTTCGCGTTTTACAAATTTGAGCGCATCTTCTACTACCCACCTGATATTGGCAGTGCTGCTGGCTTCCATGTTTTCGCGGCTCCACGTTACGACCTGCTTCACCGCGTCCACGTGGGTTACGTCGGCACCCGTTTGCCGCGCCGCCACCGAAGCCGCACCCGTGTAAGCGAAAAGGTTGAGAACGGTGGGTTTCTCAACGGGCAATTGGCGCAGCTTTTGGTCCAAATAGTCCCAGTTGGCGGCTTGCTCGGGAAATATGCCGACGTGCTTAAACGCTGTAAGCGAGCATTTGAGGCTCAGATTGAGGCCGCCATGGCGGTAGTTAAGCCACCATTTTTCGGGCGTATTGGGCTGCAAAAGCCACTCTCCGCGCTCGGGAGAGTTTTTGTCGCGCTTAAAAACAGCCCGCGCCATTTGTTGCCATTGCGCCTCAGGAAGGCCTTTGTCCCAGATGGCTTGTGGCTCGGGCCGCGCCAAGATATGCGTACCAAAACGTTCTAACTTCTCAAAGTTTCCGCTGTCAATGAGTTCGTATTCTTGCCAGTGCAGGGGCGTGAGGAGTTGCATCAAAAAGCGATTTTGTTCAAATAAAATACGTTGCGGCGGCCATCACTACCCGCAATTTTCTGATATCCGTAGGCCAAATAATAACTATCGTACCAAAACACGACCTCATCGGTGGAGGTTTGGCGTACTTTATCGCCTTCTTCGTCGGTGGTAATGGCAATGGGACGTAAATTAGAAGCTACCTTATTTTGGTCAAAAATTTTGGCATTAATGGCTCCTTTGTTGCTGTAAAACATGGCCACCGTATTATCGGCGTTCAGTTTTACTTTTACTTTTTCTTTGAGCTCCATGCTTTTCACATTGTCGAACGGCAGGCTGTTGTCCCACAGCAAGTCGCCTTTGGCATTGAAGCCCGCCACAATGGCGTGGGTATAAACAAAACCATTGAAGACCTGCCCGTTGTTAAAACGATTGCCCCCAAAAAATGGGTTAAAATAATACGGATTGTAAAGGCCAAAAGGCGACCCAAAGCCGCCCATTCCCCCAAAACCGCCCATTCCCCCAAAAGGCCCACCCCAAAACGAATTCATACCGTTCATGTTGTTGTTGTTGCGGTATTCTGGATAAAACACCTCGCCCGAAACCAGGTAGTTGCCATCTTGGCGAATAATGTCGTGAACCAATACCCGATAGTTGAGTTTTACGTCGCTACCGTCTTCTTTTTTTCTTTCAATGCGCCGCTGCATTCGTTCGCGCTCGCGCTCGCTCATAAAATTGAAAAAATTTCGAAAATCAGTAAAACTGTGATATTGCGTAAACTCCACTTGGTCGTACACTATTTTACTCAAAAACAAGCCCTGCGATGCCGACCCACCCGAAGCCTGCATATTGGAAGCCTGCATATTGCGAAAACCATACGTACCAATGAGGAGTTTGGTAGAGTCGTTCATTACAAAAAGTCGCCCGTTGAGCAACGAGTAGTCAGAGTCGGGCTCTACCAAAATCTGCCCTACAGCCTGGCCATCTTCGTCAAAAGTTTTGGCAACCAGTTTTACCTCACGGCCTTTTCGGGCGGCATAGATCACGTTCACCACGCGATGAGTGGTGTCTAACTCCACCGATTGAATGACGGTGTTGGCTTGGGTAACTCCTGGCAAAATGCGGCTTTTTTTGCTGGTTAGGTTGGTGTACAGCAGCAGCGGCTCATCGCGCAAGGTACCTGCCATAAATACCGAATAATTGAGCGTTTGAAAATCGGTGATTTGAAACCGCTCAACGGCCGAAAGATAAAACGTTTCGACAAACCCAGGGCCTACGCTCACCTTCACCACTTGGTAAAAATCGGTACGGGCGCGGCTAAAAAGCAAATACACCGACTCGCCATCAAACGACGACCTGACAAATTCGAGATTGTCTTCAATGTTGCCGTTTACGCTCCAATCGCGTTCTAATTCGGCGTTGAATTTTACCAAATTAAAGCTATTCTTGGCAATTTGCGATACCAACAAAACGCCCTGCTGACCCAATGGAATGGTATGAAACAACTCCGTATTGGTAGGCGTTGGGAGTTCAAGCCGTTTGATGGTTTGGGCAGATATGTCTTGGGCAAACAACACATAACAAGTGGCCAATAGCAAGAAAGGATTTTTAAAAAAACGCCAGTTGCGTGGTATAAACCGTAGGTTTTCAATTGTCTTCATGGTTTCCTAAACTTAAAATTACGTCAAATTCTTCGGCCCTGATGGGCATCACCGACAGCCGAGATTGCTTGATTAACGCGATTTGTGCCAATCTATTGTCGGCCTTTATTTGGGCCAACGAAACAGGCCGACTGAACCGCAAAACGGGCGCCAACTCAACCACTACCCAGCGCGCATCGTCGGTGGTAGGGTCGGGGTAGGCTTCTTTGGTTACTTGTGCCACTGCCACCACCGCCAAGCCTTCGTTGCTGTGATAAAACAGCACCAAATCGCCCTGGCGCATGGCTTGGAGGTTGTTGCGTGCTTGGTAGTTTCTTACGCCGTCCCAGGTGCCGCTCCCGTCGCGTTCGAGGTCGTCGTAGCTATATACAAAAGGTTCGGACTTTACCAGCCAGTGGTTTATTTGATTAGTAGTTTTTGTCATTCATTCATTACAGCCATTTTACTCAATCGTCATCTTGGCCGTCGATTTGTATTTTTTTGACCAGCATTTTATCAATTCGGCTTTTGTCCATGTCGATAATCTCAAAACGGTAGCCTTGCCACACAAAGGTTTCGCCCGTTACTGGAATATCGTTTAAGATGTGCAACGCAAAGCCGCCCAGCGTGTTGAAACCCACCAATTCTTTTTTGTGTTCAACAATAATATCAAAATGGTCCAAGAAATCTTCCCAAGGCAGCTGCGCGTCAATCAAGAAGCTACCGTCGGCGCGCTCTACAATGTCGTAGTTAAATTCGTCGGTTTGCGACAAGTCGCCCACCAGCACGTCCAAAATATCGTTGAGCGTGGCAATACCCAGCAATGAGCCATATTCGTCCACTACAACCCCAAAGTGAATGCGTTTTTCTTTGAATTTTTCTAAAACTTGGTAAGCCTTGTTGTTTTCGGGTATGTAGAGCGGCTCGCGCTTGTAAGTGTCCATGCGGGCTATTTCGTCGTCTAAGGAATCTTCAAGGAGGTCTTTGACGTAAATAATACCCACCACATTGTCCATGCTGTCGTGGCAAAGTGGATATACCGAGTGCCTAAACTCCAAAATTTTCTGTTTGTTGGCTTCCACGGTGTCGGCAATGTCAAGCCAAACCACATCTTGCCGATTGGTCATCAAAGACGAAATACGGCGGTCGCCGAGGTGGAAAACATTTTCTACAATTTCTTGCTCGATTTCGTCAATCACGCCGCCCGTTGTTCCTTCTTGAATAATGGTCTTGATTTCTTCTTCGGTAACGGCCTGATTGGTTTGTTTAATACCCAATGCTTTGATAATCAAGTCGCTCGATTTTGCCAAAAGCCAAATAAACGGCGATGTGGCCGTCGAGAGCCAGCTCATGGGCGTAGCCATAAACTTGGCGATACTTTCGGGGTTGGAAAGGCCGATGCGTTTGGGTACCAGCTCGCCCAGCACCAACGACAAGTAGGTAATGAACAACACGACCAAACCCACCGATACCGATTGGGCGTAGGGGCGCAGTGTGTCAAATTGCTGGACATACGGCAGCAAGCTCGCCGTGAGGCTGTCGCCGCTAAACACCCCGTTTAAAATACCGATGAGGGTAATGCCAATCTGAACCGTCGAAAGAAATCGGTTGGGAGAATTGGCAAGTTGGAGCGCGTGTTCGGCTTTGCGGTCGCCATTTCGGGCGGCGGTTTCAAGTTTAGACTTGCGCGACGATACCAGCGCGATTTCGGACATTGAAAATATTCCGTTCAATAATACCAGTAAAACAATAAGTAGAATCTCCACAAAAGAGGTTGGTTGATAATAAATGCAAAATTACAAAAGTATTTGCCACCCAATAATAAACACATTTGTTAATTTTGCCAATAATTTGCCCCACAAACCCAAATGATTATTTTTATTAAAGACCGCCCTGTCCACATTTTGGACGAATTAAGTGCCCAAAAAACACTCATCCACCTGGCTCCAGACAAGATAATTGATGCCCGACTGGAGCTGCTTAAAGTGGCATTACTGAAAGGTAATGTCCTGATTTTGAACGCTTCACCAATTACTTCCGAAAAATTATTTCATTTTTTAAATAACTTCGACCTGCCCGATTTGCAGTCGGTTTATTTGGTAGTAAAGGACAAAGAAGCGATTGAAAAAAGAATAAAAAAAATGTACGCCGTAATCAAAGCAGCGGGCGGAATTGTTGTGAAAGATGGAAAATTATTACTCATTCATCGACGCGGCGTGTGGGATTTGCCCAAAGGCAAACTCGACGAGGGTGAAAAATCAAAAAAAGCTGCCTTGCGCGAAGTCGAAGAAGAAACGGGGGTACGGGCCGAACTGGTAGAAAAAATTTGCACCACTTGGCATACTTACACGCAGGGCGGCCAATCGGTCTTGAAACGCACCAAGTGGTACCTGATGCGCTCCATTGACGACAGCCGCATGGTGCCCCAAGCCGAAGAACAAATCGACCGCCTCGACTGGATGACCGAAGCCGAAGTGCGGACGGCTCTCATCAAGTCGTTTAGTTCTATTCGCTACGTGGTAGGTTGTTTTTTGCAGCAAGAACCGGCCGTGGAGCAATCAAAAACGTAACGCCTTCTTGCGCCAGTTGGGTATCCGGAAAAACCTCTTGGGCTTCCGTCAGAAAACCTTCGAGTGTTTTGTAACGCGACGAGAAATGGCCAATGAGCAAACTACCTACTTGGGCTTGCTGGGCCACCTGCGCGGCTTGGCGGGCGGTAGTGTGGTAGCGGCTGGCCGACTGGTGGGCCAGGTCGTCGCAAAAGGTGGCTTCGTGATACAGCAAGCTCACCCCGCGCACGTACTCAACCACGGAAGCGTCGTAGCGGGTGTCGGAGCAGAAGGCATAACTGCGTTGCGGGTTTTGTTTTTCGCGAAATAAATAGCCCGCACACGGAATACGGTGCTGCATCGGAATACTACAAACGCTCAAATGCTCATTTTCAAAGACTTGGTACGAGCGCGTGGTAGCTACTTCTGTGAAGTGAATGGCAAACTGCGGCGGCGATTCGGCGTACTTGAACGCCAGCGTAACTACCTCCGCCAGTCCGCGCGGGCCAACTAACCACATTGGCTCGCTGCGCCCGCCCAAATTGAGGCTCGACAGCAAACCCACCAGCCCAAAGTAATGGTCGCCGTGCAGGTGGCTAATAAAAATATACTTGAGCTTGTTGGGGCGAAATTTGTATTTAAGCAACTGATATTGCGTACCTTCTCCGCAATCAACGAGGTAATGGTCGGTGGCGTAAGTAAGGAGTTGGGCAGTAGGGTGGCGGCCCAGTTTGGGCGAAGCCGAGCCCACCCCCAAAGTCGTTACGGAGAAGTGCATCAGGGTTTTTCTTGGTTGCTAAATCCCTCTTCGTCGAGTTCGTCGTCGTTGAAATCGTCACTTTCGGCACCAAATTCATTTTCGAGCTCATTCATAAATACCGCATCAATGGCTTCTTCGACGGTGGGCAAAATGGTAACGTCGCGCATTTTGCCTTCAATGAGCTGGTTTACAAAGTCATCGTTTTCGGATATCAACACCATGATACCCAAATCTTTGGTGCAGAGAAAGTTGATTTTTTTGAGTACGCTCACCCCCGCTGGCTCGGTAGATAAGATGGTGGTGAAGTCAAAAATCAAGTTTTTGAAGCCTTCGCGGAAAAGCCCACGGGCGGTTTCTTCCAAATCAAGCGAAATTTGGCTCTCTATCTTGGTTTCTAGCACGCTCACGAGGGCGTATTGTTCGTGTTTTTGAATCTGGTGGTTCATAGTATGCCTTTAAAGTATCAGCGCAAAGTTAGTGAACGCAAAATATTTTCTTCAATTCGCTGCAAAATATCTTCGGCAGGGGCTTTTGCAAAGGGCTTGCCAGTTACTTTTTCGTAGAGTTCAATGTAGCGTGCTGAAATCTGATCGACCCACTCGTCCGACATATCGGGAATGCACTGCCCGTCTTTACCCTGAAAGCCGTTTTCGATGAGCCACTCGCGCACAAACTCTTTTGACAATTGTTTCTGAGCCAAGCCTTTACGCTGGATTTCTTCGTAGCCATTGGCATAAAAATAGCGCGACGAGTCGGGAGTATGAATCTCATCAATGAGGTAAATCCGCCCGTCCAAATGCCCAAACTCGTATTTGGTATCCACCAAAATAAGCCCTTGCGCGGCGGCCATTTGCGTACCACGTTCAAACAAAGCCAGGGCGTAGCGTTCCAAAATTTTATAGGCTCCTTCCAGTACCTGTTCCTGTTCGATGATTTGCTGACGCGAAATATCTTGGTCGTGGCCTTGGTGGGCTTTGGTAGTGGGCGTAATAATGGGCACGGGCAGTTTGTCATTTTCTTGCAAACCATCGGGCAAAGCTACCTCACAAATGCTGCGCTTACCTGCTTTGTATTCGCGCCAAGCGTGGCCCGCCAAATACCCCCTAACAACCATCTCAACGGGGAAAGTTTCGCATTTGCGGCCCAAGCTCACGTTGGGGTCGGGAATTTCGATAAGCCAGTTTGGTACAATGTCGGCGGTGGCTGCCAAAAAATGCGCCGCTATTTGATTGAGCACTTGGCCTTTATACGGAATGGCGCGGGGCAGCACCACGTCAAAAGCCGAAATACGGTCGCTGGCAATCATCACCAAGTAGTCGTCAAAAGCATACACATCGCGTACTTTTCCACGATAAAACCCCGTCTGATTTGGAAAGTGATAGTTGGTTTGGTCAATGGTCATTAGTGTGTTTTAATTGGGGTGGATAGTGGGTCTTTGCTTGATTTACTCACCACTTACCTCGGTTGTTATTGGTCGTTTTGCGTTTTTGTTGTTGTAGGTACTGAACGTCAGTGTTTTTGAGCGCGTCCAGTAGCATCAATGCTTGGGCTTCGTTCATGTCTAAGTTTTTCAGTCGGGTCAATAATTCTTTTCTATCCTGGCTTTTCTGTACCTCCAACGAGTGCTGGGACGGCGGAGCCACTACCTTGTTTTTTTGTTCTTGGGGCGCGGGTGGCTTCGGGCTTGGTATCGAGCCCCGGTATTTTTTTTTCAGCAATTCTAAATTATAAGCTGCCAGTCGGTTGTCGGGATTGGTTACCAAACTTTTCTGAAAATAGCGCAACGCACTGACCGTATCTTTGCGCAAGGCATAAATAACGCCCAACTGCATTTGCGCCCGCGCCGCCAACGGGGCATTGCGAATATTGGCCAGCCGGGCATAATAGCGTTGGGCATTTTGCAACTGATTGAGCTTAAAATAAGAATGGGCCAAATTTAACCTTGCTTCGGGTTCGGCAAAAGTCGAAGCCGACAATACCGCGCGGTAGGCTGTGCTGGCTTCGAGATAGTTGGCATTTTGATAGGCCAGTTGGCCTGCCACCTTGGCCCGATTGCCCCGCGCAATATTATCAAACGAGCGGTTGTCTGAAAGCCACAATAAAAAGGACAACAAAAGGATATTCATACCAATTGACGCTTTACACTGGCAAAGATAATGGATTTTATTTGTGGCATAGTTTTGGCTATCACCGCTATATCGCTTTATTTTGTTTTCAAATTCAATTTTGTTACTTTATGTCGAAGCAAAAAAAAATACCTCAATCTATCCCTAATAACACTCAAAAACAAGCACTTACCCCTGTTTATCCTGCGGCAATAGGTTGGTCAGCGGCGGCTCAGGAGCAGGTTAAGGAGGCCAATAAGAAACCTCGCTTAGATGCTTTATTTCGCAAAATATTTTGGGGTATGTCGCTTTTCTTGTTGGTATTCATGCCTTTTTTGAGCCTTCAATACGGCATTACCGCCGACGAGTGGGTGAATAAAGCCTACGGCGAAGAGTGCCTCAACTTCTTTACGTCGTTTGGCCAAAACAAAGTGGCGGTCAATTACTCGCCCCGTGGTGGTGAGGTACAATATTGCTACGGCCCCACCCTGGATTTAATTTCGGCGGCCATTTACCGCCCATTGGGCATTGACCCCTACCTCGTTAGGCACTTGCTACTGGCGCTCATGGGCGTTTTGATTGTTGTTTCGACGGGCTTAGCGGGGCGCGTGGTGGGCCAAAACTGGCGCGCAGGCTTGTTGGCATTGGTGTTTGCAGTGCTCTCACCACGCCTTTTTGGCGACTCCATGAACAACCCCAAAGACATTACTTTTACGGCGGGCTACATCATGGCAGTGTGTTTTTTAATAAAAATGATGCAAGAGCTGCCCCGCCCCTCGTGGCGTAGCACGCTCCTTACGCTTGCGGGCGTGGGCATTGGCTTGGGCAGCCGCGCACCGGGGCTGATATTGGTAGCCTACGTACCGTTTTTTGTGGCTCTCGAAATACTCCTGCGGCGCGGCTTGCGGCAAATGGTGCTGGAAAACAAAGCCTTGCTCAAAGATATTTTGTTCAAAACAAGCGTAGCCTCATTGGGTGGCTACGCGCTTGGCATTGCTTTTTGGCCCTATGCCCTCACCAATCCACTCATCAACCCCATCAATGCCCTGAACACGCTGACCAACTTCCCAATTGGCATCAAGACATTGTTTGAAGGCAAAAAAATATTTTCAACCCAGCTACCCTGGGACTACGTACCAAAATACATCTTGGTTTCGACTCCGCTGTTTTTCTTGCTTGGACTACTGATTTTCCTGTTGATTTTCGCCTTTTCGCGCAAGCACTTCCAGCAGCGTTATTTGTTGGTATTGCTGTTTGTGGGCGCATTTCCACTCGTGTACGGCATCTACAAAAGCTCGGCTTTTTACAACGGCTGGCGGCACACCACGTTTATCTATCCGCCACTGTTGGTATTGGCTGCCGTGGGTTTTGAGTATGTCTTTCAAAAACTACGCCGCGTAGGGCAACAGGTTTTGGCGGGCGTATTGGCCGTGCTTTGCGCACTGCCATTGTGGTTTATGATAAAAAACCACCCTTATCAATACACGTATTACAACGAACTCATCGGCGGCACAAAGGGAGCTTATGCCAAATACGAAACCGATTATTTTGCCGCCAGCACGCGCGAAATCGCCGATTGGATGAAGCAAAACCTGCCCCTCAAAGACAGCACAATCATTGCCAGCGACTACCACGTGCCGCTCAAAGAGTATTTTACGAAATACCCCAAAGTCAAAAATTTTTATTGCCGCTACTACCAGCGTTCTGAACACAATTGGGACTACGGCGTTTTTTTAACGGGGCACCTCAGCCCCAGCTATTTCCGAAACAAAAGCGCGTTTCCACCGCTCAATACCATTCATAAAATAGAAGTAAACGGCATACCGATTGGCGTGGTAGTAAAAAGAGTAAACAAAGACGACTGGAAAGGCATCGAACTGCTCAAAAAAGGCGACGCACTAGCAGCACTGCCGCTACTCGAAAGAGCGCGCGGACTTGACCCAAACAACGAAGTGGTGCGGCTTTATTTGGCCAATGCCTACAATAACTTGAGCCAATTTGACAAGGCAATTGTGGAGGCACAGGCAGCCCTTGCACTCTTCCCCGATTTTCTGGGCGCACTCACTACCCTCGGCATTTCGTACCTTAACTTGGGCCAAAACGACAATGCCATCATTGTACTCACTCAGGTGCTCGACGAAGACCCCCGCAACCGCGATGCCACGCAATATTTGATAATGTGCTACGACCGAAAAGGCGACAAAGCCACCGCCGACCTGTTTAGATACCGCTTGCAACAACTGTGATAAAAAGGGGCTATTCTGTCAGCGCTTGCCATAGAAAATCTTAAATGTGCGCTTAGCTTTTCATTTTAAAAAGAGGAGTACATAAATTGCCCTAACGCCCACAAAAAAGAGTGGTAGTCAATCTGAAAAGATGGACTACCACTCTTTTTTTATTAAATACCCGTTCAAATTATCGGCTGTACCCATTTCGTTGGGTGGCTTCAATTTGAGAAATTACTTGACCAGTACCCACGCGCGCGCACCCGAAAGTTTAGACACTGTTCGGAGATATTTATTGGCTTTGGATTTGGTTTCAAAACCTACCGCCGCTACTTTTATTAATTCACCTTCGGCCACGTCTGGATTAAAAACATGGGCCTGAACATAGCCGTTGCGTTTGAGTTTATTTACCAGTTTATTGGCATTTTCTTGCTGCAAAAATCCGCAGGCTATCACCCAATAATTGGCATTTTGATCCGACTCCGTAACAAGCCGTTGGGCTACGGCAACAGCCGACTTGGGTCGCTCAATTACTTTTTCTGGTTGAACTACTGCCACTTCTTTGGGCGTTTCGGGCAATACGAGCGGCTGGGCCGACAAGCCAAGTGTTGCTTCTTGCTTGAGCGCAGAAAGTGCTACAACAGGCTGATTATTAACTCTTTCAGCTTCTTTTTTAACAGTGTTCAGGTTTTTAACGCCTGAAAATTGACTCACCAAATCGAACGGATTTAGGCTACTTTTAAACTGCCCAGAAGTCAATTCGATGTTTCCGCCCAACACCAACGCACCAATCAAAAGTGCGGTGCCAAGGTACCAGCCAACCCGTGAACGGCGGCGTTGTGCCATTTGAAAGGGCAAGGCTTCGGGCAGTCGGTCGGTGTAAGTCCAGTCGGCGGTTGAATCGGACATCAACCCTACCGTGGGCTGGACACTCACGGCGGGCACCGAGGCAAAGCCGTAGCTTTCGGGGTGGAAATTAACCAGAGGCTGGGGCTCAAAAACAAACTTACCTTCGGCATTGGCCGACAGTGTGCCCATTTCTGCCAAGTGGTACTCCCCTTTTTCTTTAATAGATACCTTCACCGATTCCACAAATTGACGCAGTTGCTTTTGGGCTTCTTCCCGACTCATTTGTTCGTTGAGAGTGAGGTAATGAACCAGCAAGCCATCGTCGAGTTTGAGGGCTTCGTTGAAAGCCACGCGACGCTGTGGGGCGTGGTAAAGGCTACTTTGGGTACTAAAAAAAGCGTGGTTGAAGTGAACAATAAAGCCACCCAGCTCGGGAAGCACCACGCAATCGTGCTCGTGGAGCAGTTTGCGGACGTATTTTTCTACCAATTGCATTGATGTATGGGGTTTCTGGTCGAAAGTTAAAAAGAAAAAGACAATCCTCCAAGAAAATTTAATCCTTGTTGTGGATAGTACAAGTATCTTTCATAACTGCGGCCCAGCAAATTATTGACCGAAACAAAGGCCGAAAAGTTGCGAGTCAGCAAATAATCAACCTTTAAATTGAGATCCGCAATGTTTTTTTGTTTGACGATGCGGTTGCTCGAAAAGTTTTTGGCTTGCAGCCCTGCCAAGTAGTACAGGTCGAGGGTAGCAAAGAGTTTCTTACTGAATACGAAGGAGTTGTTCCAAGTGAAGGTGGTAGTGGGGCGGTTCCAGGCGGCTTCCAAACGCTTCACGTTGTAGTCGTAAACGTCGGCACGAAGCGTGGAGCGCACGATGTCTTTGTAGTGATAGCCCACCTGCCCCGACACGGCCAAGACATTGATGTAGTCGGCATCGTAGAGCACCGAAAACTGGGTTGTGTCGGTCCAAGAATTATTAAAAACGTAAAAATTTTTGTAGCTGGCGTACGAAACTTTTACTTCAAACTGAAAACCTGACCCAAGCTCACCTTTGGCGCCACCGTAGATGTCGCGGTTTTTTTCGGTATTGGCTACTGCCACATTCGGAGCCAGCCAGCGGTTTTGACCCAGCAGCGAGCGAAGCGTATTGCGGCTGATGTCGCCGTCTAAACCCGCAAAAATATGAACCCCGCTGAAGGGCGTAACGTCCACCTCTACCACTGGAAACCCAACGGTGCGGTTGATTTTGAGGCGGTCGTCGGTTTCGTTGATGGCTTTGAAGGCGGCGGTAATGGTAAAGTTGGCATTGACATATTTAAAAGATGGGGCTACCCGAAATAAATTGCGCCCAAAGGTTTCGGCATCGGTGCGCTGCGACACGTAAGCCGCTGCGCCCACGAGGGCATAAAAATTGGGCAATATTGAAACCGACCCCGAGAAGGTGGTTGCCCAGTCGGTTTCGGCGGCTTTGTAGTTGTCGGTTAAGCGATAAATACTGGTCTTAAAACCGTAGTCAATGAGTCGTTCGTTGTTGGTATTTTCAAAACCCAACTGCGCGCCAATGGTATTGAGGGTTTGGCGAATATTGGCTTTTTCGACATTGCGACGCGCGTAGAAATAGTAGTTTTCGCGGTCGTAGTTTAGGCCGCCGCTCACTTTAAAAGAATTGGCTTGGTAGATGCCATTCAAGGCCAAGTTGTTGTCGCTGGTGGCCGAGTTTTTGTCGTCCACGGGTCCTGTTTGATTAGACAAATGCTTGTAATGCACGTTGTACGACAAATCGGGCGAGCCGCCCCCCACGAAAGTTTCGGCGTAGAGCTTGCCGTAGTTGCCCGCGCCTACTTTGACGTAGTTGTTGAGGTTGCCCGCTTCGTCGTCTTTTTTCTTGTCGCCGTTTACGGGTAATACGGCAGGGGTGAGTTTGGGTGCGCCCAAGCTCAATTTGGGCGGGTTAAATTCGTAGCTCATGCGCTGGTTGTCTTCGGCACTTACGGCGGGCTGCACCTTATTATACAGGCGGTTGGCGGGTGGTAGTTCAATGCGTTTCTTTTTTTCAACTTCAAAAGTCTGACTATCAATTTCGCCCGCTGGTTTTTGAGCGAGTGTTGAATGAGTGAATGAATGAATGAGTGAATGAGTGATAATGAGAATGATGACTATTTTTTTCATGATTATCTGTTGGGTCGTGGGTCTTTGGTCGTGGGCTAAATACTCAACACTCAAGACAATATATTTATTAATTGATTCGCGCTAATTTGCTTTTGGCCAGTTCGACGGCTTCTTTGTCTTCCGAGTTTTCGATTACGGAGTTGAGCGTTGCCTTGGCTTGGTCGGGGTCGTTGAGACCCACATAAACGTCGGATAGCAGAATAAACGCCCGAACGCGCCAGCGTTCGTAGTCGGCAAACTGTTTATTGAGTTCTAAAATAGCGGTTTGGGCTTCTTTGTATTTTTTCTGGCGGTACAGCAATTCGGCCAACCAGTATTTTGCTTCCGCGCCGTATTCGTCTTTGGTGTTTATTTTTTTAAACTCATCGGTGGCTGTTTTGAAATCTCCCTTTTCGAGGTACGCTTTGCCGACGTTCATTTGGGCTTTTTTAGATGCGCCTGGTATCACGTCGCCCGCATTGATGATTTGTTGGGCAAAATACAGCGTAGAATCGTATTTTTTCATGGCAAAGTAGGTATCCATCAATCGCCCCAACCCCGTTACTTGGTCAGTTTTGCTTTCTGACTGGGTATAAAGCACGTAATAATTGTGCACCGCACGGGGATAATTTTGTTGCTGCGCCTCAATATCGCCCGCTCTCAGGGCGGCTTTGGGCGTAAACTTGGCATCGGCTTCGGCCATTACGGCGTTGTAGAGTTTGAGTGCGCTGGCCGCGTCGTTGGTGCGGTAGTAGCTTTCGGCTCCCAAAAACCGCGCCTCGGTGGCCAAGTCGCTGTTGGGATAATCGCGAATAAAACTTTGGAAGGCTTTGATGGATTGGGGATATTTTTCGTTGCCAAACAAACCTTTTGCGGTTTCAAATTCCAATTTTTCAACCTCGCTACTTTCCGGGTTTTTGCGCTTGTAGTCGCTCAATACTTCCGACATTTCTTCGGAGCGGCCCGCGTTTTCGAGCGTAGAGCGCAGGCCCAACAGCGCGTCTTTGGCGGCGGGTGCGTCGGGAAAATCGCTCAAAATGCGGCGATAATCGCGAATCGCCTCTTCATAGACTTGAATGTTGTTGTAGGCCAAGGCCCTTTTTTGCAAACTCGTAGGAATGAGGTAACTCTTGGGCTTGTCTTTGATGAGTTTGGTATAGGAGCGAATGGCCACTTGATAGTTGCCCCGTTCTAAGTCAATGTTGGCACTCTGAAACAGCGCGTCGTCGGCATAGCGCGAGGTAGGAAACTGCACAATCACTTTGTCAAACTGCGCTTTGGCTTCCACATCTTTTTCTTGGTAGGTTAGAATCAAGCCTTTTTGGTACAACGCGTAGTCGCGGTCGAGGCGGCCTTCGTTGAGGGCTTTGTCGTAGAGCGCCGTAGCTTGGGCGTAGTTTTTGTCCACCAAGTAGCAGTCGGCGAGCCGCAAGGTAGCGTCTTCGAGGGTTTGTCGCTCGGCCACGGCTTGGGCCTTGGCCAAGTAAGCCTGAAAATTGACGGCGGCATTTTTGTAATCTTTGGTGTTGTAATAGGCATAGCCAATGGCGTACAGACTTTTGAGGCCGTAGCTGCTGGTGGGTGCCAACCGAATCAACTGCTGATAAACGGGCATGGCCTCGCCGTAGCGGTTGAGGGCCGAAAACGACTCGCCTTTCTGAAAATTTGCGGCTTGCTCAATGTCGTTATCGGGGGTATATTTCAGCGATTTCCCAAAATTAACGATGCCTTGGGCGTAGCGTTCGGCGTTAAAATCGCTGATGCCTTGGTTATAGGTAAGGCGTTGATAAGCAGCCTTGAAGTCGTCGTCGAGTGTTTTTAGGCTTTCGATGTAGGCCACGGCAGCCGCGTTGTTGTTGGCATTGGAAAAAGCCCGAATCAGGAGTTTTTGGCCTTCTTTTTCAAATTCACTGTTGGGATAATTCTTAAAAAACTCTTTCAGTTCGGCAATGGCGGCGTTGGTGTTGTTGAGCTCGAGTTGCAGTTTGGCGTGGTTAAAAGATGCCTCTTGCTGGATTGTTTTGTTAAATTTAAGGCGTGCTGCTTGGTCGAAGGCCACCAGCGCGGCGGGCGGATTTTTGAGTTGCAACTGCGCGATGCCCAGTACGTAAGCACCAAACTGCCCCACGGTATCTTTGGTAATGGCCACGCCTTTGAGTTGCTCTACTGCCCCCTGAAAATTGTTGCTACGAAACAACGAGTGGCCGTACCGAAACTGCACGGGTGCGGGCATTTTAGCGATTTTAAACTGGTTGTATTGCGCGTAATATTTGGCCGCCCCCGCAAAATCGCTTTTGCTGTAAAGTACTTCGGCGGCATAAAGTGCCACGTCGTTGAGTTTTACGCCGCCACCTTTCTCGCGGCGCAGCAGCGGCTCGGCGTAGCGCAGCAGCTCATCATAGCGACCAGCGCGGTAGAGCGAGGCCACAATCCAGTTGGGCATATCGGCTTTGTACTGGGGCGTATTTTCGATGGCTTTGAAGCTGCGGTAGGCATCGTCGTAGCTGCCGTTTCGGTAGTGGATTACGCCCGCGTAGTAGCCCGAAGCGGCAAAGTAGTTGGTTTCGGGGTCGCGTTGGAGTTCGTCGAAGAGTTTAAGGGCTTCTTTGAAAGCCTGCGTGCTGTAATACGCCAAGGCCAGCTTGTACTGGGTTTCGGTTTGGAGATAATAGTTTTGGCTCTGCTCCAAGGCTTTTTCCAAGTAAGTAATGGCCTTGCCGTAGTCTTCTTGGTCAAAATAAAACTTGCCCAAGTCGGCATAAATAACGCCTGCTTTTGGGTGTTCGGGGTGGGCTTTCACGAAGCGATCTACCAGCAGTTCGGCATCGGGCTCGTCTGAGTACAATCCGCTAACGGCTATGTAATACTCGGCCGTGATGGCGTTGTAGTCGTTGGTGTTGAGCAGTACGGGGCGCTTGGCGAGGTATTCTCGAAACTCTTGCCGCGCAGCAGCGTAATTCGATTTTTCGTACAGTTCTACGCCGTTTCTAAAATGAACGTCGGCTTCGGTGTAGCCGAGGGTATTTTGCGCAAAAAGCCGCGACGAATTAAAAATAAAAAAAGAAAGGACAAAAGAAAATGCTACGGTGTATCGCATCATAAAACAGAACAAATTTGAGGAAACGTTGCAAATATGTGAAAATAGTGCCTAAAATCGGCAAACGATTTCAAAAAAACACGATTCAATTAGACATTGAACGAAAAAATGAGCGAAAAAATATGAAAACAACGACCAAGCTACTAAACAATTGATTTTCTAAAATCGCGCGGCGGCATTTTTTTACGCTTGGTAAAGCTCTTGTTGAAATTGGTAAAACTGGAGAACCCAGCTCGTTCGGCTATTTCGACGATGGGCATGGTGGTTTCTAAAAGCAGCTGACACGCTTGGTTGATCCGCAAATCATTGACGTATTCGGTGAGGGTTTGTCCGGTGTTTTTTTTAAAATACCGACAAAATGAAGCCTCATTTAAGCACGCCAAATCGGCAATTTGGCGCAGTGTAAGCGCTTCGGTAAAATGTGCATGAATGTAGCCAAAAATAGCCTGCATGCGTTTTTTGTTTTCATGGCTCAAATAAGGCGCGTAACCGTGGCTCGCCAATTTTTGGGTTTCGGCGGCCAGCGACAAGCTATTGAGCAAAGCCAACAATGCCAACAATTTATCAAGGCCCTGCGACTGCGCCACGGCCATTAGCGGGGCTTTCAAGGTGGTAGCATCTGTAAAAAACAGGCCCTGAGCGGCGTTTTTTAGCAACGCCGACACGTTTTTAAATTCGGGCAAAGCCAGCCACGTTGATTGGAGCAACTCGGGCAAAAACTGAATGACGAATACCTCCATGTTGTCGGAGGCATCGTTGTTGTATTGCTGGCTTATCCACGTGTGGGGCAAATTGCCCCCCAACAACACCAAATCGCCCTCCGAAAAAGCCCGCACACTGTCGCCTACCATGCGTGTGCCCGCCCCGCGCTGTACGTAACAAAGTTCTACCTCGGGGTGATAGTGCCAATGAAACCCGAAAGAATTGGCCTTGACCCAATAGCTGGCAAACGACTGGTCGGCGTTGCTCTTCAATGGTTGCAAACTGGCTTTAAGCATCTATTGGCAGCGGGTTTATCTTTAAAATTAACCTAATTTCTTAGGTGCGTATCGTATTAATGCAAATATAGTGGATATTTTGGCAAACTGAGTAAATATGATTTATCAGAAATACGTATTAGGTTTGTGCAAAAAATAACTCGTAAAATCCAATGAGATTTTTATACCTGTTTTTTCTCACTTGTCTGCTTTTTTCGTGCACCGACCCGCAGCACTACACCCGCTTCGCGAGCTGGCAATCAAGCCCTACGGAAGAGAAATTGATGCGCAATTTGATGGCAAGTTTTGAAAAAAACCAGCCAGGCATACCTTATAAATACGAGCCCATTCCTGGCAATTATTCGGAAAAAATTCAATTGATGCTCGGTACGCACCAGCCGCCAGATTTGTTTTGGATCAAAGATTATAGCTCACCCGCTTTTTTGCGCTTCAATACGCTCGCTCCGCTTGACGATTACCTCAAAAAAGACACGGCCTTTGCGGTCAATGATTTTTTCCCGCTTTTTAAAGATGCCTACAAGTACAAAGGTCAATATTACGGTTTTGCCAAAGATTTTAACGTTTACGTGCTGTTCTACAACCAAGAGATGTTTGCCAAAGCAGGCATAACAGCCCCGCCTACCAACTGGCAAGAACTCGAAGCAGTGGCCAAGAAACTCACCAAAGACACCAACGGCGACGGCCAAATAGACCAATACGGGCTGGTAATTGAACCTGTTATTGAGATGCTTATGCCTTTTGTGCACCAAAACGGCGGCGAGTTGCAAGATGCCCAAAACAACCCAAAAGTAGCCGACCCCGCTTTTGTGGAGGCGTTGGCGTTTTATCATGGTTTGTACAAAAACAAAATAGCCACCATACCAACCGACGTGGGCGCGGGCTGGAACGGCGATGCCTTTGGCCGCAAAAACGCCGCGATGGTCATTTCGGGCGGCTGGCTTATTCCGTACTTAAAAGACGGCTATCCCCGCATCAAATACAAAGTAGCACCGCTGCCGCAGGGCAAGGTAAAATCTACGCTGGCGTTTTCGACGGCCTACGTGATTCCGAAAGAGGCCAAATACCCCGAAAATGCCTGGAAAATGCTTTCGTACTTTGCGGGAAAAGAAGGCATGACCCAGTGGACCAAAACGGGCTTGGCATTTCCAACGCGCAAAAGTGTGGCCGATGCCAACGGATTTTATACGCACCCCATTTACAAAACCTTTATGGCGAGCGTGCCGTTTGCGCGTCCGCTGTTCGTCAATTATTCCGAACGCTGGTACGACGAGGCAAATGCCGCTTTGCAGTCGGTGTTTTACGGAAACGTACCGCCCCTGCAAGCCATGCAAGCTTTGGCCCCCAAACTGGAAAAACTAAAACTGAAAGACTAACCTCCCCGCAATCATGCAATTCAAGACCACTAAACGAGAACAGTCTTTTTGGGCATTTGTATTTTTGATTATACCCATGCTTCTGCTCAGTATTTTTATTTTTTTTCCAATTGTGTTTGCCTTCATTGTGAGTTTTTTTGATTGGAACTTGCTGCTACCCGACAAGCCCTTTGTGGGGCTGTCCAACTACATCGAAGTACTCAAAGACCCCGTTTTCAGGAAGGCCGTCAAAAACACGGTTATTTATACGGTTGGCGTGGTGCCTACCCAAACGCTGCTGTCGCTGTTTTTGGCTTTTATGATGAATCAAAAATTCAAGGGCCGCACTTTTTTTAGGGTCGCTTTTTATTTGCCGGCCATTACCTCGTCGGTGGTTACGTCCATTATTTTTGTCTGGATTTATTCCAAGCCTGGCTTGTTGAATTATTTATTGAGCCAAATGGGCGTTACTTCCAATATTGACTGGCTCACCAATCCGCGCACGGTGTTGGTGTCTATTATGATGCTCAACATTTGGACTACTTCGGGTTATTTTATGATTTCGTTTTTGGCGGGCCTGCAAAACATTCCCGCGTCGCTCTACGAAGCGGCCCAAATAGACGGTGCTTCTACTTGGACGCAGTTCTGGAAAATCACCTTTCCGATGGTGCGGCCTGTTACTTATTTTGTGGTAGTGATGAGCCTCATTGGCTGTTTTCAGGTATTCGACCAAGTGTTTGTGATGAGCAGCGGCGGCCCCGACAATGCCTCTACCACCATGTCGTATTATGCCTACAAAAACTCATTCAAGTATTTTAGATTTGGCTTTGGGGCAGCATCGGCCATTATTCTGGCCATTCTCATTTTTGGCACCACGTGGCTTCAAAAAAGATATTTCCCATCGGAGGTGTAGCGCCCCGCTCCCACTCGCATTGATTAGCAAATAAATGTAAAAATTGTCAAGACCCAAGACTAATTATGACCCCTACAAACTCCATTTCCAAACCAAACCCTCCGTCGGCGCGTTTCGGTGCGCTGTCCCGTGCCATTGGTGGCCGAGGGCTTTTCTTTGTTATTTTATTTTCGATGGCGGCGTTGTATGTGGGTCCATTTTTGTTTTCGATTTCCATTTCGTTCAACGCCAAAAAAGATGTCTTTGAATGGCCTATTGAGTTGATTCCTTCGCAAACTACGCTCGAAAACTACGCTTCGGTTTGGCGCGATTTGCCATTTTCTACGTGGCTCCTCAACAGTTTTATTGTAACCATTGTCCAGACCATTGCCAACGTTTTCTTTTCGGCTTTGGCTGGTTTTGCCTTTGCGCGGCTGTATTTTCCTGGTAAAAACGTCATTTTTGCGTTCTTGCTGAGCACTTTGATGATTCCGGGCATTATTCTACTTGTTCCCAAGTTTATTATTCTCAATGAATTGCACTTGGTCAATACCTACGCGGGGCTGATTTTGCCGATGCTGATTACGATTCCCAATATTTTTTTGATGAAGCAGTTTTTTGAAACCATTCCGCGCGAACTCGAAGAAGCGGCTTTGATGGACGGCTGTTCGTATTTTCGTATTTTTTGGCAAATATTCGTACCTATTTCTAAACCCGCGCTGGCGGCCGTGGCCATTTATACTTTTCAGGGCTCTTGGAACGAGTTTTTGTGGCCCGTTATTGCCACTTATTCCAAAGACATGTACACGCTGCCCGTAGGCATGGCCACGCTGCGCGACGAACTCCAAACCAACTGGCCGCTGCTCATGGCAGGCACTATTTTGGTATCGCTGCCCACACTGATGATATTCTTGGTTTTCCAACGGTATTTTGTGCAAGGCGTAGGTAGTTCGGGCGGAAAAGAATAAACGCTCCGATACGTTCAGTTCAAGTTCACCAACATTTATGACAATCATGGCATCTATCGAAGTAAAAAACATCAAAAAACAATACCCAGGCACAAAAATAGCCACCATCAAAAGTGTCAATTTGTACTTTAACGACAAAGAATTTATTGTACTTGTGGGGCCGTCGGGTTGTGGCAAATCTACCCTTTTGCGCATGATTGCGGGCCTGGAAGACATCACCAGCGGCGATTTGCTGATTGACAACCTGCGCGTAAACGACCTGTCGCCCAAAGACCGCGACATTTCGATGGTTTTTCAAAACTACGCGCTGTATCCACACATGACGGTCTATGAAAACATGGCCTTTGGGCTCAAATTGCGCAAAATACCCAAAGACGAAATTGAACGAAAAGTAAGAAATGCCGCCCAAATTTTGGGCATCGAACCGCTCCTCGACCGCCGTCCAAAGGATATGTCGGGTGGGCAGCGGCAGCGGGTAGCCATTGGGCGTTCGATTGTGCGCGAACCCAAGGTGTTTTTGTTTGACGAGCCGCTCTCTAACCTCGATGCCAAGCTGCGCGTGCAGATGCGTACCGAAATAAAACGCCTCCACCGAAAGCTCAACGCGACGATGGTTTATGTAACCCACGACCAAGTAGAGGCCATGACCATGGGCGACCGCATCGTGATCTTGAAAGATGGTGATGTTCAGCAGTTTGACACGCCCATGAACCTCTTCAACGAGCCTGTCAATAAATTTGTGGCGGGCTTTGTGGGGAGTCCTTCCATGAATTTTTTGGACGGCCAAATTACCATGCAAGGCCCAAAACTCGCTTTTAAGTCCAAAGAAGTGGTGTTTGGCATACCCGAAATGTACCAAGAAAAACTAAACGACTATCTGCACAAGAATGTAACTTTTGGGTTTCGGCCCGAGTACATTTATGACAAAGCCACCGAGTTTACGCGGCATCTTTCGGAAGACGTGCAAATAACGATTGACGTGGTAGAACCCATTGGCAGCGAGAGCTTTAATTATTTTCACTTCAACGGAAACCCCGACCATAATTTTTGTTTTCGTACTTCTACAACCACTCTTTACAAACCCGACCAGCAAATTAGCGTGGGCGTGGACATTGAGCGGCTGCGGTTTTTTGATACCGAAACGGAAGAGAGAATTGCCTGAAAAATGGGTCGTGGGTCTTTTGTAAGTTAATGCACTGTTTTACAACGTATTGCTAATTTTTTTGCCGTTTTAATTTTGCTTGATTACTAAAAAAACAATTTAAAAAAAACAACCGTAGATTACCATGATGCATTACCACAAAGGTATGGGAGACCTTACAAATTGGATTGTAGAAGAAACCGATTTCAAATCAAGATTGCAGGGAAAGTGTGAGGCCATTATGTGCCAAGGAAACGGCTACGTGGGCATTAGGTGCGTTACCGAAGAAAACTACACAGGCCAAATGCGCAATACGTTTGTTGCCGGAACATTCAATAAATTTGACGACAACGAAGTAACCGAACTCCCCAACGCTGCCGACACTACGGCCCTTGAAATTTGGATTGACGGCGAGCTATTCAGCTTAGAAAAAGGCACATTCAAAAACTACTCACGGACGCTCAACCTGCAAAATGGCGAGGTAGTTCGTAGCTTCGAGTGGACAAGCCACGAGGGCAAAACCTTTGCTTTTAGCTTCAAAAAGTTTGTTTCATTGGCCGATTTGCACACCGTTGTTAGTTGCATGGGTATTGTACCGCTCACCCACGCGGCCACCATTGAGGTGCAGTCGGGTATCAATGGCCAAGTAAGCAACAGCGGCTCGCAGCATTTTCATGAGGGAGAAAAACGCATTTTTGACAAGCAGCACCTCCAAATGCTGCAACAAACTACGCAGTCTAAAATTACGTTTGTGCAAAACGCCACCCACCAAGTGGAGGTGGCGGGGGTGGCCATTGCTCCGCGCTTTGCCATGGACAGGCGCAAAGTGTTTATGATTTATAAATCTCAAACACCAATCAATGAGACTTTTAGCGCATTTAAAGTAAGCAATATTTATACCACCCGCGACCAAGCGCACGCCACGTTGCCGCTGGACGCGCTGCGGCGGCTTTCGATTGACGCGCTCCAAACGTCTTTGCAAAAAGGCTACGACGCGCTGCTGGCCGAAAGTGCCGCCGAATGGCAAAAATTTTGGAACCGTACCGATATTGTTGTCAAGTCAAGCAATGGCTTCGACCAGTTGGCGGTTCGGTTTGCCATGTATCACCTGCGCGTTATGGCTCCCGCCCACGACAGCCGCATGGGCATTGGCGCAAAGGGGCTTTCGGGCGAGGGCTACAAAGGCCACTCGTTTTGGGACACCGAAATTTTTATGTTGCCTTATTTTTCTTTTACGTTTCCCGAAATTGGGCGCAGCCTCCTGGAATACCGCTACAAAACCTTGGCGGGAGCGCACAAAAAAGCCCACGAAAACGGCTACAAAGGGGCCATGTACCCCTGGGAGTCGGCGTGGGCCGACGATGGCGAGGTAACGCCCGTGTGGGGAGCTGCCGACATTGTAACGGGCAAATCAACCAAAATCTGGTCAGGATTTATTGAGCAGCACATTACCTCCGACGTTTCTTTTGGCGTTTGGCAATATTATCAACTCACTAACGACGAGGGCTTTATGGAGCAATATGGCTACGAAATATTGCTCGACACAGGTATTTTTTGGGCCAGCCGTTTGGAATGGAACCAAGCGAAACAGCAATACCACATCAACGAAGTAATAGGCCCCGACGAGTACAAAGAACACGTAAACAACGACGCTTTTACGAACTGGACGGCGCACTGGTGCATCGAAAATGCCATTCAATATTATTACAAACTCAAAGCCGCCAAGCCCGCTTTATTTGCGGCGTTAAATCAAAAACTGAACTTAGCGTCCGAAATCCCCGTCATGGAGCAGCGTTTGGCGAAATTGTACCTGCCCCAACCCAACGCCGAGGGCGTAATACCGCAAGACGACACGTACTTATCAAAACAAATCATTGATTTGAGCAAATACAAAGCCCAACAACACGTCGGCTCAATGTTTCTGGATTATAGCCTCGACCAAGTAAATGAGATTCAAGTGTCAAAACAAGCATCAGTGGTGATGTTGATGTATTTGCTGGAACATAAATTTAGTAAACAAGTAAAGTTGGCAAACTTCAATTACTACGAACCCAAAACGCTCCACGACTCGTCGCTGAGCCTGTCGACCCACGCCATACTAGCCAACGACCTGGGCGACACCGCGCTGTCGTATGACTTGTTTGGCAGGGCTTCAAATATAGACTTAGGTCCAGGCATGAAAACCTCCGACCACGGCATTCATGCGGCATCATTGGGCGGTATTTGGCAAATCATGGTGTGCGGTTTTGGCGGTGTGCGCATGGTGGGCGGCCAGCTGCGCATCAGTCCCAAGCTGCCGGCGGCCATTCAGCAAATTGAATTTAAGATTTTTTGGAAAGGCGTACCGCTCCAAGTGTCGGTTGTGTCCAATCAGCTTTTGATTAAAAACACGGGCGATAAAAAACCTGTTACACTGCGGGTTTTTGAAAAACAATATACTTTTGACGACGAGTTGGAAGTTGTATTTTAACCTTGCTTTGCGGTACAAAAAAACATTTTATTGGTTGGGCGCGTTTAAACCTTACACAAACGCGCCCAAAACCAGTAATAAAAAATGGAAAAGTACCTTCAAATTATTTTCGGGGCGTATTCGGGCTACTGGAGCTATTTTGTTCACGAAATCTTAAATCCCAGTTGGCACAACTATTTCTACTGGTTGGTGGGGGCTTCGGTCTTTATTTGGGGGCTCGAAGTGCGGTTTCCGTGGCGCAAAAACCAGCCGCCAATTCGCCAAGATTTTTGGTTAGACGCTTTCTATCTCTTCTGGAACTACTTTTTGTTTTCGCTCATTGCCTACAACGCCATCTCAATGGTGGGGGTCGCGCTTTTCAAAGACTTCTTGGGGCTCTTTGGCATTGCCAATCTGGTGGCTATTCGGGTGGCGAGTTTGCCCGGTTGGTTGCAATTGGTCTTGATTTTTGTACTACGCGATTTTATGCAGTGGAATATCCACCGCTTGCTGCACCGCGTGCCGTGGATGTGGGAGTTTCATAAGGTGCACCACAGCACCGAAGCAATGGGGTTTGCGGCATTGCTCCGCTACCATTGGATGGAAAATGTGATTTATCGTGCCTTAGAGTACATTCCGCTGGCCATGATTGGTTTTGGCATCAGCGATTTTTTTATTGTTCACACTTTTACGCTTATTACGGGGCAACTCGGCCACGCCAACTTGTACTTGCCAATGGGGCCGCTCAAATACATCTTCAATGGTCCCCAAATGCACCTGTGGCACCACGCCAAAGAGCTCCCTGATGCTCACCCAGCAGGTTTTAACTATGGTATTACCCTGAGCGTGTGGGATTATATTTTCAAAACCAACTACTGGCCCCACAACGACGCGCACCTATCCATAGGCTTGTCTGACAGCGAACATTTTCCCAAAGCCTTTGTTGGACAAATGCTTAGACCATTTGCACGGATAATAGGCAATCTTGCAAACTCCCGTAAATCAACCAGTACTAAATCTTGAATTCAAATTGTTGCCAAGAATTTTTCAGACGTACACTTTTTAAATGAGGCAATTAAATGTTAAATGCTTTTTGATATTTTTTTGCAAATTTACTTGACAAAATAGCCGCCAGACAGTATCATAGCGGCTATTGAAAACATCT
>Ga0105046_10000732_pt1 | contig 47747 bp, 41 predicted proteins | sample MAT03_FD_78385 | JGI IMG/M metagenome (GOLD analysis project Ga0105046, IMG submission 78385) | Freshwater microbial communities from Lake Fryxell liftoff mats and glacier meltwater in Antarctica - MAT-03 (megahit assembly) | ecosystem: Environmental > Aquatic > Freshwater > Ice > Liftoff... | reverse complement strand
GGGTGGGTAACCGATGACAGAAACAACCAGATTGGCAGACTTGGTTACACGTGTGATCGACGGCGACCCGTGGCACGGGTCTACGGTGTTAGCGCTGCTCGCCGGCGTGTCGCATCAGACGGCGGCCGCGCACCCCGTGCCAGGCGTCCATTCCATCTGGGAACTGGTGCTGCACATGACGGGGTGGGCCAACGAGGCAGGAGCGCGCCTGGCGGGAGAAGCCGCGGGGGAGCCCAAGGGCGGCGACTGGCCGGCGGTCACCGACGCGAGCGGCGCGGCCTGGACCGCGGCAGTCGAGGCGCTCGTCGCCAGTCATCAGGCGCTGGCGGGCGCCGTGCGCGCCAGCGACGACCGCCTGCTCGGCGAAGCCGTGCGCGACCCGCGCGACCGCGCAGCGGGGACGGGCCTGTCGCACTACCTCACGCTGCATGGCCTGGTGCATCACACGACCTACCATTCGGGCCAGATCGCCGTGCTCGTCAGAGCGGTCCAGGCGCTGACGTGAGTCGGCCGTGAGTGGCGGGGGCCCGATGCGGCCCCGGCCTGGATCATCCCGGCGCACGCTGCCAGCGCCGCCGGCCCCACCGGCGATCCGGGAGGATTCTGCCAATTGGTGCCAGGGCCGCCGCGCGTTCCGGGCGGGTTGTTGCGGCGGTGCGGATGGGCGACGGCGGGCGCGAGACCCAGCCCGAGCACAACCAACGCGCTCAGGGCGACAGTGCGAATCCACGTGGGTGACAGCAGTGACGTCATCGGAACCTCCGGGCTGAGGCGGCCAGATCACGGTGGCCGGTAGTCAGTTAGACCGGGCGCGTATCTCGAGGTTGAACCTGCTATACTGGAACGGAGCTTTACGCACAGGGGCACGCCGGGGCTGCAAGTAGATGCACCGGGTGTTCACCAGCAGCCACCCGGCGGGTGGCTTGCGTCCAGGCCGCGCGGACCTTTCGGTCGTCACCGCGCACTGGCCGTGCGAACAAGCGGGCACCACGCACGGGACCGCGTGCACGGTGCGGCTCAACCATTCAACCCGAGTGTCGTCAGCATCTTCGGCCGTGTCCCGCGGTGAATCCGCGCGCGCCTCACGTGGCGCGTCGTGGCTGCTCGCCCTCGTGGTGGCGGCGGGCTTCGTCACGCCGCTGTCGATTCGCGCGGTCAACGGCGCAGTCGTCGGCACGCCGCCCGGCCCTGGCTACCTGCCCGCGCTCGAGAAGAGCGGACACTACCGGCCCTTCGACCCCATCCAGATCGAGAAACTGCGGCACGGCCGGCCGCTGTGGGTGTTCATCGGCGACTCGATGCTCGGCACGCGCATCGATCCGGTCTACCTCGGCGAACTTTCAGCCACGCACGACGAGCTGGTGTCGTTCCTCTACAACCCGGCGACCGGACCGGCGTGGTGGTATCTCAGTTTCAAGAATCACTTCGTGGCGTCGGGGATCGCGCCGCGCGCCGTGTTCGTGTTCTTCCGCGATACCAATCTCACCGACACGTTGTTCCGCGTCGCAAGCCTCTACGGCAACGTGCTCGACGAGGTGGCGCACGCCGAAGAACCCGAGCTGAATGCCGTCATCGCCGCGCGCACACGCGGCATCTGGTCGCGCGTGCGCACCGCCGCCGTGCGTACCTATGGCACCGACCTCGCGAGCGGCTGGCTCGAACCCGGCATTCGCCGCTGGTTCGTCAACTGGCGCTTTCCCGATCCGGGCGCGCGCTATCGCTTCGATCAGTCGCTCGGCGAGCGCTTCGACCTCGCCAACCTGCGGAGCGACGTGGCTGCCGATCTCGCCGGCCCCAACGAAGCCGCCGACTTCGCGCGCGACCTGCCCTCGTCGGTGCTCCCGCTCATGATCGACCTGGCCAAGCAGCGCGGCGTCCAGTTGTGTTTCGTGCGCGTGCAGCGCCGGCCGCGCGGCACGGTCCCGCCGCCGCAGTCGCCCAATCTGCTGCGCTACGTCGGCGATCTCGAGTCCTATCTCGCGGCTAATGGCGCGCTCTACCACGACGACTGGGGCGACCCCGAGATGCCCGAGTCGATCTACGCCGACGGCGATCACATCCGCAATCGCCGCCATTACACCGACGTGTTCCGCCGCCGGCTGGACCCGCTGTTTCGATGATCTTCCACAGCCTCGACTTCGCGGCGTTCTTCCTGGTGGTCGTGTCGATCTACTGGCGGTTGCCGCATCGCGGCCAGAACCTGCTGCTGCTCGGCGCCAGCTACGTGTTCTACGGCTGGGTGCATCCGTGGTTCGTGCTCATCATGCTGGCCTCGACCACGGTCGACTACTGGGCCGGGCAGCGGATGGAAGACGACCCGGCGCGCAAGCGCGCCTACCTCGCCGCCAGTCTTGCCGTGAACCTCGGCATGCTCGGCGTCTTCAAGTACTTCAACTTCTTCATCGAGAACGTGCGCGACGTACTCGGCGCGCTCGGCCTCACGGTGGCGCCGCCGCTGCTCGAGCTCGCGCTGCCCGCCGGCATCTCGTTCTACACCTTCCAGGCGCTCAGCTACACCGTCGACGTCTACAAGGGCGAGATGGCCGCGCGCCGCAACCCGATTGACTTCGCGCTGTTCGTCGCGTTCTTCCCGCACCTCGTCGCCGGGCCGATCATGCGCGCGAAGAACCTGCTCGTGCAGGTGGAGCAGCCACGCGCGTGGAACGCCACGCTGGCCCGCTCCGGCGTCGTGCTGGTGATGTGGGGCCTGTTCAAGAAGCTGGTCATCGCCGACAACGTGGGCGTCATCGCCAACCGCGTGTTCTCGCAGCAGGACCCGGCCTTCGAGGTGCTGTGGGCCGGCGTGTTCGCCTTCGGCATGCAGATCTACGCCGACTTCTCCGCCTACTCCGACATCGCGCGCGGCGTGGCGCGCTGGTTCGGCTTCGAGCTGGTCGTCAACTTCAACCATCCCTACATCGCGCACAGCCCGACCGACTTCTGGCGGCGCTGGCACATCTCGCTCTCCACGTGGTTCCGCGACTACGTCTACCTCCCGCTCGGCGGGAATCGCGGCGGCGCGGTCGTGGCCGCGTGCACCCTCATCACGACCTTCCTGGTGTCGGGCTTCTGGCATGGCGCCAGTTGGAACTACGTGATCTGGGGCTTCTACCACGGGCTGCTCGTGTGGAGCACGCGCACGCTCGGTCAGGCGCTGCGGCTGCCCGAGCGATGGCCCGGTCCGCTCGCGCTCGTGCAGGTGGCGCTCACGTGGCTGGCCATGATGGCCGGATGGCTGTTCTTCCGCGAGACCAACGCCGATTTCCTCGGCCACTTCGTGCGGCTCTCCCCGGCCACCACGATGCAGGGCGAGGCGGCGATTGGCCTGCACTTCTTCATGCTGGCGGCGACCTGGTCGCTGCCGCTCTTCCTCCACGATCTCTGGGCCCTGGCACGCGAGCGTCAGGTGTCCCTGGTGACGTGGACGGAAACCCAGATGACGGGTCTGCGCCTGGCGGGTGTCCAAGCGGCAGGCGTTGGTGTGCTCGCGTCTCTGACGCTCGTGCTGCGCAGCACGACGTCCCTCGACTTCATCTACTTTGCTTTCTGAGGAACGCAACTCAAAGGAACGACTTCTATGTCAGACGAACGACTCAAAATTGCGGTGTTCATCGATTTCGACAACGTCGAAATCGGCGTCAAGACCACGCTCGGTCTCAACTTCGACATCGGCGCCGTGCTCGAAGCCATCAAGGAACGCGGTGAGGTCATCACCAAGGTGGCCTTCGGCGACTGGAAGCGCTCCGGCGACTACGGCCGCGCCATGTCGAACCACGCGGTGCGGCTGGTACAGCGCGTGATGACTCCCGGCGGCGACAAGAACGGCGCCGACATCAACCTGGCGCTCGACGCGCTCGAGATGGCCTTCACCCACGATCACATCAACGCCTTCGTGATCGTCGGCGGCGACAGCGACTTCATCACGCTGGTCGAGAAGCTGAAGCAGTACGACAAGAAGGTGTTCGTGGTGGGCGGCCGCCAGTTCACCAGCCAGGTGATGCAGAAGAACTGCACCGAGTTCATCGCGTACGAGAACGTGGTGGGCCGTGGCGCCACCAGCAGCAGCGGCACCAGCCACCGCGGTGGCGGCGATCGCTCGCGACCGGCCGCGGTCGGCGCCCCGGTGGGCGTGGGCCAGGCCATGAACATCGACGCGATCGTGCCGCTCGTGCGGCGCGCGTTGAAGGTGCTCGCGGATCGCGAGGTCACGCCGCAGCTCGGCCTGCTGAAGAGCACGCTGCTGCAGCTCGACTCGTCGTTCTCGGAACGCGACTACGGCGTGAGCAGCTTCCGCGACTTCGCGGAGAAGCTGGCGGAAAAGGGCATCGTGCTCTTGAAGCACACCGGGCGCAGCACGCTCGTGGAGCTGAGCGAGGCCGGCGCGGCCATGGCCGATGCGGCCTCCGCCCCGGTGGCAGACGCGGTGTCAAGCGGCGCTGACGGCGCTTCCGTCTCCACGGCGATGGCGCCCGCCGGCGACGCGCCGGCGCGCGAGGTGGCGCCGCGCGTCCCGCGCGAGATCGATCCCGCCACGGTGGCGGCGATTGCCGAGGGCGTGGAGCTCGTGCGCGAGCTGCTGTCCGACCCGCCCCAGCCGCCGCGCTGGCCGATGTACCTGCGCCAGATCAAGCAGTTCATCCGCGCCGGCCATCCCGACTTCGACGACCGCAAATACGGATCGATCGTGGATCTGATGCGCGCCTGTCAGAAGGAAGGCCTGGTCAAGCTCGAGCGTGATCGTCAGGGTGGCCTGCGCGTGTTCGGCGCGGGCGGCTCGGCCGCCGCGGGCGCCGGTTCGTCGGCGCCGGTTTCGGACGTGCCGGCCATGGTGCCGTCGTCGGCCAATGTCTATCGTCCAAAGAGCGTCACCTTCGGGTGGGTCGTTGGCGATGACGTCGAGGAAGCGGTGGAGCCGGGCGAGGGCGAGGGCGAGGGCGACGAGCCCGAGCTCGACGTGCCAGTGCAGATTGCGCCGATCGTGCCCGACGAGACCGATTCGGAGGACGACCAGTCCAAGTTCTTCGCGCCCGGCAGCGCGAAGGAGCCGGTCAGCGCGGGCCCCGCGGCTCGCGGCGCCAAGCGTGGTCCGCGTCGCACGATGAGCGCGGAAGACGCGGCGGATCGGCCCAAGCGCGCGCGCAAGGCGCCGGCTGGCGGCGGTCGCCGTCCGGCCGCACCGGCCCCGGCGCGCCGCAAGAAGAGCTAGCGCTCTGGCTCACCGCTCGTAGTCGGTCTCGACATGGCCAGCCGCGCGGCTCCATTGCACGCGTCGCGGCGGCAACGTGTCGGGCCGGCCCGGGCGGTGAAAGTAGATGAGGATCTCGGCGTAGCGCTCCTGGAGCGGCGCCGAGATCTCGATTGCGATGGCCCGCGCCTCGTCGATGTGCGTGGTCTCGACCTGCAGCACGAGCACGCTCTGCGCCGAGTACTGCTCGGTGATGGTCCAGCGGGCCCACGGCTCGGCGGCGCGCTTCACCACGGGCATGCGGTTCGCGCGGGTGGGGCCGGGAGGCGTGACCGCAGGCCCTGACGGGTGCACCGAGACCCACGTGCCGGCGCCCGCCGCACCGCAGAGTCCCGCCACCGCGACGAGCGCGGCCCTGGTCACGGCGTCACGATAGGCGCGATCGCCACCTCGCGCAAGGGCATTTCGCGCGACTCGCCGTATACTTCTGGCGTCCGCTGTTCGTGTTCTTCCCGGGCCCCACGCCCCGGAACCCGAGTCCCGCCCGTGAGCTACACCGCGAAAGACATCACCGTTCTCGAAGGCCTCGAGCCTGTCCGCAAGCGCCCCGGCATGTACATCGGCGGCGTGGGCGCGACCGGCCTGCACCATCTGGTCTGGGAAATTCTCGACAACTCGATTGACGAGGCCATGAACGGCCACGCCTCGACCATCGCCGTGACGCTGCACGAGGATGGCTCGTCGGTGACGATCAGCGACGACGGACGCGGCATCCCGGTCGACGCGCACGCCAAAGGCAAGGCGAGCGCGCTCGAAGTGGTGTTCACCGTGCTCCACGCCGGCGCCAAGTTCGAGCAGGGCAACTACAAGACGGCCGGCGGCCTGCACGGCGTGGGCGCCAGCGTCGTGAACGCGCTGTCGCGCGAACTCGTGGCCACCGTGCGGCGCGACGGCGCGCAGTACGAGATGAGCTTCAAGCAGGGCAAGCCGGTGGCGCCCCTGAAGAGGACCGGCGCGGCCCGCGGCAGCGGCACCGCGGTGTTCTTCCGGCCCGACCCCGTGATTTTCCCGAAGGTCGAGTTCGAGGCGCAGATCATCCGCGACCGGCTGGAAGTGGCGAGCTTCCTGCACAAGGGCGTGAAGGTCAGCTTCGACGACCAGACCACCAACACCAGGCACACCTTCCAGCACGAGGAAGGGCTCGTCGACTACCTGAAGAAGATCCTGGCTGAACGTTCGAGCAAGCCGGTGCACGAGGCGCCGTTCGCGCTGGCCAAGGAGAACGGCGTGCGGCTCGAAGCCGTAGTGCAGTGGACCGAGTCCACCGACGAGCATCTGCGCAGCTACGTCAACGGCATCCCCACGGGCTCTGGCGGCACCCACGAGGCTGGCTTCCGCGCCGGTGTCGGCAAGGCCGTGCGCAACTTCATCGAGACGCACAACCTGTCGCCGAAGGGCGTGACGCTCACCGCCGAAGACATCCGCGAAGGCCTCACGGGCGTGCTGTCGGTGTTCATCGCCGAGCCGCAGTTCCAGGGCCAGACCAAGGACCGGCTGAACAACCCGGAAATGGCCAGCGCCGTCGACGGCTTCGTGCGGCCCGCACTCGAGCACTGGCTCAACACCAACATCTCGGTGGCCGAGGCCATCGTGGCACGCATCATTCTGGCTGCCCGGGCGCGCGAAGCCAGTCGCGCCGCGCAGGCCGAGGTGGTGCGTAAAGGGCCTACGGCCGGACGGGTGAACCTGCCCGGCAAGCTGGCCGACTGCACGCAGCCCGGATCGATTACGAGCGAGCTGTTCGTGGTGGAAGGCGACTCGGCCGGCGGCTCGGCCAAACAGGGGCGCGACCGCGTGCGTCAGGCAATTCTGCCGCTACGCGGCAAGGTGCTGAACACCGAAGGCATCGCCACCTCGAAGGTGCTCGAGAACAAGGAGCTGGCGGATCTGGCCACGGCGCTCGGTTGCGGCGTGGGCAAGAGCTTCGACCTGTCGCGCATGCGCTACGGCAAGGTGATCATCCTGGCCGACGCCGATTCCGACGGCCACCACATCGCCACGCTGCTGCTCACATTCCTGTTCCGCCACCTGCCGCAGCTCATCGCCGCCGGCAAGGTCTACCTGGCGCAGCCGCCGCTCTACCGCATCGACATCGGCAAGGAGACCTTCTGGGCGCTCGACGAGGCCCACAAGGCGCAGATCCTCAAGCAGCGCTCCGGCCGCGCCGCACCCGAGATCACCCGCTTCAAGGGGCTGGGCGAGATGATGCCCAAGGTGCTGTGGGAGACCACGCTCAACCCCCGCACGCGCCGGTTGCTGCGGGTCGACGTGTCGGATCAGCTGCTGACCGACCGCGTGATCAACGAACTCATGGGCAAGGACGCCTCGGCCCGGTTCCGCTTCATCATGGAGCGCGCCGAAGACGCGCAGGAGCTCGACGTCTAAGGGGATTTCACGCCGCTCCACCCCACCGCGCTCACCACGCGCGGCGGGGCCCCCGGCCTTCGTGTCAATTCGCACCGGCCGGCGGCGCGCCCCGCGCTACAATTCCAGCGTCTCGAATGGCCGGCCCGGCGTCAACGCCCAAGAAGTTCGACCGCTCCCTCATCGAAGGTCCCCTGGCCCCGGCCGTGTGGCGGCTCGCGTGGCCGACCATGCTGCAGAACCTGGTGGCCGGTCTGCAAGGCGTCATCGACCACGCGCTCGTCGGCAACATGATGGGTTATGCCGCCAACGCCGGCATCGGCGTGGCTTGGCAGATCTTCCTGGTCGTGATCGTGTTCATGGCCTCGCTCTTCACCGGGCAGGCGGTGCTCGTCGCGCGCTACGCGGGCATGGGCGATCACGACACCGTGAACAAGGTGGTCTACCAGGCGTTCATCACCGCTGTCGGCATGTTCGCGGTGCTGGCGCCGATTGGCTACTTCGCCACGCCGTGGCTGCTCTCGCTCGTGAACGCGGCGCCCGAGGTGCGGGCGCAGGCCTTGCCGTTCCTGCGCATCAACTTCGTGTTCAGCATCGGCATGCTGCTGTTCTTCATGCTGTCGGCGGCGCTGCGCGCTTCGGGCGATGCCAGGACGCCGCTGCGGCTCGGCATCACGATGACCGTGCTGAACCTGATCTTCAACCTGCTGCTCATTCCGAAGTTCGGCACGGCCGGATCGGCGATGGGCACCGCGATGGCCTCGGCCCTCGTGAGCGGCTACGCGCTGTGGCTGCTCTTCAGCGGCAAGCTCGTCATCCGCTTCACGCGCGAGCTCTGTACCCGGCCCGATTGGACGGTGATTCGCTCGCTGTTCAAGTTCGGGCTGCCCACTGGCGTGCAGGGCATCGCCATGAACATCGGCGGCGTGATGCTGCTGCGGTTCATCGGCGGGCTGGAACATTCCGCCGCCGCGCAAGCCGCCTACACCATCGGCTACACCGAGCTGTTCTCGATGATCACTTGGACGTCGGTCGGGCTCATGGGCGCCGCCGCGACCATTGCCGGTCAGAATCTGGGCGCCGGGCAACCCGAGCGCGCGCTGCAGGGCGTCTACACGGCGGCCCGGTTCGGCCTGATCGTGGCCGGCATCGTCGGCGCCATGTTCCTGCTGATTCCCAACCAACTGCTCGGCATCTTCGGCGCGGGCGACGGCGGGCATGTGTCGGAGATCGGCCGGCAATTGCTGCGCTACCTGGCCATCTCGGGCTTCTTCATCAGCGGCGCGCTCACCTTCACCGGCGGCCTGCAGGGCACCGGCGACACCAAGAGCCCGCTCGTCATCACGCTGGTATCGCAGATCGCGATTCCCCTCGGCCTGTGCACGGTGCTGCAGAGCATGCGGCCGCTCGTGGCGTCGGACATCTGGCTGGCGATTCTGCTCGGCCACTTCACCCGCTGTGCGCTCTCGTTCCTGCGCTTCCGGCAGGGCAAGTGGCGCGCGATCAAGGTGGAGATCACGCCGGCCGCCGCGTCGTAGCCGCGCTACGGGCGTGACGGCGCGGCGCTCGTGTCGTAGGCGCCGGCCGGTGGGTCATCGCCAGCCGCTGGCGCGATCAACCGCAGCACACCGAGCGCGCCGATCATCACGGCCGTGCCGGCCAGCACCGGCCCCCACGGCATGGTGCCGCTGGCACCCTGCATCCCGAACCACGCCGCCAGGTCGGGACGCTGCGCGAGCGTGCCGATCAGGCCGTTGTTGATGGCGTGCATCACCATGCCCGGCACGACCGAGCCCGAGCGCCAGCGCAGCACGCCCAGCACCACGCCCAGGATGAAAGTGGGCATCAGGCGGTAGATCGACGCGTGCGCCAGGGCAAACAGCAGCGCGCTGCCGAGCACGGCCGGCCACACGCCCAGGCGCCGCAGTCCCGAGAACACGAGCCCACGGAAGAACAGCTCCTCGCAGATGGCGGGCGTGATGCCAATCACCAGCCACACGACCCACAGCGGCATGGGCTGATCACCGAGCTGGATGAACCGTTCCATGGCGCGCGTGAGCGACTCGGGCGGCGGCAGCAGCCGCGCCACGACGCCGCCGGCAAACAGCCACGCGCTGAGCCCGAGCGCCACGGCCGAGAGCAGCGCGATCACGGGCGGACGGCGTAGCCCCAGCGTGCGCCGTGCATCGAAGCCTAAGAGCGCCAGCATGCCCAGCGTAGGCAGCAGGAAGCCGCCGTACTGCAGCGTGACGAGTAGCCAGTGGATGGGGAGGTTGCGCAGCGAGAGGCTGCCGTAGAACTGCACGACCAGCAGCACCGCAAAAGCCGTGAGCGCGAAGCCGGCGTTGGGCGTGCCGCCCGCGCGCGCGCCCCGCTCGAAGACGGTGCGCATCGAGGTCTTCTCGCCGACGAGCACCGTCTCGCGGTGGAAGACATGTACGGCGCCGGCAATGGCCACCGCGGCGTACATGCAGGCCGAGAGCAGCGTGAGGAAGATCAGCTCGGCACTGGCTTCGCGCAGGAAGAGGGCCTTCACGAGCAGCGTTACGTTCACGATCGGCACAAATGCCGTCCAGGCGTTCAACTCGATGGTGGGCAACGCCACGACTCCGGCGGGGAGGGCCACGGCCATGTAGACCGGCGTGAGCATCGTCTGGCCATCGCGGAAGTCACGGGCGAACGACGCGCACGCCAGGAACAAGGCCGAGCTCGTGAGGGTCACCGGCAGCAGCACGGCCAGCGCCAGCACCAGGTTGGTGGCGCCGACGCCGGGCAGGTCGGCCGGCAGCAGGCGCGACACGGTGAGCGACAGGCTCACCAGATTGGCCACGAGCGACAGCAGCGAGAGCAGCCACACGGTGAGGAACTTGGCGAGCACGATCTCGGCCGAGGTGATGGGTGCGCACAGCAGCGTCTGCATCGTGCCGCGCTCCTTCTCGCCCGCCGTGAGGTCGATGGCCGCGTACATGCCGCCCAGCACCGACAGCGTGAGCAGGATGTAGGGCAGCAGCGACCCCAGGAGCTGCCCCGATCGGCGCTCGGCCGACGAGGTATTACGGGTGTGCACGGTCAGGCCCTCGGCGAACCCGCCGGGCAGGTTGCGCGCGCGCTGCCGCTCGTCGACGATGCGGTCGCGGGCGTCGCGCAGGGCCGTGGCGACCCGGTCGTGTGCCACCGACGACTCGCGCCGCACCGAGTCGTAGTAGACCGTGAGCGGCACCGCGTCGCCCTGCGCGAATGCCGGGGCGGTGTCGGGCCAGGCCACGATTACCGCCTGCACCTCGCGGCTGGCCACGGCGGCCCGGGCCGCCGCCAGCACGGGATTCTCGGGCTCGGTCTCGCGGTTGCCGCCACGGCTCCGGCGCAGCGGGCCGGCAGGCGAGCTGGCTGCCGGGCCGGCAGTCTGGCCGGCCGCCGGCTCCGCGCCCTGCGGATCACGCCGCTCGAAGCGTCCTGCGGGCAGGCCTTCCCGCACCTCGGCTGGCGCCTCGCCCCAGGGCTGCAGCGCGAGGTCGGCCGACTCCGTCAGCGCCGCGTCCACCGGGGCCGGCAGCGCGCCCCAGACGGCCACGACTGACTGGTCGGCGGCAATCGCGTCTTCGCCCGATTCGGCGATACGCGTGAACGCCAGGATCACGAGCGGATAGAGCAGCACGGGCAGCCCCAGCGTCATGAACAGCGTGCGCCGATCGCGCAGCGTCTCCCGCAGCTCTTTGAAGAGGATGGCGCGAACGATGGAAAAGCGCATGGTCCGCCGGTCAGGCCGTGGTGGCGCCGGTTGCGGCGCCGGCGTAGTGGAGGAAGGCATCGGTGAGGTTGCCCTGGCCCGACCGCTGCAGCAGGCCTTCGAGCGGGCCGCTGTCGACGATGCGCCCGCGGTGGATCAGCGCGATCCGGTCGCACAGGTATTCGGCTTCGCCCATGATGTGCGTGGAGAGCAGCACCGCCCGCCCGGCGTCGCGGGCGCGGCGGATGGCCTGCACGATGAACTGGCCGCTCACCACGTCGAGCGCGTTGGTGGGCTCGTCGAGGATGAGCAGTTGCGGTTCGTGCAGGAACGCGCGCGCCACATTGGCCCGCTGCTTCTGGCCCGACGACAGCGTGCCGCACGGGCGATCTGCAAACGACGTGATGTCGAGTTCGGCAATCAGCGTGTCGATGCGCCTGGTGGCCCGGACCGGCGCCAGCTCGTAGAGCGTGGCGAAGTAGCGGAGCATCTCGCGGGGACTGAGCCGCTGGTAGAGCTGTGTGTCGCCCGACAGGAACCCGAGCCGGCGCTTGGCGGCAATCGGGTCGGCCTGCATGTCGAGCCCGTCGACCATCACCCGGCCGCGGTCGGGCGACAGGATGCCGGCGAGCATGCGCAGGGTGGTGGTCTTGCCGGCGCCGTTCGGGCCGAGCAGGCCCACGATCTCGCCGGGGCGCACCTGAAGGGACACATCGTCCACGGCCGTCACGTCGCCGAAGCGTCGTCCGAGGGATTCGGCCTCGAGTCCTCCCGTTGCGGCTGGCATCGGACTACAATCTTACGGGTTCCCAACGCTCGAAAGGCGCGCCGATGTCTGCAGATTTCTCAGGTATTCGCAAAGTAATTCCGCCCGTCAACGAACCGATCCGGTCCTACGCGCCCGGGTCGCCCGAGAAGGCGTCGCTCAAGGCGCGTCTGGCGGCGATGGCCGGTGAGGTGATCGACATTCCGCTGATCATCGGCGGGCAAGAGATTCGCACCGGCGATCTCGGCCACGCGGTGATGCCGCACGATCACAAGCACGTGCTGGCCACCTACCACCAAGCGCGTCCCAAGGACGTGGCGGCCGCGATTGCCGCCGCCCAGGCCGCCAAGGCCGAGTGGGCGAGCTGGGCGTGGGAAGACCGCGCGGCCGTGTTCCTCAAGGCAGCCGATCTGCTGGCCACCACCTGGCGCGACACGCTCAACGCCGCAACGATGCTGAATCAGTCGAAGACGGTCTATCAGTCGGAGATCGACGCCGCCTGCGAGCTCGTGGACTTCTGGCGCTTCAACGTCGGCTTCTGTAGCGAGCTCATGGCCGAGCAGCCGGTCTCCACGACGGCCATGTGGAACCAGACCGACTACCGCCCGCTCGAAGGCTTCGTCTACGCCGTGTCGCCGTTCAACTTCACGGCCATCGGCGGCAACCTCACCTCGACGCCCGCGCTGATGGGCAACACGGTGCTGTGGAAGCCGGCGGCTACGGCCATGCTGGGCGCCTACTACACGATGAAGCTGCTCGAGGCCGCGGGCCTGCCGCCGGGCGTGATCAACTTCGTGCCGGGCGACCCGGTGATGATCAGCCAGATCGCCATGGGCTCGGCCGAGCTGGGCGGCATCCACTTCACCGGCAGCACGGGTGTGTTCCAGGGCATGTGGGAACACGTGGGCGCCAACATCAAGAAGTACCAGTCGTACCCGCGCCTGGTCGGCGAAACCGGTGGCAAGGACTTCATCATGGTGCACGCCTCGGCCGACCCGCAGGAAGTGGCCGTGGCCATGGTGCGCGGGGCCTACGAGTACCAGGGACAGAAGTGCTCGGCGGCGAGCCGGATCTATGTGCCGAAGTCGCTGTGGCCCGAGGTGCGCGACCGCGCCGTGGCCATGATGCGCGAGATCAAGATGGGCGACCCGCGCGACTTCACCAACTTCATGGGCGCGGTGATCGACAAGAAGGCGTTCACGAAGATCGGCGGCTACCTCGATCACGCCAAGCGCAACGCCAAAGTGGTGCAGGGCGGCGGCACCAACGGCCGCGTCGGCTATTTCATCGAGCCCACGCTCGTGCACACCGACAATCCTGGCTATCGCCTGATGTGCGACGAGATCTTCGGGCCGGTGCTGACGGCGCATGCGTATCCCGACAAGAAGTTCGCCGAGATGCTGCAGACGGTGGACGAGACGTCGCCCTACGCGCTCACGGGATCGATCTTCGCGAAGGACCGCGCGGCGGTGAAGCAGGCCAACGCGGCCCTGCGCAACGCCGCCGGCAACTTCTACATCAACGACAAGCCCACCGGCGCCACCGTGGGCCAGCAGCCGTTCGGCGGCGCGCGTGCGTCGGGCACGAACGACAAGGCCGGGTCGAAGCTGAACCTGACACGGTGGGTGAGTGCGCGGTCGATCAAGGAGACCTACAACCCGCCGACCAGTTTCACCTATCCGTTCATGGGCGAAGAGTAGTCAGCGACCGTCTCACGTAGGTCTCACTGCCTGTCCCGCTGTCATCACAGCGCCGCCCGATGATCGGCGGCGTCCCGGCGTGGGGAGTATTCATCGGCTCAACGTCGCCCCGCCGGCCACTCGTGCCTTCCGGCGGCTGACACGTCCGGTCATGGGAGGTCGACCATCGTCGCGCGCACTTGTTGTCGCCGCGGCATCATGGGCAATGGCGATCCTGTGGCTTGCCGGGTGCGCGTCGCTCCCGTCGACGGGCATCTCGTGCGTGCAGATGGTGGCGGGGTCACGATCGCAGCGAGGCCCTCGCCGCAAACGATCCTCCGGGCTAGCGTTCAGCGCCTATTCCTCATCGAACGACTGACCGCGACGAAGGCCAAGCGCGGCTGGCTGGTCGGCACCGTTGCTGGGGGCCTCGTCGGGTTCGTCGCCAAGAGCAACCGCGTGCCCTGGGCGCTGTTCATGAGTGCGGGGTGGGGCGCGTTCGGCGCGGGCATCGGAGCGTCAGACGGATTCTTCGACCGCAGGGAGTCGCTCGTCTACCAGGCGCAACCCGCAACGCAGGCGAATCCAATCACGCAGCTTGAACCTTGTCTAACCAGGGCATGAACCCGGCCGGCGGTCACCTTCTGTGCGCTCTCCGGGCTTTCGGGTGCCGCGGCTTATGCGCCGTCCCTTAGACGGATCGATACGACACCGACGGCCGTCCTCGGGCGGACTCAGGGTTGGCCGGGCCCGCCCGAGGCGGCTCTAACCGGAGGACGACTGGCGACCTGTCCGGTTATACTATCGGTATGAAGACGGCTGTCTCGCTGCCCGACCGAGTGTTCCGCGAGGCCGAAGGCCACGCGAAGCGCACGCGGAAGTCTCGGAGCCAGTTGTATGCCGAAGCCCTGGCTGAGTACCTCGCCCGACACGCCCCGGACGAAGTGACCGAGGCGATGAACGTCGTAGTCGATGACCTCGGCGGGTCCGCGCCGGATTCCTTCGTGGCGCGGGCTGGTCGGCGGATCGTCAGGAGCGTCGAGTGGTAGACGTCGCGCAAGGGGACGTGTGCTGGGCGGACTTGCCCGAACCGACCGGTTCCGGTCCCGGCTTCCGACGGCCCGTCGTTGTCGTTCAAGGGAATCCGTTGAATCGCAGTCGCATCGGCACGGTCGTGTGCGTACCGCTGACGAGCAACATGGTCTGGGCGGGTGCACCGGGCAACGTGCGTCTCTCGAGCAAGACGACCGGGTTGCCGAAGGATTCGGTGGCCAACGTATCGCAGATCGTCGCGCTCGATCGTTCACTCCTCACCGAGCGGGTCGGGCGCCTGGGGGCAAAGCCGCGCGCCCAGATCCTTTACGGCATCGATGTCGTTCTGGGCCGATGAACCGGAGGCGCGGCGCCGATCGCTACGAGCGGAACAGCTTCGTGAGCTTCACGACCATGGAGCGGTTTTCCATTTCCGGAAAGCCTGGCCGGGTCGTGGTGCGACCGTCGCTGTAGACGACAAACAGCTCGCTGCCGGGCTGATACTCCCAGCGGAAGCGGGCGTTGGTGGTCATCGAGTGCGTGCGCGACTGGTACTGCACCAGCGCAGCGACGAACATCCGGGGCGTGACCGTAAACGTGGCCCGCGTGCTCACGAGGTTGTTGTTGCCGTTGCCGTATGGCCCCTGGATGCGATTGAACGAGACCGTCGGCTCGAGGTAGAACTGAGGCGAGAACTCCACACGGCCACGCCACGTGGCCTCGGTCAGGGTCCCGTCGTAGAAGGCCCCGCGCGCCATCGTGAGTCCGCCGCTGATCCGCCGCTGCAGTCCCATGAAGTACGAGACTCGGCTCTGCGTGAAGCGGTACCCGCCAATCGGCACCGTGACGCCGCGGGCCACTTCGAAGGGCCCGACCAGTTGTTCGAAGGCTTGTGTCACTTCGGTGTTGATGAAGTCGCCGTTGTTGAGCTCGGCAATGAAGGAGCCCTGATACTCCTCCGACTCGACTTGTCCGCTCACCGCGCCGGTAATGTTGTCAGCGCTGGCCTGATAGGTCAGCTTTCGCACGCCCTTGAGCCGGCGCGGGCGCGGGCTGAAGCGCAACTGCCCGTAGTTGCGGCGGAACAGCGACCGACGCAGGAAGCCAACCTCGGGGTTGAATCCTTCACCGACGTACAGATGCTCGGCGTTCACCCCGTACCGGTCCGCGTTCCAGTCGAACCGGCCGCGATAGCTCTGGCCGCGGTCGGGACCCGTGCTCGTCGCCGTCGCCGTGCGTTGCGTGCCGGACCAGTAGGCGTTGATGAAGAAATCGCTCTTGATGTTGAACGCGGCGTCGGCGCCCGCGGCATAGCTGCCGCCGGCCGCGCCGAGAGGATTGCGGCTCGTGGCCACCATGCCGATCCGGCTGCGGCTCAGAATGTCGCGATTGACCCGCAGCACCGAGAAGTTGGTCATCGGCACGGCCGCCGAGGGCACGTCGTCGGTCTCCATCGAGAGCGCCCCGACCTGCCACGGACCCGCACGTCCCAGCACGCGCCCGCCGGCAATGATGGGTACCGCGGCGCCGGCGCCAAGGCCGATACGCCGGCTGTAGAACAGGATGGGCGTCAGCCCACCACCGCCACCGCCACCGCCACCACCACCGCCACCGCCACCGCCGCCACCACCACCGCCCACGCCGCCAAACGCGAACGCGTCCTGGCCCTCGAGGAAGAAGTCGCGGCGTTCAGGGAAGAAGAGCGAGAAGCGCGTCAGGTTCACCTGCGCTTCGTCGTCTTCCACCTGCGCAAAGTCGGTGTTGTACGAGAAATCGGCGACGAACTGCTGGGTGAGGCCCCACTTCGCGTCGACGCCGAAGTTTGCGTCGCCCCGATTGTTGAACGCTGGCGCGGCGTTGCGATTCGTAAGCACCGATCCGAGCACATAGGGCTTGACGTCGAGGTTCAGTGAACGCTTCGGCGTGGCGAGGCCGACGAGCGCCGCTGCGTCAGAGAGTTTGTTCAGACCGCGGCGTCCCCACGACCTGGGCACGCCGTTCAGGTACGACACTTCGTTCTTCCAGCGCACCATGCGGCGCAGGTTGACACCCCACGCGTCACCGCCCTCTTTGAAACGGATCGAGCGGAAGGGCACCCGGAACTCGATCGCCCAGCCGCCGTCGAAATCCGCGGCTTTCGACCACCACAACCCGTTCCAGTTGGGACTGGGTTGCTCGTTCGTGGTGGCCCAGTCGAACATGCCGCCCAGGCGGTTGGCCGACACGCCAAAGCCGTTGCGGTGATCGTTGAACGTGTCGAACACTACCGCGAGGTGGTCGTTGTTGAACATGTTGAATGAGTCGCGCCGCATCTCGCTCGCCACGCGGCGCGTGGGGTCGGTCTCATACATCCGCGCGCTCACGTACACATTCTCGTCGTCGAAGAAGATCCATGCTTCGGTCTTCTCGGTGGCCGGCTCGCCTTCGTTGGGTTCCTGCTGCACGAAGCCGGTCAGCGGCGGCACGGTGGCGTAGATGGCCTCGGTGAGCCGGCCGTCGAGCGTGAAGTCACCGGCGATGCGGGTCGCGCGGATCGTGGCTTTCCCGGAGGCATCGCGCACCATCACCGCCGGCTGCTCGGAGGCGGCCACCGTGCCGGACGGCGTGGAGGTGTCCGGGAACACCGCCTGCGCAGACGCCACCGCGGCCCCGGACAGGACAAGGCTGGCGACGAGCAATCGCGCAGCGGTAAGGCGGAGTACGGAGAACAGGGCAACCACGAGGCCCGTACATATAAACATAACCGTGGTGACAACCCAATGCCGCTCGGGTAACGAGTTGTCTCCGGCAAGGCCAAGTAGCAGCACGGCAGAGGTTGCGGCGCTGGCCCGTAGGTAGAATCGGCCGTGCTACCGCTGGGCAGCACGGCCGATCCGGTTGGCGCGGTGACTGCTGGTCTAGTGGACCAACGGCGTGCTCACCCGTCTCGCGGCGCGCCAGTCGGAGGCGAGAATCGACCACAGGTGCTGGTCGTAGCGCTGCCCATGACGTTCGAACGACTGGCGTAGCACCGCTTCCCGCACGGCGCCCACCTTGGCCAGCGCGCCGTTGCCGCGGCCGTTGAGCACCGCCGCCCGGGCTTCCAGCCGGTTGACGCCGATGGCGTCGATCGCGAAGTCGACGATCAACTTCGCGCCGGCGGCGAAGAGGCCGGTGCCCCAGTGGGCCGAGCCAAGCACGAAGCCCCACTCGGCGTTCTGGAACTCCGCGTCGAGCTGGCGCACCTGGAAGAGGCCCACGGCCGTGTCGGTGCCTGCGGGAACCACTGCGAAGCACGCATACCGCCCGGCGGCCTGTTCGTGGCCCGCCCATCCGATGAAGCGACGGAACCCTTCCACCGAGGTCGGTGGCGGCGAGATGAAGCGCGCCACTTCGTCGGTCGTGAGCAACTGGCAGAGCGACTCGGCGTCATCGTCGCGCAGCGCCCGCAGGGTGACGGAACCCGCCGCCAGCACCGGCAACTGCTGACGCCAGTCGGTGGAGGTGACGTGGTGCGCGACCGGGAACTCCATGGCCGGCAGCGACGCGTGCAGCGCCTCCGAGTACGGCATCTTCTCCATTAGAAGCTCCCCCCAGTCGTGATGGGCGTCGCCACGGGTTCGATGTTGATCAGTTCCGGATTGTTCGCGGCGTCCCACGCCGCCGCGTCGAAGGCCAGGACGTCGGCCGTTTCGTCACCGTAGAACGCGGCGTCGGTGCCGGAACTGCCCCACGATGCGTCGGGGTCGGTGCTCTCACCCCACACGATGTTCATGCCCCACACGATGTTGTTGCCCCACACCACATTGAGACCCTCGGACATGCCCCACACGATGTTGAGGCCCGTCGCACCGGTGTTCTGGCCCCACGACACGACGGTGCAGTTGGCGGCACCGCAGTCCATGCCCCACACGATGTTCATGCCCCACACGATGTTGTCGTCCATGCCCCAGACGATGTTGTCGTCCATACCCCAGACGATGTTGTCGTCCATACCCCACACGATGTTTTCGCCCCAGACGATGTTGCTGCCCCAGGTCTGGCCGAAGCACGAACCGCCGCACGACTTACCCCAGACGATGTTCTGGCCGCCCGGCGTCTGGCTTTCGCCCCACACGATGTTGGTGGCCCAGGCGTTGGCGAAGGGCTCGAGCACGCCGCCCGTGATCAGATGGTTGCCCCACACGATGCGGCGGCTCCACGCCTTCGAATACGGCAGGCGGTTGCCCGGCCGGCCGGTGCGGTAGAACTCGGCCAGCGTGACCGCGCTGCGCGCATTCATGAAGCCGGCGCCCTGCGTGAGCAGGTCGACGCCCGCCTTGGCTTCGGAGGTGTACTGCAGCACCGCCTTGACCAGGTTGGGCGTGAGGTTCGGGTTGGCCTGCAGCATGAGCGCCACCGTGCCGGCCACGGCGGGCGCGGCCATGCTGGTGCCGCTCAGCGTGAGATACGGCTTGAACTCCGTGGGCCGCGTGCCGGCCAGCAGGTAGTGCGGCTTCTCGCGATACATCTTGCTGTTCGGGCTGGCGAGCGACGCCACGCCCGTGCCAGGCGCGACCAGGTCGGGCTTGGCGGCGTAGTCGTGCGCGGTCGGTCCGCGCGAGCTGTAGAGCGCCACGACGTCGTCGCCGCGGAAGGTGCTGCCCATGCCGTCGGCCGCGCCCACCGTGAGCACCCACGGCGCGTTGCCGGGGGCCGTGATGGCGCCGTACTGGGGATTGCCGCGCGCGTCCTTGCCGATGTTGCCAGCCGCGGCCACCACGACGATGCCGGCCTGCACGGCGCGTCTGGTGGCCAGGGTGAGCGGGTCGGTGTTGTACGACTCGAAGACGCCGGCGCCGAGCGACATGTTAATCACGCGGATGTTGTAGGCGGCGCGGTTCGCCACGGCCCAGTCGAGTGCCGCGATGATGGTGCTGATGCGACCCTGGCCGTTGCCGTCGAGCGCCTTGAGCGCCACGATGGTGGCCCCGGGTGCGATGCCGGTGCGCGTGCCGTGGCTGTCGTAGCCATTGCCGGCGATGATGCCCGCCACATGCGTGCCGTGGCCCCAGTCGTCGTAGGCCGTGGTCGCGGTGCCCACGAAGTCCACGAACTTGCGGATGCGCTGCTGGCTGCTGCCCGCATAGCGCAGGTCGTCGTGGTTGGGCGTGACGCCCGAGTCGATGACCGCGACGCCGATGCCTGCGCCGTTGTAACCCATGCGCTGGTGCACGGTGAGCGCGCCAATCGTGGCCGCCGTGCGCCCGAGCAACGCCTCGACCGGGCGGTCGTAGTGCACGCGCCTCACGGCGCCGCTCGCGGCCAGGCGCCGCAACATGCGCTTCGACATGCGGGTCGTGCGCCCCCGCATGCCGCTCAGGCGCCTGCCCTGGCGGCCACCGTTGGTCGACACGAGCTCATCGGCGTTGGTCTCGTCGTTGAACTCGACGATGACCGGAACGTCGCCGTCGTCGCCCGCGACGTCTCGGAGGAGTCGATCGAACTTCACCTCATCCGGGCGAGTTGGCTTGAAGCGGCGCTGTGCCAAAGCCTCGGTCGAGAAGGCACCGACGCCCACAGCCACCAGCAGGGCCGAGAGCGAAAGCCGCTGGAAGGACCATGCGGTCCATCCGGATTGGCGAATGAGGGACGGAGAGTTCATGGCCCCTGTCTTCGCAAAGCCGCTGCCAACAACTGAGCGGTGCGCGCACCCCCCGGCAAGCCTCGGTCTTTGCTCAGTGATCTTGCGGAGGGCGCACGGGCCTGCACGCGATGACACCGTGCTCAATCACGGTGATACAGGCGCGGCCATGTGCCCGGTCGCAGCACAACGAGGCCGATTCCACCCCGGCAATTGGCAGATAAGTCTTTTGAACTGTAAGGGTTAGATCGCGTGTGTGCCGTCTACGCACACAGTGATCATTTTTTGCACATGCGAAACAATGCAATTGTCACGGTTTCTGCCAACCCGCATCAGCGTCGAGCCGGTCGCGCGTGGCGTTCGTGAACAGCGCCGGGCTGCCGCCCGTGTGCAGGAAGACCACCGTCTCGCTTGCGGCGATCTGTCCGGCCCGCACGTGCGCCACGAGCGCGGCCATCGCCTTGGACGTGTAGGTCGGGTCCAGCACCAGTGCTTCCGTGCGCGCCACGAGCCGGAGTGCGTCGAGTGCGGCCGCCGTCGGCAGGCCGTAGCCCTCGCCGATGAAGTGCTGGTCGGTGAAGAACTCGACGGCCTTCACGGCGTCGCCGGCGCCGAGCAGCGCCGCGGCCTCGCCGGCCACGCGCCGTGCCCGCTCAATCTTCTCGGGTTCTCCAGCGCTCACGGCCACGCCGTGCAGCCGGTAAGGCATGCCCGCCAGATGCGCGCCCAGCGTGAGCCCGGCCTGGGTGCCGCGCGAGCCGCTGCCGAAGTAGAGCCGCGACGGCCGCGCGCCGATGGCGTCGAGCTGCGCGGCCAGTTCCACGGTGCCGGCCACGTAGCCCAGTGCGCCGACGGCGCTCGAGCCGCCGACCGGAATCACGTAGGGGCGGCCGCCGCGCGCGCGAATGCGGCTGGCCACTTCCGCCACCATCGCGTCGTCGTGCCCCACCGCCAGCATCGGATCCACCGACGGCACGAAATACACCTGCGCGCCGAAGAGGCGATCGAGCAACAGGTTGCCTTCGTCAGCGGGATCGGCGCCGGTGGAGGTGAGCACCAAGTGCGATTCGAGTCCGCACATGGCGGCGGCGGCCGCGGTCATGCGCGCGTGGTTCGACTGCACCGCGCCGGTCGTGATGAGCGCGGTGGCGCCCTCGGCCAGGGCGTGGGCCAGCAGGTATTCGAGCTTGCGCGCCTTGTTGCCGCCGAGCCCGAGACCGGTCAGGTCGTCGCGCTTCACCAGGATGCGCGGACAGCGCGTGGGCCCGCCGAGTGCCGCGCGCAGGCGCGTGGCGTCGTCGAGCGGCGTGGGCAGCGCGGCCAGGCGCGTGCGGGGCACGTCAGCCAGGCGGTGCGTGAGGTCGTCGCGGGTCATGGGTTATCGGCCGCCGTCTCTGGTCGACGGCGCGCGCGGCCGGGCCGATTATACGCGCGGCAGCCCTGGGCTCACGGGCAGTCCCCGGCCCAGGTCGGCGACGGCCATCAGGTCGGCCATATCAGCGGGCACGGGGGCCTCGAAGCGCAGGCGCCGGCCGCTCTCGGGGTGCGTGAACTCCAGACGCCACGCGTGCAGGGCCTGACGCCCGAAACCGCGCGCCGCGCGGTCCACCGCGACATCGAGGAGACGCCGCCGCGGCGGTTGCCCGTAGGCCGGATCGCCGACAATCGGCCAGCCCTCGGTGGCGAGGTGTACGCGCAGTTGATGCGTGCGTCCGGTCATGAGGCCGCAGCTCACCAGACTGAGGCCGCGCGCGGCGCCGCGCGTTCGATCGAGCACGCGGTAACGGGTTTCGGCGTCGGCGCCGCTGGCGAGGGCGACCACCCGCCGCCGATCGAGCGGGTCGCGCCCGAGCCGGTGGGTGATGGCGCCGCGGGTCGGCACCGGGCGGCCCCACACCACCGCGAGATACTCCTTCACGAAGCGGATGCGATTGCTCTGCAGCGCCGTCTGGACCGCGGCGGATTTCGCCACCAGCAGCAGCCCCGACGTGTCCTTGTCGAGACGCTGCGCCAGACGCGGCTGCCAGTCGTCACCGCGCACCTGCGCGGCGTGCCAGAGCAGCGCGTTCACCAAGGTGCCAGAGCGGTGCTTATGTGAGGGATGCGCCACCATGCCGGCCGGCTTCGCCACGACCAGCAGCTGCGCGTCTTCGAAGACAATCGAGAGCGGGAGCGGCTCGGCGGAAGGCGACTGGGGCGCGGGCGGCATCGGCACGTCGACCTGCACGACATCGCCCATGAGCAGGCGCTGTGCGGGCCGCGTGGCCGGCACGTTGTTGACCAGCACGCGTCCGCCCGTGACCAGGCGCTGCAGTTCCGAACGCGACAGCGCGTACGACCCGGCAAGGTGCCGGGCGGCGGCGTGATCGAGGCGCTGGGAGGCGTCGCCGCGATCGGCCACGAACGTGGCGCAGCGGCGCGGCGCCGCCCGCTTACTGATCGCGATAGCTGATGAGCTCCACGTCGAACACGAGCATCCCGCCCGGCACGCCGCTCTGACCCTTGTAGGCGAGGTTCTCGGGAATCCAGAACCGGGTCTTCTCGCCGACCACCATGAGCTGCACGCCTTCGGTCCAGCCGGCGATCACGTCGCCCAGTCCGAACGAGGCGGGCGCGCCGCGCATGACCGAGCTGTCGAACAGCTTCCCGTTGGTCTGCCATCCCGAGTAGTGCACGGTGACCTGGCTCGACGTGCGGGGATGCTCCTTGCCAGTGCCCGCCTTGATCACCTTGTAGGCCAGTCCCGACGGCGTGCGCTGCGCGTCGGCGGGCACGGCCGCCACGTCGGGCGGCGGTACTGTGGGCGCCGGCGTGAACTCGAGCAGTTCGATGTCGAAGACCAGCATGCCGGCCGGACGGCCCGCCTGCCCCTTGTAGGCCAGGGCCTCGGGAATCCAGAGGCGGCGCTTCTCGCCGGCAGTCATCAACTGCACGCCTTCACCCCACCCCTTGATGACCCGGTCGAGCGGGAACGTGTTCGGTTCCTTCCGCGTGAGCGAGCTGTCGAACATCTTGCCGTCGGTGGTCCAGCCTGTGTAGTGCACGGTGACCATGTCGGTGGCGCCCGGTTTGGTCGTGCCCGTGCCGGGGGTGAGCACCTTCGACGCCAGGCCCGAAGACAGCGTGGCGGCATCTTTCGGTGGCGTCGCGACGTCTGACGGCGCCGGCGGGGGCGCCGGTTTGGCGGGTCCCTGTGCCGCCGTCATCACGGGCAGGATGGCCGGCGCGAGCAGAAGCATGAACACCGCGATCAGCGAGAAACGCATGGCCTATCGTGAACCACCAACGAGGCATGCGCAACTACGGATTGCAGTGGGACGGTCGCGCGTCAATCCTCCGACGCCCCCGACGGGTCTTTTACGATTGTGTTGACGCCTCGTTCGCTTGATCTCTCCTGAATGGGCAGATTCCTCATTTTATTTGCATGAACATGCTTGGCCCGATTTTTGCAAAAAGATGGCTGCGTGGCAACCGAACCAGACCTGATGCAAATGCCTGTGCTCTTGGTCGGCGTCGAAGACGTCAGCGCCGGGGAGCGCCTCGATGCGCTGAAGCGTGCCGGCTTCGCCGTGATGCCGGTGTACGGCTTCCTTGACGCGCGCCGGGTCCTCGCAGAGGTCGAACCGGAGGCGATCGTGACCGACGTGCACCTCGGTGACTACAACGGCTTGCACCTCGTGGCCATCGCTCAGGTCGAGCATCCCAGGACGACGTGCCTGGTGGTCGGACCCAGGGATTCCGCGCTGCAGGCCGAGTCGTACCACCTCGGTGCCCGCTACCTCGTGGAACCCGTGGCTGCCGACCGGCTGGCGGCGGTGCTGACCGAACTGGTCGCCCACCCGCGTTTGCAGCGCCGGTGGCCGCGGAAGCGCCCGGTGCGCGAGCTGGCCACTTTCGTGTCGGGCGTAAAAGCCCGCATCATCGACGTCAGCTACGGGGGCGCCGGCATCGAGTTCTTCGGCGCGGACATTCCCACCGACGCGCTCGAGTTGACGGTGCCTTCAACCGGTCTGACCGTGCCCGTGGAACGCGTCTGGGCCAAGCGCCCCGGCAAAGCGCAGCCCATCGCCTGCGGCCTGGCCCTGCGCCGGGACAGCGCCGTGGATGCCCGCTGGCGGTCGTTTGTCGACGGTCTCGAGCTGATGCCGGGCATCCTGCCCCTGTCAGGCGGTCCGGGCATGCCGGCGTAGCCCACACCCTGACCCGCGCCCGTCGCAGATAAGACAAGTCACCAGAGCCGGGCCCACAAGTCTGGGCCCACCCAGCCACAGAACCAGAAATAGGTTTAAATGCTTACGTTTCACTTGGCCACGCGTTTGCAGCCTCATGGTTCGGCAAAACTTGAGCATGACATCAGACATTCTCGTCGTCAGCGCTGACCCACTCGTGCTTTCGGGGCGGGTCACCGCCCTGCGACGGGCCGGCTTCTCGGCTCGTGCCTGCTCGAGTTTCCCAGACGCCCGCCGCACGCTCGAAGAGGGCGCCCCTCCAGAAGTGCTCGTCACCGACGTCAGGCTGGGGCCCTACAACGGCCTGCATCTCGTGGCGGTCGCCCGCGTGGAGTTCCCGCGCACGGTTGCCATCGTCATCGGCGGCCAGGACCATGTGCTCGAGGTGGAAGCGGGTGGACTGGGCGCGCGCTATCTGCTGGCGCCCGTGACGCCACGGGATCTCGAAATGGCGATTGCCGAACTGCTGGCCGTGCCCCGCCCGAAGCGGCGTTGGCCCCGCAAGCGACTGGTGTCAGACGTCGCCGCCATGGTGGAAGGCCTGCCGGGCCGCCTGCTCGACGTGAGCTACGGCGGCGCCTGCCTCGAAGTGTTCGGCTCGGCCCCGGCCGGCGACAGCCTGCACGTGGTCATCCCGGAATTCGGCATCGACCTGCGCGGCCAGCGCGTGTGGGCGCACCGCGCCGACCCGCTGCAGCCGGTGGCCTGCGGCGTGGCCTTCGCGATGCCCGACAATCCCCGCTGGCAGTCATATGTGGACGCAGTGGCGGCCGCTTAGACCAGGGGTCGCGTGTGACCTATCTGTGGATCGCAAGATGCGCGCGTTCTTCAGATCCCGATTAAGAGATCACCAAATCACGAGATAACCCGCCTCATGAATCCGTCTCTGCGCCCTGTCTCCCCGGCGCCATGCGGAACCGTTGGAAGGGCATGTGGCAGCCGTACTTGCGCAGGAAGTTGAGGAACCGCTTGTAGTCCTGCGGTTCCATGTTGAACAACTGCACGAGCGCCTTGTAGTTCCCGCGCGTCTGCTCGAGTCCCACCCGCACCAGGTGCCGCACGTCTTCGCGCGTGAGATCGCGCGCCATGAACGGCTCGTAGGCGACATCCCAGAACGACTCGCCCTTGAGCAGCATGCGATCGAGCAGTGCCTGGGCCGGAGCAGCGGCGGCTTTCTTCGCGCCGGAGGCCTCGAGCGGCGTGGCGATGGCCCGCACTTCGGCCGGCAGATCCTCGATGCGGATCACGCCGCCCGGGCAGCGGCATGTGAGCCGCTCGGCGATGTTGCGTAGCTCGCGCACGTTGCCCGGCCAGTCGTAGGCTTCGAGCGCGGTCACCGCGTCGTCGGCCGAGGCCGGCAGCGGCACACCGTGTTCCACGGCGAACTGCCGCAGGAAGTGTTCGAGCAGTGGCGCCACGTCGTCCCGTCGTTCGCGAAGCGGCGGAATCGTGATGTGAATCACGTTCAGCCGGTAGTAGAGGTCTTCGCGGAAGTCTCCGCTCGCGATGCGCTCGGGCAGCCGGCGATTGGTGGCAGCCACCACGCGCACGTTGGCGTTCGCCCGATTGCGCTCGTCACCGACGCGCTGGATCTCGCCGGTTTCGAGAAAGCGGAGCAGCAGCGCCTGCATGCGCAGCGACATCTCGCCGACTTCATCGAGGAACACCGTGCCGCCGTTGGCCGCTTCGAACAGACCGCGCTTGTCGCGGTAGGCGTCGGTGAAGCTGCCGCGGGCGTGGCCGAAGAGCTCGGATTCGAGCAGCGTGTCGGGCATGGCCGCGCAGTTGATCGTGAGCATCGGCGCATGACGGCGCCGGCTGCGCGTGTGGATCAGGTGGGCCACCACCTCTTTGCCGACACCGCTGGCTCCGGTGATGAGCACCTTCGCATCGGATCGGGCGGCGTACTCGATCTCCTGGTGCACGACCTTGAGCGCCTGGCTCCGGCCGATCAGGGTATGCGTGCGAGGCCTCGGCGTAGAGGTCTCGCGGCTATTGTCGAGTGGCTGCATGGCGTGGTTCCGAGCCGCAGAGGCTGGATTTGACGCCAACAATATCAGCGTTTCGGCGACAAGGGTAAGGATTGAGTGACTAACCAGCCCGCAAGCGAAGAACAAAGTCTGGCTTCACCGGAACTCCTTGAATGACACCTGGCACTCGTGCGTGCGCAAGAAGTTCAGGAACCGCTTGTAGTCGGTCGGCGGCAGATTGAAGATCCGCACGACGATTCGGTAATTGCCGCGGGCCTCCTGCAGCCCCTTCTTGACCAGGTCGCGCAGGATGCCACGGGTGATCTCGCGCTGCATGTACAAGGGATAGACCAGGGTCCAGAAGGACTCACCCGTATCCACGAGCTTCTGGTAGAGCTCGTCCGACACCGTGCGCCGGCGCTCGCGGCGCGGCCGGATGGCCCCAAACGGCTGCAGGCGCACCTCTGGCGGCAAGTCTTCGGGCAGCGCGACATCCCGCTGGCAGGTCACGACCAGCCGCTCCAGGAGATTCTGTAGCTCGCGGACGTTGCCCGGCCAGGAGTACTTGCAGAGTGCCTCCATGGCCTCGGGCGACACCGAACGCAGCGCGTAGTGCCCGGCCGACGTGGCGCTCTTCAAGAAGCGGAGCGCCAGGTCAGGAATGTCGGCGCGGCGTTCACGAAGCGGCGGCACGACCAGGTGAATCACGTTGAGCCGGTAGAAGAGATCCTCGCGGAATGCCTGCTGCGCGATGAGCTCGCGCAAGTTGCGGTTGGTTGCGGCAATGACCCGGATGTTGACGGTGGCGCGCGCCCGGTCGGCGCCGACTTTCTGCAGCTCGCCGGTTTCGAGGAACCGCAGCAGCAGGCCCTGCATGCGCAGGGTCATCTCGCCGACTTCGTCGAGAAAGAGCGTGCCGCCATCGGCTATCTCGAGCTTGCCCTGCTTGTCGCGATAGGCGCCGGTGAAGCTGCCTTTCACGTGGCCGAACAACTCCGACTCGAGCAGCGTCTCGGGCAGGCCGGCGCAGTTCACCGCCACGAACGGCTTGGCCGCCCGTCCGCTGTGGGCGTGCACCGATCTGGCGACCAGCTCCTTGCCCGAGCCGCTCTCGCCGGTGATGAGCACCTTGGCATCCGACCGGGCCGTGCGCTCGATGTCCGCCCTCAGGTCGGCGACGGCGGGGCTGTCCCCAATCAGTTGTGCGTCGACGGTTCCGGCCAGCATCGGTCGTCCTCGAATCGGCCCCAGTAGGCCAGAGTGCGTTGTGGCAGACCCACGTTGCTCATGACCTGCGCCAGCAGGCACGAAGTCGGGTCCAGGCCCGCCAAAAAGCAAGAAGCACGCCGTCGGCGGCCGCCCTCGGTTTCGCTCAACGAAACCGCGTCGCCCTGGGTGTTCTCGTGCCATGGACGGGGCGGGCCAGGTCTGTTGACGGCTGTGTGGAGTCCTCGAAAAGGGCGCGAGCCAGAGGACAATAGACTTCTGGATTCGGTAATTTTCTACCGAAGCGTCCAGACCAGGACATCCCGCGGCCCGTGTGCCGGCTAGTAAGAAGGCCAGCAACCGGGAATCTAGGCCGGGAAGTTCGACGACAGCAGCGCCCGAACGTCGCTCACCCGTTGATCGCGTTCGCCGAGTCCGGCGGTCAGCACGGCGGCGGCGCCGATCAGCAGCGGCTGCGCTTCGCGCCGCCGGCCCAGCGCGAGCAGCACCGACGCCAGCTCGACCTCGGCGACGGCTCGCTTCCAGTGCGATGGAGGCAACGTGGCGTGTCGGATCGCGACCGCTTCCACGGCCAGCGGCTCGGCCACCGCGGCCCGGCCACGCTTGCGGTGGAGCGCCGCGAGCGCGAGCAGGCCGTCGGCCACAACGGGATGGCTCGTGCCCAAACTGGCGCGCTCCATCGCGATCGCTTCGACCAGCAGTTCCTCGCCCTCGCCAGCGCGGCGCGTCGCCCCCAGCACGTCCCCCAGCACCGCAAGACCGAGGGCGATCTCGAAGTGACCGGCCGGCAGCACCGTTCGTTTGACCGCCGTGGCCGCCCGCAGCCGCGTCTCGGCTTCGCTCGTCCGGCCCATGGCGAACAGCAGGCGTCCCAGGCTGTGTTCGGCCCGCGCCACGGCGGCAGGTTCGGCCCCATACCGCTCGCGCCGGATGGCCAGCGACTCGCGATAGAGGGCTTCCGCCTCGCCATAGCGGCGCCAGTCTTCGAGCAACGTGGCGAGGTTGTCGAGCTGCACCGCGTAGTCCGGATGCGTCGACCCCAGGCGCTTGCCGGCGCTGGCCAGCGAAGCGCGGTAGAGCGGTTCGGCCGCCGCCAGCTTGCCCTGGTCGTGGAGCAGCGACGCGAGACTAGTCAGCGCGCTGATGGTGCCTGGATGGTCGGTGCCATACGCCCGCTGCCGGATCTCGAGCGCCTCGCGCAGCAGCGGCTCGGCCCGAGCCAGGTCCCCCTGTACGTTGAACACCTGGCCCAGGTGCCCGAGCACCTGCGCCAGCGCCGGGTGCCCGTTGCCCAGGCGTTGGCGGCGGATCGCAATGGCTCGTTCCAGCACGGGCACCGCGTCGTCGAGCCGGCCCTGCTGACGCAGCGTCGACGCCAGGTTGTCCAGACCCACGGCGAGGGGCAGTGCGGTCGGGCCGTCGTGGGCCCGCCACAGCTCGATGGCTTCGCGCAGGAGCGGTTCGGCATCGGCGTAGCGGCCGCGCTCGCCCAGGGTGAGTCCGAGGTTACTGAGCGATGAGGCCAGCGACGCGGGCGCGGCATTCGTCCGGCGCTTGAGGGCCAGCGCCTCGCGGTGCAACGTCTCAGCTTCGTCGAAGCGCGCCAGCTCGCGATAGGCCTCGGCCAGATCCTCGAGGGCCGTCGCGGTCTCGGGATGTTCGCGGCCGAGCGTGGCCCGCCGCAGTTCGAGGCCGCGCTCGAGCAGCGCGGCGGACCGGTCGTAGATGCCAAGGCTGCCGTAGACCGTGCCCATCGTGCCCAGCAACTGCGCCTGAATCACCGGCTTGCCGGCCAGCTCGGCGTCGATCCGCTCGGCGCCGCGGTCGAGCAGTTCCCGCGCGGTGACCGGACCGCCCACACGCGCGTCGGGATTCGACACCTCGAAGAGTTCCGTCAGGAAGCCGAGCACCTGCTGGGCCGTGTCGCGTTCGCGCGCAGTGCGATCGCGCTCCTCGGCCAGGCGCGCGGCCTGCACTGAGAAGGTCACGGCGGCGGCGCCGACCACGACCAGCAGCAGCGTAGCCGCGGCCACGCCCGAGCGGTGCCGGGTCACGAACCGGGCGGCGACGTACGACCAGTTGGCCGCCCTCGCCTCCACGGGCCGGCCATCGAGATGGCGCCGCAGGTCGCTGGCGAGCGCCTCGACCGACACGTAGCGCTTGGTCTGCTCCTTGTGCAGCGCCTTCCTGATGATCGCGTCGAGGTCGCCCGCGAGGCGGGCACTCAAGCTGCCCGGGGTGGCGCGCCGGGCCCGCGCCCGTTCCTCGGGCGGCGGGACGCGGTCCGCCCGCGCGTAGGCCGCCGCGCTCGCCTCGAGCGGCGTGACGTGACACACGACGCGCTCGATCTCGGCGCTGGTCATGGTGGCGAAACGCAGCGGACGCGCGCCGGTCACGAGCTCGTAGAGCAGCACGCCCAGCGCATAGACGTCGGCGGCCGTCGTCACCTGTTCGCCCCGCACGACCTCGGGACTGGCATACTCTGGTGTCAGTATCCGCCCGGGCTGCGGGGCGGTCGCGTCTGGCGCGCCCTCGAGCGCGAGCCGCGCGATGCCGAAGTCGAGCAGCTTCGGCACGCCCGTTTCGGTGACCATGATGTTGCTCGGCTTGATGTCGCGGTGCACGATCAGGCTGCGGTGCGCGTGGCTCACCGCGTCGCACACCTCGAGGAAGAGCTGCAGCCGGGCGTCGACCGTCAGGCGCTGCGTGTCGCAGTGCTCGTCGATCGGCACGCCCTCGACGTGTTCCATGACCAGGTACGGCAGGCCCTCGTTGGACGTTCCGCCGTCGAGCAGGCGGGCGATGTTCGGGTGTTCGAGCCACGCCAGAATCTGGCGCTCCGCGCGGAACTGCCGCACGCGCTCGGGATCGAGCAGGCCGCGCACTACCTTGACGGCCACCTGCTGCAGGAACTCGTCGTCGTCGCGCTCGGCCAGATAGACGGCGCCCATGCCGCCCTCGCCGAGCATCTTCACGAGCTTGTAAGGACCCAGGCGCTCGAGCGGCGGGCGCGGGTGGGCCGTGGCTTCAGCCACGGCATCGCTCACGACCGACACGAGCGGCGTGCCGGCGTGCTCTTCGGCATCGGCGGCAAGCAGGCCATGCACGAGTTCGCCGAGCTCGCGATCGGCGGCCTCGCGATCGACCAAGGCCGAGCGCGCGTCGCCGGGGCAGGCGAGCGCCGCTTCGAAGAGCTGCTGCGCCGCCGCCCAGCGTTCGGGGGTCATTCGCACACGTCCTTCCGTCGGGAGGGCGCCGCGGCTACTCCCTGGCGGCGCTGCCGCGGGTGGTGAGTTCGTGCCGCAGCCAGGCTTTGGCCATGCGCAGCTCGCGGTCGACGGTGGCGGCCGAGACGCCCACGGCTTCGGCCGTTTCGTCGTAGCTCAGGCCGCCGAAGAAGTGCAGTTCGACGATGCTGGCCTTGCGCGCATCGAACGCCGCCAGGCGCTCGAGCACGTCGTGCAGGTCGAGCACGTCCACGGAGGGGGCCGCCACGATGGCCGCGGCATCGTCGAGTTCGACCTTCACGGCGCCGCCGCCGCGCTTCTGCCGGCGCCGTCCGCGCGCGTGATCGACCAGCACCCGCCGCATGGTGCGGGCGGCCACGGCCATGAAGTGAGCCTTGTCCTGCCACGAGACGTCGGCGTCGATCAGGCGCAGGTAGGCTTCGTGCACCAGCGCGCGGGTCTGCAGCGTGTGATCCGGGCGCTCCGAGCGGAGCGCGCCCCGGGCGATGCGCGCCAGTTCGTCGTAGACAAGCGGCAGCAACCGGTCGAGGGCGGTGGCTTCACCGCCTCTCCACGCATGGAGCAGTATCGTCGCGCTTGGTGGTTCCACGGGCCGGATCCTCTGGGGAGGCCGGGTGATCTTACTGCAACTGGGGCTCAGCCCTCGACCAGCAGCCAGGCCGGGTCTTCGATGTAGTCCTTGATCTTCACGAGGAACTGCACGGCCTCGCGGCCATCGACCAGCCGGTGGTCGTAGCTGAGCGCCAGATACATCATCGGGCGGATGACGACCTCGCTCTTCACCACCATGGCGCGTTCGGTGATCTTGTGCAGGCCGAGGATGCCAACCTGTGGCGGGTTCAGGATCGGCGTGCTCATCATCGAGCCGAAGACGCCGCCGTTGGTGACGGTGAAGGTGCCGCCCTTCAGGTCTTCGAGCGTCAGCGAGCCGTTGCCGGCGCGTGCCGCGAAGTCGCGGATGCCGAGCTCCACGCCGGAAAAACTCATGTGGTCGGCGTCACGGAGCACCGGCACGACCAGGCCGCCCTCGGCGCCGACGGCCACGCCGATGTCGTAGTAGCGCTTGTAGACGACCTCGTCGCCCTGGATCTCGGCGTTCAACTCAGGGAACGCCTTGAGCGCGCCCACGGCTGCCTTCACGAAGAACGACGCGATGCCGAGGCCCACGCCGAACTTCTTCTGGAAGCCTTCCTTGCGCCGTTCGCGCAACGCCATCACCGCGCTCATGTCCACTTCGTTGAAGGTCGTGAGCATGGCGGCGGTGCGCTGCGCCTCGACCAGCCGGCGCGCAATCGTGGCCCGCCGCTTGGTCATGCGCACGCGTTCCTCGCTGCGCTCGCCGGGCGCCCGCGGCGGCGTGCTGGGGCGGGGAGGCGCAGGCGCCACGGCCGCTTTGGGAGCCGGCGCCGCCGCCGTGACGGCCGGCGCTGCGGCACTGCCTGACACGAACTCGCGCACGTCCTGCTTGGTCACGCGCGGGCCGCTCGCCGGCACCGCTTCGAGCGGCACCGCGTGCTCGCGCGCCACGTTCCTGGCCGTGGGCGTGGCCTTGGGTGCGCCGGGGCCCGGTGCCGGCGCGGGTGCCGGCGCGGGTGCCGCAGTGGCGGCCGGCGCTGACGGCGCGGCCGGCGCCGCCGCCTGCGACGGATCGAGCACGGCGATCACCTCGCCCACCTTGACGTCGGCGCCGCTCGGATGCTTGATGCTGGTCAGCACACCGGCGCGATCGGCGCTCACCTCGAGGTCGATCTTCTCGGTTTCGAGTTCGACGAGCGCTTCGCCGAGCGCCACCTGATCGCCCTCGTTCTTGAGCCACCGCGCGATGCGGGCCTCGACTACCGACTCGCCCAGTTCCGGTACTACGATGTTCACCACGCTCAGTCCCTCCGAGTCCCGGGACCCGAGCCCCGAGCCCCGCCTGCTAAACCTGCTTCGCCACCACGCGGTTGGCATCGCCGACATCGGCCTTCTCTTCGAAGGCCTGCGCCACGAGCGCGCGTTGATTCACCTGGTGCCACGCCGCCGAGCCTTCCGACGGACTCGAGTTGCGCACGCGGCCGACATAGCGCAGCGGCCATCGTCCGGCGATCACCTGCTCCAGCTCGGGCCGCACCGAGTCCCACGCACCCATGTTCTCGGGCTCTTCCTGCACCCAGCACACCTCCTTCAGCTCCGGGAAGCGCGCGAGGGCGGTCCGCAGCTGTTCGGCGGGGAAGGGGTAGATCTGTTCGACGCGCAGCACGGCCACGCTGATGCTGGTCTTGCGCTGCTCGCTGCCGGCCAGGTCGACGTAGACCTTGCCGCTGCACACGACCGCGCGGCGCACCTGGGCGGCGCTGGCCACCGCCGGGTCGTCTTCGATCACCTTCTGGAAGCGGCCCTCGGCCAGTTCCCGCGCCGATGAGGCCACGAGCGGATGGCGCAGCAGGCTCTTCGGCGTGAGCACGATGAGCGGCAGCGGATCGGTGTCGAGCAGCAGCGCCTGACGGCGCAGCACGTGGAAGTACTGCGCGGCGGTCGTGCAGTTGACGATGCGCACGTTCAGGTCGGCAGCCAGTTGCAGGAAGCGCTCGACGCGCGCGCTCGAGTGGTCCGGGCCCTGGCCTTCGTAGCCGTGCGGCAGCAGCAGCACGAGCGACGGCGCCATGCCCCACTTGGCGCGGCCCGACATCAGGTACTCGTCGAGAATCGTCTGCGCGCCGTTGATGAAGTCGCCATACTGCGCTTCCCACAGCACGAGCCGCCGCGGTTCCTGCAGGTTGTAGCCGAGTTCGAAGCCGATCACGGCCAGCTCCGACAGCGCGCTGTTGTGGATCTCGAAGGCCGCCTTCGCCTGCGGCAGCACTTGCAGCGGCGTGTGGCGGTCGCCCGTGACCGCATCGTGCAGCACGGCATGGCGATGACTGAAGGTGCCGCGCTCCACGTCTTCGCCGGTGAAGCGGATGGCGATGCCGTCGGCCAGCACCGACGCCATGGCCAGTTCTTCGGCGGCGGCCCAGTCGATCGTGCGCTCGTCGGGCGCCGACAGCATGGTGCGCTTGCGCTCGCGGACGCGTTCGAGCTTCTTGTGCACCGTGAAGCCGGCCGGCACCAGCGCCAGCGCCGCGGTCATGGCCTCGAGCTGGGCCAGCGGCACGGCGGTGTTCACGCGGGCGGCGGCGCCGCTCGGCGGCACGACCGGCACCTCGGGCACGTAGTGCTCCTCGGGCTGCAAGTCGGCATACGCCTTCTCCATCACGGCGGCGTGTTTGGCCACGAGCTCGTCGGGTAACGCGGCGGGCACCTGCCCGGCGGCCACGAGCGCGGCCGCGTACTGATGCCGCACCGTGGGGTGCCCAGCGACGCGCTGATAGATCTGCGGCTGGGTGAATGCCGCTTCGTCGCCCTCGTTGTGCCCGTGGCGCCGGTAGCCCACGAGGTCGATCAGGAAATCGAGCTGGAAGCGGTGGCGGTAGGCCCACGCCAGACGCGCCGCCTCGATGCACGCCACCGGGTCGTCGGCGTTGACGTGCACGATCGGCACCTTGAAGCCGCGCGCCAGGCCGCTGGCGTAGCTGGTCGAGAAGCACTCGTGCGGTTCGGCGGTGAAGCCGAGCTGGTTGTTGGCGATGAGATGAATCGTGCCGCCGACCTCCCAACCAGTGAGGCGCGAGAGATTCAGGGTCTCGGCGACGATGCCCTGGCCGGGAAACGCGGCATCTCCGTGGATCAGGATGCCGAGCACTTCGTTGGTGCGCAGGGTGGGCGCCCCCGGCGCATCGACGGACGTGGCCGCGGCGCGCGCCATGCCCACGAGCAGCGGATCCACGGCTTCGAGATGGCTCGGGTTCGGCGGCATCGTGACGACGAGGGTGGTGGGCCGATCCGGATCGACGACGCGCGCGCCGGCGTGGTACTTCACATCGCCCATCCAGCCCAGGTCGATCCGGCTGCTGCGCGCGAAGAGCGGGTCTTTGAACTCGGCCAGGATCTGCGCGTAGGGCTTGCGCATCACGTGGGCGAGCACGTTGAGGCGGCCGCGGTGCGCCATGGCGATGAACACGTGCTTCACGCCCGCCGCCGCGGCATCGGCGATGATCTCGTCGAGCACCGGGATCATCAGGTCGAGCCCCTCGATCGAGAAGCGCGTCTTGCCTGGGAAGGTACGCTGCAGGAAGCGCTCGAACCCTTCGACTTGCGTGATGCGGTCGAGCAGCTCACCGCTCTCGATCGGATTGACCGGCGGACGGAAGCGCCGCGCCTCGACCGACTCGCGCAGCCACACGCGCTCATCCGGCACGAAGACCTGCGCGAAGTCGTGACCACTCGTGGCGCAGTAGATCGCGCGCAGTCGCTCGATCGCCTCGAAGGCGTTCGCGGCCCCGGCGGCCACGGGCCCGCCGATGATGCTGGCGGGCAGCGCCGTGAGGGCATCGATCGTCAGGCCGTGCGCATGCGGGTGCAGCGACGGGTCGCCGACCGGACGGTGGTAGCCGATCGGGTCGAGCGTGGCGGCGAGATGTCCGTAACGGCGGATCGAGTCGGCCAGCGTGACCGCCGCAATCGCGGCCGCGGTGCCGGCGGCGGGTGCCGCGGCGGACGGGGGGTCGGCCGGCGGAGGGAAGGTGCGGAACGCCGCGCGTGTCGCGTCATCGACCGACGCGGGATCTTGCTGGTAGCGTTCGAAGAGTTCGAGCACGTAACCCGCGTTGGCCCCGGTAAACTGGTCCCACGAATCCATATCTCAATTATTGTAGTGCAGGCCGTTTCACTTTCCCGGGGGCGAACCGCGATGATTTCCCGACCGACTTATGACGATGCGAATCTGATCCTGCGTCTCTACGAGATGCGCCGCGAGGACCGGATGCGCGAGGCGCGCGCGTGGTTCACCGCGCACTTCCGGCCGAAGAAGTGGGAAGAACTGGCCACCCTGGTGCCGCCCGGCAGCAGCGAGAACGCGTCGTTCCGGATGGTGATCTCGTACTGGGACATGGTGGCTGGGTTCATCGTGTCCGGGGTGCTCAGCAAGGAACTGTTCTTCCAGAGCGGCCGCGAGCTGCTGGTCGTCTTCGAGCGCATGCGCGTGGTGCTGCCGGGCATTCGCGAGGCCTACCAGGACCCGTCCTACCTGGTCAACCTCGAGCGGGTCGGCTTCGACTACGCCGCTCACATGCAAGCTCAGGGCCCAGACGCATACAACGCATTCGTCACGCGCATCATCGGGTGATCCGGCTCATCGCGCTCGACGTCGACGGCACGCTGCTCGACCGGCACGGAGAGGTACCCGCGGAAAACCTTGCGGCGCTACACGAGGCGGCCGCCTGCGGCATCCATCTGGTGGTGGTGACCGGCCGCAACTATCCCTTCGCGCTGCAGGCGCTGGGCGCATTGCCCGATCCGCTCACGGTCGTGGCCTACAACGGCGCGGTGGCGCGCATGCGTGACGGGGCGACGCTGGCCACCCGGCCGCTGCCGCGTGCGGTGGCGCGGCGGCTGCTCGCGGGCACGCGCGCGTGGCGCAGTTCCACGCTCGTGCAGTTCGACCGCGAGGGCGCGGGCCAGACGGTGGTCGACACGCTCTCCTGGGATCAGCCCAATCGGCGCCGCTACTTCGAACGCATCCAGCATCTCGTCCAGACGGTGGACGATCTGGATTCGGCCTGCGTCGATCACGATCCCGTGCAGGTGGCCTTCAACGGCCGCACCGCCTCGATGGCCGCGCTCATCACGGCGCTCGAGACCGAGGGACTGACCGACGGTGTGTCCCTGTCGGTCACGGCCTACCCGGCCCGCGACTTCACGCTCGTGGACGTCAACGCGCCTGGCGCCACCAAGGGCGGCGCGCTCGCGCACGTGGCGGCGCACTACGGCGTGGCGCAAGCCGACGTCTTCGCCATCGGCGACAACCACAACGACGTGGACATGCTGCAGTGGGCCGGCACGGGCGTCGTCATGGGCAACGCCGAACCGGAGCTTCTCGCTCTGGGCCTGCAGGTCACGGGTTCGCACGATCAGGCAGGGCTGGCGCAGGCCCTGAGGAAATATGTGCTCGGGACCCGAGCCCCGCCTTAGAATCCCGTGCCAAACCGCACGTGCACCCGCCACTGGCCGTTGCCGCGGCCGACGTCGAGGTAGGCGTTGATCGCCATCACGTTGGCGAACCAGCCGAGGCCCGCGCCGCGGTCGAACGAGGCATCGCCCACGTTCGTGCCGGCGTCGTAGACCGCGCCCCAGTCGACGAAGGTGCGCAGGCCGTGCCGCACGACGTCGAGGGGCGAGCCGAAGGGCCGGGCCAGGGAGATCGACGCGCCCGCGGCGTTGTCGCCTGCGCGGTAGCCGCGACGATAACCACGGGTCGCGAGCCCGCCGCCGATCATCGCCTGTTCGTAGCGGGGCAGCGCACCGTCGGCTGAGGTGAGGAACCCGCGCACGGTGAGTGCCGATCCGAAGGGCAGGCCGAGCGCGGCCGATGCGTCGGCGCGCACGCGCCGCCGGATCCCCGCGACCACGTCGAGCCGCTCGATGGCCGCGCGTCCCCACACGGCGTTGCGCGGGAAGGCCGGGTCGGTGCGCGTGTCCACGAGCACGTCGGCCGTCACGCGGGCCACGTCGTCGCGGACGCCGGCGAACCTGACGGCATCCTGAGCGGCCTCGAGGCCGACGCGCGCGTTCGCCGTGACCGCCCGCTCGACGCGCCCGAAGATCCGGCGGCGCTCCTCGATGACGCTGAAGGCGGGATGTTCGGTGCGTCTCAGATCGACGCCCGCCTGCACCCGCGATACGACCGGACCGGCGAACGACCGCGAGCCCTCCAGCCCGAAGCGCCGCTCGCCACCCCACGTGGCCGGCACGGCGAGCTGACTCGTGCCGCCGAAGGCGCCCTCGAGCGCGGCCTGCAGACCGTAGGTGACGCCGTAACCTTCGTCGTAGCGCACGACCGGCACCCACATGCGGTGGCTGGCGACGCGCGCGATCCAGCCAGGCATGAGGCGATCGGGCGAGACGCCGGCGCGCTCCTCCACGAGCACCATCACCATGATGTCGCCGGGCACGTCGATCGACCGTTCGAGCCGCCGCACCGCGACCGACGCGAAGCGTCCGCTTGCCTCGACCTTCGCGCGCGCCGAGTCGAGGGCCTCGTCGGTGGCCGCCTGTCCCACGGCCAGGCCGGAGAGCGCGAGGATCTCGCCCTCTGGCGTCGAGTGATTGCCATGTACGCGCAGCTCGACAATCGGCGGCGCTGTGGCCGGCTGCGCGGGGCTGGCCACAGCCGTCATGAGCATCAACCCGGCAGCCAGCGCGGCAACGCGTGTCATCGGACGCGCACCGTGACGCCGGCCTGCTTGTAGTCGCTGTAGCTCACGTCGTAGAGGGCGCCGGTGGGTCCCCAGGCCGTGCCGAGCCGCACGCGGGCGGCAATCGCCTGCGGCAGCCAGACGCCCGGAAAGGCTTCGTGCATGCGCATCGACGCCGTGACGTCGTCGAGGCGCACGACGCTGCGCCCGGGCAGGAACCCCCAATCGATGTTGTCGAACACGTAACGGATGATCTGCTTTTCCTGGCGCAGCACCCAGAGCGTCACGAGCGACGTCTTGTTCATCTGCTGCTCGATGCGTTCGTCCTCGTCGCGCTCGCGCCGCTTCTTCGGTTTCTGCCGCGCTGGGTCGCGCTCGTCGTCGTCGTCGTCGTTGAAGAGCCGCGCGGGGTAGTACTCGATGCGCAGTACCTCCTTGCCATCGATGGTCTCGCGTCCGGCTAGGGCGTAGCGGCCGGGCTCGAAGGTGAACTTCAGAAAATACGCCGCCGACACGAACGACGGCTCGGCTTGTTGATTGAGCAGGTCGCCCACCGATTCGACCGCTGCCGGCAGCGGCGTGATGCCCCGTTCGGCGTCGCGCTTGGCCTTGCGCTCGTCGCGCGTCTTCATCCGCGTGAGGTAGCGGGCTTCGTAGCGGCGGCGTTCCGCGTCGGCGATCGTGACGCCGTTGGCCGCCAGCGGACTGCGGATGAAGAAGCCGTCCTTCACGAACCACTGGTAGTCGCGCACGGAGCCGTAGAGCCGCAGCCCGTCGGGGCCGGTGACGGTGACCTGCTCGCGCTCGTTCAGGATGTACTGCTGGAGCTTCTTCCAGTTGTCATCCCGGCGCTTGACGACGTCTTCCATCAGGCGGTCGAGGTCAGTCGGCGGGCGCGCGCCCGGCTGGGCGGCGACCATCGATGGCAGGACCGCCAGCAGACAAGTCACGATCCACTGACGCAAGGCGATCTCCCTGTGACGTCAGGCAGACGTCGGCGTCAGTGTAGACGATGGCGCGCGTGCCGCGGTTCACCGCCGCGCCCTAGACTTAGAGCAGGTCGAGCACCTGCAGGTCGTCCGAGGTCTCGATGACCAGCCGATGGATGCGGCAGCCACGCGCGTACTCGACCAGCGCCACATCCGACGGGATGCGGAAGATGCCCTTCCAGAACCCGCGCTGGTCGGTGCGCCGGGGCTCCTGTTTGGGCGCGTCCGTCACCACGTGCGCCCAGGCCGCCAGCGGCACCGGCCCGCGCGGACGGCGCGGGGATGGCGCCGGGGGCACTTGGGCGGTCGGCGCGGGCGCGGCCGCGATGACCTCGGCAGCGGCCGGCTCGGCCTTGACGCGGACCTTGGCGGTCTTGCGGGGCGCGCGACCGACTCGGGGTGTCGCGGGTGCCACGTCCAGGTCGACCACCGGCGCGGCGGCGACCACCGGCGCTGGCGCCGCGGGTTCGGCCACGACGAGGGTGGTGTCGATCTTGGTACGGCGCCCGGCCTTGCGCTTGGCGACGGGCGCGGGCACGGGCGGCGCGGCCGCCTTCAGCGCGATCCTGACCGCGCGTGCCGGCGACTCGGGCATCACCTGCTCCGCCACCACGGCGGGCGTGGTGGCGGCACCCTTGGCCTCGAGGGCGGCGCGGTCCATCAGATTGACGCGGTCCATCGCTTCCTTGATGGCCAGGCCTACGCCGTCGGCTGAGCGCTCCCGTTCCGGGCGGAAGGAGCGACGACGCTCCTGGCGGCTCTTCTGGCTCGACCCGCGCGGCACCGGACGGCCGAGCCGCGCGAACAGCGCCTGCATGCCGGCCTCGGCCGGATCGTAGAGGCCCCACTCGTCGGTGGGAGACACGCGTTCAGTTGGAAGACGTTTCGACATATGGGTGGGACCGCACGCGATGGAGCAATCCGTGTGCCCCATCGGCGCGCCCAGAAAACACCGCCAATTCGGGAGGCGCCCGAGCCGGTGCCTGTCGAACCAACCGAATTTGATCCGGTCGCTTACAAAACGGAAAGAGCGACGGCAGGAGTTGTCGGCCAAGGTCGAGGTGCAACCCCGCGCAATTGGCCCGCGGGCGTGCGCTCGAAGTTCATGCGGCTCGATCTGCTCGACCAGCTCGATTGGACCGATCCGCAGGCGCTACCGGCAGTGCGCTCCGTCCGTGCTCGGCCGTGGCGTTGCACATGTCCGACGAAGTGCTGCCGCTGCGCGAGATCGAAGAGGCGCTCAGGCGCCACATCGACCATCGTTTCACGAGCGGCTACCGCACGGCGGCGCTGACGCTCAGTGCCGGTGTCCCGCTCTCGACGCGGTGCCCGCCGCAACCCGCTACGGCTTCACGAACTCCGCGGTCACCGTCGTGCTGATCCCGCCGCGCGCGGTGAAATCGCCCACCACCGTCATGCGGCGGGGCTGGCACGCGGCCACCAGGTCGTCGAGGATGCGGTTGGTGGCGGCCTCGTAGAAGATGCCCTGGTTGCGGTAGGCGAGCAGGTAGTACTTGAAGGCCTTCAGCTCGATGCAGGTCTGGTCGGGCACGTAGCGGATGGTGATCGTGCCGAAGTCGGGCAGCCCCGTCTTCGGGCACATCGACGTGAACTCGGGGCAGGAGATGGCGATCTCGTAGTGCCGCTCGGGCCTCGGATTGGGAAACGTCTCGAGCGGCGCGGCGCTTGACATGACGGCGATCTTAGCACCCGGCACCTCGCGACCAGGCGCGTGCGACATCAGGCTCGTTGACACGTTGCGGCGTGCGCGCTAGCATTCCCCTGCTTTTTCACAGGTTTTCCGCACACTCCGTTGCCGCGCGCGGACGTGCGGGCCATGCACCAGAGGCGCGCGGCTGCAGACCAGGGGGACGACAACATGGCAGAGGCGCGCAGGATGGGCAAGTCGGAGCTCTTTTCCCACTTCGCCGAGAAGTTCGAACTGAAGCGGACGCAGGTGCGTGAGTTGTTCGATGAACTCACGGCGTTGTGCGAGAAGGAACTGAAGCGCTCGGGCGAGTTCGTGATGCCCGGCATGGTCAAGCTGGTCGTGCAGAAGCGCAAGGCGCGCATGGGCCGCAATCCGGCCACCGGCGAGCCGATCAAGATTCCCGCCAAGACCGTGGTCAAGGCGCGGATTGTCAAGCAGCTGAAGGACGCCGTTCTTCCGCGGAAGTAGCTCGCACCCACCCCCGGGTGACACGACGGCGGGGACCCGAGGTCCCCGTCGCTTCGTTCAGCCCGCCCAGGCGCCTCAGGCGCCGCCCCCTCGAATTTTCTTCGCCAGGTCCTTGATCTCGAGCCGATCGAGCTTGAACTTGAGCGTGCTCAGCGGAATGCCCAGGTAGCGGGCGGTCTGGGTCACGTTCCACTTGCTGCGCTCGAGCGCGCGGATGATGTAGTTGCGCTCGAAGGTGACCAGCGCGCGGTCGAGCAGATTGGCCGAGCCCGCCCCGCGATCGATCTCGGCCACTTGCAGCTCGAACGGCAGATCGCCGTCGGTGACCCAGTCGTGGCTGCCCGTGGCCACCAGCCGCTCCACCAGGTTCTCGAGCTCGCGGATGTTGCCCGGCCACCAGTAGTTCTGCAGCATGGCCAGCGTGGTGGTGGCCACGCCCTGCACGTTCTTGCGGAAGCGCGTGTTGTAGCGGGCCAGGAAGAAGCGCACCAGCTCGGGCAGATCCTCGATCCGTTCGCGCAGCGGCGGGATGCGGATGGGGATGACGTTGATGCGGTAGTAGAGGTCTTCGCGGAACGAGCCTTCCTTGACGCTGCGTTCGAGGTCCACGTTGGTAGCCGCGACCAGGCGGAACTGCACCTTGATCGGCTTGTCGCCGCCCACGCGCTCGATCTCGCCTTCCTGAATCGCGCGCAGCAGCTTGGCCTGCAGGTCGAACTTCAGGTCGCCGATCTCGTCGAGGAAGAGCGTGCCGCCGTGGGCCAGCTCGAACTTGCCGATCTGCTGGCGCATGGCGCCGGTGAAGGCGCCCTTCTCGTGCCCGAAGAGCGTGCTCTCGACCAGCTCGCGCGGAATGGCGGCGACGTTGACTGCGATGAACGGCCCGTCGGGCTGCTCGGAGTGGCGGTGGATCATGCGCGCCACCAGTTCCTTGCCGGTGCCGCTCTCGCCGAGAATCAGCACCGTGGTCGGCAGGCTCGCCACCTTGTGCACGCGTTCGAGCACCTCGCGTGTGGCCGGACTCGGCCCCGACACGAACTCCCGGTCGCCGCTCTGATCGCGCACCTCTTCCGAGAGCGCCAGCACCTGACGGTTGAGATTCTGCCTTTCCGACGCGTGCGCCACGATCGAGAGCACGTTCTCGGGTGAGGCCGACTTCACCAGGAAGTAATACGCGCCGAGCTTCACGGCCGCCACCGCCGCGTCGACGTCGGCGCCGTCTGAGAGCATCACGAACTCGGCCAGCGGATAGTTCTCGCGCACGATCCGCAGGAAGTCGAGGCCACTCACGCCAGGCAGGGCGTGATTGGCCAGCACGAGATCGACGCCGTCGCGTCCGATCATGCCGAGTCCGCCTTCGGCGGAGCTCGCCCGCAGCACGCGATGGTCGCGGCGCAGGATGGTGGCGAACCGCTCCCGCGTCGTCTCGTCGGCATCGACGACCAGAACGGTCTTGCGTGACGGCGCCATGGCAGCGCTCAGTATAGGGGCTAGCGAAACTCCGCCTCGGACCGCCCGGCCGGTGCCGGCCGACTGGCGCATACTGGGCGGCGGAGGCAGACACCCGATGGACTGGACGTGGATCGTGTCGGCGGTGGCACTCGTGATGGCGGGTGCCGGATGGGCGGCGGCGAGCCGGGCGTCGCGTGCGGCCCGTCAGGTGACCGAGATGTACTGGCAGCTCAAGTACGATCACGGCGAGTTGAAGACGCGCGTCGATGCGCTTGCGCCCCGTCCGGGCGCCGAGCCGCGCAGCGCGCCAGGCACGCAGTTCGTGCCGCTCGCCAGCGTGAAGCGATGACGGCAATGCGGCCCCGAGATTGATCCGCCGCGCTGGTTGACGGATCCCCCGATTACAAGCGACAGTGGGAGGCTGGGTCTGCGGCGCAGTCGGATGGAGGAGTGAGGCGTGGCGAGCGAATACGACGTGGTAGTGGTGGGGGCGGGCACGGGCGGCTATGTGGCCGCGATTCGTGCCGCGCAGCTGGGCCTGACGGTGGCCGTGGTGGAGCGGCAGAAGACGCTCGGCGGCACCTGTCTCATCTGGGGCTGCATCCCCACCAAGGCGTTGCTCGAACACGCGCACGCGCTCAAGATCGCGCAGGCGGCTAGGGAATGGGGCCTCACCGGGGTCGACGGCGCCAAGGTGGGCATCGACATGCCGGCCGTGCACGCCCGCAAGGACAAGATGATCACCGGGCTGACCGGCGGCATCGAGTCGCTCTTCAAGAAACACAAGATCACCTGGCTCAAGGGCAGCGCGCGCATCACGAGCGCGGCGAGCGTGGAGGTGGCCCTGCACGCGGGCGGCACCGAAGCGCTCACGGCCCGGAAGCAACTCGTCATCGCCACTGGCTCGACGCCGCGCTCGATTCCCGGCATCGAGGTCGACGGCACGCGGATCATCTTCAGCGACCACGCCATTCACCTGCCGCACGTGCCCACGTCGATCGCCATCATGGGCAGCGGCGCGGTGGGCGTGGAGTTTGCGTCGATCTTCAAGAGCTACGGCAGTGAGGTTACGATCATCGAGCTGATGCCGAAGCTCGTGCCGCTCGAAGACGAGGCCGTATCGAACGAGCTCGAGCGCACGTTCAAGAAGCGCGGCATCAAGGCCTTCACCGGCACCAAGGTGACGGGCGCGAAGGCGACCGCCACCGGCGTGGACATCACCATGGACCGCGCCGGCACCTCCGAGTCCCTCACCGTCGAGATGCTGCTCGTGGCCACCGGCCGCGGCCCGGTCACCGACGGATTGGGCGTCGAGACGATCGGCCTGACGATGGACCGCGGCTACGTCGTGGTGGATGCGCTCTTCCAGACCAACGTGCCCGGCGTGTCGGCGATTGGTGACGTCATCACCATGGGTGGGCCGCACTATCAGCTCGCGCACGTGTCGTCGATGGAGGGCATCCTGCTCGCCGAGAAGATCGCCGGGCACCAGGTGCAGGCCATCAACTACGACCACGTGCCGCGCTGCACCTACACCGAACCCGAGATCGGCAGCGTGGGCCTCACCGAAGCGCAGGCCACGGCCGCCGGCCACGACGTGCGCATCGGCACCTTCCCCTTCCGCGCCCTGGCCCGCGCCCGCATGGCGGGCGAGGTGGACGGCTTCGTGAAGATCGTGGCCGAGAAGAAGTACGACGAGATGCTCGGCGTGCACATCATCGGCCCGCGCGCCACCGAGCTCATCGCCGAGGCCGTGCTCGCGCTGCGGCTCGAGTGCACGGTCGAGGAACTGGTGAAGACCATCCACGCGCATCCCACCATGTCGGAAGCCATGGGCGAGGCGGCTCACGCCGCCTACGGAGCCGCTATTCACATTTGACGATCCCGAGCCCCGAGCCCCGGGCCCCGAGCCCCGGCTGGTTCCGAGCCTCGAACATCGAGGAACACAGTCCATGTCCACACCCGTAGTAATGCCGCAGATGGGCGAGTCGATTGCCGAGGGCACGATCGTCCGCTGGATCAAGAAGGTCGGTGACGCGGTCGACCGCGACGAGCCGCTCTTCGAGATCTCGACCGACAAGGTGGATGCGGAGATTCCGTCGCCGGTCGCTGGGGTGCTGCTGGACATCGCCGTGAAGGAAGGCGAGACCGTCCCGATCCACAGCGTCGTCGCCACGATCGGCTCCGCCTCCGAGGCCGTGCCTTCCGCCTCCGCCGCCGCAGGCCAGCCCGAGGCGCCGGCCGCGACACAGACGCTGGCGGCTGTCCCCGTCCCGCTGGCGGTGGACGGCCGAGGGCAGCGTTCGTCGCCGCTCGTGCGCCGCATCGCCAAGGAACACGGCGTGGACATCGGCGGCATCACTGGCTCGGGCGCCGGTGGCCGCGTGACCAAGCACGACATCCTCGAGTTCATCGACAGGGGGCCCGCCGTCGCTGCGGCGGCTCCGCCTTCCGCGGCTTCGGCGAGACCGCCCGCGCCAGTGGCGCGCCTGGTCGGCGACCGCGTCGAGTCGATGTCGGTGATGCGCAAGAAGATTGCCGAGCACATGGTGTTCAGCAAGCACACCTCGGCGCACGTCTACTCGGTGTTCGAGGTGAACTACACCCGCGTCGAGCAGATCCGCAGGGCGAATAAAGACGACTACGAGCGCCAGGGCGCCAAGCTCACCTTCACGTCGTTCATCGCAAAAGCCACCGTCGATTGCCTGCGGCGTCATCCGGTCGTCAACGCTTCCATCGATGGCGACAAGGTGATTTACCGCGGTGCGGTGAACCTCGGCATTGCCGTAGCGCTCGACGGCGGGCTGATCGTGCCGGTGGTGAAGGACGCCGACGAGAAGAACATCCTCGGCCTGTCGCGCGCGATTGCCGACGTGGCCGATCGCGCCCGCGCCAAAAAGCTGAATCCCGACGAGGTGCAGGGCGGCACGTTCACCATCACCAACCCGGGTAACTTCGGCGCGCAGTTCGGCTTGCCGGTCATCAACCAGCCGCAGGTGGCCATCCTCGGGGTGGGTACGATCGAGAAGCGCGCGGTGGTCATCGACGACATGATCGGCATCCGCACCATGGGCTTCCTGACGCTCGGCTACGACCATCGCCTGGTCGACGGCGCCGTGGCCGACCAGTTCATGGCCGACCTCAAGCGCTCGCTCGAGACCTACGATGCGGGGCAGGTCTAGGGGCCAGAGCCCCCAGCCCCTGTCCGAGCGGGCGCGATGCGCGAGCTAGAAGTGCGGCGCCTCGGCATCGTGCCCTACGACGAGGCGCTCGCGCTGCAGCGTACGCTCGTGGAGCAGCGCAAGGCTGGCGCGATTCCCGACACGCTGCTCCTGCTGCAGCACCCGCATGTGCTCACCCTCGGCGTGAAGGGCGACGGTGGGCGCGCACATATCCTGGTGCCTGGTGCCCGGCTGACCGAGCTGGGCGTCGCCGTGTCCGAGACCGGCCGCGGCGGCGACGTGACCTATCACGGGCCCGGGCAGCTCGTCGGCTATCCCATCATCGACCTCGACCCCGACCGCCGCGACGTGCATCGCTACGTGCGGGACCTGGAAGAGGTGATGGTCCGGGTGTGCGCCTCCTACGGCGTGTCTGCGGGACGCATCCCCGGCAAGACCGGCGCGTGGGTGCGGGTGCCGCCCGATGAGCTGGCGGGTGGTCCGCCACACGATTCCCCGGGCGATCGGCCCGCCAAGATCGGCGCCATCGGCGTGCGGATTTCCCGCTGGATCACAAGCCATGGCTTCGCCTTCAATGTCTGGACGGACCTTGAATGTTTTCGGTTGATTGTGCCCTGCGGGATCGCGGATTACGGCGTAACTTCGCTCAAAAGTGAGATTGGCGGAGAGTTCGCGTGGCACGATGTTGAGGCACGATTCGTGCAGCTTTTCGGTGATGTGTTCGACCGTCGCGCCACAATGGTCGACCCATCACCCCCATGACCACATACCCACTGCGCTGCACGGCACACACGCGGGTGGCCGGCTGGATGAGCGCGCTCATCGCCACCGCCACCTTTTCGTATCTGCATGACGCCTACGAGCGGATTCCCCTGGTCGTGCCGGTCCAGTTCGCGGATGGCAACCCCATCCAGTTCGCCTACAAGTCACCGGCGCTCGTCTACTTGCCGTTCGGCTTGCAGTTGGCGCTCGGCGTGATCTTCGCAGCCGTCGTGGTGCTGCTCATGCACCGCGCCCTGGCGCCGGTGGCCGACAGCGACTCACCCGCGGCGGCCGCCGCCCAGCACACGGCGGAAGGGGTGGCGTTGCTGGCGCTCGTCTGGATCGCCTTCCAGGCGGTGAACGCCTGGCGCCTCGCCAGCCTGTGGAGGCACACGTTCGACGACAACATCGAGTTCCACACGCTGGGCCTCATCACGGCCCTCACGGCGACGGTGTTCGTGTGCGTGCGCGTGGTGCTCAAGGTGCAGGCCGCGGCGCCGGCCGAGGGCGAGTGGGACGCCCCGGTCGTGGACGGGCGACGTCGCTGGGCCACCGCCGGGCTGGCGGTGCTGCTGGCGGTCGGCGTGGCCGCCCCGCTCTACCTGCTGGCCGCGGTGTGGGGCGGGCTGAAGCCGATCTGAGCCGGGAAACGGGCGCGGGGAATAGTCGGGTGCCGCCGGGGTTTTCTTCGGCAGACATCAGACGAGGTTCCCGTGATAAGCGCCCAGACCGATTCCGCCCTCATCGAACGCCTGCAGGCCGGCGACGACACCGCCGTGGCCGAGCTGGCTCGCAACTACGGCGCCAAGATGTACCAACT
>Ga0105046_10000731_pt1 | contig 47754 bp, 45 predicted proteins | sample MAT03_FD_78385 | JGI IMG/M metagenome (GOLD analysis project Ga0105046, IMG submission 78385) | Freshwater microbial communities from Lake Fryxell liftoff mats and glacier meltwater in Antarctica - MAT-03 (megahit assembly) | ecosystem: Environmental > Aquatic > Freshwater > Ice > Liftoff... | reverse complement strand
TTTCGACGATTGGGGCGTGCCGGGCTGGGACTTCGACGGCCTGCTGCCTTACTTCATCAAGGCCGAAGACCAGAGCCGCGGCGCCAGCAAGTACCACGGCGCCGGCGGACCATTCGCCGTATCCGATCTGCCGGACCGCCATGAGATGTGCGACGCCTTCATCGAGGCGGCGGCGGCCAGCGGCATTCCTAGGAATGACGACTTCAACGGCGCTTCGCAGGAAGGGGCCGGCTATTTCCAGGCCAACACGCGCAACGGCCGGCGCATTTCCACTGCGGTGGGCTATCTGCGCCCGGCCGAGAAGCGCGCCAACCTGAAGGTGGAGGTGGAGGCGCTCGCCACCCGCGTGCTGTTTGAAGGCAAGCGCGCCACCGGGGTGGAGTACCGGCAAGGCGGGGTGCTGAAGACTGTGCTGGCGCGCGAGGTGATTCTTTCCGGCGGCTCGTTTAATTCGCCGCAGTTGCTGCAACTCTCCGGCGTCGGGCCGGCGCTGCTACTGCAACAGCACGGCATTGGCGTGGTGCACGAATCGCCCGATGTGGGCGAGTGCATGCAGGACCATTTCTACGTGCGCACCTTCTGGCGCTGCACCCGGCCCATTACGTTGAACGACGACATGGCCAGCATCTGGCGCCAGGCGAAGATCGGCCTGCAATACCTGTTGCAAAAGCGCGGGCCGCTCACGGTGAGCGCGGGCTACGCGGCGGCGTTCACCAAAACGAGGCCGGAACTGACGCGGCCGGACGCGCAGTTCTACTTCATCAATTTTTCGGTGGCCAAGCGCGGTGGCATTCTCGACCCGTTCTCCGGCTTCACCTGCTCGATGTCGCAGTTGCGCGTCGAATCGCGTGGCCATGTGCGCATCAAGTCGGCCGACCCTTCCGCAGCGCCGGCCATCCAGTACAACTATCTGGCCACCGAAAACGACCGCCGCACCATGGTCGATGGCTTGAAGAAGCTGCGCAAGCTGGTCAACACCGCGCCCTTTGACCGCTACGTGGCCGAGGAGCGTACGCCGGGCAAGGATGTGAACAGCGACGACGAATGGCTGGACTTCTGCCGCGCCACCGGCGAGACGGTGTACCACCCCACCTCCACCTGCCGCATGGGTACCGACGCGCGCTCGGTGGTCGACCCGCAGTTGCGGGTGCGCGGCGTCGAAGGCCTGCGCGTCATCGACGCCTCGATCATGCCGGCGGTGGTGTCGGGCAACACCAATGCGGCGGTGGTGGCGATCGCGGAAAAGGCGGCGGACCTGATTTGCGCTGCGTGACGTTCAAGGCGGCGTGAAGCGTATTTGGTAAAAATGCGCTTCACTATATGAAGCGTAAATAGCTACAATACGCTTCATGACCCACTGGATCTGGCAATCCGCCACCTGGCCCGACTTTCGTCATGACGCGCAAGCACTGGCGCCGGCGCTTGCGGCCGCGCGCCGCGCGCAGGGCGAAATTCTCGGCCTGCTGCACGCATTGGGCGGCGACCATTCGCGCGATGTGGAAGCGCGCATCTGGGAAGCCGAGTCGCTCGCCACGACTGCCATCGAAGGCGAGCACCTCGACCTTGCGAGCCTGCGCTCTTCGATCGCACGTCGGCTGGGTATCGCCACCACTCCGCAGATGCCGGCGCGCATGGTCGACGGCCTGCTCGACATGCAGGAGGACGCCGCCACCCACTGGAGCAAGCCGCTTACCCTGAAGCGCCTGTGCGGCTGGCATGCGGCGCTGTTTCCAAACGGCTACTCGGGCCTGCATCCGGTGGCGCCCGGAAAGCTGCGCGCTGCGCCCGAGGCCATGCAAATCGTCAGCGGGCCGATGCACAATCCAAAGGTGCATTACGTCGCGCCGCCGGCGCAGCGCTTGCCGGCCGAGGTCAGGTGCTTCCTCGATTGGTTCAATGGCGAAAGCCATGCGCAGGATGGCCTCCTGCGAGCCGGTATCGCGCACCTGTGGTTCGAGATCATCCATCCCTTCGAAGACGGCAACGGCCGCATCGGCCGGGCGATTGTCGACCTTGCCCTGGCGCAGGACCTGCAGGGGCATCCGCGCATTTACAGCCTCGCCGCGGAACTGGCCGGTGCGCGCGGCCGCTATTACGAGGAATTGCAACTGGCCAGCCGTGATGGTGCCGACATCGATCGCTGGCTGGTTTGGTTTTGCCATACCTTCGTTGAAGCCAGCCTGCGTTCGAAGTCCGTCGTGCTCTCCGCGCTGGCCAAGGCGCGCTTCTGGGCCGGCCATGCCGGTACGCCTGTCACCGAAGCGCAGGCCAAGGTGCTCAACCGGCTTATCGACGCTGGGCCACGTGGCTTCGAAGGCGACCTCACCACACGCAAGTACGTGGCCCTGACCGGGCTGTCGCGGGCAACCGCCTATCGCGACCTTGCCGCCCTGGCCGCGGCGGGGCTACTGGCCAGCTATGGTCAGGGCAAAGCGACGCGTTACCACATCAACCTGCAGGGCTGGGGACCACCGCCCTGAGGGGCGCGCAGGTGCGTGTCGCGCGCCGGGTCACCTACGGTTTGCGGTACCAGGCGGCGTCGCGCTTCGCGTGAAACGACGCCAGCCCTTCTGCTGCTTCGGCCGACTGCCGCCCGGCCGCATGCTCGGCGACGATGGCGGCGAAGTGGCTGCGGTGCACTTCCGACCAGGCCTGGCGCAGCACGCCGGCCTTGGTGACGGCGTTGGCGCGCGGCGCGTTCTTCATGAGCGCATCCACCACCTTGGCGCCGGCGGCTTCCAGTTCTGCCAGCGGCACCACCTCATGCACCAGGCCGATACGCCTGGCTTCTTCGGCGCCGAAGCGCTCGCCGGTTTGCGCATAGCGGCGCAGGTGGCGCACACCGATGGCGTCGGTGAGTTGCGGGAAGATGATGGTGGCCGCCATGCCCCAGCGGGTTTCGGCAATCGCGAACATCGCATTGTCGGCGGCGATCACCACGTCGCACGACGCGGCGATGCCGGTACCGCCACCGAAGCAGCCGCCCTGGATCAGGGCCACGGTGGGCAGCGGCAGGGTGTTCAAATCCCACATGGCGCGCGCGGTGCGTTCGGACGCATCCAGATTGGCCGCTGCGCCCTGCACACGCACCGAATCGAGCCAGCCCAAATCGGCGCCGGCCTGGAAATGCCGACCATTGCCGGCCAGTACCACCACGCGTGCGTCGCCGCTCGCACGCACCTGGGCACAGCCGGCGATGAGCGCGTCGAGCATGTCGCCGTTGTAGGCGTTGTTGACCGCGGGGCGGTTGAGGGTGATGCGTACGACGCCGCGTGCGTCGGAGCTGATGGTGGCCGGTGGCTGTGACATGCGTGGATTATGCCGCCTTTTATATCGGGACTACGGCATCAGGATCGATGGCATTGTCATTTCCACAGTCGCGCATCGAATTCGAAAGGTCTGGCCTTGCCCAGGCGCAGCTTGCGAAAATCCGCATGCAGGGGATTGAGCAGCAGGTTCGATTCGGTGGGAATGAACGCCGACGGCACCCGCAGGACCGCGCTGCTGCCGACGCGTAACCAGTCGGTGCCGATGCGCGTGGTCGCTGCGATGGGCGGTTCGCTGCGCCAGCCACGCGGCAGGCGCGCCGCGGCTCGTGCCTCGACGGCAAACTCGTCAGGCACGACGATCTCGAACATCACCCAGCGGACGCCCGCATGCGCGCGGCCGAGGTGTACGAATACCTCAAGCGCCGCCAGCGCCAGTGAAGATGCCGCATACACCACACGCTGCCCCTTGACGTGCCAGCGTCCCGCACCATGCAGGCCGCCTGCGCCGGAAAACGCGGCGTGCCGGTGGCGGGCCTTGGCGATGCGCCAGGCCGTTATCACGCCAGGAAGCCGTACTCGATGCGCCCAAGCAGGTTTTCAACCTCGCGCGACCCCGCCTCGGTGGCGAGAAGATCGACCGGCGTACGGCCGCCCAGGCCATGCTGTGCTTCATGCAGCCAGACACGCGCCTGCTGCCGGTCTTCGAGCACCTGTTCGGCCAGCGCCAGAACGCTGGCGACGCGATAAAGCCGGTCGCTCACGCCGTGGCCCAAGCGCGTGCCCTGGCTGATGGCGCGTTCCATGGTTTTGATGCTGACGTCCAGAAGCGTCGCGATCTCAGCCGAGCTGAAGCCGGTCGCCTTTTTCAGACCCAGCAGTGCGCTGGCGGGAAAGCCGCGCCTGATGGCAGAGTCGACCTTGAGCGGATCGCTGGAACGGCTGCGGCCGGCGAGGCCCAGATAAGACAGTGCGGCAGCGCTCATTTTTGCCCCTTGGAGAATGTGGCTGCCGAAGAATTCGCCCAGTGACTCTACAAATGTCTGTCGATGATACGACAAATGACGGCGCCGCGCCGTGGCCGGCCTACAGCGCGGAAATGTCCAGCGGCGTCAACGGCGCCTTGTGCAGCATCACGATCTCGTTGTCGCCATCCTTCCACGCCGGGTAGCGGCTGCGCACCAGCGGGTCGTGGCCGGGCACCAGGTGGTCGGGCGTGTCGGCCAGCTTCACGAGCTTGCGAAAGCCTTCGAGCATGTCGCCCACATGGAAGATGATGGGGAACGGCGACTCCTTGTGCAGGTTGGCGTAGTAGTGCGCGGCGTCGGAAGCCAGCACCACCCAGCCGCGCTCGGTGTGCACCCGCACGCCCTGCAGGCCGGCGGTGTGCCCGCCGACATACACCAGCTGTATGCCGGGGGCGAAATCGGCGTCGCCCTCGTAGAAATCGACGCGCTGGTCGTACACCCCGCGCACGATGTGCACCACGTCGTCCACATCGTAGGCGTGGCGCAAGACGTCGTACTTCATGTACTTGCCGGTGGCGTACTGCAGCTCCTTTTCCTGCAGGTGCAGCCGCGCGTTGGGCAGCATATGCACGTTGCCGGCGTGGTCGTAGTGCAGGTGGGTGACGATCACGTCACCCACGTCGCCGGCGGCGATGCCGAGTTTGGCGATGGCGTCGATCGGCGAGCACAGGAACTGCCGGTTGCGCCGCACCGAGGCTTCTTTCGAAAACCCGGTGTCGACCATGATGGTGCGCCCGGCGCCGCGGATGACCCACACGAAGTAATCGATCGGGTAGGGGCCGTCGTGCGGGTCGAAGGCCATGAAGGCTTCCTGGCGCTTGCGCGCCATGGTGGCATAGCGCAGGGCGTAGATTTCGTACTCGGGCATGGGGGTTTGCATGGTCGGCTTCAGTCCGCAGTCAGGGTTGGTCATGCTGATCAATCAGGCCTTGTTCAATCCCAGCGATCGTGAAATCACTTCCTTCATGATTTCGTTGGTGCCGCCGTAGATGCGCTGCACGCGCGCATCGACATAGGCTTTGGCGATCGGGTACTCCATCATGAAACCGTAACCGCCGTGCAGCTGCAGGCATTCGTCGATGATGCGGTTTTCGATATCGCTGGCGTACAGCTTGGCCATGCTGGCGGTCGCCGTGTCGAGCTTGTTTTCCAGCAGCAACTCCATGCAGCGGTCGACAAACACGCGGCCCACCTGACACTGGGTGGCCGCTTCGGCCAGCTTGAAGCGGGTGTTCTGGAAGCTCGATACGGGCGTGCCGAAGGCCTTGCGGTTGTTCACGTAATCGATGGTCCACTTGATCGCCGCCTCGGTCTTGGCCATGGCGCCGATGGCAATCTGCATGCGCTCCCAGGGCAACTCCTGCATCAGGTAGATGAAGCCGTTGTTTTCTTCGCCCAGCAGGTTTTCGGCCGGCACCTCGACGTTGTCGAAAAACAGCTCCGAGGTGTCTTGCCCCTTCAGCCCCATTTTCTTTAACCGCTTGCCCTTGGTGAAGCCTGGCATGCTGGTATCGACGATGATCAGGCTGGTGCCCTTGGCGCCCTTGTTGGGGTCGGTCTTGGCGACCACGATCACCAGGTCGCAGTTCCAGCCGTTGGTGATGAAGGTCTTCGAGCCGTTGACGATGTACTTGTCACCGCTCCTAACGGCCGTGGTCTTGATCGACTGCAGGTCGGAGCCCGCGCCGGGCTCGCTCATGGCGATTGCGCCGATCAGTTCACCCTTTGCCATCCTGGGCAGGTATTTGCGCTTCAGCGCTGCGCTGCCATAGCGGTTGAGGTAGGGCGCCACGATTTCCGAATGCAGCCCGAAGCCGATCGATGAACTGTTGGCGAAGGCCTGCTCTTCCATCAGCACCACGCTGTAGAGTCGGTCGGCGGCGGCGCCGCCATATTCCTCCGGCATGCTCACGCACAAAAAACCGTTGGTACCGGCCTTCTGCCACACGTCACGGTCGACATAGCCCTGCTCCTGCCAGTGGTCTTCATGCGGCATGACTTCCTCGGCCATGAAGCGGCGCACCGAATCGCGAAAGGTTTCGTGGTCGGCATTGAAGAGTGTGCGCGGGATCATGGGTTTGCCTCCTTGCAACAGTGGTCCCCGCGCAGGCGGGGACCCAGGGGATTTGTGGGACGAACTCTGGATTGCCGCTTGCGCGGGAATCACAGCAAACGGCACTGGCGCGAGTTTAAGCTGCCTGCAGGTCGACCGCGCGCGCCAACAAGCTCTTGTCCTGGCGCATCTTGAATTTCTCGACGCGATGGGTCGGCGTATGCGGCAGCGCATCGACGAAGCACACATAGCGCGGCACCTTGATGGCCGTCAGGCGCTCGCGGCACCAGTCGGCGATTTCCTGCGCGCTGGCCTGCATGCCTTCGCGCAGCACCACCGCGGTGAGTATCTCGTCTTCACCCAGATCGGAAGGCACCGGAATGGCGGCGGCTTCGAGCACCGAAGGGTGATTGCCGATGATGCGGTCGAGCTCGGCGCCCGAGATGTTCTCGCCGCGCTTCCTGATGATGTCTTTCTTGCGCGCCACGAACCAGTGATAGCCGTCGGCATCGCGCCAGGCCAGGTCGCCGCTCATGAACCAGCCGTCGCGGAAGGCGCTCCTGGTATGCTCCGGGTCGTTGAAGTAGCCGCGCATGATGATCGGGGTCTTGAGCGCCAGCTCGCCGATGCTGCCGTCGGGCACCTGGTTGCCGTCGTCATCGACGATTTTGAGCTCGGTCAACTTGAAGCCGGGGTTCGGATGCAGGCTGGGCTTGCCCATCGAGCCGACCCGGCGCTCGCCGGCGAAGGGGTTGTTGAGCGCACCGGGAATCTCCGACATGCCGAAGCCCTCGATCACGTGCGGCATGTTGAAATCGTCGCGGAACACGCGATAGGTCTCGGCGTCGAAAGGGGCGCCGAACATCTTGCGCAAGCGATGCCCGGGCATGTATTCGCTGCGCGGCCGGCGCATCAGGATGCCGCTGGCAGCCGCAATGGTGTTGACCTCGGTGGCGCCGCTTTCGTGCGCCACCTTCCAGAAGGTCGAGGCCGAGAAGCGCGGTTCGAGGATCAGCGTGGCGCCGGCGGCGATCGAGCCGGCCAGGGAATAGAAGATCGCGTTGATGTGAAACATCGGCAGCACGCACAGCAGGCGCTCGTCCGGTTGCAGGTGCATGCGTTGCACAAAGCCTTCGCCGGCCACCACCACGTTTTTCTGGCTGTGCATCACACCCTTGGGAAAGCCGGTGGTGCCCGAGGTATAGACCAGGATGCAGGTGCTGTCCGGTGTCGCCGCGGACATCGGCGGCGCGCCAGGGTTGGCCGCAGCGCCGCTGCTTGTACCCGGGGCTTCGCGCAGCAGCGGCGCTGCGCCCGGCCCGGCCTGATTGAGCGCGAACCAGGGCGCCGGCACCATCTCGGCGCAGGCGCTGCGGGCGACGCTCAGCGCTTCGGGTGCGGCAATCACGCCGCGCACACCGGCATGGGTGAACACGTAACGCACTTCGGCGACACCGTAATCGGCATTCACCGACACCATGATCGCACCCAGGTGGGCAAGCGCGAAAAGAGTGAATATCGTGCTCGGGTGGTTGGTCGAGATGACGCCAACCCGATCGCCGCGGCCGATGCCGCGCGCGGCCAGTGCGTGCGCGCTGGCGCGGGCTTCGCGCAGCACATCCGCATACGTGTATGAGCGGCCCTGGAAGACGATCAGTTCCTTGTGGGGCAGCGCCTGGGCGCGGGTTTGCAGCAACGACATCAGCGTGTCGTCGTGTGGCGCGAAGCGCGAAATCACTTCGAGTGGTGTCAAGCTGCCGGGGTCGGGGGGGATGGTGAATGCTTGAGTGTTCATTCGACGAGGTGGCTTTGCAGATGTGGCAGCGCCTGCAGGGCGCCGGGAGTCGGGCCGGTGATCGCCTCGTCTGTTCGAGCCGATCGCGTGGCGCTTCTTGAAGCAGCAGCGCGCCCAAGTCTAGCGGAAGGCCGAGCGCAAGAAGTGTCGACTTCGACTGCACCAAACCGGCATGCGCGCTTGGACCGGAAAGGTCTTCCAAGCAGACGCGCCTACCCGTCTCCGGCTCGGGGGTACTCCCCGATCAGACCAGGAAGCCGGGCGGCGTCGGCAGGCCCAGTACGTTCTGCCCGTACATCGGCGCCTGCACATCCCAGGTCAGCGCGATATGCGAGGCGGCGGCGCTGAGGTCGCGGAACTGGCGCTGCAGGGGGCTGTTGGTGGCAAGCCCGCCGGCACCGCTCATCGACATCACGTTGTCCATCGCCTGCTTGGCCAGGCGCACGCCGTAGGCGAGGTTGCGTTTCCAGCGCAGTTTGTCTGCCACCGGTGAAGCCTGGCCAGCGTTGGTTTGCGCGATCATCTGCGTGAGGTCGGCGCGAAACTGGGTCTCGAAGTAATCCACCGCAGCCATGGTGTCGGCCAGGCGCATTTGCAACGGCGCCAGGTCGGCCAGGCGAGCGCCGGTGTAGGTGCCGGCGCGGCGCCTGAGTGAAGCCACCATGGCGTCGGCTGCGGCACGCGCCAAGCCCAGCGGCACCATGCCGAGCGCGAAGCCGAAGGTGGCGAAGGTCGGCAGGCGGTACAAGGGCGCCAGGTGTACTTTGCCGCCCGGCACATCGAAGCCGGCGGCGAACACTTCGGCCGCCAGGGTGCGGTGCGCGGGCACGAAGGCATCGTCGACGACAACGTTGTGGCTGCCGGTGCCTGCCAGGCCGTAGGCATGCCAATCGTCCAGGCTCCTGAATTCGGGCCGTGGCACCAGCAGGAAGCGCCGCTCCGCTGCGCCTGCGCGCTCGACCATTGCGCCCACCAGCATCCAGGCGGCCGCATCCACGCCGCTGGCGAACGGCCACTTGCCGCTGACCCGGTAGCCGCCGTCGACGGGGATCGCCTTGCCGCAGGGAAAGGCCAGCCCGGTGGCGGCGACCGCCCCCGCGTCGGCGTCCCAGACGTCATGCTGCGCCTGCAGTTCAAACTGGCCGATGTTCCAGGAGTGAGTGGCGAGGTTGAGCCACACCCAGGCGGTGGAGGCGCAGGACTTGCACATTTCCAGCACCACTTCGAGCAGGACGTCAGCACCGAGTTCGGAGCCGCCGAACATGCGCGGCTGCATCATGCGCATCAGGCCCGAGGCATACAGTAGGGCGATGGTCTCGTCGGGGCAACGGCGCTGCGCTTCGCACTCGGCGGCGCGTGCCGCCAGCGCAGGGCCGAGCGCGCGCGCCGCAGCGATGGCCTGGTCCGCGCCGAGAACCGGGGAGTCGGGATATTTCATGCTGCATGCCGGGCACTGCGCAACGGCAGGCGATGCCATCCTGCGCACCGCCTGCCGCCAGGCCGGCGGCGCTTAATCGATCTTGTACTCGGCCGGGAAGGTGTAGCCCAGCTTCTTCAGATTAGCGATGTAGGCGCGAAACACCTGCGTGCCGGGCTCGCCGCGCTTGTTGGCGTCCTTGGCCATGTCGTTGGGCAGTGTGGCGATCGCCTTGGCCCACTTGGCCCGTTCCGACGGCGGCAGGTCGGTCACGGTGACACCGGCCGCCTTGAGCTTGTCCAGCGCTTCGATGTCGGCCTTTTGCTGCATTTGCGCGTTGATCACGTCGTACTCGCGACCAACGGCGACAAACACGTCCTGCACCGGCTTGGGCAGTTTTTTCCAGGTGTCGAGATTGACGGTCAAGCCGATCGCGGCCGGTGCGCCGAGGCCCGCGTTGAGGTAAAACTTGCCGACCTCGTGCAGCTTGAAGCCGAAGTAGGGGCCGGGGAAGATGACGAAGCCCTGGTACACGCCGGTCTGCATGGCGTTGTAGCCTTCGTTCAGGTTGGTCTGCACGCCCACCACCCCGGTATTGCGAAACCAGTTGAGATTGGGGCCGGCGGCGCCGACCTTCTTGCCCTTCAGATCCTCGAAGGTCTTGACCTCGAAGCGCGCGCCGATGCCGTAATCGCCGTTCTGGCCGATGCCCAGGTGCTTCTGGTTGTATTTCTTCTCGAAAACCTCGTAGAGCCACTTGACCTCGTCGTAGGTGGCTCGCACTGCCTTGACCGCCAGAACGTGGTCAGAGGGCTGAAACGGAAAGTAGAACGGGAAATTGTTGGTGAACAGGGTCGCGCTGTGAAACGGAAAGTTGACCACGCCAACGTCGAGCAGGCCTGATTTGGTTGCTTCGAGCACTTCCGGCAGCTTCGCAACCGACCCGCCCCAACTGGCGGTCCACTCGATCTTGTGGCCGAGTTTTTCAAGGCGCTTGTTGACCTCCGGCATGAAGAAATCCTGCACCGCCGTGACGTGCGCGATACCCGTCACCGGATGGCCGGCGCCGATGCGCAGCTTGTAGGTCTCGGCGCCGGCGCTGCCGGCGAAAGCCAGGGTGGCGGCGGTCAGCAGGGCGCACGTTGCGTGAGGCAGGTGCGAATGGATGGAACGTTTCATCTTTGTCTCCTTGGAAAAGGCCGGGCGCCTAGAGGCGCGACGGCAAAAACGTGGCAATGACCGGCAAATAATAGATTATGAACACTTCCGCGACCAGGAAGATCCAGTAGGGGGACGACCCGCGGAAGATCTGCCGCAGCGAGACGTCGCGATCCGGGACGCAGGCCTTGACCGTGTAGATCGCGAGGCCGAAGGGCGGGGTCAGGATGCCGGCTTCTATCGCGAGTATGCCCATGATCGCGAAGGCGATAGGGTCTATGCCGAGCTTGGCAGCCACCGGCGCGAATATCGGCACGGTCAAAAGCATGATCGATACCGAATCGATGAACATGCCGAGCAGGAACCACACCACCACCATGCAGGAGACGACCAAGAGGGGCGAGAGGCCGAGGCCGAGAATGAAGTCCTGCATGCTGCCGACCACGCCGCCCATGGCCAGGAGGCGCGAATACATCTGCGCGCAGATGAGCAGGAACAGGAGCGGCGCCGAGGTGCGCCCGGTTTCCGAGATGGCATCGAGCACGTCTTTCCACTTGAGCCCCTTGACCACGGCGAGCACCAGGGCGATCAGGGCACCGATGCCCGATGCCTCGGTCGGCGTGAACAGCCCGGTCCAGATTCCGCCCATCACCACCAGGATCAGGATGACGGTACCGGCGGTGCCCACGACGATGCCGGCGTCGATGGGCGTGGTGTCGATCTCGGCACGCGTGAGCAATCCGTCGATCGCCCGCTTGCCCTCGCCGAAGAGTTCCGGCTTCATCAGGGCCAAGACGATGCAGTAGCCCGTGTAAAGCGCGGCGAGCAAAAGGCCGGGCAAGATGCCGGCCAAGAACAGCTTGCCGATGGACATTTCGGTCAGCACGCCCCAGACGATCATGAGGATCGAGGGCGGGATCAGCATGCCCAGCGACGAACTGCCGGCTATGCAGCCCAGCGCCACGGTCTTGTCGTAACGCATCGCGACCATCTGCGGGTAGGCGATGCGCGAGAACGTCGCGGCCGAGGCGATCGAGACGCCGACTACCGCGGCGAACACCGCGTTGCCAAGGACGGTTGCCACCGCCAGGCGCGCAGGCACGCGGATCAAGAGCCGGTTGAGGACGATGAACAAGTCCCTCGCCGCGCCGCTTCTGGCGATCAGTTCGCCCATGAGGACGAACATCGGGATGACGGCGAACACATAGTCGCGCAGCACCTCGTAGGAAGTGGACGACAGGAGGGACAGCGCGACGCCGGGCTTGCCGGCGAGTATGCCGATACCGACCACGCTCGCCGCCGCGAGCGCAATGGTGATGTGGAAGCCCGCAGCGATCATCAGGAGCAGGATGACGATCATCATCCCGGCGAATGCGGTCGAGCCCATCAGGGAGCTCCTCCGGGTTTGGCCGCGCCGCCCCCGGGTTGCGCATCCGGCGCCGCCTCGTGCTCGCCGCGCAAGCCGCGCGCGAACAGTGACGCATACGAGCACGCCGACAGCACACTCATGGCGACGATGATCATGCGCACCGGATAGGTGGGTACCCGCAGCGCGCCGTCGCCCTGGTACTCCTTGATTTCCCAGGCGTTCAACATCGGCTCCCAGGAGGCATAGGCGATGGCGAGGAACAAGGCAACCGCCACCAGGTAGCCCAGCATCGAGAAGCCGCGCATCACCCAGGCGGGCAGGTAGGCGTCGAGGAATTCGGCGCGCAGCATGCCGCGCATGCGGATCGAGTGCGACAGTTGCAGGAAGGCGATGGCGACGATCGAGTTCGATACCAGTTCAGCCGTGCCCTGAATCGGCGCATTGAAGATGCCGCGCCCGACCACATCGGCCAGGATCAGGAAGGCCAGCAGAAACAACCAGATCGCCGCAAGCATGTGCATGTTGCGGGCAAACCTGCCCAGCCACTGGTCGATATTGACCATCGTCTCTCTCCGGTTTACACCACGCACATCTACGGCGCGTGCGAGGCAATCCTGTTTTGTTGTTGTAGTATCGGCGCCCACTTTCGTGGTGCGGGATTGCCAACGAAAGAGTCTAGCGCAATGGCGTACTTTTGGCTATGGTGTCGCACGCGGTGATCGGCACCGAGGGGACAAAAATGTTTTTTGGCGAAATCGAAGGCAGCGGGTTCGAGGTGATCGAAGCGGAATTCGCGCGCTGTTTTGTCGGCCACGCACGGGTCGAGCGCTTGTGGACCGGCTGCCGCTGGGCCGAAGGGCCGGCATGGTTCGGCGGCGGGCGCTATCTGCTGTGGTCCGACCTGCCCAACAACCGCATCCTGCGCTATGACGATACCGACGGCTCGGTGTCGGTGTTTCGCCAGCCTTCCGGCTTCGCCAACGGCAACACCTGCGATCGCCAGGGGCGGCTCATCAGTTGCGAGCACCTGAACCGGTGCGTCACGCGCACCGAGCACGACGGCACGCTCACGGTGCTGGCGCAGCGCTTCGACGGCAAGCGCCTGAATTCGCCCAACGACGTGGTGGTCAAGTCCGATGGCTCGATCTGGTTTACCGACCCCGACTACGGCATCATTGCCGACTACGAGGGTGCGCGTGCACCGCGCGAGCAGGATGGCTGTCACGTTTACCGCATCGATCCTGCAAGCGGCGCGCTGACGCGCGTTGCGACCGACTTCCACCATCCCAACGGGCTGGCATTCACGCGCGACGAGAAGCACCTCTACGTGGCCGACAGCGGCGCTTCCGAAGACGCAGCCGGGCCGCGCCACATTCGCCGCCTTGCGGTGGGTGCCGACGGTCGCACGCTGGGCGCATCGAGCGTTTTCGCCACTTGCGACGCCGGCCTGTTCGACGGCTTTCGCGTCGACTGCGACGGGCGGGTGTGGAGCAGTTGCGCCGAGGGCGTGCATTGCTATCGCGCCGATGGCACCTTGATCGGCAAGGTGCGGATTCCCGAACTGACAGGCAACCTGACTTTCGGTGGCTTGCAGCGCAACCGCCTGTTCATCTGCGGCACGACTTCGCTTTACGCGGTGTACCTCAAGGTGAATGGCTGAGGGTAGGGCAATACGCCACAAGGCCCGAGCAATTGGTGCTGCCGTTGCGCAGTCGTGTTCGCTCTCAGCGCTCGCGGCGCCCCGAGACCTCGGCGCCGGCGTTGGGTGCCAGGCGCAGGTTGAACCAGAACGATAGCGAGGCAACCGCGCCTACCACCATGAAGGCAACGCTGAAATCGGCGGCTTGGACCGTGGCATGGCCGCGCCAGCCGGCGCTGGTTTCAAGCACCCAGGCGGCGATGGTCACGCCCAGGCTCAAGGCCAGCTGTTGGGTCACGTTGGCCAGGCTCGATGCCGGGCTCATTTCGGCGCGTGCAATATCGGCATAGGCCAGCGCGTTCATCGCGGTGAACTGCAGCGAGCGGAAAAACCCGCCCAGCAGCAACAGGCCGACCATCAGCGCGTAGGGCGTGGTCTGGGTGAACAGGCCGTAGCTGGCGATGCTGCAGGCGGCGATCACGGCATTGCAGATCAGCACGTTGCGAAAGCCGTAGCGCCTGAGAATCGCCACCGCCATGGTTTTCATGAACATCGCGGCCAGCGCCGAGGTGCAGGTGAGCAGCCCTGATTGCAGCGCCGAGTAGCCGAAGCCCAGCTGCATGACCAGCGGCAGCAGGAAGGGCATGGCGCCCACGCCGATGCGAAACACCGCGCCGCCCACCACGCTGGTGCGAAAGGTCGCAATCTTGAGAAAGCGAAAGTCCAGCAAGGGATGCTCGCTTGCGAACGCATGGCGCACGTAGAGCGCCAGTGAAATGCCGCCGGCCACCACGCAGGCGATCGACATTTCCCTGGAGAGCAGATGCTGGCCGGCGGTGGCCAGGCCCAGGGTCAGCGCCGACAGGCCGAAGCCGGACAAGACGAAGCCCGCGAAGTCGAGCGGTGCCAGGTCCGGCTCGGTGATCTGCGGGACGTGACGGGTTGCCAGGTAGATGCCCAGGATGCCGATCGGAATGTTGATGAAGAAAATCCAGCGCCAGTGGAAATAGGTGCTGATGAAGCCGCCCAGCGGCGGCCCGATCACCGGTCCCAGCAAGGCGGGGATGGTCAGGTAACTCATGGCTTGTACCAGCTCGTTCTTGGGCACGCTCTTGAGCAGTATCAAGCGCCCCACCGGCACCATCATCGCGCCGCCCATGCCCTGCATGAAGCGCGCTGCCACAAAGCTGCCGAGGGAAGACGCAAAGCCGCAGGCGAGCGAGCCCAGCATGAATACGCCGATGGCCAGGCGAAACACCGTGAGCGAGCCGAAGCGGTCGGCCATCCAGCCGCTGACCGGGATGAATACCGCCAGCGACACCAGGTAAGCGGTGAGCGCCAGCTTGAGCGAGATCGGATTGACGCCCAGGTCTTCCGCGATCACCGGCAGCGAGGTGGCGATCACCGTCGAATCCATGTTCTCCATGAACAATGCACAGGCGATGATGAGCGGCAGAAGCAGGGCGCGACGCATGGTCAAGTGGCCGTTTGGCTACGCGAACTGTCGGGGCGCCGGCGTTTCATGACGCGGCGCCGCCTGCGGCGCGGGCCAAGGTGGCGCGCACGCCGTCGAGCGCGAGCGGGCGCAGCCAGCCCAGCAGCGCATCGACAAAGCGCGGGTCGTGCGGCAAGTCGTCGCCGAAAATCGACGCCAGTCCCAGCAGGCCGCGGCCGAGTGCGTCGCAGTCACCATTGGCCACCGCGGCGATGGCGGCGCACTGCGTGGCCAGCGGGTCGCGCACGTCTATGTTGTTGCCCTGGTCGTCGCGGCCGGCCACGTAGCGCATCCAGCCGGCGACGGCAAGGGCAATGCTGTCGACACCCTGGTTGTGCAACAGGCGCTCGCGTGCCGCGTTCAACAGGCGCTGCGGCAGCTTTTGCGAGCCGTCCATCGCGATCTGCCAGGTACGGTGTTGCAATGCGGGGTTGCGAAAGCGCTGCATCAGGGCGCGCTGGTAGGCAGCGATGTCCACGCCGGGCATGCTCGCAAGCGCCGGCGGCAGGGTCGGCACCAGTTCGCGCCACAGCCGCTCGATGGCCGCAGCGAACAGCGGGTCACTAATGACCTGGTGCACGTACTCATGTCCGGCCAAATGACCCAGGTAGGCCATGCAAGAATGCGCGCCGTTGAGCAGGCGCAGCTTCATCAGTTCGAACGGCGCCACCTCGGTCACCAGTTGCGCGCCGGCATCCTGCCAGGCCGGGCGTCCGGCGGCGAAATGGTCCTCGATCACCCATTGTGAAAAAGGTTCGGTCGATACCGGTATGGCGTCGTCAAGGCCGAAGTCGCGCGCGATCGCGATGGCGTCGGCGCTGGCAGCCGGTACGATGCGGTCGACCATGGTCGAAGGAAAGGTCAGCTCGGTTTCGATCCAGCGCGCCAGTCGCTGGTTGGTCATGCCGGCGAATTCGAGTACCAGGCCGCGCAGCGTGGCGCCGTTGTGCGGCAGGTTGTCGCAACACAATATGCTCAGCGGTGTGCCGTGCGCCATGCGCGCGGCGAGACCGCGCAGCAAGACCCCCAGTGCGCTCAGCGGCCATGTGTCGCGATCGCCTGCGTGCGCCAGGTCGTGCGCGATCTGCGGATGCGCGGTGTCGAGGCGGCCGGTAGCAGGGCGGTGACAGTAGGCTTTTTCGGTAATGGTGAGGCTGGCGATGCGGGTGGCTTGGGCGGCGATGCGCCCGATCACCGCATGCATGCCGTCGGCCACGCCGAGCGTCCGGTGCACGCTGCCGATGATGCGCGCTTGCGTGGCCTCCCGGCCGCGCGCAAGCAGGGTGTAGAGATGGTCCTGGCGGCGCAGCGCATCCACCACGCCAGCGGAGCGCAGGCTGACGCCGCAAATGCCCCAGGACGGGTCTTGCGCCAGAGTCGCATCGGTGTACATCGCCTGGTGCGCGCGGTGGAAGCTGCCCAGACCGAGGTGGATGATGCCTGTAGCAACGGCGCGCCGATCGTAGTCCGGGCCGCGCACCCGGCCGCCTGCCGCATTCAGTTGCGCGAGATCGCTCGGCATGGCACCGGTGTGTTGCCAATCACGGCAGCGTCACGATCTCGACCCAGTTCGGGTTCTTGCCCATGGCATATCTTTTCAACTCGGTGAGGCGGCCGCTGGCGGCATCGATGGCATGGCTGGTCATCGAATTCGAAGCCTGCCCGACCGCCAGAAGGAAGCGCCCGGAAGGGTCGATGGCGAAGCCGCGCGGTTCGCTTTCGGTGGCATGGTTGGCGACATGCTCGATGCGACCGTCGGCGCCGACGGCGAACAGCGCCAGCGTGCTGGAGCGGCGTTCCGAGGCATACAGATAGCGGCCATCCGGCGTCAGGTGGATATCGGCCGCCCAAGGCTGGCCGGAGAAGTTCCTGGGCAGGATGCTCAGGTTCTGCAACTGGGTCAAAAGGCCGCTGTCGGCATCGAACGCGAAGCTTGATACGCTGGCGTTGAGCTCGTTGAGCAGATAGGCATGATGGCCGCCGGGATGAAACGTGAAATGGCGCGGCCCGGCGCCGGGTGGCTGGGCGATCGCGGCCGGCGAATTGGGCGTGAGCGTGCCGCTTGTCGCATCGAACTTCCACTGCATCACGATGCCGCCACCCAGGCATGGCACGAATACATAGCGCCCGGAAGGGTCGGGCACGATCGCGTGGGCGTTGGGTTCGGTTTCGATCACCTGATGCGCGGCTTCAACCAGGCCGTCGCCGCCAATCGCGCTGACACCGATCTTGTGGCCGCTGTAGGAGGCCCACAGCAGATAGCGGCCGCTGCGGTCCTGCGCGATGTAGGGTGTGCTGTCGGGCAGCGGCCCGCTGCCCAGTGCCTGCAGGTGGCCCGAGAGCGGATCAATGGCGAAGCTGGCCACACTGTAGGGCTGCGAGCGCAGCGCCGCGAACAGGCGCCGCCGGTCACGGCTTGCCGCCAGTGGCATGACGCTGCCGCCGGCCGGCACTTTCTGGATCAGCGCGAGCTCGCCATTGCTGTCGTCGAGCTGGAGTACCAGGATTTCACGGCTGTCAGCGCAGGCGACATAGGCGCGAACACGGTTTGATGTGTTTGTCATCAGCGGGGTCTGGCGGGATCGGGAAAATGGCAGGCTAAGGCAGGTCGGGGCGCGTCAGTATAGAGTCCGGTGCGCCAGGTCGTGCACGCGTCTCTCGGCGTGCCTCTCGGCGTGCCTCTCAGCGTGCCTATCAGCGCGGCGGGAGCCGATGGGCGACGCGGCTCACTTCATCAGGCCCGGCAGCCACAAGGAGATCGCCGGCACGTAGGTCACCAGCAACAGTGCCAAGCACATCGCGCCATAGAAAGGCCATAGCTCCTTCGACACTTCTTCCATCGACACTTTGCCAATGGCACAACCGACGAAAAGCGTTGGGCCCACCGGCGGGGTGATCAGCCCGATGCCCAGGTTGAGGATCATGATCATGCCGAAATGTACCGGGTCGATGCCCAGCTTGACGATCACCGGCATGAAGATCGGGGTGCAGATCAGGAGCATCGGCGCCAAGTCCATGAAGGTGCCGAGCAGCAGCAGAAGGATATTGACCAGGAACAGGAACACGTACTTGTTGTCCGAGATCGACAGAAAGAACTGCGTGACCTTGGCGGGGATCTGCATGATTGCCATCATGTAGCCGAAGGCGACCGAGAAGCCGATCAGCATCATCACCATCGCTACGGTCTTGACCACCCGGTGCACCAGGTGCGGCAGGTCGCGCCACTTGTAGTCGCGATACACCAGGAAGGTGACCAGGAAGGCGTAGACACAGGCCACCGCCGCCGATTCGGTCGGCGTGAAAACCCCCGAGAGGATGCCGCCCATGATGATGAGCACCGTGACCAGACCCCACAGGGCCTCGATCACGATCTTCGGTACATCCTTCAGGGCCACTGCCTCACCCTTGGGGTATTCGCGCTTGTGCGAAATCCACAGCACCAGGCCGATCAGGCACAGGGCGAACAGCATGCCGGGAAAGATGCCGGCCAGGAACAGGTGTGCCACCGAGACGGTGCCGCCGGCGGCCAGCGAGTAGATCACCGCATTGTGCGAAGGCGGGATCAGCAGCGCCTGCACCGAGCCGCAGATGGTGACGTTGGTGGCGAACACGCGCGGAAAGCCGGCCTTGACCATCTGCGGGATCATCACCGAACCGATCGCCGAAGTATCGGCCACCGATGAACCGGAGATGCAGCCGAACAGCGACGAGGCCATGATGTTGACCAGCGCCAGGCCACCGCGGATGAAACCTACAAAGATGCGCGCCAGGTTGATCAGCCGCGCCGCCATGCCGCCTTCGGCCATGATGGCGCCGGCCAGCACGAAAAACGGGATCGCCAGCAGCGCGAAATCGTCGGTGCCGTCGGAGATCTTGAGCATCACCGCTTCAAGCGGGATGTCGACCCACAGCGCGCCACAGATGGCGGCAAGTCCCAGGGCGTAAGCCACCGGTACGCCGAGCGCGCACAAGAGCGCGAAGGAACCGAGCAGGATCAGAATGTCCATGGGCTCACTCCAGATCGCTGGCGGTATCGCTGTACATGATCGAAGTGGCCGGTGGCGGGCCGACCCAGACGCGTTCGATCAGGAACAGCAAGGTGAGAAAGCCGCCGATCGGGATCGGCATGTAGACCACCCCGACCGGCAGGCCGGGAAACTCGGCCACCGACTGGTTCCAGGTGATCTGGCACAAATGCGCGCCGTAGCCCGTCATGAACAGCGCCGTGGCCGCCATGCAGAGGTCGACGCCGATCAGCATCAGGCGTTTTTGCGGCGCACTGACCGCGTTGAGAAGCGCTTCGACCGCCACATGCACGTTGGCGCGAAATACCGCCGCGCCGCCCACGAACGAGAACATCACCATCATTACCACCGAGGCGGGCTCCGGCCAGGATTGCGGGTTGTTCATCACGTAGCGCATGAACACACCGAAGGGGATGATCAGCGTGATCACCACGATGGCAAGACCCGAGGCCACGATGCAGGCCAGGTAAAGGCTTTCCATCAGCCGGGCGTAGAGTTGCTTGACGGTCAAGGTAATTCCTCGCGACAAAAGGGCTTTCCCGCAGCGGCGGGAAGCTTGCCAACCGCTTTTTCCCCGACAGCGGGAAGCGACCCAAAAAAATCACTGCCGCGCAAGCGGAAACCCGGCGCCGCCGGATCGGCCGGCGCGGATTTCGGTCTGTGCGGCAAAGGCTGAGGCCAGCGGCTTACTTGGTATCTTCGATGCGCTTGAGCAACGTCGCGTACTTCGAGCCGTATTTGTCGCGGATCGATTGCGTCGCCTTGTAGAAAGCCGGTTTGTCGGCGTTCACGAACTGCACGCCGGCGGCCTTGAGCTTGGTCTCGGCTTCACCGGTATAGGCGTCCCACAGCTTGCGCTGCTCGATCTGGGTCTCCGCCGAGAGCTTTTTCACCAGGGCCTGGTCGTCCTTCGACAAGCCTTCCCAGGTGCGTTTGGAAAACACGAAAATCTCCGGAATGATCAGGTGTCCAGTCAGGCTGTAGACCTTGCTGACGGTGTAATGGTTTTGCGCAAGCAGGGTCGGCGGGTTGTTCTCGGCACCATCGACCACGCCGGTTTGCAGGGCGGAGAACAGTTCGTTGAAGCCCATCGCCACGCCATTGCCGCCCATCGCGTTCATGGTTTCCACAAACAGCGGGTTGCCCATCATGCGGATTTTCATGCCCTTGAGGTCGGCTGGCGTTGAAACCGCTTTCTTGGCATACACGTTGCGCGTGCCGGCGTCCATCCAGCCCAGCGCGATCAGGCGCGAACCGGGGCCGTTGGACATGCGCTCCAACATGTCCTGACCGATCGGGCCATCGATCACCTTGCGCATGTGCGCCTCATCACGGAACACGAAGGGCAGGTTGAACACGTTCAGGTCGTCGACCACCGGGCCCATGGCGCCTACCGAGATGCGTGCGATCTGCAGGGCGCCGACCTGCGCTTGCTCGATCATTTCCTTTTCGCCGCCCAGTTGCATGGCCGGGAACATCTGGATCGAGATGCGGCCATTGGTGGCGGCTTCGAGCTTCTTGCCCATGCGCACGATAGCTTCGACCGTCGGGTAGCCCAAAGGATGCACGTCGGAGGCCTTCCACACTACCTTTTGCTGTGCCAAGGCGCCGCGCGCCGGAATGGCGGCGGCCAGGGCGCCGGCGGCGCCGGCGCGGATCACATCACGTCTTTTCATGCTTGTCTCCTGGGTTGTTTGTAGAGATGATGGACGGGAATGCGCCGTCCGCGCTTGCGGATGGAAACACTGAACAAGTCCGTAGCCTGCGAAAGCTGCTTTTGCAACCGGTCGAATTGAAAGAGACTCCCATTCGACAGCATGCATTCCAGGGACATATTCTGCGTTTTCAAAAAAAACCTGCATCATCGGCCAACATGTTCATGCTTTCAGACCGCGATGGCGCCGCCGTCCACGGTCAGCATGGTGCCGGTGGCGAATGAGGATTCATCGCAGGCCAGGTAGAGGATCGCATAGGCGATTTCGCCTGGCTTGCCGGTGCGCCCCATCGGCTGGCGCGCATCGAGCACCTTGCGAAACGCCACCGGATCGTCGACCTGGGCCAGCATCTTGTCGAAGTAGGACGACATGGTCACCCCGGGCGCCACGCAGTTGACGCGAATATTGTCGGCCACGTGATCGAGCGCCATCGAGCGTGTCAGGGCCGCCACCGCACCCTTGGAGGCGACATAGGCCGCGCGGTCCTTGAGGCCGACGCTGGCGACGTTCGACGCGGTGTTGACGATCACGCCGCCACCCTGCGCGGCCATCAGCGGCACGGCGTACTTGGAGCACATGAACACGCCCTTGACATTGACCGCCAGGATGCGGTCGAGCACCGCCTCGTCGGTGGTCACCACCGTTCCGAGCGCGCCGAAGCCGGCATTGTTGACGAGGATGTCGAGGCGGCCGAAATGCGCTTGCGCGAATTCGATCAGGGCCTTGCATTGCGCTGAATCGGCGACGTCGCAGGCGGCCGGCGTGGCGGCCGCGCCGAGTTCCGCGCAGGTCTTGCGGGCGGCTATCAGGTCGACATCGGCCACGATCACGCGCGCTCCTTCGGCTACGAACAGCGCGGCGGTGGCGCGGCCGATGCCTGCGGCGGCACCGGTGATGACCGCGGTCTTGCCCTCAAGGCGCATGCCAAGCTCCGCTGCGAGTGGTGCGGCGCAGTGTCCGCGTGGCTGACCGGGCCGGCCTCATGGTGTGTTCTAGCGAACCGCGATCACGCTGTTGGCTTCGATCGCCACGATGTCGGCCGGGCGCGCAAACGGTGCCGGCGCGGGCTCACCGGCATGGCGCTTTGGACCAATGGCCGCGAAAAACGTTTCCAGGCCGCCGGGCATGAAAAACCAGACCCATTGCAGGTCTTCGTGCCCGTCGTTGTGAAAGGTGTGGGCGCGGTTGTGACCCAGGTAGAGCGTGGTGCCCGGGTTCATGCGGTAGGTCTTGCCTTCAATTTCCGCGCTGCCGGTGCCGGAGAGCACGTACAACACCTCTTCGGCGCGTTCATGCGCATGCGGGCGCACGCGGCCGCCGGCGGGCAGCAACTGCCGGCCCATCGAGAAGCGGTGCACAGTGTCGATGTTTTCCGGACTGAGGATGACTTCGGCGTAGCCATTGGCCGGTTGCGGTTGCCAGTAGCTGACGCAGTGGTCATGCGCGGCGACGCGCAGGTCGCCGACCGGGGCATCGAAATCCAGAGGCAGTTGTTGGTTCATGAGGTGCACCTCGGGCGACAGGCAGGCATCATTACACCACGGCGCGGCACGCCTGTGGCCGCGCCAACGGCCTGGCAGGCATGGGCGTGGACGTCAATTCTCATACGGCCCCATCTTCACATAGGCACCACCCTGAAACAGCTCCGCGGGATCATTCGGGGCGCCCGCCGGCATGGCTTCGATGGCAGCGCGAAAACGCTCCGAACTGTCCCTCGGGGTCCAGCCCAGATGGGCTGCCGCATGGTTGTCCCACCAGCGCTCGCGATTGGCCGAGGCGCCGAAGACGATGGTGTGCTCGACCTTGGGCGCACACAGGGCGCAGCGCACCAGTTCAGCCAGGTCCGCATACGAGAGCCAGGTGATGAGCATGCGCCGGTCGCGCGGCTCGGGAAACGAGGAACCGATGCGCAGACATACCGTTTCGATGCCGTAGCGATCCCAGTACAGGCGCGACAAGGCTTCGCCGAACACCTTGGACACGCCATAGTTGCTGTCCGGGCGGGGCGGGTCGTTCGCATCGATGCGCCGCGTGCGCGGATTGAAGCCGATGGCATGGTTCGAGCTGGCGAAAACAACGCGTTTGACACCCTGCCGGCGCGCCGCTTCATACAAATGGTGCAGGCCGATGATGTTGGCCGCGAGGATCGGTTCCCAGGGGCCGTCGACCGAAACCCCGCCCATGTGGACCACCGCGTCAACGCCTTCGAGCAAGGCATGCACGGCCGCGCCATCTGCCAGGTCGCCGTACACGATTTCTTCGCCATCCTGTGCGCCGGCGATCTCGGCTACGTCGGACAGGCGCAGCATTTGTGTCAGGGCTTTGAGTGGCGCGCGCAGACTGCGGCCGAGGCCACCGGCGGCGCCGGTGAGCAGCAGGCGGTTGAACTGTGCAGTCATGGGCTGGGACAAGGCGGTGTCGATGGGTGGGCTTGCCGGTCGTTTACTAATATGACATCATACAACTGGATCGATTATCAAGGTGGATCAGGCGGCATGTCAAGCACCGAACCGGGATTCCCGGCGAGCACGTCAGCGATACGCCGCGCGCCGCTGCGGGCGCGGCGCGCCGTATCGCTGACGCAGAAACTGGTGGATCGACTGACCGAGCAGATCCGTAGCGGCGCGATTGCACCCGGGTCCAAGTTGCCGACCGAAGCCGCGATCATCGCAGCGCACGGCGTGAGCCGCACGGTGGTGCGCGAAGCCATCTCCCGCCTGCAGGCCGGCGGCCTCACCGACACCCATCATGGGATCGGAACCTTCGTGCGTGAGCCGGCACCGGGCGCCGATTTCCGTATCGATCCAGCCCAGTTGGCAACCATCGTTGAAGTCCTGGCGCTACTCGAGTTGCGCATGAGCATGGAAACAGAAGCTTCCGGGCTTGCGGCATCCCGCCGTAGTGAGCACCAACTTAACGAAATGCGAAAGGCGCTTGAACGCTTCGAGGCCAGCGCCCACGATGCCGGCTTGTCGGTCGAGCACGACTTTCAATTCCATTTGCAGATTGCCCTGGCCACCGGCAATCGCTACTTTTCGGAATTGATGGGCTATTTGGGCACGATGATGATTCCGCGTACCCGCTTGAACACCGCGGACCTGGCCCAGGAAGATCGCAGGGCATACCTGCAGCGGGTGCATCGGGAGCATCAGGAGATTTATGACGCGATTGCGCGCCAGGACGGCGAGGCTGCCCGTGCAGCCATGCGAACGCACCTGGCCAATAGCCGCGAGCGCTTGCGCAGGGCCCACGAGGCGGCGACGCGCAACGCCCAGGGCGAGCCTGGCTGAAGCTCCAAAGTGATGTGAAGTTGTATGATGACATATGTCTAATTGTCAGCATGGTTTCAAGATATTGACTTTGGCCATCAACACAAAGGATTGATCAGGCATGTCGCCGCGCCACCGCATCGCAATGATCGGCCTGGGCATGGGCGCCACGCCGCACGCCCAAAGCCTCATCGACTTGAAGCTTCGGGTCGAGGTTGCCGCCGCTTATACCCGCTCGCCGGCACGCGCGGCCGCGTTCGCCGAGCGCTTTGACTTTCCGCTCACGCACGACCTGGCCGCGATCGAGCGCGATGCGAGCATCGGCTGCGTGCTCATCGCGGCTCCGCCCAACGCACACCTGGAACTGGTCGAACGCTTCGCCGCCGTCGGCAAGCACATACTGCTGGAAAAGCCGCTCGAGGTTTCGCCGGCGCGTTGCGAGGCGCTGGTTGCGGCTTGCGCCCGATCCGGTGTGCGCCTGGGCGTGGTGTTTCAGCACCGCTTCCGCGTGGGCGCCCGGCGCCTGGCCGAATTGCTGGCGCAGGGCAGTCTGGGGCGCATCGCCGTGGCCAACGTATCGGTGCCCTGGTGGCGAGCGCAGTCGTATTACGATCAACCCGGCCGCGGCACGCTGGAACGCGACGGTGGCGGGGTGCTGATCACCCAGGCGATCCACACGCTCGACCTGTTCCTCTCGCTTGCCGGTACGGTTACGGAGGTCACTGCTTTCGCCGGCACCACGCCATTGCACCAGATGGAAACCGAGGACCTGGTCGCCGCCGCCTGGCGCCTGCAAAGCGGGGCCATTGGTACCCTGATGGCTACTACCGCCCTCTACCCGGGCTTGGGCGAGCGTATCGAACTGGCGGGCGATGCGGGCAGCGCGATCCTGGCGGATGGCGAACTGGTGGTGCATACGCACGATAGTCGCAGCGAACGCGCGGGGCAAAGCGGCGGCGGTGGCGGTGGCGCCGACCCGATGGCCTTTAGCAACCACGCCCATCGCGCCGTGCTGGCGGATTTTCTCGACGCGGTCGAGGCCGGGCGCGACCCGATGGCCAGCGGTCACGCGGGGCTGCTGGTGCATCGGCTGATCGAGGCGCTGCTTGAGTCGGCTCGCACGCACCGTTCGGTGCGGCCGCGAGAGTCCTGAACCCGCGCGCCTTGCGGCGCCGGCCCCAAGCTTATAATGATTCGCTTATAAGCCGAATGCTGTCCGCATGCATCACCTGACTCCCAAAGAGACCTTCGAGTATCTGGCTGCGCATCCCGAGGCACTGCTGATTGATTGCCGCAGCGAGATCGAGTTTTTCTATGTAGGGCATGCGGTGGGCGCCATCCATATCGCCTGGCACGAGGCCCCGGATTGGGAGGTCAATCCCGACTTTGCCGGAGAGGTGTTGCGCGAGTCGCGTGACCGTGACCGGCCGATTTTGCTGATCTGCCGCTCCGGCAAGCGCACCCTGGACGCGGCACGCGCCCTGGAACATGACGGGTTCACCAATGTGACCAACGTCCTGTTCGGTTTCGAGGGTGAACTCGACCGTAATTTCCAGCGTGGCAAACTCAACGGCTGGCGGCACGATGGCTTGCCTTGGGAACAGATGTAGCGCCTGCCAGGTGCGACAACCTGCTCCTCAGACCTGGCTGTGGCCACGCTTGAGGTAGATCAGCCAGACGCAGGTGCCGGCCGCACAGAATGCGGCCGTCGTGATCGCCAACTGCAGGGCGGTGCCCGATACCAGCGGAGCGATGATGCCTGCCACCAGGGTCGAAAGCATCACTTGGGTGAATCCCTGGGCGGAGGACACCATGCCACGGTTCTTCGGGAACATGTCCATCATCAGCAGTTGCGCCGAGGGGGTGATCATCGACTGGCCGACCGCCGAGAGTACCAGCGGGGCGATCGAGGTGAAAGTCAGCGTGCCGCCGGGCGCCAGGCTGGGCACCAGCAGCCACTGCAGGCCCAGATTGATCGTCATGCCCGCAGCCATCAACACGAAGCCGTAGTTGGCGGCACGCCGGCGCGAGACGCGCCCGGCCATGCGCCCGGAGATGGTCGAGCCGATTACCATGCCGACGACGACGGGGACGAAGAACCAGCCGAAGTCGGTGGCGGTGAGGCCCAAGTGCTGCATGATGAACGCCGGCGATGCCATGATGTAGACGAAGAAGGTCGAGAAGTTGAAGGCGATGGTGGCCGCCAGCAACTGAAATTCAATGCGTGAAAAGACCATCCGGTAGTCGCGGGCCATGCGGCGTGCATCGAGAGCGCTGCGTTGCGCCGGCGGATGGGTTTCCGGCAGTGCGCGCCAGGTCCAGATCCACAGCAAGACCGCGCCCGCCACCATGAAGCCGAACACGCTGCGCCAGCCCGCCCATTCGTGAAGATAGCCGCCAATGATGGGCGCCACCCCCGGTGCGATGGCGAAGATCAGCATCACAGAGGACATCAGCCGCTGCGCCTGCGGCCCCTCGAAACAGTCGCGCACGATGGCGCGCGAGACGATCGCGCCGGCGCCGCCGAACAGGCCCTGCACCAGGCGCGCGGCGATCAGCACCTCAATGGTCGGTGCCAGGGTACAGACCAGCGCCGCCGCGGCATAGACCGCCAGCGCGACCAGAATCACCGGCCGCCGCCCGACCGCGTCCGAGATCGCGCCATGCCACAGGCTCATCAGGCCAAAGCCCAGCAGGTAGAACGACAAGGCCTGCTGCGCCTGTACCTGGGTGGCGCCCAGTTGTTCCTGCAGCGCGGGCAGGCTGGGCAGGAAAGTGTCCATCGAAAATGGCCCGAGCGTCGCCAGGGCCGCGATCAGGACGATGAACGAGCGCTTCTCCGCGAAGTGCGCGACGGGTTTGGGTGACGGGGAAGATTGCACCACGGAAGGCTTGCTGAAAAGCAAAAACGCCCGGGGCGCCGGGCGTTGATTTGATGCGAATCATTGTACAGCGACGGCACCCCAGGCTGTCACGCACGCGCACCGAAGTGCGCAGGCGATAGGCGCGGTCGCTCCCGCACAGCAGTGCTAGTGAAACACCACGCGCTGCATCAGCAAGGCGTCGAAGCCGCGAATGAATTCGTCGACGTCGTCCGGGGTCACCTCGCGTTCGGCATCCGCAGCCATGGCCTGGAACGAGGCGCGCATCCGCAGCGCCACCGCGCCGTCGATGAAAGCGCCGCGGCCGCTGAATTTGTCGACGACCTCGAAGCCCTGCAGGCTGCGACCCTGCGAGACCTCCGCCACGTAATAGTTCGCGCTGTTGAACAATACGTTGGTCAGAATCGCAGGTGCGTTCGAATGCAGCTGGATGCTCATGGTGATCTCCGGTTGGGGCTATTTGACGGGTTCGTGGCACAGGACAGCGACCCTGGCTTGTCCTGCTTCAGCAATATCCGGGCCGAACCGGCGAATTCAAGAGGCCTTGGCCCTTCAATTCGCCGGCTCCAAGGCTTTAACGCGCCAGATCCGATTCGGTTGATATCGCAGCGCCAAGGGCCACAGTGCCTTAACGACCACGCGCCTGGCAACTTGAAGGAGCTGCCGACTGCCCGGGGCCACTTTGCGTGGCTGCTTGCCTGAGCGAATCACAAGAGGCGCGGAACCAGCCGATCCGCGCAGTCACGCCGGCGCCCGCGTAGATTTGCAGATTGCCCAGTCCGGCGCTTAAATGCAGTTCACGATGAAACCCGATATAGGCCCAGGCCGCGTAGGGCCGCTCACCGGCGGGAATTTGCGCAGGTGCCAGGCGGATATCGGCGGGCGTGTAGAGGTTGAGGCCGAAAAACACGAAGTTGTAGGCCGTGCGAAAGCACACTGGCCGCCCCGCCTCACGCTGGCCGGGCGTCTGCGCCGCGCGCGCATTCGGCGTCTTCGAGGGCGCGCTTGTGCGCGTCGCCACCGGCGCTGAAGCGCAGTGGCGGCACCCATGGCTGTTGATTGTCGTCATCGAACGTAACCGCGTGCTTCGCGCCGGCGCGCCAGGTCAGGCGCACGCCGTTGGTGTAGTTGCTGTCGGTGGCATAAAGCACGTCGTTCTCGTACTCGATACGCAGGCGCTTGACCGTGCCCTCGCCCACCACCACCTTGAGTTCATCCCTGAAATCGGCGGCATGCTGGCGCAGCCCCTGCGCCGCCGCGCTGGCGGACATCCCGGATGCGCACAGGCACAAGCCGAGCACACGCAATGTGCGTCAGATGCGTCGCTGCTGTTGCCGGTTCATGCGCCTGCGGAGCCGGCAGTCAAGCCGAGCTGGACCGCGCAGGCCGGGTCGGCGGCGTCCAGGAGTGGCGCGGCAATGCCGAACTCGGTGCAAAAACGCGCGCAGGTGTCGCGCCAATCGCCGGCAACCGATGCGTCGCAGACCACCAGATCGGCTGCGCTACACAGGCTTCCAAGGGCCTGGCGTAGCGCAACAGGCGCGCTGCCGATGGTGCGCGCATCGATTGCCGCGATTGTGGTTTCGAGACGCAGCAGGCGGGCGAAATCGGGCTTGAGCAGTTGTGCACGAACACTGGTGGCATGGCTTTCGGTGCCGGCATCAATGAGCAAAAGCGTAGGTGCCCAATCGGACAGGCGGCGCAACAAGCGGGTCAGACCAACCTTGAAGGGCAGGAGTCCGGTGCAGCACAGGCAAGCGGGCGGCAACCATGCGAACTCGATGCCGGCTGGCGGCGTCTCCGAGCTTGCGTGCCGTGCTACCAGGCCGGAGGCGATGACGATCCAGCGTTGCGCGTCAGGCTTGTACTTGATCAGGTTGTCGATGGCATGCCCCCGCGCGGACGACGCCACGCCGGTGACCAGGATGGCGGCAAGCGGGTTTGGCGCAGACGCGCCCGCATCGGGCCTTGCGGATGCGGCGGCTTGACTCTCGCTCACACGTCCTCGGCGCCCTCGCCCGGCTTCTTGCCGCCGATCGGCAGGCCGAGTGCCTTGAGCTTGCGATACAGGTGGGTGCGTTCGAGCCCGGTTTTTTCGGCGATCCGCGTCATGCTGCCCTTTTCACGCGCCAGATGGTAGGTGAAGTAAGAGCGCTCGAACTGGTCACGGGCTTCGCGCAAGGGCAGTTCGAGATCAAGTCCGGAGATCGACGACTTCGGCGCCGTTTCGGCTGCCGTGGCACTTGCCGCGCTGGCGACGGCCGCGCCGCCGAGGGCCGGCCGCAGCGCGGTCTTGAGGGTCAGTCCGCGCTTGACCGCGGCCAAAAGCTTGGCCAGCGCGATCGGCTTTTCGAGAAAATCGGTGGCGCCGATGCGCGTGGCTTCGACCGCTGTATCGATGGTGGCATGGCCGCTCATCATCAGTACCGGCATGGTCAGAAGCCCGCTGGTCGACCATTCCTTGAGGAGCGAGACACCGTCGGTATCGGGCATCCAGATGTCGAGCAGGACCAGATCGTGATGTCCGGCGAGCCGGGCGGCACGCGCCTCGGCGGCGTTCTCCGCGAGGGTGATGCTGTGGCCTTCGTCGCCGAGGATTTCCGACAGCAGTTCGCGGATGCCGATTTCGTCATCTACCACCAGGATGTTGGCCATTTTTTACACCCGTGCCTTGAACGATATGGCGTTCGCGGAGCGCCGTAGCGGATTGTGATGCAACGAAGTCCTGGGTGCATGCGCAGGCCTTGCGGCCGCACTTGCAAGGCCCGGCGCGATTGCCGCGGAACCGGAACGGATTTTAAGCGATAGCTTCATGCGGTCTCCGTGCTGCTGCGCAAGGTGATGCTGACGCGCGCGCCACGGCCTTCCTGATTGGCGATGTCGACCGTGCCGTGATGGTCATCGATGATGCGCTTGACGATGGCCAGACCAAGCCCGGTACCGCGTGCCTTGGTCGTGACATAGGGCTCGAAAGCGCGCGCTATGATTTTCTGCGCGAACCCCGGCCCGCTGTCGGCAACAGAAAGTCGCGCGCCGCCGGCCACCGCTGCGGTTTCGACGGTGATCTCCTGGCGCGCACTGCCGGCCACCGCGTCCTGGGCGTTCTGCAGCAGGTTATGGATCACCTGGCGCAACTGCGACGAGTCGCCCTGTACGGCCGGCAAGTCGGGGTCGAAATGGGTGGTGACCGGAATGTTGGAAGTTTCGTAGAGCCCGAGGACCTCGCGCACCAGCGCGTTCAGGTCGATGCGCGCCAGCGTGGCCGGCGGCGTACGGGCGTACTCGCGGAAATCATCGACCATGTTCTTCATGGCAGTGACCTGCGACACGATGACGCTGGTGCCGCGCGCCAGGATTTCCGCGTCGGTGCCGGCGAGCTTGTCGGCCAGTTTCATCTGCATGCGCTCAGCCGAAAGCTGGATCGGCGTCAGCGGATTCTTGATCTCGTGCGCCAGTCGGCGCGCCACCTCGCCCCAGGCCGCCGAACGTTGCGCCGACACCAGTTCGCTGATGTCGTCGCACACCACGATGTAGCCGCTGCCACCGACCACATCGAGCCGTGAGCCGCGTACCAGCAGGATGAGCAGGCGTTCGTCACCCTGGCGCCCGGTTTGGCGCGCCAGTTCGACCTGCTGTTGCCAGACCTTGTCGCCATGCTGCGCAAAGGCTTCGATGACCCTGGCGGCGAAATCGGCAAGCCCGGGCAACTCTGCCAGCGGCTTCCATTGCGCCTGCGTGGCATCGATCTGCAGGATCGTTTCGGCGCCCTGGTTGGCGGTCGCCAGGCGCATCTCGGGGTCGAACACCATCACCCCCGCGGTCAGGTTGGCGAGAATGCTCTCCAGATAGGACTTCGCCGCCTCCAGCTGGGTTTCGCGCTGGCGCACGCTGGCGCGCGCTTCGTCCAATTGGCGCGTCATGCGGTTGAAGGATTGAGTGAGCATGCCCAGTTCATCGCGGCCGGCGATTTCGGCGCGTGGCGTGAAGTCGCCCTGGGCGACCGCTTCGGTGCCCTGAGCCAGCAGCGAGAGCGGGGCGGAGAGGCGGTTCGACAGGTAAAACGCCGTCGCAATGGCGCCGAACAGCGCCAGCAGTAGCGTCAGGGTAAGGGTTACCGCGTAGATTTCACGCAGGTTCTTGCGCGACAGCGAAAGTTCCTGGTAGTCGCGGTAGCCGGCCTGAACCGATTCGGCGCTGGCGGTGAGCGGCTCCGGCACATTTTGCAGCACCTGCAGCACACGCGGCTCGGCGCCCAGGAGGCGCAGGGTGATTGGCGCCACCACGCGCATGCGCAGTGCCGCCTTGTCGGCCGACTTGGCCGCGTTCTCGACGCCGGCATAGCCACGCCCGCGGCCGGCGTCGGCGAGTACCTGGGTGGTCGGCAAATCCAGCGCGAAACGCGACACGCCGACCCCGCCGGTGGCGATCAGGCGCCCTGAGACGGTGAATACCGAGGCCTCCTGCAGGCCGGTCTGGTCGATCATGCGGCTGAGCAAGGCACCGATCGCGGCATCGGGCACATTTGCCAGCTCTTGCGCCATCAGCCGGGTGCGGCCGGCGACATCCTGCAGCATCGCGTCAAGCGTGGTGCGCGCCAGGGTCAGCCCGGATTCGAGGCTGGCGTCGACCCGTACGTTGAACCAGGATTCGATCGAGCGCGACAGGAACTGCACCGACACGGTATAGACGAGTGTCCCGGGAACGATGGCCATCAGCGCGAACATCAGGGTCAGGCGGGCCATCAGGGTGGTGCCGAACTGCTTGGCACGATAGCGTTGCCACAGGCCGAACAGCAGGTAGCCGATCACCAGCAGCATCACCACCACAATGCCGGCATTGAGCTTGACCAGCAGCGAATAATTTTGTGCGAAGCGCTCGGTGTTGGCACTGGCGGTGGCCAGCAGGTACAGCAGCACGCCCGAGAGGGCAAAAATGCTGATCAGCGCATAGCGCAGGCGCCGGTTCATTTGCGCTCGCCCGCGCTGGCGGCGGCGTCGGCGCGAAACGGGAATCTCTTCCAATCGGAGTCGAGTGTCCATTCGCGATTGGTCATGGCCGAAAGCTGAAACGGTTTTGGCAGCTGGTTTACATCCAGCCGCATGCGCACCGAAGCGATATAGGTTTCGCCGGGCCGCAAGCGCGAGCGCTCGACCGCGGGCAGGCGCGGGCGCGACAGCAGGCGCAAGGCCTCGCCCAGCGAATTGAAGCTCTGGTACAGGGTGCCGGCCGACAGGCGGTACTGCCGCGTCAAGGCATGATACGAAAGCTTGTAGCTCTGCGAGAACTCGACCGGCCTTTCGTCGAACCAGTACCAGCGCGGGCGCGCCAGCTCGAAATCGAAACTGAAATGCAGCGAGACGCCCTTGTTGATCGCCTCCTCAAGGCGTGCATTGAGTTCGATGTTGTAGTCGGCGGCGATGATCCAGCCGTCGTCAGAGGCTTCCAGACGTGCTTCGCGCAATTCAATGGTGTCGGCCCGAACCGGTGCTGCCAGGCCGACTGCCAGCAGTAGCAACAGCCACAGCGTGCGTACTGCGGCTCGGTGCGTTTCAGTCAGGCCGCTTGCCAAGAAGCGCGTAATAGAAACCGTCGTGAAAGACCGCAGGCAACAGCTGACCATCGGAATGCGGCTCGGAAGCGAGGTTGTAGGCGGCGAGCTGTGTGGCGATCGGCAAGGGAACGGCATCCGCGTGCGAACTCAGGAAACGGGCCGTCTGCCGCTGATTTTCGTCCGGAAAAACTGAACACGTCGCATACAGCAATTTACCACCGGGGCGCAATCCTTGCCACAGTGCGTCCAGCAGGCGCGACTGCTCACGCACATGGGCGGCGAGGTCGCTCTCGCGCTTGAGCCATTTGCCGTCGGGGTGGCGACGGATCACGCCGGAGGCGCTGCAGGGCGCATCCAGCAGAATGCGATCAAAGGGCCCGGCGTCCCGCCAGGTACCCGGATCACCGGCATCGCCAGCGCGTACCTGTGCCTTCAGGCCGAGGCGTTCCAGGTTTTGGTGCGCCGCCTTGAGACGTTTGCTGTCACGGTCGATGGCGAGAGGCTGGCAGTCTGCCTGTTCGAGCAGGTGCGCGAGCTTGCCGCCGGGTGCCGCGCAGGCGTCCAGCACGCGCATGCCCGCTCGCGCGTCGAGCAGGGGCGCTGCCAGTTGCGCGCCCAGGTCCTGCACCGAAACCAGGCCTTCGGCGAAGCCCGGCAAGAGGCGCGTCGGCCGCGGGCGGGCAAGGTGCAGGGCCGCGCCGCCCGCCTGGGTGGCCTCGATGCCGGCGTCGCGAATCACTTGCAGGTATGCGTCCACACTGATGCGTCGCAGATTCACGCGCAGTGTCATCGGCGCACGCGCGTTGCCCTGGCTCAACACTTCCGCCCATTGCCCGGGCCAGGCCGCGCGTATGCGCTCGATCCACCATGCCGGATAGCCCAGGCGCACCGCCTCGGTGTCGGCGGCGGCGGCCAACAGTGTCTCGCGCTCCCGCTGAAAGCGGCGCAGGACCGCATTGAGGGTGCCCTTGTAGGCGCCCGCCTTGACCGGCGCGATCGCTTTCACCGCTTCATCGACGATCATGTGCGCGCGCTGCGGATGATCGATCAATTCGGATAAGGCGACCTTGGCCAACGGGTCGATCGCAGGATTGGGCTTCCTGAGCAGGCTGCCGGCCAGGGCATCGAGCAGGTTCAGGCGCCGGCAGGCGTTGTAGGCAATCTCCTGCGCGGCGGCGCGGTCGGCGGCGTGCGCGGCCGCGCCGACCCGCCCCAACGCCTCATCGAGCGCATGCCGTTTTGCTACCGCCAGAAGGCCGCTTGCGGCCAGACGCAGCGCGACCGACAGGTTGCCGGAGCTGCCGGGGTTGATGAGGGTGGCCAATCAGCGTCTGCAGGTTGGCATCAGGCATGCCTGGCTTGGGCGGATGCAGAGAATCGCCGTGCCGCAAGCGTGCACCGCGTTGGTCGCGTGATCAGGTGCGGCAAATTCATGCTTGTGCCGCTGCATGCGTGTCGAAGCAGCTTCCCGGGGCGAGCTCGAATCCGCGCAGAAAATCGCCTGTCGCCAGGCGCTTGCCGCCGGGGCGCTGCATTGCGGTGATGCGCAGCGCGCTGCCTTGCGCGCAGGCCACGGCAATGCCGTCGGCGTCGGCGGCGAGAATCTGTCCGGCCGCAGCCGCCGTGGTGCTGATTTCGGCGTGGGCCGCCCATACCTTGAGCGCAGCGCCTGCATGTATCGCGCTGGCACCAGGAAACGGGTCGAATGCGCGCACTTTGCGCTCGAGGACTGAAGCCGGCAGCCGGAAATCGAGCCCGGCTTCCGCTTTGTCGATCTTGTGTGCATAAGTGACGCCGGTTTCCGCCTGCACCACCGGTTCCAGAGCATCGAGTCGGTCGAGGGCCTCGCAAATCAGCGCGGCTCCCAGTGTTGCGAGCGTGTCGTGCAGTGTATGCGCGGTCGCGTCGGGCGCAACCGGTACGCTACGCGCCAGCAGCACCGGGCCGCTGTCGAGCCCGGCTTCCATGCGCATGATGCACACGCCGGAGGCGGCATCGCCAGCCTCGATGGCGCGCTGGATCGGCGCCGCGCCGCGCCAGCGCGGCAGCAGCGAGGCGTGGATGTTGAGGCAGCCGCGCAGCGGCATATCGAGTACTGCCTGCGGCAGTATCAGGCCATAGGCTGCCACCACCATCAGGTCGGCGGCAACAGCGCGAAGTTGCGCTAGCGCCGCGGCATCGTGTTTGAGCGAAGCCGGTTGCGCTACCTCGATGCCGGCGGCGACGGCGACCTGCTTGACCGCACTCGACACCAGGCGCATGCCGCGACCGGCCGGCCGATCGGGCTGGGTCAGCACCAGCGCCACCTCATGGCGGCGTGCGATCAGGCTCTGCAAGGCGATCGCAGCGAACTCCGGCGTGCCGGCAAAGACGATCTTCATGGATGGTTGCGCATGCTGTCGCACCAGGCGGGCGGCAGCCGCGCCTCGGGTCACGCCGCCTTGCGGCGCAACTCCTTGTCGATTCTTTGGCGGATGCGCGCCTGCTTCATGCGCGAAAGATACTCGACGAATACGCGGCCCTTGAGATGATCCATCTCGTGCTGGACGCACACCGCCAAAAGGTCCTGGGCTTCAAGCAGGAACAGCTTGCCGTCGGCGTCATGCGCCTCGACCTGAACATGCAACGCGCGTTGCACCTCTTCGTATACACCTGGCACCGACAGGCAGCCTTCTTCGCAAAACTGTATGCCGTCGGCTTTCAGTAGGCGCGGATTGATCAGCACCTTGAGATCATTGCGCGCTTCCGAAACATCGATCACGATCACCTGCTTGTGCACATTGACCTGGGTTGCAGCCAAGCCCACTCCGGGCGCCTCGTACATGGTGTCGGCCAGATTGCGCACCAGGGTTCTGATACTTTCGTCGAAAATGGTGACTGGCGCGGCAACCGTGTGCAAGCGGGTATCGGGAAAGCGCAGTATCGGAAGAAGTGCCATGACCGGATGGAATCAAAAAAGTGTTGCGGCAGTGCCACGAATGGGGCGGTTCGAAATCAGAAAATGTCTTGCTAATCAAGCTAATTACAGCGAGAATTTAATCCTACTTTGTAAAAAAAGCCAGTCGCATGTTAAAGTTATACATCAAACTTGCGGCAGTTGCGCTCAGCCGATGCAGGGGCTTCGTTGACCGAGGTTTCAGGTAATTGGGGTCGCGCAAGCGCGGTTTCAACGCAAGGCTTTAAGGAGGATTCATGCGAAGCCCTTTAATTTCGCTTTTTCTCGCAGCGGCACTGTCGGTAAGCCTGCCTGCGCTCGCGCAGTCGCCGACGCCGCAGCTCGCCGATAACGCGCCCGACCGTCATGTCGTGGTACCGGGCGACACTCTGTGGGGCATTGCAGCGAGGTTCCTCAAGGATCCGTATCGCTGGCCGGATGTTTGGGAACCGAATCGCGACCGCATCAAGAATCCGCATCGTATCTATCCCGGTGACATCGTGCTGCTGGATCGCTCGGGCGGCATGCCCAAGCTGAAGCTGGCGACCCTCAAGGTGGTGCCGCGCACCCGCGTCGAGCAGACCAATGCGGCGATTCCCTCGATCCCGGCGCACATTATCGAGCCGTTCCTGTCGCAGCCACTGGTGATTGATGAAGGTGGCCTCGCCAATGCCCCCAAGATCATTGCGACCCAGGAAGGGCGGGTTTATCTGGGGCAGGGCGACCTGGCCTATGCGACCGGCGATGTTGATGAAAAGGTTGCCAGCTGGCAGGTTTACCGCCCTGGCAAAGCGCTGGTTGATCCATTGACCAAGGAAACGCTTGGCTACGAAGCGGTGTTTCTGGGTACCGCCAAGCTGGAGCGCAAGACCGATCCGACCACTCTGCGAATCATCGACTCCAAGCAGGAAATCGGCACCGGCGACAGGCTGATACCGACACCCGCGCCGGACGTGATCGAATACGCGCCGCGTGCGCCGAAGAACGCGGTGGATGCGCGCGTCCTGTCGATCTACGGCGGGGCGCGCGAAACCGGCAGCAACCGCATCATCGCGCTATCCAAGGGCAAACGCGACGGACTTGAGCAGGGCCATGTTCTTGCGCTACACAGTTATGGCGCCGATGTCCGCGACCGCTCCAGCATCTTTGACACCAGTGCCAAGGTGATCAAGTTGCCCGACGAGCGCAATGGCCTGGTGTTCGTGTTTCGCGTGTTCGAGAAAGTGTCGTATGCGCTGGTCATGAGTGCGCAGCGTTCGGTCAAGATAGGTGACGTCGCGCAAAAGCCCTGAGGCAGCGGCGCCCGAGCGCCGACCGGTACAATAAAAAGGGCGCAAATTGCGCCCTTTTCTTTTTTATTCTTCTCGTCATGTCTTCTTCCGAGTCCGACCTCGAACTGACCGACTGGCTGCGCCTGACGCGCGCGCCGGGATTGGGTGCGGCCGCGATGCGCCAGTTGCTGGCCGCCATCGGCCTGCCAACGCGGATCTTTGCGGCCGACCACAGCACGCTGGTGGCCGTGGTGGGCGAGTCGCGCGCGACAGTGATTGCACAGGCGCGCACCGATAGCCAACTGGCGGTTGCGATCGAGCAGACGCTGGCGTGGCGTGCCCTGCCTGGCAATGCCATCCTCACTCTGGCCGACGCCGCTTACCCCCAGGCCCTGCTGGCGGCCGCCGATCCACCGCCGCTGCTGTTCCTCAAGGGGCGGGTGGAATTGCTGGGCCGGCCAGCACTGGCAATTGTGGGCAGCCGCAATGCCACCGCGCAAGGCATGGCCAATGCCGAGAATTTCGCGCGCACGCTGGGTGCAGCCGGCTACACCATAGTGAGCGGCCAGGCGCTGGGTATCGACACCGCCGCTCACCGCGGGGCGCTCGGCAGCGCCGGTTCGACCATTGCCGTCATCGGTACCGGGGCGGACATCGTTTACCCAGCGCGCAATCGGGACCTGGCCCACGCGATCGCCGCCGACGGGCTGATCCTGAGCGAGTTTCCGCTCGGGACGCCGGCGCTGGCCGCCAATTTTCCGCGCCGTAACCGCATTATCAGCGGTCTGTCGCGCGGCGTACTGGTGGTCGAAGCGGCAATGCGCAGTGGTTCCCTGATCACCGCGCGCCTGGCCGGCGACCAGGGTCGCGAGGTGTTCGCCATCCCCGGTTCGATCCATTCACCCTTGTCCAAGGGCTGCCATGTGCTGATCAAGCAGGGCGCCAAGCTGGTCGATGCGGCGCAGGATATTCTGGAGGAGTTCGGGTCCGTGGGCAGGTTGCCGGCGGCGCCCGGCGCCCTGAGCCCCGCGATCAACGCCGATGATCCCGGGGAGCGCGTGTTGGCCGCCATGGGCTACGATGCCGTTGGTCTGGATGCCCTGCAGGGGCGCACGGGCCTGACTGTCGATGTGCTTTCGGCATTGCTTCTGGAACTCGAACTTGAGGGACGCGCCACGTCATTGCCCGGCGGCCTGGTACAACGACTGGAGTCTTAGAATTGTTCGATGTCCTGGTGTATTTGGTGGAAAACTACGTGGGTGAAGAGGACTGCCCCGATCCGCAAACCCTTGAACTCAAGCTCAAGGCCGCCGGTTTCGAAGGCGAAGACATCGGCGCGGCGCTGGATTGGCTTTCCGGTCTGGCGGTGAGCGAGGCTACAGAGCTGCCGCTTGCTTTTGCTGCGCGCCACTCGTTTCGCAGCTTCGTGCCCGCCTGAGAAAAGCAGCTATCGCGCGAATGCCGCGGCCTGATTGCGTTTCTGGAGTCCTCTGGCGCGATCGATCCGAGGCGCCGTGAACTGATCATCGAACGCGCACTGACGCTACCACATGGCAGCGTCGATGTGGAGCAACTCAAGATCATCTGCCTGGTGGTGCTCTGGAGCACCGGCGCGGAACCCGATGCGCTCATACTGGACGAACTGTTGCCTGACGGAGAACCTCGCGAACTTCACTGAGTTTGCACTTTGGTGGCGGGAAAACACTTTTAAATCAGACGGTTGTGGCAGGTGGGTATGCTGCTCGCGGCTTGCGTGGCGGCAATAAGGCCTTGCGCTAATCGAATTTCCGGGCTTAGACTTCGGCCCCTTGCGAGAACCCGCCTGGGTTCCGACCCGGTTACGCTCAAAGAAGAAGCATGTCCAAAGTTCTGATCATTGCTGAAAAGCCATCGGTGGCCCTGGATATCTCCAAGGCGCTCGGGGGCTTCACCAAGGCCGCCGATTTCTACGAATCGGACCAGTATGTGCTGTCGTCGGCAGTCGGCCATTTGCTCGAAATCGCCTGCCCCGAGGATTACGAAGTCAAGCGCGGCAAGTGGAGCTTTGCCCACCTGCCGGTGGTGCCGCCGCATTTCGACTTGCGGCCGATCGCCCGCAGCGAAGACCGGTTGAAGACTCTGGTGCGCCTGCTCAAGCGCAAGGATGTGACGGGGCTCATCAATGCCTGTGACGCCGGCCGTGAGGGCGAGCTCATCTTCCGCCTGGTGGTGCAACATGCCAAGGCGAAGCAGCCTGTGCGGCGTTTGTGGCTGCAGTCGATGACGCCGGCGGCGATTCGCGACGGCTTCACGCATTTGCGCGAGGATCGCGAGATGCTGCCGCTGGCGGATGCCGCGCGCAGCCGCAGCGAGGCGGACTGGTTGATCGGCATCAACGGCACGCGAGCCATGACGGCCTTCAATTCGAAGGAGGGCGGCTTTTACCTGACCACCGTCGGGCGGGTTCAGACCCCGACGCTGGCTGTCCTGGTCGAGCGCGAAGAGAAGATTCGTGCCTTCAAGCCGCGCGATTACTGGGAGGTGCATGCCAGCTTCGGCGCCAAGGCCGGTCAGTACAACGGTCGCTGGGTCGAGCCGAAGTTCAAGCGCGCGGAAGACGACGAGCACGCGCGCGCCGAGCGCATCTGGAGCCAGGCTGCGGCCCAGGCAATCGTCGCTGCCTGTGCCGGCAAGCCGGGGACGGTCAGCGAGGAGTCGAAACCGACCACCCAGTCGGCGCCCCTTTTGTTCGATCTCACCAGCCTGCAGCGCGAAGTCAACGGTCGCTTCGGGCTGTCGGCCAAGAACGCGCTGGGGGTGGCGCAATCGCTGTATGAACGTCACAAGGTATTGACTTACCCGCGTACCGACTCGCGCGCGCTGCCCGAGGACTACATTGCCACGGTCAGGAAGACCATGGAGATGCTCAAGGATTCCAGCACCTATGTGGTGCCGGCGAAAAACGTGCTCAAGAATGGCTGGGTCAAGCCGAACAAGCGCATTTTCGACAACACCAAGATTTCCGACCATTTCGCGATCATCCCGACCTTGCTGGCACCCAAGGCCTTGAGCGAGATCGAACAGAAGGTCTATGACCTGGTGGTCAAGCGCTTTTTGGCGGTGTTTCATCCGGCGGCGGAATTCATGCAGACCACGCGCATGACTGAGGTCGAAGGGCATCAGTTCAAGACCGATGGGAAGGTGCTGGTCAATCCGGGCTGGCTGGCTGTATATGGTCGCGAAATCGCAGGTGAGGACGAAAACCTGGTTGCGGTGGCCGCCGGCGAAAAGGTGGCGACCGAAGCGATCGAAGCGCGCGGCACGCAGACCAAGCCGCCGCCGCGCTATTCCGAGGCGACACTACTGTCAGCCATGGAAGGTGCGGGCAAGCTGATTGAGGACGAGGAATTGCGTGCCGCGATGGACCAGAAGGGGTTGGGCACGCCGGCGACACGCGCGGCGATCATCGAGGGGCTGATCAAGGAAGAGTACGTGCACCGCAATGGCCGCGAATTGCAACCCACGCCCAAGGCCTTTTCGCTGATGTTCGCCCTGCGGCATTTCGGCGTGACCGAACTGGCGTCTCCTGAACTGACCGGCGAGTGGGAGTTCAAGTTGAAGGAGATGGAAAAAGGGCGGCTGTCGCGCGAGGCTTTCATGGCGCACATCACCGAAGCCACCACTGAACTGGTCAACCGCATTCGCGACGGCAATATTCCCGATACCGCTTTTGCCACTGTCGATGTGCCTTGCCCGAAGTGTGGAGGCCTGGTGCAGGAGAACTACCGCAAGTTCCAGTGTCTTTCCTGCGATTTCAACATGTGGAAGGTGATTTCCAGCCGCGAGTGGGCCGCCGAGGAAGTCGCCGAATTGATCAGCAAGAAACAGATCGGCCCCCTGACCGGTTTTCGCAGCAAGATGGGGCGCCCGTTCGCCGCCTCACTCAGGCTCAATGCCGAGTTTCGCGCCGAGTTCGACTTCGGCCAGGATCTAGAGGGTGATACCGAAGCACCGGATTTCTCGGCCCAGGAAGCGGTTGGCGCCTGTCCGAAATGTGGTTCCCGGGTCTATGAGCACGGGTCGGGTTATGTGTGTGAAAAGGCCACCGGGCCAGCCAAGACCTGCGATTTCCGGTCCGGGCGCATCATCCTGCAGCAAGAGGTCTCGCGCGAGCAGATGGTCAAACTCCTGTCAGAAGGCAGGACCGATCTCCTGACCGGATTCATTTCCAACCGTACCCGGCGCGCGTTCAAGGCTTTTCTGGTCAAGCAACCGGATGGCAAGGTCGGTTTCGAATTCATGCAACGTGCCGCCAAGGCGCCGGCCAAGGCTGCTGCCAAGGCCCCGGCAAAAGCCCCGGCAAAAGCCCCGGCAAAATCCAGGACCCTGGTTGCCGAAGAGAGTGGCAAGCCTGGCAAGGCTTACAAGGCGGCGGTCAACGCGGCCAATGATCCATTACCTCCCGCCAAGCGAGCTGCGGCGAAAAAGGCAGTGAAATCCGCCGCCAGAAAGGCGCCGGCGAAAAAACCTGCAGCCAAGAAGGCCGGAAAAAAAGCGGCTTGAGGATTCTGCGAGGCACCCCGGGAACTATTCCAATGTCATTTATTCCATTATGACGATGGCATATAAGCTCTGGAGGGCGCGTGAAAATCAACAACTTGAGTTTCGTTATCCTTGGCGCAGCGATTGCTCTTGCCGGTTGCAGCCACGCGCCTAGCAAGCAGCAGATCGGCAGCGCAACCGGTGCGCTCGTGGGCGGGGCGGCCGGCGCGGTATTGACCGGTACCACCACCGGTACAGTCGTTGGTGCCGGCACCGGAGCGGTTATCGGTGGCGAGATCGGCAAATCGATGGAGCGGAAACGCTGATCCCGAGCGGCCTCGCTTCAAGGCGGGCCAAGGCGTACGGGTTACACCTGAGCGTTTTTCGCGCAGCTTCACGCTAAACTGCGCCCCGCCGCGCGTGGCTGCACGCGTGTCCTCTCTATACCGGCCAAGCCCAGGAGTAACCGATGTTCAAGCGCAGGAATCTGCTCGTTTTGGCCCTTGCGGGCGCCTTGCCAATGGCCGTCTTGGCCCAGGCCTACCCGACCAAGCCGGTGCGCCTGATCGTACCGTTCGCACCGGGCGGCACCACCGACATTGTCGCGCGCGTGGTGGGCGACCGCCTCGGCCGCGAGCTTGGGCAACCGGTGATTATCGAGAACCGCGCTGGTGGTGGCGGCACCATTGGCGCCGATGTAGTGGCCAAGGCGGCGGCCGACGGCTACACCCTGGGCATGGCCACGGTTTCGACCATGGCGACCAATCCGGCCACCAACCCGAAAATGCCATACGACTCGGTCAAGGACCTGACGCCGATCTTGAATCTGGTCAACGTGCCCAATGTGATGACTGTCAACCCCACCAAGATTCCTGTCAAGAACATGAAGGAGGCGATCGAGCTGTTCAAGAAGAATCCCGGCAAGTTTTCCTATGCCTCCTCGGGCTCGGGCGGCATCTCGCATCTGGATGGCGAGGCCTTCAAGGTGATGACCGGTACCTTCATTGTGCATATCCCCTATCGCGGGTCGGGACCGGCGCTCAACGACACCATCGCCGGCCAGGTCGACGCCCAATTCGACAACCTGCCCTCTTCGCTGCCGCACATCCGGTCGGGCAAACTGCGTGCGCTGGCCGTGATGGCCGACAAGCGCGTCGAATCGCTGCCTGACGTTCCAACCTTCGCCGAGGTCGGTTTGAAAGAGGTCAACAACATGGCCTGGTATGGCCTGGTCGGGCCGGCGAACCTGCCGCGCGACGTTCTGCAAAAGGTGCAGGCCGCAGCCGTCAGGACTCTTGCCGATCCGGACATCCGCAAACGCCTGGCTGACGGCGGTTCGTTTGTCGATGGCGGCACGCCGGAACAATTCGCGCAGTTGATCCAGCGTGAGCTGGCCCTGCGCCGCGACATCGTGAAGAAGCAGAATATCAAGCTTGATTGAGAGCAGGCAATCCGCGTGATGCATGCGGCCGGCACGCGCCGGCGCGTTACTTTCCGGTGCAGTGCGTGGCGATCATGGTGGCCAGTGACGGCGCAAGCTCGACCGGCATGTCGTGCCCCATGCCGTCTATCAGTTGCAGGCTTGCGTGCGGGACCTTGGCCGCCAGGTCGATACCGCAGGCGGCCGGCACCAGCGGGTCGTCGCGCCCGTGAATCACCAGGGTCGGTTGCGTGATGCGCGCGACTTGCGCCGAACGCTCGCCCGACGCGATTACCGCCACCAGTTGGCGCACCACGCCTTGCGGATGCCACGCGCGGCGGATCGAGCGTTCGACCCGGGCGCGCAACGATGCATCGCTGGCCGGATACTTCGGGCTGCCGATGCTGCGCCACACGCGCACACCGTGCTCGATCTGCGCACCGATGTCGCTGCCCGCCGGGCGTGACAACAAGGCGCGCCGCGCTGCCATGGTGGGGCCGGGGAGCTTGCGCGAACCGGTGGTGGTCATGACAAGCGTCAGCGCGCCAATGCGCGTGGGCGCCAATCCTGCCAGCAGTTGCGCGATCATGCCGCCCATCGAGACGCCGACCACGTGCGCGCGCTCGATGCCAAGCGCATCGAGCACGCCAAGCGCATCGCGCGCCATGTCGGCTAACAGGTAGGGCGCACGAATCGGCAGACGCAGCGCGTGCTGCAGAGAAACCTTGACCAGGTTGGGTCGGCCCCAGGCATCGAACTTGCTGGCCAGCCCGACATCGCGGTTGTCGAACACAATCGGTCGCAAACCCCTGGACGCGAGGGCATCGATCAGCTCCGGCGGCCATGAGATCAGTTGCATGCCCAAGCCCATGATCATGAGAACCGGCATGGCGTCGGGCGCACCGTGGAGTTCAGCTTCGAGGTTGATACCGTTGGAACGGATCTGCATCGTATTTGTCGAGAACTGCATGATTCATGACGAAAACAAACCTCTGGCAAGGCTGTCATGTCTTCGGGAATGATCGATTGTTGGTCTTCAGGCAAGCCGCATTGTGCACCTCGGCGCGGCGGCTTGGTTCGCCGGACACGGCTTACCGGTCGGCCCTGTAGGCGCAGGCTCCCAGGCGGCATGGTCGCGGCCACACGCATCCAGTTGTTTCGAACAGCTTGAGGCTGGCCACATGCATCGGGGTTTCCGGCGTTTCGACGTGGAGATAGGTCGAATCCAGGCCGCTTGGGTGTTTCATCATCGCCTTCGCCGCTGTTGTTTGAGGGCCGCCTCGGCGGTTCCCGCATAATCCGGACAATGCGTACCGGGCGTCAACTGTTTTCGCTTCTGGCGTGGCTGTTTCTGGGCGCCTGTTCCCCGGCAATGGACTGGCGCGAGGTCCGTCCGCCGGGCAGCGGTTTCGTAGTCCTGTTCCCGCAAAAACCCGCGCAATCCGAGCGCCGGCTGCCAACGCCGGCCGGCGTAGTGATGATGCGCATGTATTCGGTGCGCGTGGGCGAGCACATGCTGGCTGCGGGCTTCGCCGATTTTCCGGCAGCGCTCGAAGCACCGCTGCTAGACGCGCTGCGCGATGCGCTGATTGCCAACATAAATGGGCAGTTGACCAGCGAGCGCGAGATCACGACCGCAGGCATTCACGGACGCGAGTTCAACGCCAGGGGTACGCTGGGACGTGGCGCGGACGCCCCGGCGGGCCTGCTTCAGGCACGTCTGCTGGTGCGTGGTCAACGCTATTTCCAGCTGGTGTCGCTGGGCGGGCCGGGCAGCCTGCAACAAGCCGACATCGAATTCTTTCTCGGCTCCTTGAAGCTTGACTGATGAGCAACGCGCAATTTCCGGCTGCACGCGTGTTCCTGATATTCGCGGCGGCGTACTTTCTGTCGTATACGTTCCGTTCCATCGGGCCCCTGATCGCCCCCGAGCTGACGCGTGAACTGGCGCTCAACCCGCGCCAGCTCGGGCTCCTCGGAAGCGCCTACTTCTTCACCTTTTTCCTGGCGCAGCCGGTGATCGGTATCGCGATGGACCGCTTCGGCCCGGCGCGCGTCAACGCCGTCTTGATCTCGATGGCCGCGTGCGGCAGCGCGCTATTCGCCGTGGCAAGCGACGTATACACCCTGGCGGGGGCACGCGCCCTGATCGGCCTGGGTGCGGCCGGCGCCTTGATGACCGCGCTCAAGGCTTTCGTGGTCTGGTTTGAGCCGCGCAATCGCGAGTCCCTGTCGGGCGCGATGATGGCTGTCGGCGGCGTGGCGGCGATGGTGGCGGCGACGCCGGCGGAATGGTTGATGCGCGTGGTCGGCTGGCGCGGCCTGTTCTGGGTGCTCGCAGCAGGTGCGCTGATGGTCGCGACGACCCTGGCGTTGGCAACGCCTGCATTCGGCAACGCCAGCCCGGCCGTGCCCGCATGCTCTGGCACCGGCGGCTACCGCAGGATTTTCGCTTCACGAATTTTCTTGAGCTACGCGCCGCTTGCGGTCTTTTTCAGCGGCGGCTTTTCGGCGATCCAGTCCTTGTGGGCAGGACCCTGGTTGGCCGAGGTTGCAGGCCTGTCGCGCGCCGCAGCGGCTGCCGTGCTGCTGGCATACGGGTTCTCGCTTTTTTGCGGCTACCTGCTGATTGCCGGAGTTGGCTCGCGCATCAACGCTCGGCCCGGGGCGCCGCGCCAGTGGTACATCGGCTCGCTGGCCATCTCCGTCATCGCGCTCGGTTGCATCGTCAGCAATGCCTGGCCTGCGTCAAGCCTGCCATGGTTCGCTTACGGGATCACGCTGGCGGCGGGCATGCTGGCGTATCCGGCACTCACGCGAGCGTTCCCGGTGTCGATCTCGGGGCGCGTGCTGACCGCCTACAACATGCTGATGTTCATGGGCGGGTTCGCCCTGCAGTCCGGTCTCGGCATCCTGATCCAGGCCTTGCTCGATGTCGGCTGGAGCCGCGTGCATGCCTACCAGGGCGCGTTCGGCAGCCTGTTGGTCGCGCAGTTCGCGGCACTGATCTGGTTTGTCGCGCTGTCGCGCGAAGTGCGTTGAGCCCGGTCTACATGATCGCAGGCTGCGCCTGACGCGCCTGGCGCGCGCCAGCGGCTGCGGCCTCTGCCGGCAGCGCGGTATTCCAGTCCTTGGCAATGTAGCGCTCGCCGCTGGAGCCGCCCGATGCGTCCGAGATCAGCCACAACGCAGGCGCTGCCATCAGCGTCGGCGACAGCAACTGGCCGTCGGCGCCACGCCGGTCGGCCCCGTGGCCGGGCAACAGCCGGGTATCCGTGGCGCCACCGGGCAACAGAACATTGACCGTCACGCCGGTGCCTTCGAGGTCGCGCGCCCATACCGCACTCATCGCTTCGAGGGCGGCCTTCGAAGGGCCGTAGGGTGCATAGCCCTTGCGCACCATGGTGCCTGCGCTGGTGGAAATATTGACGACCCGGCCGAAACCCTGCGCCACCATGTGCGGCACGCAGGCGCGCGCCATCAGGAACGGGCCCAGCACGTTGGCATCGATGATGTTGCGGATTCCCTGTGGGTCGCTATGCCAGAACAGGGCCGGTTTGGTATTGAATGTGGCGCTCAGTTCCAGCATGCCGCGACCGGCGTTGTTGATCAGCGCATCGATGCGGCCGAATCGTTCGAGCACAAGCCTGGCCAGAGCCGCGCAATCGGCCCATGAAGCGACATCGGCTTTGAGCGCAAGCACATTGGTCGGGCCGGCGATGGCGGCAAGTTCATCCTCCGCCGCACGCAGATCGGCGCCATCGCGTGCGCCGCTGATCGCAACCCGGCAGCCGGCGCCGGCCAGGGCACGCGCCATTTCCAGGCCCAGGCCACGTCCGCCGCCGGTGATGATGACCACACGGCCGCGCAGCGACGAAAAACCATCCAGGATTTCAGTGGCCGGCATGGCGCATTCAATCCGGGCCAGCGCCGCTCATTCGCCCTTGAGACCCTTCTCCTTGACTATCCTGGCCCAGCGCGTGGTTTCACTGCGCATCATGGCCGTGAGTTCTTGCGGATTCATGTAATTGACGGTAAGGCCCTGCTTGTTGAGGCTGTCGGCGACATCGGGCTGGCGCAGGATATCGCGCAGGGTAGCGCTCAGCTTGCTGATAATCTCCGGCGCAGTCTTCGCCGGTGCGTACATGGCGTACCAGACACTGGCGTTCACATCGCGCGGCCCGCCGGCTTCGGCGATGGTGGGAACTTCAGGCGCGACGCTTACGCGCTTGTCATTGGCCACCCCGAGTATCTTCAGGCGGCCCTGCTTGACTTGCGGCAGCACGGTATGCACCGGCATGAACATGGCTTCTACCGAACCGCCAATGACGTCGGTCACGGCGCCGGCCGAGCCGCGATACGGCACATGCAACATGAATGTGCCGGTGGCCACCTTGAACAACTCGCCGGTCAGGTGCTGTGGTGTGCCCACGCCGGGCGAGGCATACGAAAGCTGGCCCGGCCGCGCTTTCAACAGTGCGACGAATTCCTTGACGTTGTTCGCCGGCACACTGTTGCCCACCACCAGGGCCAGAAAGCCGTCGGTCAGGTTGGCTACCGGCATCAGATCGCGATACGGGTCCCAGTTGAGGGTGGTGTAAATCAGCGGGTTGAAAACCACCGGACTGGCGGTCAGAAGCAGGGTATAGCCATCTGCGGCCGACTTGACCACCGCTTCGGTGCCGATGTTGCCCGCGGCGCCGGCGCGGTTTTCGATCACCACGCTTTGGCCCAGCCGTTCGGTCAGTTTCGGGCCGAGAGTGCGGGCAATGATGTCCTGCCCGGTGCCCGGGGTGAACGGGACGATGATCTTGATCGGTTTGGCGGGCCATTCCTGCGCCGTTGCGGCGGCGGCGGCCACGGTCAGGATCAAAGCTACGAGGGCGGACATGCGCATATAAAACTCCTTCAGTTCAAAAAATTGAAACGGCAGTTCTTTCGCGCA
>Ga0105046_10000730_pt1 | contig 47773 bp, 38 predicted proteins | sample MAT03_FD_78385 | JGI IMG/M metagenome (GOLD analysis project Ga0105046, IMG submission 78385) | Freshwater microbial communities from Lake Fryxell liftoff mats and glacier meltwater in Antarctica - MAT-03 (megahit assembly) | ecosystem: Environmental > Aquatic > Freshwater > Ice > Liftoff... | reverse complement strand
CTCCAGTCGGCCATGCGGATGAGAATCAACCCGGCCACGATTTGCAGCATCGTCGCGATCCAGGCGACGCCCTTCCAGATCACACTTCGGCGAACGGCATCGGCCCAGGCTCGGCCCGTGAGGGCGCGATCGTAAGCCCGGTGCAGACCCATCAGGGCGCCGTTGTAAAGACCGTAAACGAACCACGCCCATGTCGCCCCGTGCCAGAGGCCGCAGAAGAGGAAAACGAGGAGAAGGTTCGCGTACGTTCGCACCGGGCCGCCCTTGCTGCCTCCGAGCGGAAAGTAGACGTAGTCGCGAAGCCATGTGGAAAGCGAAAGGTGCCACCGGCGCCAGAAGTCGGTGATGCTCGTCGCCAGGAATGGGAAGTTGAAGTTCCGTGGCAGCTCGAATCCGAACCACTTCGCACAGCCGATCGCCATATCCGAGTAGCCTGAGAAATCACAGTAAATCTGCGCCGCCCAGGCGAGCATGGCCCAGCGATGGGCCGCGGGGTCGAATGCGCCGGGGTTCCCGAACACGGGGCTGACGAAGAGTGCGTCCAACTGGTCCGCGATGAAGAGTTTCTTGAACATCCCTAGCAGGAAGAAGTGCAATCCGTCCGCGATCTGTTTCGACGTGACCCGCGGCGGCGTCACCATCTGCGGCAGGAATTCCACCGCTCGCACGATCGGACCGGCCGCCAGTTGCGGGAAGAACGAGACGAACAACGCATAGTCCAGGAAGCTTCGGACCGCTTTGATCTGCCGACGGTAAACATCCACCGTGTAGCTGATGCCCTGGAACGTGTGAAAGCTGATCCCCAGCGGCAGCAGGATTTCCCAGGCTCGTTCGTGCACATCGGGGTTCAGCAGCCGGGCGAGTGACAACGCATTGTCATAAGCGAAGGCGGTGTACTTGAACGCGAAGAGCAGCCCGAGGTTCGCGAGGATGCTCGCCAGCAGCCAGCGTTTCCGCAGGCGTTCATCTTCTGTGGCCTCAATCGCCAACCCTGCGGCGTAGTCGATCACGGTGCAGAGAATGATGACCCAGAGATACTGCGGACTGCACCAGGCGTAAAAGAGCCAACTCGCCGCGAGGAGGAATCCGTACTTGTGCGTGCGCGATCGCAAGAGGTGGTAAGCGAGGAGCACCACCATCAGGAAGACGAAGAATTCCTTGCTCGCGAGGATCATCGCGGGCTCCACTCCAGTTTCGAGGCCAGCCAGGTGCTGAGCCGATTCGCTCCGTCGCGGTTCATGTGGATCAAGTCCGCGAACTGTTCGTCTTCCAGCCTGAGTTCCGCGCGTGTCGGTCGCAGCACTCGCAGTCCGCGTTCGCGTTCGACCTCACCGAGACGCAAGCGGAACTCGGCGAACTCCTTCGCGTACATCCGCTCCAGGTCCGCCGTCACAGGCATGTCCAGCAGGATCAGCGTCACACGATTGGCCTCGCACCAATCGATGAGCTTCGTGAGGTACTTGAGATGAGAGCCCGTGCGGTAGTTGTGCAGGTAGTGCAGGTGGTCGAAGCGAGTCCCCTTCGCGCCAATCTTCTTGAACTCGGAGAAGTGGGCATGCTCGAAGCCCTTCAGCGGCGAATAGCCGTTCCCGCTCACAAGGCCCGCGGCGTAGTCCCGTTGTTCCTCCGCTTCTTTCAGCGTCAGCGGTGAACCACCGGGGAATGCATCATTCACTTTGATCGCGGCCCACAAGCGGATCGAATAGCGATAGTGGAAGAGGTTGGAGATTCGCTCGAGCTTGCCCCGGAGAAAGTGGCGTACGACCCACTCGGAGGCTTCGGGGCGTGTTCGCACCCAGCCGGCCAGGTCATTCCACGTCATGAGGGAGTGCGGGCCATGCGGTTCGCCTCGGCTGTCGTTGAGGTCGCTTGCGGTGATTCCGTACACCAGGACTCGCGGCGGGGCAGGGCAGGCGTGAATCACCGCATGGTAGAAGTCGGAGGTCGTGCCGCCGGACATTCCGAGATTGAAGCCGTGGCGATCCGAGTCGGTACCGGCCACGACGGAAGGGTTCAACCCCTCGGCCACCGGCGAACCCCCAACGAGGACGAGATCAGGCCTTCTCTCCTGGCAGGCCTGCACACGCCAGGCATAGTCGTCGGGCGAGTGTCTCTGCCAGAGATCGTGAAACAGTCCCACACTCAGATCAAGAGTGATCAATCCGACCAGAAAGAGAGCCACGGTTCGGTTTCGTTGTAGGTAAGCGGTCGCCGCGATCGCGCGGCGAGGCCGCAGACGAGGTGCGAATCTCGGGAGGGGGAGGGTTTTGAAGTTCACTCGCCATGTCCTTACGGAGTTCGAGACCATGGGGCCGGGATGGTAAAGCTTTTCCCAGGATCGCGAAAGGGGAATCCGATTGGGGAACAGCTGCGCTCGAGTCCGGATTTTAGGCCAGCCTCTTGTTTCCCAAGTGGGGCAGGGGTACAACCTCTGAACCTGTATTGTCGGGCCAAGAGGGTCCGGAACCTCAAATTGTCGAGTGGAGGGGTACCACCGTGCCGCGTCTTCGTTCTGTTATCGTGGCGTTGCTCTTCGCCGGTCTGACCGCGGCTGTCGTCGCCCAGGCTCCTCCCACGCCCGCGGACCCCAAAGCCAAGGCTCCCGAGGTCAAGGCTCCGGACGCGAAGGCCCCGGAAGTGAAGGCTCCCGAGGCCAAGGCTCCCGAGGCCAAGGCTCCGACTCCCGCTCCAGTCCCTGAGCCTGCCCCGAAGGCCCCGGACGCAAAGCCTCCCGAAGTCAAGGCTCCCGAGGCGAAAGCGGATGACAAGATTGCCTTGACCTTGAAACTCGAGAAGGGCAAAGCCTTCTACGAAAAGATGTCCACCGTTGTCATCCAAAAGCTCAAGGTTCAGGGCCAGGATCTGAGCCAGAATCAGGAGCAGACGTTCGTTTTTGAATGGATGCCCGAGAAGCAGGAGGGCGACAAGTGGACGCTCAAGATGAAGATCATCCAGGTGAAGATGAAGATCGACATTTCCAACAATACCATCGAGTATGACTCCGCGAACAAGAACGCGACCGGGCCCGTCGGCGCCCCGGGTCTGACCGACTTCTTCAAGAATCTTGTGGACTCGGAGTTCACCGTTCTGTTCAACGCCAAGGAAAACAAGGTCGAGAAAGTCGACGGCCGCGACGCCTTCATCAAGCGGCTCTCGTCCGGCAACACACAACTGGAAGGTCTGCTCCGCAAGATCCTCACCGAGGAGGCGGAACGACAGATGACGGATCCCACCTTCGGACTGCTTCCCGCGGAACCCAAGGCCATGGGCGCGACTTGGGACTCCAAGAGCACGTTGAATCTCGGCCCCATCGGCAGCTATGAGGTCGCGAACAAGTCCACGGTGAAGTCGAAGGAAAAGGACGACGTCAACGTCGAGATCGTTCCCACGCTCACTTACAAACTTCCCAGCGACGCCGGCGAGGCTCTGCTCTTCAAGATCAAGAGCGGCGAGATCAAGAGCGAGACCACCACGCCCGGATCGATGCGGTACGACGCCAAGGCGGGGCGAATCATTGAAGCGAAGATCCCCGTCAAGCTTCAGGGCACCCTGGATGTGACGATTGGTGGAACCGATACCAAGATCGAACTTCGCCAGGAACAGACCACGACGGTGAGCATGTCGGACACGAACCCCACCCTCACGCCCGAAAAGAAGTGACCGTTATTGCTGGAAGATTCTCAACGCCCGGCGGTTCACCGCCGGGCGTTGCCGTTCCGGGAGCCCTGCCATGAAAATTGCCATTCTCGGTTCCCGGGGCCAGCTGGGTCGCGATCTCTGCCAGCGACTCTCCAGGGAAGCTCTTCCGCTCACTCGCACGGATCTTGATCTCGCCGACCCAGCGCAGGTCCATGCCTTGCTGGCCAGTCATAAGCCTGATCTGTTCATCAACTGCGCGGCGTACAACTTTGTCGATCGTGCCGAGGCGGAGCCGGAACTGGCGTTCGCCGTCAACGCTCTGGGGCCTCGTACGTTGGCCAGGGCATGTGCGGACGCAGGCGTGCGGCTCGTGCACTTCAGCACCGATTACGTCTTTGGGCTCGATCGCGATCGTGCGACACCCCATCACGAGTCTGACGCTCCCGGGCCTGTGAGCGTTTACGGCCAGAGCAAACTCGCGGGGGAGGGATTCGTTCTTGCGGCTTCGCCCGCGAATCTGGTGATTCGCACCTGCGGTCTCTACGGCGTGTGGGGTTCCGGAGGGAAGGGCGGTAACTTCGTCGAGACGATGCTACGAATAGCGGGAGCGGGTAAACCCCTGCATGTCGTGGCAGACCAGCACTGCACTCCTAGCTCCACGGCCGATGTGGCCCTTGCGACGAAGTCGCTGATCGAGAACGAAGTGTCTGGCCTTGTCCATGTCGTCAACGACGGCTCGTGTTCCTGGCATGGATTCGCGGCGGAGATCTTTCGACAGGCAAGCGTGGCGGCGAACCTCACGGCGATTCCCAGCCAGGAGTTTCCACAGCCGGCGCGTCGACCCCGGTACAGCGTGCTCTCAACAGCGAAGCTCGCGAGTGCTGGCATTTCGATGCGTCCCTGGCAGGAAGCCCTCGCTGCTTACCTGAAAGAACGACTCTTGAAAGCCTGATCTCCTTCGATCCCTATCCTGTCGAAGTCCATTGATCTCAACCGAGTTCTCCCTCAATCCTCCACGATGACCTGACATGAATAGCGACCGTGATTCCGCTTCGGCTTTCCCCACGATCCGACCGCGACGCCTGCGGTATCATCCCATCGTGCGTGATCTTGTTCGCGAGACGGAACTGAGCCTCGCGGATCTGATCCTGCCATTGTTCGTGAGATCCGGGAAGGGCGTGCGCAACGAAATCTCCTCGATGCCCGGCAACTACCAGTTGAGCGTGGATACGCTGGTGGACGAGATCGGCATCTGTCGCGACATGGGCCTTCGGTCCTTTATTCTCTTTGGCATCCCCACACACAAGGATTCCCAGGGTGCGGTGGCCCTCGATGACGAGGGGATCGTGCAACAAGCTCTTCGCGCCGTTCGCAAGGCCCACGGTCCTGAAGTGCTGCTCATCACCGACGAGTGCTTCTGCGAGTACACCGACCACGGCCATTGCGGGCCGCTCACGAGCCACACCGGCCGGTTGGATGTGGATAACGATGCGACCCTGCCGTTGCTGGCGGAGCAGTGCGTGAGCCATGCGAAGGCCGGGGCGGATATGGTCGCCCCCAGCGGCATGATGGATGGCATGGTGCAAGCGATTCGTCGCGGGCTGGATTCTTCAGGCTTTTCGCACATCCCCATCATGAGCTACGCGGCGAAGTATTCCTCCGGTTTCTACGGGCCCTTCCGCGATGCGGCCGAATCGCCGCCGTCGTTTGGCGATCGCAGCTCTTATCAGATGGACCCCGCCAACGGCGACGAGGCGATGAAGGAAGTCGCCCTTGATCTCGCTGAAGGGGCGGACATCATCATGGTGAAGCCCGCTCTGTCGTACCTGGACATCATCCATCGCGTGAAGGAACGCTTCCGCATCCCCGTGGCGGCGTACAACGTGTCCGGCGAGTTCGCCATGGTGAAGGCCGCGGCCAAGAATGGTTGGATCGACGAACGCCGAGTCGCCATGGAGATCCTGATGAGCATCCGTCGCGCCGGGGCGGACATCATCTTGACGTACTTCGCAAAGGATGTTGCCCGCTGGCTGAAGGGAAACTGAATCACCCGTCACGGCCGGGAGCGTTTCCTCTGAATTGGACGAACCGGTATCGCCCTCACCAATCTCAAGCCTGCGGAAGCGAAAATCGTTGTGTCGCATCGGTGGTGGCCGCGGGCGTGGCACACTTTCCACAGCCTGACCCACATCCCGCCTTCTTGCGGCCGAGGATCGTCTTCGCGAACGATCGCAACAACAGGGCGATCGCAGCCGCCACGATCACGATCACGATCACCATCTGAACTTCGGCGGTCATGTGAGCCCCCTTGAGTTAGGCCAGCCAGTTCGTGATGAGTCGGCCGAGCTGGAACGTGGCGAATGCTGCCAGGTACGCCAGTGCCGTCATGTAAGTGAAGGTGAACGCGGGCCAGGCCCAGCTTTTCGTCTCGCGTCGGATCACCGCCAGTGTGGAGGCACACTGCATGCAGAGCGCGAAGAACACCATGATCGACAAGGCCACGGCGACTCCGTAGCGGCCGCGGATCGGATCCTCGCTCCAATCCTCGCGAATCTTGGCACCCAGCTTCGCTTCCTGCTCCGCATCCGCGACTTCCCCCTGGCTGTAGATGATGCCCAGCGTTCCCACGATCACCTCACGAGCCGGGAAACTCGCAAGCGTCGCCATGCCGATCTTCCAGTCCCAGCCCAGCGGCGCGAATGCGGGTTCCATCCACCGACCCAGCTGGCCGAGGTAACTGTTTCGCTTCCACTCGGAGTTCAGGCTGTTCTTTTGATCCTCGGCCTCGTCCACAGCGTCCTGCACGTCTTTCGGAATCTCCCCGACCGCTTTCGACTTGTTGCGGGTCTCCTCCTTTTCCTTGAGAGTCGATTCGGCCTGGGCAAGCCGCTCGTCGTAAGCCATCCCCGTGGAGTCCGCGTGGGGAAAGTAAAGCAGGGCCCAGACAAGAATCATCGAGAGGAGAATCACCGTTCCCGCACGGCGGAGGAAGGCCCAGCCCGCGTCGAGCATGCGGCGCAACACGCCCCCGATCGTCGGGCGTTTGTAGCCTGGCAATTCCATCACGAACATTGGGGTCTCGCCGCGAAGCAGCGTCCGCTTCAAAAGCAACGCGACCAGCGGCGCGATCGTGAACCCGAGCATGTACATGCCGAAGAGCACGAGGCCTGGCATCCAGGACGCGTATCCTTCCGTGAGGAAGGTGCCAATCAGCAAGGCGTACACAGGCAAGCGGGCTGAGCAACTCATCAGAGGTGCCACCAGGATCGTGGCAAGCCGATCCCGTCTCTGTTCGATCACGCGCGTCGCCATGATGCCCGGCACGGCGCAGGCCACCGAGGAGAGCATGGGAATAAACGACTTGCCTGAGAGCCCGCAACGGCTCATCAGCTTGTCCATGAGGAACGCGGCTCTGGCCATGTATCCGCAGTCTTCCAGAACAGCGATGAACAGGAACAGGATCAGAATCTGAGGCAGAAACTTGACCACTCCACCGACGCCAATGATGATGCCGTCCGCCAGTAGCGACCGCAACGGCCCGGGCGGCATGGCATCTCGCACCTGATCCGCGAGCCAGGACGTACCGTCGTCCACCAGACCCATGACGGGCTCGGCCCAAAGAAAGATCGACTGGAAGACGAGAAACATTACACCCAGGAAGATCAGCGTCCCGAAGAATCGATGCGTGAGCAGGCGATCCAGTCGATCGGTGAACGTGACAGGCCGCTCTGCGGGCTTCTTGACGGCCACGTTCACGACGCTGCGAACCCAGGCAAAGCGAGTTCGCGCTTCGACCCCGGGTACGCCCTGATTCACATCCGAGAGCCGAGTCCGCCCCGCTTGGATCGCATCCCTCAACGCAGTCTCATCGGCGGAGATCAGCGTTTTCTCGACGTATCCGCCGACATCGAGCAGCAACCGGCGGATGAGAAAAGCGGGTATTCCCTCGCCAAGCACGCCTCGAAGTGTTGAAACTTCCTTCTCGAACTCGACCGGCATTGCCGGGCCCGTGGGCACGCTTCCCGAGGCCGCAGCGCCCGCGATGGCTTTCCTCATCAGGTCGAGGCCGATGCCGCGATTCGCCTGAATGGGGACGACGGTCATCCCGAGTTTCTCGCCCAGGGCGGCGAAGTCAATCTTCATTCCCTGGCTGGCGGCGGTGTCGATCATATTGACCGCGACAACCACCGGAATGCCGAGATCGCAAAGCTGGCTGGTGAGGTAAAGGTGGCGATCAAGGTTGGAAGCATCCACCACCGAGACGACAACATCCGGTTTGGGTTCTTCAGGCCGTCGGCCCAGCAAAAGGTCGACGGCCACCATCTCGTCAGGGCTTCGTGCGGCCAGGCTGTAAGTCCCCGGCAAGTCAATGAGATCAAAACTCACTTCGCCATGAGTCAGGCGGCCCTTCTTCATCTCGACGGTGACGCCCGGATAGTTGCCGACGTGCTGACGCAGCCCGGTGAGTGCGTTGAAGAGCGTGGACTTCCCCGTGTTCGGGTTGCCGATCAATGCGACGGTGAGAGGCTTGCTGGCCATGGAACAGATTCCCGGCAGAAGAGGCAGCCCTGGCGTGTTCCCTACAGGAGTCGAACCTCAATGCCCGCAGCCTCGTGCTTGCGAAGGCTCAGGCGGGTGTTGGCGAAGCGGATCTCGATGGGGTCGCCAAGTGGAGCGAAAGCGAGCAATTCGACCGTTTCGCCTTCCATGAGGCCGAATTCGTAGAGCCTTTGCACGATCCCCGGGTCGCCTGCGATGGCGATCACTTCCGCCTTCTGGCCGGGATGAAGCTTGTCAAGAGTGGCCATCAAAACGCGGCCCCGTGCACGGGACTGACCAGGATGCTCGAACACTCGTTCGGCCTCAGACAAAGCTTGCAACCCGAGACGTTAAGCAGGCAAGGCGAGCCGGGCTGAACCACTTGAAGACGGCACCCCGGGCGGATCCCAAGCTCCGCGAGGCGCCCCACCCAGCTCGGTTCGCCCCTCACGTCCGCCACGTCGGCCCATTCCCCAGCACGCATCAGATCCAGCGGGATCAGCATGACCACCCTCGCAGCGTCTTTCCACCCAGTGTTATTGAGACTTCATCTCATTCGATGTTACCCGCAAACGCGAACAAGTCAAGCGCCGACGCAAGGAAGACGCGCCTTTGATGAGGCCGGCTCGATACCTCACCCTCAGATTTCGACAGACTCAAAATCCTCATGGTTCGCCTGGACAATTTGTTCCCTTTTGGACATATCTCGTCGATCGAGGAACACAGGAGGGCGCAGATGCGTTGGCTGCTCAGCGCGGCAATCGGTTTCTGGGGTGTCGGCACGTTGCCGGCGCAGCCTCGCGTGGCTCCGTTGCCGCGGCCGACCGCTCCGTGCAGTCTGACGGCGGGCGGCATCGTTCTCAACACCACGAACGAAGTCGCGAATCTACCGCCGGGCACGCTCGTCTCTCAACCGCTGACGCCTGTGGAAAGCCTTGAAACCGCTGCGATTCCCGAACAAGAGAATCGCACGGAGGCCGTTGCAGAGGACCTTGAAAACGTGTTGACCGCAAGAAGCGAGCCTCGCGGTCTCGGCGATTCATGGGATAATTACGAGTTCCTGCTCTGGTGGCCGAAATCGCAACCGTTGCCGCCGATGGTGGCCGCCAATCGCTTCTCGCGACCCGGTCTTGGCAGTTCCGACACGCACGTTCTCATTGGCGGCCGGTCTCTGGATCCACCCGATCAAGCAGGTGGAAGATTCACGCTGGGGCGCTCATTCACCACCGATAACAGTCTCGGCCTTGAAGCGACCTACTTCTTCCTCGGCACACGAACCGAGACCGCGAGCGTTCGTTCCCTCGATTATCCGCAACTCGGTTTCCTAGGTGTTCCGTTCTTTGATCCCGTCACGCGCACTCCGTCTGCTATCGTGCTCGCAAGCCCGGGTGCGAGCAGCGCACGAATCGACGTCTCGACGACAACGCGAGCCCAGGGCGCCGAGATGAACGTGGTTTCCTGTCTGGTTGATCGCTCGAATCTTCGCGTCCGCGGCCTGGCCGGCTATCGGTTCCTTCAGGTGCACGAGGGGCTTCGCTCCGAGGCGTTCTTTGTCAATTCACCGGTATCGCGAGGGACGCTCACGACGATTGGACAGATTGCTGACCAGTTCGACGCCCATAACCGCTTCAATGGGGGGCAACTCGGTCTCACATTTGACGTCAGCCGCGGGTCGATGTTTGTCGAGTTCGTTGGGAAGGTGGCGCTCGGCACCAATTTCGAGGTGGTGCGAGTCGAAGGGCAGACGAACACACTCGTCGGTTACCAGCCATTAGGCCTCGCGGAGTCAGTCCCGAGAGGCGTTTTCGCGGAACCGACGAATATCGGCCGGTACACGCGATCGGTCTTCGCCGTGGTGCCCGAGGCGATGCTGAAGGTGGGGCTGAAGCTGAACGAACGAGGCCGTTTCTTCGCGGCGTACAACGTCCTCTATCTCAGCGACGCTGTTCGGCCTGGCGACCAGATTGACACGACGGTGAACCCTGGCCAAATCCAGGCGCTGGGCTCTCCGAGCCATCTCGGCCCGGATCGCCCGCTGCCGACGATTTCGAGAACGGACTTCTGGATGCAGGGATTGGTGCTGGGCCTGGAAGGGCGATATTGAGGTCGATGTCACCCGTTCGGCGTGTCGAGCATTCCTTGAAGTCGTGCCGCTAGCCCAGGGATGAATCGCTGTGGCCATGAAGCATCGATCAATCCAACGCCGATAAGGTCACGAATGTGCGTTCGATCCTTGTCGCGGTTCGACAGGAGTTTCATCCGCACGAGTGGTTCCAGTTCAACGATTCGAAAGAGTTCACCTGGCAAGGACTCCGTCACGTCGGGATTGGGTAAGGGATATTCAGGCACCCCTTTTTCCCCTGCGAAGAGGAGACGAACTCCCTCACTGGGCTTTCCTGTCGGGCCGTCGATGAACAAGTGAATGCCAGAGGTTTCTGCGTACTCGAACCCAACTTTTGTCATCGCAGACTTGACCGCTTCCAGATCTTCACGGCGAATCAGGATATCAATGTCTCGAGTTTGACGTACGAACGTTTCGTCAATCTGGGCGACCCAGCCGCCGACGGCGTTTCCGCCGACAACGGCATAGAGGACATTCTTGGCTTCGAGTGCACTCGCGGCTCGTAGAAGTCGTTCTCGGACTCTTTCCACGACTCGTACTTGCCTGTCGAGTGTATCGGGGCGTAACGTCAGGATTGTCATGTCGACCCTCAAGCACCAGCGTAGGAGGCCGCCGCGGCGGCGATGCCGGCGCCGGGCTTGATCTTGGGGCTCGCGCCGCTGAGCACCTGCTCCAGCGCTGTCAGCACCTGATACACGCAGTTCGGTCGGCTGTTGTAGCCCATCAGGCCGATGCGCCAGGCCTTGCCCTTGAGGTCGCCCAGGCCGCCGCCCACCTCGATGCCGAACTCATTGATGAGACGCTTCCGGCCGGCCACATCGTCCACGCCCTCCGGCAGGCGGATCGCGTTCAACTGAGGCAACTGAACCTCGGGCTTGGCCGCGTACTCCAGGCCCAGGGCTTCCAGGCCGGCCTTGACCGCACGGTGGTTGCGATCGTGGCGAGCCCAGCGGGCTTCGAGGCCTTCCTCAAGCACGAGCCGTAAACCTTCGCGGAGAGCGTACACCATCGTGATCGGGGCTGTGTGGTGATACGCACGATCACCTCCCCAGTAGCTTTGCACCAGCGACAAGTCGAGATACCAGCTTTGCACCTTCGTCTTCCGCGCGTTGAGCTTGTCCACGGCTCGATCGCTGAAACTCACAGGCGACAACCCCGGCGGGCAGCCCAGGCCCTTCTGCGAGCAGCTATAAACAGCATCCACTTCCCAGCCATCGATCTCGAGCTTGTTGCACGCCAGCGACGTTACGCAGTCCGCGATTAGCAGCGTATCGAACTCATGGCACATCTTGCCAAGCTGATCGATCGGCTGAAGCACGCCGGTCGAGGTTTCCGCGTGGACGATGCCAAGCACCTTGGGGCGGATCGTTTTGAGCGTCTCGCGAAGGCGATCAAGATCGAACGCTTCGCCCCACTTTTGTTCGAGGACCGTGAGGTTCGCACCACAGCGGCTGGCGATCTCGGCCATGCGGGCGCCGAAATAGCCCTTCACGCAGATCACGACCTTGTCGCCGGGCTCGATCAGGTTGACCAGGCAGCATTCCATGCCCGCGGTGCCGGTGGCGGAAACCGGGAAGGTGAGGCGGTTCTTGGTGCGAAAAACCTGCCGGGTCATCTCCTGCGTCTCGTTCATGATTTCCAGGAACTGAGGGTCGAGGTGCCCCAGCAGCGGCGTTGTCATCACGGAGAGAACACGCGGGTGGGCATCGCTGGGCCCAGGGCCGAGAAGCAAACGCGGGGAAGGGTTCAACTGGCCGGGAATATTCATGGGAACGCTCGGAAGGAAACGGTCTTCGGAAGATCGATCCTGTCAGAAATACAGGTCAGGCCCTCCAGTGTGAAGGGGTGGGTCAACCCGCCGATCGTTCGAGGACCATCTTGCTGAGCCTTTTGAACTTCGCATGGCTCGCATCGCCGATCCACTCGAAGGCGACCGATTCCGCGGTCGTGAGCACGGCCCCCGCTTGCTCCAGCCGACGGAGGGCCGTCGTGTGATCGAGATCGCTGCGGCTGGCAAGAGCGTCCACGGGCAGGAAGATGTGCAGACCCGCGTAAAGAAGATCGAGCGCGGTTTGAAGGATGCAGACGTGCGTTTCCAACCCCGCGAGCACCACGTTGGGCCGATGCAGCAGAGTCAGGTCTTCGAGGAACGTCTCCGCTCCGCAACAGGAAAAGCTGGTCTTGGCTGGCACATTCGCTGGCAGCCTCCGTGCAATCTCGGCCGTGGTGGCTCCAAGGCCCTTCGGATACTGTTCCGTCGCCCGCAACGGGAGTTCAAGGAGATTGGCGGCGTCCAGAAGAAACCCGACATTGTGAATGAGCGATGCCGCGGTGGGGATTTTCGCAAGGAGTTTCTCTTGCATGTCCACCACGACGAGCACAGCGTTCGCCGAGGTCTGCCTGCGGATGGGTGTCGACATCTCAGCCTCCTTGTTTCACGGCCCGGCGCAACGATTCGACAGCGAGATCGAGTTCCGCGGCGCGTGACGGGGTAATGGACTGACCACCAAAGTGGTCCGCGTAATGAGCCTCGGCCCAGTCGATAGGCACACTCGCGACCCCAAGAGTGTGTGCAGATTCTCGAAGTTTCCCCTCGGCGGTGATCGCGAATTCCCTCAGTGTCTGGCCTGGTCCAGGTGTCAGGCCGAGCGGCCCAAGAGCGACCAGCAGCTTGGTGTACGAGGCTTTCCAGCCCTTGGACTCGTTAAGAAGAGCCCATCGCCGGGAGCGACGGTACATGCGGATCAAGAGGACACACACGGCGGTGATCGCAACCAGCGTCGTGAGGTTGCCCCAGGTGGCTTGAACCAGCACATCCGCCATCAACTGCTCACGCGAGTTGGCGTCGTATCCGACCACATACACCGAAAGGATTTCCTGGCTGCGAAGCAAGGTGGACTCCCACCACGAGTTCGCTCGGGTGGCGTTCACCTCATCGAGCCCGGGTGTAGGATCGAGTGAGAGCCAGTGATATGTTCGGCCCGTGGGATCGTTTAAAGCTGGGACGAGAACCTCCACCCACGCATGGGCATTGTCGTGGCGAATCACGAATCGGCCGTTCTCCATCGCTTCCTGGCCCTTGAATCCCATGACGAATTGGGCCCGAATGCCCTGGGAACGCAGCATGAGGGCGAGCGCCGTGGCGAAACGTTCGCAGTGCCCCTCGCGTGTGTTCTTGAGGAAGTCCTCGATCGGGTCCAAGCGTGCGTCCTGCTTTCGCAGCCGATACGAATAAACGAACTGGCCGGAGTTTCGAAGATGATCGCGAAGCGCCGAAGCGACCTCCGTGTGAAACTGTTCCTGGAGGAACCCGGTGTTGGCATCGTAATCCTGCTGGGCCCGGGCACGCAGCTTGCCTGTAGCCATGAGACGTTCTACCAGGCGATCCGTGTATTCCTTGATCGCAGCGACGGGATTCTCGCGAAGTTGCCTGGAGAGTTCCTCCCCGTTCTGCAAGTCAAAATCTGGCCCGAGATCGAACAAGGGGGCCGTGCTTTTCCAGGGCGGTATCAGCAAAGGGCCGGTTTGGATTCCCGCTTCGGGGCGAACCATCTGGACATACGTGGAAACGAATCTCTGCAAGCGGTTCAGCGAGATCGGCACCACCTGGCCGTCGGGGCGGATCGTCCAGGGCAGGGCGCCGTCCGACTGGATCCAGGCGACGGGGGCCGAGGCGTCGCGATCCCATCGGATTGGGTCCGCGAGGAAGAGCGCCCGCAATCGGCTGGGAACGGAGAACTGCACGCGCACGGTTCCCGGGCCGAAGGTTGGCGGCTTCCATGGGCCTGGCTGGGCGTTCTCTGGAGCAGTGGGGTTCCGGATTGTGAGACCACGTGCACTCACATCTTCCCGTTTCCAGGTTCCTCTGGAGTAAGTGGTGTAGGAACCGTGCAGGCTGCGCCATCGCATCTCGGTCGGCAACGCAAGCACCGGTTGACCCGTAACGGGGTCTGTCACCTCCACCTCGAAGGCCGCATCCGTGTTCGGATGCAGTGTGCCCGTGCGGTTGAGATCCAGAAGCTGGTCGGCGGCAAATCCGACCTCGAGGTGGCGGCCCGCAAGATCCCAAACCGGCCCGCCCGTTCGAGGGGTCAGCAGGAAAAAAGGTGTCGCAATCGCAAGGGAGGCAAGGAAGGTCTTGGCAACGCATTTGACTTCCTGTCGTCGGGGATGCGCCACGCGGCCCGTCTCGTGCGTCAGTGGGGGCGGTTCCTTGTGCCTCGCAGGGATCGGCGCGATCCTTCCGCTGGAACGCATGAGAAAGAAGAGGACGAGGCTCCAGACCACGGCGAGGAGGTACAGCAGCACGATCGAAAAGAAGAGACCATCTTCCGCCATCGCGGTGGCCAGGGCCACAAGGCAAACGGCGCCGGCCTGAAGGGCCCAGTAGTCGCCAACGTGCTTGCGAGGCCGAAGGATCTTCACGGGGATCAGCACCGCAAGCACCGGTCCGATGTAAGGCATGATCCGCACAGACCAAGGTAGATTCTCGAGTAAGCCGGTGCCCGTGTGAGCGAGATGCCAGATCAGCCAGGCGGATGCAATCAGTCCGACGACTCCGCCCACGAGATTCGCGCCCCGGAGCGAGAGCGAGATGCGATCTTCGTTAAAGTAGAGCACTACCAGGCTGGCGATCATCAAGAGCATGATGACCGTGGCTTCCGGCACGAAGATCCACTCCGCGTACGCCAGGACCACGAAGGCCAGCGCCAGCGAGAGATACGTGCTGAATCGGAAGAGTGCAAAGGTCGGCATGGTGTTCCACCACAAGCCGCAGGGATCATGGGGCTATTTTAGCGTCTCGTCGGCGAGGGCGACAGATACCAGGGTGGAGGCGACTCGGCGTCCAGGAAAAGGAACGGTCGACCAGCCTGCCTTGACAGTGATTCCAGCAGGGGGGATCGCGGCCGGCTACTCACGAGAAGCCGCGCGGTCGTTCGTGCCGTGCGAAGGTTCAACGTGGGGACACTTACCTCGGGAGAGCCCACAACGTCGGCCAGGGAAATCAGCGTTCCCAGCAGAGTGTTCTTGGCCGGGGCGTGGGGGCGAGCCATGCTTTCCAAGCCCGGCACCAGGAGCGTCAAGCGACTCGCGTCATCCCGACCCATCGCAACGGCAATCGAGGCCGCAAGCTCGAGAGTCGCTTCGAGCCGACGAAAATCCTCATCACTCGGGTTCGCAGGCAGCCAGGGATCCACAACGAGGAGGATCGCGGGCGAAGGCGGCTCGTCGTACTCACGCACCATCGGTTCGCCTCGCCGGGCGGTGGTGCGCCAGTGAATCCAGCGAATGCTGTCGCCAGGGCGATAAGGGCGAACCCCGCGAACATCGGCGTGGTCGGACGTCACCCGTCGCAAGGGCTGGCGTCTCTGGCCGGCTTCCCCACCCGAGCGAGCCAGCCAGCGGCGAAGCCCCTCGACATCCACCTCGCCCCGGGCGGGCAACACCACCTGCTCGCGGTCGTCGGGCAGCATCGTCATGCCGTACTCGATAAGGCCAAACGGGAAGCCGGAGATCACAAGCAGCGGATCGCAGCGATAGCGGCCCCGCGAGAGTCGCAATCGAGGTTGGTGAAGCACTTCTCGCGAGTCGGCCAGGCCACCGTGGAGGAACCAACGAACACTGCGGCCAGCCAGCGTATCGATTACCTCGACGTTACCCGAGCGTGCATATCGGTTCGAGACGCGAATCACGGCATGGGCAGTCTCATTCGCGAACACGGGGTTCAAAGGCTCACGTACGGAGCGAATGCGGCGAGCATGGAGACGTGCGAGAACCGCGTTCACAATCAATAGCCCAGCCATCGTGTACGACACGAGCAACGTGACGTTGATCTTCTTGTACCAGCCAATGAGCCCAAGGATGAAAGCGAGGGCTATCCACAGTTGGCCCTCGCGCGAGAGTCGATAACCCGCTCTTTGAAACGAGCGACGAGGCTTGGACACTCCACACCTCTCCCGGGGCGACCATGCGGGCTGTCGACAAAATAACAGGGTCAGCCCTGTCATGTTATCGCCCGGAAACGTGAGCGGAGAGGAATTGTTCGTGCGATGTGAGCCTGATCGAACGCATCGATCCGCACGTCTTGCAATCGTGGAGCAACTCGCAGCCGAGGTGTGTTCGGAGGAATCCCGCCGTCACCTCACCACGCGCCGAGGCTCGAGAGGCCAATCGTCCGGTAACGCGGTATCGAGCCCTTCCGAAAGCTTGTACGGATCTTCCGCCTGGACGTTCGCAGTCAAATCGGCCACCGCCTGCCATTGCTGTTGAAGAGCTTGCAGGTAGTTGTTCAGCTGGGTTGCGAAGTTCTGTTGAGCGGTCACGATATCGTTGTAGTTCACCTTGTCAGGTTCCACCTGGAAACGGCGATAGATGCCACGGAACGCGCGTACCAAGTCAGGCAGGATCAAATCGCGGTACAAGGTAATCTGCTGGCGGTTCGTCTCATAACGCTCATAGCTGTCAGTCATGGTGCGGATGAGGTTGTTTCGCACCCGGTCGAGTTCTTGCGTCGCACGGAACAAAGACGCCCGGGCCGCGCTGATGTTCCCCTCGTTTTTGTTCCAGACCGGCACCGTCACGCCAAGCTGGATGCCCACCTGAAAGCTTTGAAGCTGGGTATCCCGCTGGAAGTAAAAGTTGTTCTGCAAGTCCGGGATCGGCCGACGTGTCTCGAGCAGCAAGTTTTGCTGGGCCTGGGCGACGTTATTGCGAGCGATCTCCATATCCGTGTGGGCGGCGATCATCTTCTGCTTGAGAGCTTCGTAGTTGTACCTTGGAATTGACAGGTCTACTCGACTCGCGATTGGCGTCGGCGGCATCTCCGGCTGGTTAAGCGTCGCCGCCAACTGACGCCATACGCTGGCGTAACGAAGGCGAGCCTGCACCAAGGAATTGCGATTCTGCCCCGCGATCGCCCTGAGAGCATGGGCCTCGAATGGCACCGAGACCCCCGCACGCACCCCTGCGACCTGAGCGCGGTAGACGTCTTCGGTGAACTCGCTCACCTTTCGCGTGATCCGTATTCCCTCGGCGGCCACCATCACGGCGAAGAGATCCGCACGCACCTGCCGTGTGAGATCGATTTCCTGACGACGGAGCTGGAGCCGGGCATTGATGAGGTCGAAGTAGGCCACGTTCCGAGCGAGCTTGAGCTTTTGCCCGGTCACAATTGTCTGGTTGAAGAAGCCGCCCTGCTGACCCGCGCTTCCAGCATCGCCGACCTGGTCCCCCTGGTAGCCCATCGTCGGATTCGGGTAAAGGCCCGCTTGCACCCACAGGCCGCGATTTCGCTCGATCTCCGCCATCGCTTGTTGAATCAGCGGACTATTCTTCTTCGCCGTTTCGATGAGCGCTTCGACCGTTACGGGCTCTATCTTGTCCACACCAGGCAGCGGATCGTCGCCAAGGTTGGGCAGTTCCGGAAAGAGGGCCTCGATCGCCTTCATTCGGGCTTCGCGCGTTTGAGGCGTGTCCGGGGGTAGTTCCGGCGAGTCGGCTTGCGCCCCGGGAAGGGCCGCAGGAACCTCGATCTTAGATTGATCGCGCAAGGCTCCTTCCGCCGGCTGAGAGGAGCCGCGAAACTCGGCGCTCACCGCAAGCAATTCTGACGACGGCAAAGGCTCCAGAAGGACTCGACATCCTGGCAGCGGCACTAATGCGGCCAAGAGGCAGACTGTCAAACTGGCTCTTTCAGTCCTCGCATGGTGACGGTCTTTCATGAACCCATTCCGATCAGGTTTCGTCGCGGGCGCCCTGATAAGCCGTATCGGATAAGGGGAAGATAGGGTTGAATCCGAAAGGGTGAAACCGCAGAGAAACGCCCGGCCTTGTAAATCTGGGTAGACTGGGCAGCCTTCGGGATGTTGGGGGCGGATATTCCGATCGTGAAAGACAAGCTTCACTTCATGGCTGACTTCCTGCCACGCCTGAATGGCCTGAGGGTCGGCGTCATCGGAGCTGTCGTCGATCTGCCACGTCACTGGCGGTCTGGAAGGCAGGCTTCGTCGCGTCCGAGTTCAGGACATCTCTTTGCGACGATAGGGGATGACATACTTCGTGATGAAGACGAAGAAGACGACGCTCGCGATGGAATCGCAGAAGTGAAACATCTCGTGGAAGCCGATCCAGGGCGGCCAGACAACGGGCCATTCCGTCAATTCCATCAGCCCGCCAAGGCTGTAGAGCCCCGTTCCGAGCCAAACGAGATTCATCGGTTTCCATCCCAGGGCCCGGTAGTAACTCGCGATCGGGAGCGCCGTGAACCAGCCCAGGGCCATGCACAGGCCGACGATCACTTCGTGAGGCGCTTTCGGCAGCAGCCAAAGGCACGCGCAGGCGAGCAAGGCCAGACCCCACACAATGATCAAGAAGCCACGGCGAATCTTCCCCGTTAGCAGCATCACGATCGGCGGCGTGGCGGTGCCGGCGATGAGAAGGTAGATCGCGGTCTGGTCAATCAACTGGTAGAATCGCCTCTCGGCGGGGTCGTCGTACCAAAGCCCGTGGAAGACGCCGCTGGCGGTGTAAAGAAGTACCATCGAGGCGCCATAAACCAGCACGGCCAGTCGGCGACCCAGGCCGCCACGGGTGATGCGGAGGAGAATCAGTGTTGCAAACGCCGCCCAGATGGCGGTGCCCAAATGGGATACGGAACTGACAGGGTCGCGAAGGTCCGAAAAATTCATCGTTCCTGCTCGTGGCCGACGGATTGCGGTAAATCGGACATGGGCGACAGGCTATCTTATGATCCTTTCGTTGACGGCATGAGACGAAGCTGCGAAACTAAATTCTCTCCTGGTACTCGCCCTCCCGACATCCAAAATTGTCGACACCCCCTGACCCCCCTGACAAATGCTCACACCTCTCCTCACTCTTCGCGGTCACACGGATTCGGTCTACTCCGTGGCGATCCATCCCAACGGCGTTATCGCCGCGACCGGCAGCCTTGATCGAGTCGTCACGATCTGGGACCTGGCGACCGGCAAGCCGTTGCAGAGCTTCAACGCCCAGCAGACACAAGGGCAGGGCCACACGGGGCAGGTGCTGGCGGTGGCGTTCTCACCGCAGGGGGATCTGGTGGCGTCCGCCGGGTCGGACAATCAGGTGCGTTTGTGGGACATGCCGCAACCCTGGCTTGAGCCGCTGGCCGGCGTGGTCGGCCTGTTGCCGTTGGGGAAGGATGCTCAACGAACCGCGGCCAACAAGATGCCTCGAAGTCTCGTGCATGCGATGATGGTCGATTCGCTCGCGTTCGACCCGACCGGCAAGTTCCTGGCGACCGGGTGCCATGACGGCAACCTTCGCATCTGGGAAATGGCGAAGGGGACGACGACGAAGTCCATCGTCGCTCACACGCTGATGGCCCAGGGCTTGCTCGTTCAAAATCCGATCTACGCCGTCGCCTGGCTGCCCGATGGCAAGCAGGTGATCTCCGCCAGCTACGATCGCAGCAGCAAACTGTGGGACGTCGCCTCCGGCAATCTGGTCCGCGAATTCAAGGGGGCGCCGGACCCGATCCCCAGCGACAAGCCGAAGGAAAAGCCGACGGGCCTGCTCGGCCATCGGGACCAGGTGTTCACGCTGGCGCTCAGCAAGGACGGCAAGACAATGGCGACCGGTTCGAGTGATCGCACCATCAAGCTGTGGGACGTGGCCAGCGGCAAGGTGATTCGCGAGTTCATGAACCCGGACATGAAGCCCGATTTCGCAGGGGAACCTTCGCCCTCGCATCCGGGATGGGTCCAGGCCATCGCCTTCACTCCCGATGGCAAGAAGCTTGTGAGCGTCGGCCCCGCTGCCATGAATCGGGGCTACCTCGCCGTGTGGTCCGTGCCCGACGGCAAACGGCTCGCGGCGTTCGAGACCGACCTCGGCCCGCTCTTCTCCGTCGCCATCACAGCGGATGGCTCCAAGCTCTTGCTCGGCTGCGGCCCCAAGGAGCGCCGTGAGTCGAGCGCCGAGGCCGTAATGGTGAAGATGCCAGCTTGAGGCCTTGTCCGATTTCATCGATAGGCTGAGTGCGGAACCTGGGCGGAACATTTCGCCTGCGTCGCGGCTTAGCAAGGCGAATGGCTCGGAGCGCCATGATCAAGACCATCTACTTCGACTTCGGCAACGTCATCGGATTCTTCGACCATCGGCGGGCCTCGAAGGCTCTCGCGATGTACAGCGATCAACCCGTAGATTTGATTCATGAGATTCTCCACGGCGATCACCTTCTCGACGACTACGAGCATGGCCACATCGACACGGCCGAGTACATACGCCAGGCCTGCGAACGTGGCCGGATTCGCTGCACGCCGGAGGAGTTTCAAAAAGCGTTCGTCGAGATCTTCTGGACCAATCCCGAGGTTTGCAGCCTCATTCCCAGGCTCAAACCGCGTTATCGCCTCGTGCTGGCCAGCAACACCTGCGACGCCCACTTCACGAAGTTCACGGAGATGTTTGCGGACACGCTTCACCATCTGGACGAACTCGGTGCCTCTCACACGCTGCGAGCCCGCAAGCCGAATCGAGCCTTCTACGAGAACGCTCAACGTCTGGCGAACGCGGAACCGGCCGAGTGCCTGTTCGTCGACGACCGGGCCGTTAATATCGAGGCGGCCGAGCGGTTTGGTTGGAAGGGGATTCTCTATGTTCCCGATGGCACGCTGGTGCGAAAGATGCGGGCCGCGGGCGTGGAGATCCGGTAAGCTAAATCCCTGACGTGCCCGGGACGAACGTGAATGGGGGCCACCTCTCGATGAATATTCTTCAGCAAGCCGATCCCGAGATCTTCCAGGCCATCCAGAGCGAACGCAAACGCCAGCAGAACGGCCTGGAACTGATCGCTTCCGAAAACTACACCAGCCCCGCGGTGATGGCGGCCCAGGGATCGGTGCTCACGAACAAGTACGCGGAAGGCTACCCTGGCAAGCGTTACTATGGCGGCTGCGAGTTCGTGGACATCGCCGAGAGACTGGCGATCGATCGCGTCAAGCGGCTTTTCGGGGCGGATCACGCCAACGTCCAACCCCATTCCGGGGCCCAGGCGAACATGGCGGTGTTCCTCGCGGCGCTTCAGCCTGGCGAAACGATCCTCGGCCTCGACCTCGCGCATGGCGGCCATCTCACCCACGGCATGCGGCTCAACTTCTCGGGAAAGTATTTCAAGGTCGCGAGCTACGGCGTCACCAGGGATACGCATCGCATCGACTTCGACTCCCTCGCGGCACAGGCTCGCGAGCATCGCCCCAAGCTCATTATTGCCGGTGCCAGTGCCTACCCGCGTCTGCTCGACTTCTCGAAGTTCGCCGAGATCGCCAAGGAAGTTGGCGCGCTCCTGATGGTCGACATGGCCCACATTGCCGGGCTCGTCGCGGCGAAGTTGCACCCGGACCCCGTGCCTCATGCGGAGTTCGTGACGTCCACCGCCCACAAAACGCTTCGCGGCCCTCGAAGCGGCTTCATCCTCTGCCGGCAAGAGTGGGCGGATAAGGTGAATTCCGCTGTCTTTCCTGGCATCCAGGGCGGCCCGCTGATGCACGTCGTGGCGGCGAAGGCCGTGGCCTTCAACGAGGCCCTGCAGCCTTCGTTCAAGCAGTACATGACTCAGGTCGTGTCGAACGCCAAGACCCTGGCGGAGGAATTACTGAACGCTGGCTTCCCGATCAGTTCAGGCGGCACGGATAACCACCTCATGCTCGTCGACGTCACCGCGAAGGGAATGACCGGCAAGCAGGCGGAACATGCCCTGGACGCTGCGGGCATCACGGTCAACAAGAACATGATTCCTTACGATCTTCGGAAACCGCTCGATCCTTCAGGCATCCGCCTTGGCACACCGGCGCTCACCACCCGGGGCATGAAGGAAGCCGAGATGAAACAGGTCGCAAAGTGGATCACCGACGTGGTGACCAACGCGGAGAACGCCAATGTCGCCGAGCGAGTTCGCGGCGGTGTCCGCGACCTGTGCGTGCAGTTCCCCGCGCCCACCGAATGAGTCGAGCAGGTGAGGTGGACTGACGAAGCGGAAACCGGTTGGCATCGTCCCGTTTGCTCTTCGTCAGTCGCGAGTTTACGATACTCTGAAGTTACGATGCTTCCGTCGGTCCTTCTCTTTCGTCTCTCGTGGTACTAATGTGGGCGTCTTCTTTCTGTTTCTAGGTTGTTTCTGCATTTTGCTGCTACTGCCGGTCACGTCGTACCTTCTGACGTATATTTTTCGCCTCTCCTGCGTGCTCTGCGGGCTGCCGAAGCCAGGGATCGCGATTTCGCTGGGAAAGCTCTTCATGGCCTGGGTGGCGATCGGCATCGCGGTGGCGGTGCTGCGTCTGGTCGTGCTGTCAGGCTGCAAGGCTGCGGGCGTGCCGCAGTGGGAAGCGGGCCCCGCGACCTGGCTGCTGGCCTTGCCCATTGACCTTGTTCTCTCGTCCAGTATTCATGCCGGGATCGCGAGAATCCGCTTCGGCAAGGCCGTGGAAGTGTGGTTCGTGCAGCGTCTCATTCTACTCAGCATCGTCGTGGCGATTCTGTTCATCGTGGCCCTGGTGATGCTGGTGTCGATGCTGGCGGGATAAGCTTTGATTCGGTTATCAGTCCTCAGGCCGCCCCGCCAGGTCGTAACTCAGGAACCATCCTCCGTGAGCCGCTTTCGCCGTAGCATGTGGTGGTAGTGTTGGGCAAACCGGTGGGCCTCGTCCCGCACGTACTGCAAGAGCCGCAGCGCTGCCGAGTGCCGGCTGAGCTTGATCGAATCCGACTCGCCCGGGCGGAAGATTTCCTCCTCCTGTTTCGCCAGCGAGATCACCGTCGGCGGCTCGATGCCCAGGGCCCGAAAGGCGTCGATGGCAGCGTTCAACTGGCCCTTCCCGCCGTCGATGAGCAAGATGTCCGGGAAAACGTCATCCTCGGTCCGCAGCCTGCGGAAGCGACGCGACACGACCTCACGCATCGAGGCGAAGTCGTCCACGCCTTCCACGGTCTTCACCTTGAAGCGGCGATAGCCATTCTTGAACGGCAGCCCGTCCAGGAAGCTCACCAGCGACGCGACCGTGTCCTGCCCGCCAAGGTGGGCGATGTCGAAGCCCTCGATCGTCCGCGGCGTTTTCGCGAGGCCCAGGACTTTCTTCAGGCCAAGCAGGCCCTTCTTCGGGTCGATCGGGAAGACCTCGGGTTGCTCGTCCCGATCAACCTTGCCTCGCATGTCCAGCTTGCGAAGGGCGTCGACCTCGTCACGAAGGCGGGCGGCCTTCTCGAAGTTCAGATCGGCGCTGGCCGCCTGCATCTCCCGCTCCATCCGGCGAATCAGCTTCCCCTTTTTCCCCTCGAGTATGAAGATCAGCTTCTTGATCTGCCGGCGATACTCCTCCCGGCTCACGCGGAAGTTGCAGGGGGCCGTGCAGAGGCGGACACTGTGAAGCAAGCAGGGGCGGAACCACTTCCACTTGGGGTCGGCCGCGCGGATGTCGAGCGAGCAGGTGCGAAACTTGAAGAGCTTCTGGAGCACGTTCACCGCCGATCGCAGGCTGCCCGCACTGGTGAACGGGCCGTAAAGCCGCACACCCTTTCGACGCGGCTGACGGGTGATCTCAACTCGCGGATATTCCTCACGCGTGCGAATCTGCAAGTAAGGGAAAGTCTTGTCGTCCTTCAGCGACTTGTTGAACCTGGGCCGGAGATCCTTGATCATCCTCGCTTCAACAAGCATGGCCGCGATGGCGTCGTCCGTGGAAATGTAGTCGATATCGGTGACGAGGCCGATCCAGTCCCGAATGCGAACGTCCGACAGGGCGTCCTTGGCAAAGTAACTCGCCGCCCGGCTGCGCAGATGCTTGGCCTTGCCGACGTAGATGACGTTGCCGGCCGTGTCCTTCATGAGGTACACGCCAGAGGTGGTCGGAAAGGTGCGAACCTTCTCCAGCGGCGTCAGCGGCGAATCCATCGCGGGAAGTTGTGCGTCCATGAAGGTATTGTATCCACGGGGGCCCATCGCGATATCGACGGGGGTTGCTCCTCGAAACGGCAGAGGTTACGTTGAGAGAATCCGACAGAGGAGTACGAAGCATGACTCGCGCAGCAACCATGACCGAAGTTCAATCCTGGCCGCTCGAAGAACAGCTCGAGTTCGTCTTCGACCTGTGGGACGGCATCATGGATCGCGGAGTCCGCCCGAAGCCGACCCCGGAGTTACTGGCGGAATTGCGTCGTCGGGTCGCAAAGCATGACTTGGATCCATCGCGCGCTCTCACTTGGGAACAAGTCGTCGATTCGATCCGAGAAACGTCATGATTCCCGTGAAATACACCGAGGAAGCGCGAGACGATCTGCGCTCGGCTTACAGGGACTACCAACGCAAATCGGCAGGGTTAGGGGAGCGATTTTTCGCCAGCGTCCAGAAAGCGGTGGAGTTTTTACAGTGGAGTCCATTGATCTTTGGCGAAGTCGATGAAGGCATCAGGGCCGCGAAAATCCAGGGATTCCCGTTCATCATTTATTACAGGCCAGAATCGTTTCAGGTTACCATCCTCGCGGTTCGCCACGGGCACGATGATCCCGCCATCTGGCAATCTCGCGCTTGACCAGATTGCGCCTCGCAGTTTGACGCCTTCCCAGTGCGGTGCAACATTCCCCACATCCGACCGTGACACTCCCTCTCGTTTCGGCCATAATAGGCTTGTTCGCCCGAACCACTCTTGGCAATGGCGCCATGCACCGATTCCATTTCCTCACTCTTGTCGCGATTCTCATGGCCACCCAGCCCGCGTTTGCGGCGGAGCCCGCGAAGGAAGGTCTGACCTTCTACGAACAGAAGGTGCAGCCGATCCTGGCGGCGCACTGCTACAAGTGCCACAGCCACGCGACGGGGAAGGACAAGGGTGGCCTCGTCGTCGATTCTCTCGCGAGCATGCTCGCTGGCGGCGATACAGGGCCGTCGATCGTGCCGGGCGACCCCGCAAAGAGCCTGCTCATCAAGGCTTCGCTGCACACGGACGAAGACCTGAAGATGCCGCCGGACAAGAAGATGCCCCAGGCGGATCTGGAAGTGCTGACGACCTGGGTCAAGATGGGCGCCCCCGCGCCCGCGGGCAAGCCGGGGCGTGCCAAGGGCAAAATCACGGCTGAGGACCGCGCGTGGTGGGCCTTCCAGCCCGTGAGGGCCCAGACACCGCCGACCCCCGCGAACGCGGCCTGGTCCAAGACGGAGATTGATCGCTTTATCCTTGCGAAACTCGAGCAGGAGAAGCTCAAGCCGTCGCCGGAAGCGGATCGTCGGACGCTGATTCGCCGACTGTACTTCGACCTGATCGGCCTGCCGCCGAGCACGGTGGAGGTGGAAGCCTTCATCGCAGACAAATCGCCCGAAGCCTACGCGAAGCTGGTCGACATGCTCCTGGCGAGCCCCCACTATGGCGAGCACTGGGCGCGCCACTGGCTGGACCTCGCCCGCTATGCCGAGTCCGACGGCTTCCGGCTCGACGAGTATCGCCCCACCGCGTTCCGCTACCGCGACTACGTGATCAAGGCGTTCAACGAAGACAAGCCGTATGACCGCTTCATCCGCGAGCAAATCGCCGGTGACGAACTCGACCCGGACAGCCCGGACGCCCTTGCGGCCACGGCGTTCCTCCGCCACACCATGTACGAATACAACCAGCGCGACGTGAGAACGCAATGGGCCGATTTCCTCAATGACCTGACCGACACCACGGGTGAAGTTTTCCTCGGCCTCGGCTTCGGTTGCGCTCGCTGCCACGACCACAAGTTCGACCCGATTTTGCAGAAGGACTATTACCGGCTTCAGGCTTACTTCGCCCCTTACCTGCCAATCGACGACGCGGTGCTGGCGACGCCGAAACAGAAGGCAGAGTTCACCGCCAAGCAGGCGAAGTGGGAAGCCGCCACCTCGGAGATTCGCAAGAAGATCGAAGCTCTCGAAGCGCCTTATCGCAAGAAGGTGGCCCACTCCGCGATCATCAAGTTCACCGACGACCTCCAGGACATGATCAACAAACCGGCGGCTCAGCGGACCGCTGCGGAGCATCAGCTCGCTGAACTGGCCTATCGCCAGGTGACGTACGAATTCGGCCGGATGGAAAAGGGGATGAAGGACGAGCACAAGCTCGAGCTCGCCGCGTTGAAGCGGTCGCTGGCGGAGTTCGACAGCCTCAAGCCTGAGCCGCTGCCGACGGGCCTGTCCGTGACTGATGCGAAGACGGTGGCGCCGCCTGTGACGATCCCGAAAAAAGGCGATCAGACGCCGATCGAGCCCGGGATTCTCACCCTGCTCGACGAAAAGCCGATGGACATCCCGGCTCCGCCCGCGGGAGCGAAGACCACTGGCCGGCGGACAGCCCTCGCGAACTGGATCGCGAGGCCGGACAACCCACTCACGACACGTGTGATCGTCAACCGCCTCTGGCAGTATCACTTCGGCCGCGGCCTCGTCGGCACGGCCAGCGACTTCGGCAGGTTGGGCGAGAAGCCGAGCCATCCCGAACTGCTCGACTGGCTCGCGACACGTTTCGTCCAGGAGGGTTGGTCGATCAAGTCGATGCACCGGCTCATCCTGAATTCCGCAGTCTACAAGCAATCCGCGATCGCCGCCGCCTCATCCGAGTCGCTGCGAAAAGATCCCGAGAACCACCTGCTTTGGCGAGGCTCCACGCGGCGACTTGACGCCGAGCAGGTTCGCGATGCGATCCTGTTTGCCACGGGGGATCTCGACAAGACACACGGCGGCCCTTCCGTCGATTTCACGAAGCCCCGACGAACGATCTACACGCGGGCCACCCGCAACACCCGTGACAGCCTGCTCGATGTGTTCGACCTGCCCGAAGGCTTTACCAGCACCGCTCAGCGAAATGTCACCACCACGCCGACGCAGGCGTTGTTGCTCTTCAACGCTCAGTCGTTCATCCAACGGGCCAAGTCGATGGCGAGCCGATTGGAGAAGGAAGCGAAGACCGACGCGGATCGCATCCAACTCGCATTTCGACTCGCGTATGGACGAGAGCCGACGACGGCGGAAGTGTCCAGCGCCCTGAGCTTCCTCCGGGAGCAGACGCAGCGGATCAACCCCCAAACCGGGGGCAAGGCGGGCTTCTACTCGGAGAAGATGCCGTACCGTGAAGGCCGTGCCGCACTCTTGCAGCCGAGCGGCCAGCAGAATCGACTCGTCGCGGGGCCGATGAAGGAGTTCCCGGCCGACACGTTCACCGTGGAAGCCTTCGTCGTCTTGCGGTCGCTGTATGAGACGGGCCAGGTTCGCGTCATCGCTTCGCAGTGGGCCAGTGGGGCCAGCAAGATCGCGGACCGTGGCGGCTGGTCCTTTGGCGTCACCAGTCGCAAGTCTGCGTACAAGCCGCAGACGCTTGTCCTGCAACTCTGGGACGGGAAGGGCGGGTATGAACCGCTTTTCTCCGGGCTGCACATCGCTCTCAACAAACCCTACTTTGTCGCCGTGACCGTGAACCTGAAGGACACCAGCGAGAAGGGCATCGTCTTTTATGCCAAGGACCTCTCGAACGACGACGAGCCGATGCAATCCAATGATGTGGAGCACAAGCTCAATCGCATGGAACGCCCCGCGTCGTCGCTCGCCATCGGCGGCTTCGAGACCGACAAGTCCCCGAGCTGGGACGGCCTGATCGACGACGTTCGCGTTTCAAAGGCCGTCCTCCGCAACGAGCAGCTCCTGCTCACGAGCGAAGGCGTGAACGACCACACCGTCGGCTTCTGGCCGTTCGAGGCCCGACCGAGTCCGTACCACGACGCGACCGGCCACGGCCATGACATTCACATGGAAGGCTCCAAACAAGCAGGCCCGACCTCGCCGTCGATGGCGGCGCTCATCGACTTCTGCCACGCGATCCTGAACTCGAATGAGTTCCTGTACGTGGATTAATTCATCCTCACCGGGAGTTTCTCCGATGCGACGAACCTTGGCCCTTGCTGCGTTCGCTGTAACTGCGGGCATTGTCTCGATCTTCACGCCCAGCTTCACCTCCGCCCAGTCGAAAGACAAAGCCAAGGCCGCTCCGAAAGCGCCGCCTCTTCCGACGAATGTCGCCGCGCATCGCGATCTCGCCTACGGCGAACGAGGTGAACGCAACACCCTGGACCTCTACCTGCCGAAGTCCGAGTCGCCGCTGCCTTTGCTCATCTGGATTCACGGCGGCGGCTGGCAGGCGGGCAGCAAGGCTGGTGGCGGGCCGGGGATGTTTCTCCTCGAAAGAGGCTACGCGGTCGCCTCCATCAACTACCGCCTCAGCAGCCAGGCGACTTTCCCCGCACAAATCGAGGACTGCAAGGCGGCCATTCGCTTCCTTCGTGCGAATGCCAAGAAGCACAACCTCGATGCCGACCACTTCGGCGTCTGGGGTTCGTCCGCCGGCGGGCACCTTGTGGCACTGCTTGGCACCTCCGGTGATGTCACGGACCTCGAAGGCGACGGCGCTAACAAGAACGTCTCGAGCCGGGTCCAGGCCGTCTGTGACTTCTTCGGCCCCACCGACTTCACGCTCATGAACAAACAGACCGTGGTGAAGGGCCCCATCGACCACGACAGCCCCATGTCCCCCGAGGCGAAACTCATCGGCGGTGCCGTGCAGGAGAACAAGTCCAAGGCCGCCAAAGCGAACCCGCTCACCTATGCCACCTCGGACGACGCACCGGTGCTCATCGTTCACGGCGACAAGGATCCGCTGGTGCCCCTGGCGCAGAGCGAGATCCTCGTCGAGTCGCTCAAGGCCGTGAAGGTGCCTTGCGAACTCGTCGTCATCAAGGACGCCGGCCACGGAGGCCCAGGTTTCAGTTCCCCCGAGATGCGTGAGAAGATCCAAGGGTTCTTTGACAAGAATCTCAAGGTCAAGAAGTGAGTTGTCACGATTCGCGGAAACGCGAGGACGACCGAGTGTGAGGTGGTGATCCTTATCGCTCGGTGGGCTTCACATTTCGATGTGGTCGTGGGCGGTGTGAGGGTTGTACCGCCGCCCTAATCGTTAAAAAGCTCCGATTTCCTTCTCCTCTCCGTGACACAATCCAGCCCAGATCGGTACAATCGCCCCTACCTACCATCCTCCGAACTCTTCAAACCTTCAGGCTTCACCACCATGAGTCAGATTGCCGTCGAAAACGACATGGCGATGATCGAGAAGCTTCGCCACGCCCATGAAAAGCTTCGTAAGGAGATTGGCAAGGTCATCATCGGGCAGGACCAGGTGCTCGATCAGCTACTCATGGCGATCTTCTGCCGTAGCCATGCACTGCTGATGGGCGTGCCTGGTCTGGCGAAGACGCTGATGGTGAGCACGCTCTCGCAAGCCCTGGAAATGAAGTTCAAGCGGATCCAGTTCACCCCGGACTTGATGCCGTCGGACATCACCGGCTCCGAGGTGATCCAGGACGATCCGGTGACCCGCGAACGCATGTTCAAGTTTCTTCCCGGGCCGATCTTCGCGAATATCGTCTTGGCGGACGAAATCAACCGGACCCCGCCGAAGACGCAGGCCGCCCTCCTTGAGGCGATGCAAGAACGCAAGACGTCCATCGGCGGCATCGATCACCCGATGCCCAACCCGTTCTTCGTCCTCGCCACGCAGAACCCCATCGAGCAGGAAGGGACTTATCCGCTGCCGGAAGCTCAGCTGGACCGCTTCTTGTTCATGATCAAGGTCGACTACCCGACAGCGGATGAGGAAGAGAAGATCATGCGTGCGGGCACGTCAGACAACAAAGTGTCGATCAACCCCGTATTGAGTGGTGAGGACATCATCGCCCTGCAACAGATCGTGCGCCGGGTGCCGGTGTCGGATAAGGTGTTTGACTTCGCGAAGCGGATCACCCGCCTGAGCCGCCCGGGCACGCCGGAAGCGGCAGACTTTGTGACGAAGTGGCTGACCTGGGGCGCCGGCCCCCGCGCGAGCATGAACCTGATCCTTGCCGCCAAGGCCCACGCCTTGCTTCGCGGCAGCAACCACGTCGCCGGCGACGACGTCGTCGCGGTGGCGATGCCGATCCTTCGCCACCGGCTCATTCTGAACTTCGCCGCCCAGAGCGAAGGGCTGACGGTCGAGGAAGTGGTGCGACAGTTGATCAAGTCCGCAGCCAAGGCGGTGGCGGCTTAGTCTTCGCCGCTTACGGCTTAGCGCTGTGGATCGAAATCTGACTGGATCGCCGAAGCGCTCTGCCGCGAGCGGCCTGGAACCTGGAACTCATTCGTGAACGCCGCGACGACTCGATACCTCCGACCGGACATCCTCTCCCGCGCGGAAGCGCTGGGTCTCAAGGCCAAGCAAGTCGTCGAGGGCCTGCGCGTCGGCGATCACAAGTCACCCTTCAAGGGCTTCTCCGTCGAGTTCGTTCAGCACCGCGAATACGTTCCCGGCGACGACATTCGCCATATCGACTGGAAAAGCTACGGCCGATCCGAACGATATACCATCAAGCAGTACGAGCAGGAAACCAACTTCATCTCGCACCTGCTCGTCGATTCCAGCGCCTCGATGCGTTACGGAGCCGGTGAGACGAACAAGCTCGAATATGCGAAACTCCTGGCCGCCTCACTCGCGTATCTGATCGTTCGGCAACGAGACTCGATTGGGCTTCGTACATTCGACGAAAAGTGGCGAACGGAGCTGCCACCCAGCAGCAACCTCGCGAACATCAATGCGATTCTCCATACTCTCCAGGACACTCAACCTCGGGAGAAGACGAACATCGGCCCGCTGCTCGATCAGGTGGCGGACGTCGTCTCGCGGCGCGGAATCATCGTGCTGATCTCGGACGCCTTCGACAATATCGAGACGCTCGTGAAGGGCCTTCGCCACCTTCGCTTCCGCGGGCATGAGGTGATCCTCTTCCACATCATGCATCGGGACGAAGTCGACTTCCCTCTCGACGGCAACATTCGCTTTATCGGGTTGGAAGGCTTCGAGGAGATCATGAGCCGACCCCACCTGCTTCGGCCCGCGTATCTGAAAGCGGTGGGAGAGTATCTCAAGGACCTGCAACGAGCCTGCGACAGCAGTGGTGTCGATTATGTTCGCCTGGTGACGGACAAACCGCTCGCGGGTCCGCTGGGCGAGTATCTGATTCGCCGGTTACAGGTGAGTCGGAGATAACGGAGGCCGCGGGCGGAGACCCGCGGTGGAAATTCATCGTATTCCGGTTCTTGTTGAACCGTCGATGATGGTGGCTACGTATCTCTCTCTGTATGGAGGCAACATGCGTTTCTGTGCATTCCTGATGCTGGCGGCCTCGCTGGCGTTCACGATGGGCTGCGGCAAGAAGGACGGCGGCGCTTCCGCCTCCAACGATCAGGACAAACTTCAGGGCGTCTGGAAGGTCGTGGAATTCGACTCCGGCTCGCCCGGCGAAGGCATGCCGAAGGAAATTGTGGAGAAGATGCGGCTCGCCTTCAAGGGCGACAAGCTGTACTTCTTCGAATCCGCCGAGGAGTTTCAACCGGCGAGCTATGTCGTCGACGTGAAGCAGGATCCGCGTCACCTGAACACCATCAAGCTTGACGACAAGGGGCAACCCCAGAAGTCGATCGACTTCAAGGATGGCAAGATGAGCGAAGGCCCTGCGAAGGCGGACCTGGGGATCTACAAATTCGACGGGGACAAGCTCGTGGTCGCGATGGGCGACAACAGCAATCGGCCCAAGGATTTCAAGGCCGTGCCCGAGAAGAAGCCGGAACCCGGGAAAGCCTTCGACTTCAAGCAGCCGACCGTGACGGTGGTGACGCTGATGAAGACCGGCGAGGTCATTCCGGAGTTCAAGCAGAAGGAGAAGACTCACCTGGTGGAAGTGCCGGTCCCTCCGCTGCCGAAGATCACGGCGACGCCCGACAGCAAGCTTCCGTTGCCGGACATCAAACTTCCTGTACCGGACATCAAGCTTCCTGTACCGGACATCAAGCTTCCGACGCCTCCCGAGAAGCCCGATGCTTCCGAGAAGAAGTAAGTGTCGATGTCGTTGCACTCACCTGGCGAGCGGGGGACGAGTCCCCCGAGGTCTGCCACGGTGAGATGTTTGACGGATGATTGTTAAGGATTGGGAAGGTTCGAGATTACCACAGCCCCGGGAGACTGCCGTCCCCCGCTTGCCATGTGATGGGTCACAAGAAGGCGAATGTCGATGATCGCGCCTGCTGCACCTTTGATGCTGTTTGGAGCCACCGCGGTGGCGGTGCCGATCGCACTCCACTTCTTCTACAAGGCGCGTTACAAGCCGCTGCCCTGGGCGGCGATGAACTTCCTGAAGCAGGCGGTGGAGCAGACCAGTCGTCGGCTGAAGTTCCAGGAATGGGTGCTCCTCGCGCTGCGTTGCCTGCTGCTGCTGCTGATCGCGCTGGCCCTCTCGCAGTTGCAGAATAAGAGTGCGACTCTCTCCGCGCGGGGTGAAGCCGTCGATGCCGTCTTCCTTATCGACACTTCTTACACGATGGGCGCTCGCGATGGCGAGAAGACCCGGCTAGAGCGAGCGAAGGAGGAAGCGCTGCGGGTTCTCGATTCCCTGCCGCCGCGGTCCACGGTGCAGATCTTCACGAGTTCGGATCGTGCGAACCTGATCGGCCCCAAGGTGCGGACCAACCTCGACCAGGCTCGCCAGACGCTGAAGACCGTGGTGATCTCGAACCAGTCCACGGACTTTCTTCCCGGGTTCACGGACGCGATTCCGACGCTGACCTCCGGTTCCTCGCCGGCCAAGGAAGTGTACCTCTTTTCGGATCTGCAAAAGTCCGGGTTCGAGCGTCAGCAGAGCTCGCTTCACACCAAGGCCGAGGAGATTCGCAAGCTGGGCGGGCTCGTCCTCATTCGCTGCTCGAAGGCGGGGCAACCCACGAACAACGCAGCGATCACTGATATCACGATGCCGACCGTGATCCCGCACACGGGCACGCGGGTTCCCTTCGATGTGCTGGTGAGGAACACCGGTGGCACGACGCTGAGTAACATCCGCGTCACGCTCTCCTATCGCGAACGGAGCACCGATCGAGACGAGGCTCGCGACGAGAAGACGATCGATCGCCTGGAGAAGGACGAGACGATCCCCGTCACGCTTTCCGGCCTGCTGACGGCCCCGGGATCGCGTGTCATCACGGCCCGCCTCAGCGGCGATGATCTCCCCGGCGACAATGAGTTTCACAAGGTGATCCTGGTTCGCAACAAGCTGAATGTCGTCATCATTGATGGCTCGCCGGATGCGAACAACCCCACCGAGGCGGGCAGCCATTTCGTCCGCGCGGCCCTCGCACCGGTGAGCGATACGCTGCGGAAAGACTACGTGATCCAACCGAGCGTCTACACTCCCGAGCAGGCCAGTGCGGCCGTGCTCGAGGAGGCGGATGTGGTGTATCTGGTGAACGTGCCATCCTCGAGTGAGGCCAAGGCGGGCGTGGCGGGGCTGTCGAAGAGCTTTGTCGAAGCCCTGGCGACTTATGTTCGCGACGGAGGCGGGCTCGTCATTGCCTGCGGCGATCTTGTCGACGCGGAGGGTTACAACAAGGTGCTGGGCTCCGGAGGGCAGGGGCTCTTGCCGTTCGATCTCGGCGAGATCGCCTCGACAGCGGAACAATATCCTTATCAACCGGCCCCAGAGAGCGTTGACGACACGTCGTTCCTGGGCCCGTTCAAAACGAAGTACAGTGCCGTGTTCCGCTCGCCCGAGATCACCCGGATGTACAAGTTAAAAGAGAGCGGGTCCGGTTCGACCGGCGGACGGGTGGTGGCTCGCGTCTCCAACGGCCAGCCGCTGGTGGCGAGCCGGGTGTTGGGGAAGGGTGAGGTGATCCTTTGCACCACATCCTTCGACTCCCGCTGGGGGAACTTCCCCACGAAGAGCGACGCCTTCGTGCCGATGACGTCCTACACGCTCCTGCATCTCTCCGGCCGAAAGGCGGAGGCGGGTGAATTCACGAATCCGGACCTTCGCGAGACGCAGAACCTGGACGTGGCCCAGGATGCGGATGTCGAGAATTACCTCGGCTTCAAGCCCTCGATCATCAACGCGGGATCGGATACGGAAGCCGCCCTGGGTCAGCATCGCAGTGCGAAGGAGTACACCGAGTACGTCTTGTTGCTGGTGCTGCTCCTGGTCGTCTTGGAAGCCGGGTGGGCCTGGTTTTGCGGGCGATCGGTGTAAGCATTGTCGTGGCTGAGTTGTGTCGCGTCTTCGAGACCTGACGGGGTGCATGGCTTCGACGGAAGCCTGATCGAGAGTTCCATGATGTCCATGACGCTGTTCGGTGAGCTTTTCCTGCGAGGCTGGTTCAATCCGTACCTGGCGATCGCCCTCGCGGTGATCGGCATGGCGGTCGTCGGCGCCCTTTACGTCTTTGAATCGGGCCGTGTGGCGGTGGCGCCGCGGATCGCTCTCGCCCTGTTGCGCATGGCGATTGTCGCGGCGGTGGCGTTTTTGCTGCTGCGGCCGGTGTGGGTCACGGAGTTCCAGGAAAGTCGAAAGCGGCCGGTCGCCGTGCTGATTGACGTGTCTCAGAGCATGAGCCGTCAGGATCCACGTCCGAACTTCGAGGACCAGTGGCGGACCGCGATTGCTTACGGGATGGCTCCTGCGGACAAGAAGATCCCCACTTCTCCCACGTCCTCGGATCTCCCTGCGAATCTGCCTGCGAATCCCTCGCGAATCGACATCGCGAAGTCGGCGCTGGCGAACCTCAGGCTGCTCGATCGCCTGCGTGATGTCGGCCCACTTGATGCCGCGGTGTTCGACGGCCGACGCACCCAGCAGAACGCCAATGACCTCGCCTGGATCAAGGATCTGCAGGCCGTCGGCAACTCCTCTGCGATTGCCGCGAGTGCCTGGGAACTCCTCGATCGCGACTCGACCGACCAACCGGCCGCGATGGTGCTCGTGACCGACGGTCGTGAGAACAGCGGCCGTTATTCGCTGGCGGACCTCGCGGCCAAGTGCAAGGACAACAGCGTCCCGCTTTACGTCTACGGCGTCGGCAGTTCGCAGTTCGGCCATGTGCAGATTCGCGACATCGCCGTGCCGGACTCGCTCTTCGTGGACGATACCGTTGGCGTCCCCGTTCGCTATCGCGTCCGAGGCATCAAGGAAGGCAAGGCCGTCGTCACGCTCAAGCTTCGCACGGGCCGCGATGAGAAGACCGATCAGGAAGTCGCTTCCAGCCCGCCCCGCACGGTGCAAGAAGGGGACGATCTGCGTGAAGTCGTCGGCTTCGTGCCCACGAAGGCGGACGCCGAAAAGAAGGATCTGGAACTTGTCGCCACCGTCACGGTTACAGGTACCACCGGCAACGGTGTGGGCGTGACCACGACCGTCACGGATGAGATTATTCGCTCGGTGCGTATCGAGCAGCGGAAGATCAAGATCCTGATGATCGACTATTATGCTCGCTGGGATTTCAAGTTCCTCCAGCGGGACTTGCTCCGCGACCGCCGGGTGGACGCCCACTTTTATCTCGTCGATGCCGACCGCACCGCGATGCAGTCCGGGCTGCCCTGGGTCAAAGGGTTTCCACAGACGCAGCAAGAACTGAACCAGTACGACCTGCTGATCCTGGGCGATCTGCCGGGGGATTTCCTCACGGCTGAGCAGACCAAACAGATCCGTGATTTCGTGGTGGAGGGCGGCGGGTTGATCCACATCGCCGGCCGCCTCAATGGCGAGGCTCCGTTCGTGCGTCCGGAGTTCGATGGCGTGCTCCCGGTGGAAATCGTGAGTCAGAAGTTCAAGGATGACTCGCCTGCGCTGCCTGTTGCGTTCCGTCCGCAACTCACCGCTCAGGGTGTTCGCAGCCCCCTCTTGAGCCTTGAAGATGACCCGGTGGATAACGTGCGAGTCTGGCGAACGCTGCCCGAGATGTACTGGTACTATCCGGTGAAAAAGCTCCGCCCGGGTGCGGAGGCCCTGCTGACGCACCCGCGAGCGACGACGGACGGCAAGCCGATGCCGCTCATGGCCTCGCATTACTTTGGCAAGGGCTACGTGCTCTTCCTGGGGATCGACGAAACCTGGCGCTGGCGGTTCAACGAAGCCGAGACTTACTTTGGGCGATTCTGGAGCCAGGCGGTTTACATCGCCGGCGTCGGCCGGACGGTGGGGACCCGGCTTACGCAACTCTCGCTGGACACGAGCGAACCCGTTCTCGGCAAGTCCGGCCAGGTGTACGCCCACCTGCTCACCAAGGATTTCAAGCCCTTGACCGTGGAAAGGCTCAGCGGCAAGATCGTTCGCGACGATGGCACGCCGCTGGGTGCCGATGTGTCAACGGTCGAACTCAAGCCCGTGCCCGGGCAGGTCGGCGATTATGTCGCGACCCTCCCGTTCAACCAACCGGGACGATTCCGCTTTCGCGTCGAGAACGGCGAGGACAAGGCTCAGCTGGAATATCGCGTGAATCTGCCCGAGACGCACGAACTCTCCCCCGGCGGCATGGCCGAGGCCGAGCTGATCAAGCTCGCCACAGATACGGGCGGCAAGTTCTACCGCGAGGAAGACCTCATCAACCTGCCGACCGACATGAAGCCCCAGTTCACGCCCCGCATTCAGAAGAACGAAATCCTTCTCTGGAACCGCTGGGCGATGTTCCTGCTCCTGGGCTTGCTCACCATGGAGTGGTTCCTGAGGAAGTTCAACAGCCTGAGTTGATGCAAGCGGCCGGTGTCAGAGGCAACGATGCTGAAGAGACTTCTGCGACTTCCAGGGCTTCAAGGGTTTGATAAGATTCGGCGGGAAGGTGACGGATGACACAGACGGGTCCATTCAACGAAATCCTTGAGTCGGGGGATTCGCTGACGATGGATAAGCAAGAAGAATTGCTCGCGATTCTCAAGCGTCGGCTCACGCAATATCGTCGACAGCGCCTGCTCGCCGATGTGGAAGAAGCTCGACGGGAGATCGCAGCAGGATGTTGCCAGAACATGACATCTGAAGATATCCTGCGAGCGATCCACGAGTGAACCGTGTTCTCCTGCCTTCGGGTGGCTTTCTGAAGAGCGCGAGGCGGTTGACCAAGAAGAACCTCGACGCCGCCAAGCCTCTTCAGGAGTGCTGACGCTTCTCGTGGAAGATGCATTCCACCCTTCCTTGAAGACCCACAAGTTGAAGGGCGAGTTTGTCGGCTGCTGGGCATGCAGTGCTGGCGGCGACTTGCGAATTCTCTTTGAGTTCATCGAGCATGAAGGGTTGAAAGCGATCTCCTTGATTGCGATGGGAACTCACGACGAAGTGTACTGATCGACACGCATCCTGATAGGCCTAACCATGCACGCGTTGTTGAAGCAACTGAATCGCTGGCGGTTCCGCGAACGGCTGATCCGGCTCGTGTGGGGCGGGGCGCGTCTTCTCGCTGTCATGGCGGTGGCGCTCGCTTTCTGCTGCGCTCTGGACTACTGGTACGACCGCTACGCGGATGTGCCCTCCGTTCTCCGCTTCGGGATGATCGCTTTTCAAGCCGTGACGGCCGCGGTGCTGGCTTACTTTTTCCTCGTGCGGCCCTGGACTGCCACGCCGCCGGTGGACGACCTCGCGTCACAGGCCGAGAAGGCAATCCCCGAGTTCGACCATCGGCTGGTGACGGCGATCCAGTTGAACCGCAAGACGGCTCGCACGGATGGCATGTCCCGCACGATGATCGAAGCGGTCACGCGCGAAGCCGGCGAGATGGCCGCCCGGCATCGCCTCACACGTCTGATCGATTACTCCCGACTCGGTTGGGCGGGCATGGTGCTCCTGCCCATCGTGATTTTCTGGGGTCTCTTCTTCGTCTTCAACCAACCGGTGGCCACGGCACTCCTCAAGCGTCAGGCCCTGTTCGACGTTGAGATTCCCCGATCCATCCGCCTTGTGAACACCACCATCCCTCTCTGGCCCGCGGGCGAGGAAGTCACGATCCGCTACGAAGTGAACGGCAAGTTTCAGGAGACCTCGAAAGGCACCGCTTACGTCTATCCGGAGGGCCAGCCTTCCGAGCGATACGAACTGAAGTTCCACTCGGCGCTCGCGCCGGGCAAGGCTCTCTTCACGGCCACGGTGCCTCAGTCGACCGCGAACTTCGAGTTTCAGGCACGCCTCTCGGATGCTCGCACCCGCGATCGGGGCAAGGTCAACTTCCAACCGCGGCCGTCGGTGCAGAGCATCGAGGCCTGGGCCCTGCTTCCCGAATATCTCGGCCTCGTGCCCAGCGGGCCCCGGGCGGGGCAGCGTTACGAGGAGTTCCAGAATCAAGGCGAGGTGGCGGCATTGCCTGGTTCGGGCGTTCGCGTTCGAGCCACATTCGCCAAGCCCATCGCACGGGCGGAACTCGTGCTCATGGGTGTCGAGCCCGTCACGAAACGCGACAACCTTGAACGTCGGGCCATGGTGCTTGCCCCGGATCGCCTGTCCGCGGAAGACCGTTTCGACCTGAACCCCGGCTTGCAGCAGTACCGCATCGAGATCGCGGACGATAACGGCTTCACCAACCTCACGCCCCCAACGCGAGCCCTTCGACTCGAAAAGGACGAACCGCCAGAGGTCGAACTGCTCACCGAGGCTCTCAAGAATCCGGACCCCAAGGCGTTCGACGGCAAGGGGCCCATTGCGGACTACGATCTTAGCGGCGTGCCGCTCGTCCTGGGCGGCGATCCCTGTCGTATTGGATACAGTGCCGCTTCCAAGTTCGGCATCGATCAGATCTCGATTTATTACCGCATCAACAACGAGATGGAGAAGAAGCGCGTCCCGGTGGCCATGTCCGTCCTCGGTGTGGACCTCCCGTCCCTTGGGGAGCGAGAAGTGGAAAAGTGGAACACCCAGCGGCTGAACCCGGTGAACGCGGACCTGGCAGTGCTTGGCCCTTTCGTGCCGGAGATCGGTCTCTTTCAGAAATCGGGGAAACGGGGGCAGGTCGAACTTTACAAGGTGCCCTCGGAGAACCCCGAGGAATCACCGGGCGATCGCAAGGCCGGCGGGAGGTACAACTTCCTGGTGGGCGGCAATCTGAAGCGGGATCCGAAGGGTCAACTGACGAAACTCGAACCTGGCGATCAGGTGACGTTCTGCGTGGTCGCCAAGGATAAAGCCCCTGGTGCCAATCGACCGCTGGGCCGATCGATGCTGTTCACCAAATCCATCGTGACGGCTCAGGGCCTGGAGCAATGGAAGGAAACGCGGCGAAGCACCTTCAAGGCCCTCGTCGAAAAATCCCAGAAGGACCAGAGCGATATCCCCTTCAAGAAAGGCCCGTAAGGCGAGCAGAAGAAAGATCTGTCAGCGATGTAGTGCCATTCCATGGCGTTATCCTGGTCGACCACACCACGGCCGCATGCTGCAAGCGGTGTGCGAAGATCTGCGAGGAATGCGCCAAGGCCTGCGCGGCCTCGCGAAGTTGATGAGGTGAGTCGGAGCGTGGCGAAGTCTTACTCCCTTCGCGACGCTCCGCAGCGGCGAAATCGTGGCGATTCGAAGATCACTTCCCGGCCACGCTCGTCTTTGGCATCAGGCTCACTTTTGTGGATTCGCCGGCCTTCACCACCACCTTCTCGGTCACGATCTCGTCCTTTCCGTCGCGTGTAACGCGGGCGGTCAGGGTGTACTCATACGCCCGTCCCGGAGTTAATGGGCCTGTCTGGTAGGACCGCGTCGTACCACTGGCACCCGTTGCGGGGACGCCGTTGAAAAGCAGGACCGCGTCCTCGGGAAGCGAGGCCACGACTGTTGCAGGCTGACCCTGCGTCGGGGCCGCACCGAAACGATCGATCGGGGTATTAGGCTGATGACCCGCCACTCCTGGCAGGTGGGCCGGGTACTGGCCCGCGACGTATCCGTTTGGCCAGGCGTACGGCGAGTGCGAGTAGTTGTAGTTGGAGAACCAGCCGTAATAGGGGGCATAATAGTAAGCGCCAGGGCCACCATTAAGACCAGCGAATCCATAAGGATAGCCAGCAAACGCGGGGTAGCCGCAGGTCCACCAGCCGCCGCACCAGCCCGAATTCCACCCGCACCAGAAGAAGGCGGATGCCCGGCTCTCGCTACCCAGCAGGCCGGCGAGTGTGAAAACCGTCACGATCATCCACTTACGCATGGTTGTGTCCTCCCCGTTGTGGAAATGGCCCCATTCACTTTAACTTTCCAGCCTGGCGCAGCAACCGAAATCGCCAGGATTCGGAAATGGCGTCATTTTCACAGCCCCACATAACCCCTCTGAACCGCCAGGTGGCAGCAAGGAAATGAAGCGTTCCCAGGCGATCAGGCTTAACCGTTGTGTGGAGGGACGATCAAATCGGCACGAGTGCTTCAACCCGAGGATTCGCCACGGCTGGTTCGGCTTGCCCACGGCGAGCTTACGCTGCTACGCTCGCCGGACGGGCTTGATGGAGGTTGTTCGAGGAGGTTGTTTGCGGTTCATGGAGTGAGGTTCTAAAACGAACCCAAACCTCACGGCAGGCACACCATGACGACCAGCCATACGTCTCTTGATTCGATCCGCGACAAGGTGCTCAGCGGCACCCGCCTCACACTGGAGGATGGCCTATTCCTCGAACAGCAGGCGGACCTCTTCACGCTTGGCGAACTCGCCAACCTCGTTCGCGAACGTAAGAACGGTAACGTCGCTTATTACAACGTCAACACGCATCTTAACCCGACGAATGTCTGCGTCTATCGTTGTCGATTCTGTGCCTTTCGCTCGGATTTGAAGGGCGAGAAGGCGTATGTGATGACCGAGGAACAAATGCTCGATCGCGCTCGCGAGGCGACTCGTCGAGGCTGCACCGAACTGCACATTGTCGGTGGGCTGCACCATCAGCTACCTTACGAATGGTACCGCGACATTATCAAGAACATTCACGCCGAGTGCCCGGACCTGCACCTGAAGGCGTGGACCGCGGTCGAATGGGACTGGTTTGAACGCCTGACGAAACGGCCGATCCGCGAACTGCTCGCGGAGATGAAGTCCGTCGGCCTTGGCAGCCTTCCTGGCGGCGGGGCGGAGATCTTCCACCCTGAAATTCGCGAACACCTCTGCGATTACAAGGCGGACGCCAATCAGTGGCTTGGCGTGCATCGCGACTGGCACCAGATGGGCGGCAAGTCCAACGCGACGATGCTTTACGGCCATATCGAGAAGGCGGAGCATCGCCTCGATCACATGCTCCGCCTCAGGCAACTCCAGGATGAAACCGGCGGCTTCCAGACGTTCATCCCCCTGGCGTTTCACCCCGCGAACAACCCCCTTGGTGAGACTCTCACCAAGCCCTCGGGGTTGGTGGATCTGAAGGTGATGGCGATCGCCCGCCTGATGCTCGATAACTTCCCGCACATCAAGGCGTACTGGCAGATGCTCGGCGTAAAGACCGCCCAGGTCGCCTTGAGTTTCGGGGCGGACGACATTGACGGCACGGTGGTCCACGAGACGATCTACCACGCCGCGGGCAGCGATTCGCCCCAGGAACTGAGCGTCGCGGATCTGCGAAGGCTCATTGAAGAAGCGGGACGCACGCCCGTGGAGCGGGACACGCTTTATCACGAGGTGATCCGGGAGAAGCCTGTGGAGCGCGCCTGGCGAACGGGGCGGTCGCTGGCGGTGGTGAACTGAGCGTTCAATCCACGCGCTGGATCGTGGCCCTGGGGTCGAGCGTGAGAAAGTCGAGTGTCGGCCGAAGATCCTGCGGCGTGGTCTTGCGGTAATCTAATCGGACAGGGCCGAGAATCGCCTTGGCGGTGATGCTGCCGCCGTTCGAGAGGGTCACGTCCAGGTGGGTTTTCTGGCCCGCGATGTCACCCTTGCAACGCAGCTTGGCAGCCTTCACGATAAGCGTGGAGCCGTCCGTGATGTTCGGGCCGGACGAACTGAAGTAAACCTGTCCCTCCACCGCCATCACTTCCACACGCGACTGGCCGAGAATCCCTCCCGCGAATGTGACCAGGCCTTTCGGGGCGTTCAACTTGAGAACCGACTTGCCGAGCACATATCCCGCGATGTAAATCTCCTCGGCCACAAGCTGGGAGGCGTCGATGGTGATTCCGGGCTGGGTGTAGGTGCGGAAGCGTTTGACCCGGCCACGAAGAATCACGGTCTGGTTGTGGAACAGGTCGCTTTTCGAGAGGACGAAGGAACCGTTGGGTTGATCGATGTCGATCGTGACCACGAGAGCCGGGCGGACGGCGCTGCCGGGTACCTCGCGGGGCTCCGGAGCGATCAAGAGCGACGAGGCCTCAGCCGCTCGCGGCACCGGTGCGATGTGTGCGGGCAACTCCGCGAGAATCGCTGAGAAATCCAGCGGCACGGCTGGCACTGCCGCGGATGATGCGGGGGAAGCCAGGCCCGTAAGGGTACGATTCGTGACATCGGGCGAAGGCTGCGGGGCACGACTCGCTTCAAAGTACGGCGAGATCGCGAGGACCATCCCCGCACCGAAGGCAATGCCGAGGATCGCGGTGACGATTTCAGGTCGATGGCCGCGACCCCGGTGCGAGCTTGCGGCTTCGAGTTGCGTGGTGTCCTTGGGCAGGCTTGTGAAGGCGTCGGCGGGAGCGTCGGTCTTCGGAGCGGTCGTGGCGTGTGACGCTGTCTCTGACGCACAAACCGGGCAGGGATTCTGGACTTCGCTGGAAGCCCGTGGCAAGCCGCAGCCGGGGCAGGGCACCATCGCCATCGATTGTCTCCTGTTCAGTTCACACGGCGGAGGGTCGCATGCGGGTCGAGGTCCGGAATCTCCACACGAGGCGCCTCGTCCTCGACGCGGGATTTACGATACTCGATCACGACAGCCCCCTGAACGGAGGGAATCTTGAGCATTCCCAGATTGTTCAAGAGCAGCGTGATCCGCGAGCCATCGCCGATCACAGGTGCGAAGAACTCGACCTTGCGGGCCGTCACGTTCACACGGCCTCCGCTCTCGATGCGGGGCACATGCCGTGTCGTGCTGGAGGGAGGGCGAAACAGAACCTCGCCTTCGGGAGCGTCGATTGTCAGTTCCGATCGTTCCGAGATCGTCGCGTGAACGAGGACACTCCCACCTGGCGCGTGGATCTTCACCACAGAGCCCGCGTTGATCTTGCCGTTCACGTTCACCTTTTGGACCGTGAGCCCACTCGCGTCGATATGGATGGGGCCTTCAATCGGGCTCATATTCAGTGTGTGAAGCCGACCACGAAGAATGATCTTCATGCCGGGCTTCACCAGGCCGCCGTAGCCGGGAAAGGACATGGTGCCGTCGGGTCGATTCACCTCCAGGACGATGTGGGGAGCATCGCCCACCGGCAGGGATTCCTGAGTTATCTCACGCGGCGACGGGGCGACGTTATCCGCGACCACGGGCATCGGCCCGGTTTCGAGTGGCTGCGACTCCGGCACCGGTTGAAGGGGCGTTGGCGGCGTGTCAGTTGCCGGTGGCGTGAGGGATTGAGAAGCCGTCGATGTCGCAGCGTCTGGCTTCGGCGCGGGGATCAGTGATTGCACCAGTACTGTGAGCAACACGCCGAGCACGATGCCGACGATCCCCGCGAAGACTTCAGGGCGATGACCATGCGAACGTTCGCTTCGCGCCGTCGCCAGTTGTGAGCCGTCCGCCGGCAGGCCATCGGAAGCGGAGTCGGCCACGTCGCGTCGTGGCAGGTCGGAAAGGTCTCGCGAGACCGCCTCACAAACGGGGCAGGGCTTGTCCGCTTCCGCTTCCGCACGCGGTAGGCCGCACCCAGGGCAGGCAGTTGTGGCCATCGATTACGCTCCCATCACGTACGGTTGAACATAGGGCCCCTTCGGAATCACCGCGAGCGTCGCCTGGGGGCCGTACTCCGCCAGCGATTCCGCGACGGCGGCCTCCACGCTCGAAGCCGGCTCCACCCGGCACTTTCGCAGCACGTCCGCGGGAAGGCCCTGGGTCACCACCTTCACCTTGCAGTGGGCCAGCACCTTCTTGAACATCACCAGTTGCCATTCGTCCATCTCACAAGTGGCGTGCGGCGACGGCGAATCGTAGCGGTTGTTCGTCTGATAGTCCGCCAGCATCTCCTGGAATTCCGGGCTGCCCAGGCCCTCCGTCATGCTCGCGGCCAGCACGATCGTGCCGCCCTTCTTCACGATCGGCATCGCCCCGGTCAGGCCCTTCACAGCCTGGTACCAGGTCGTGTCCAGCGGATACCCAGCACAACTGGTGACGACGACATCGCAGGCCGCGGGCACGCCGGACTTCACCGTGTCCCGGCAGAACTGCACGCCGTGCTCCCAGGCCAGGATCATGTCGCCGGCACCGAGCCAGGTGATCTTGCGCTTGCCGTCGATGCAGACATTCACGATGAAGTCGCAGCCCGCCATCTTCGCGATCAGCGTGTTCTCGGCATGCACCGGATTCCCCTCCACGCTCCCCGCGTCGGCCTTGGGATGTTCCAGGAATCGCGGACCATGCCAGACCTTCACGGTCTCAAGGGCCGCGATCCCGGGGCAGATCACCTTGCGGCCGCCGGAATACCCCGCCATCAGGTGCGGTTCGATGAGGCCCGTCGTGATCTTGAGTTCCGCCTGCGTGAAGCGCTTGTCGATCCAGGCCGGGACGCCGTTGGGCGTGGTGCCCAGGTATTCGTGGGAATCGCGATCCTTGCCGAAGTGATTCTCGCAGCGATAGTGGGTCGCCACGAATTCCCCGACGAGTTCGACAAGTTCCTCGCCCTCGTTGGGCCGGTGCAACCCGGTGGCGACGAGAATCGTGATCCCGCTGCGGGGGATGCCCGCGGCTTCGAGCGTGCGAAGGACCGGCGGCAGGATAAGCTTGTTCGGCACGGGCCGCGTGATGTCGCAGACGACGACGCAGGCGGTCTTCTTCCCCTCCGCGAGTTCCGCCAGCGGCCTTGTGCCAATCGGATTCGCGAGGGCCGCCTCGAGGGCCGCTTCGGGATCGGCGAGGGGAACGGCTTCACGAATGGCCAAAGGTGGGGCGATCAACCGATCCGCGGGCAGGGTGACCTCCAGGCCGGTGCGACCGTAATCAAGCGTGACTTTCATGGGGTAAGCTTTCTCAGCGAGAAACGACGAGCCATTGCGGTGGGATCACGGAGGAATCCTTATCCTTATTCTCTCGCCAATCGCCAGGAGAGTCCAGACGGAGACGGGCGAGTCCTATCGAGAATACAATTCTGGTCATGTCTCCACCCTTCGCGTTCTTTCCGATCTGTTTCCTCTTCACGAGCCTGGGCCTGATCGTGGGTCTGGTGCTCCTGCTGCGTGTCGGCGCCGGCGTGGACGCCTCGGACAAGGACCAGTCCGCCTCCCCGCCCGGCCCCCGTCCGCCGTACTGGGTGGCCCCGATCGTGCTGCTGGCCGCGGTGATCGTGCTGCTGCTGCTCTCGCCCGTAACGGACGGGTGAGGTGGAATTTCTGAATACAGTCTCAAGGTCAGATGATCAAGTTGAAGGCTTGAGGCTCAAGGCGACAGTGGTGTGAGCGCGAGACGAAAACCGAGGACGCTGCTTCGAACTGAGGGCGTATTTTGATAGCGGTTCGCCGATCGGCAGTAGCTACTGGAATTAAGCCAACTGCCGCCTCGTGCGACCCGTTCGGATCCTGTTGACGGGCCCGAGGGGTCTTCCGCTTTGCCGGCCGAATAGATACCGGACCAGTCACCGCACCACTCCCAGACGTTGCCGTGCATGTCGTGAAGCCCATGGTCATTCGCCCTGTAACTTCCGACGGCTGTGGTTCCGACCCAGGACGTGGCTTTCGTCAATCGGATCGCGTCGAAGCGGCCGTAGTTCGCATCCAGGGGAGTCATGATCCCGCCAATTCCAACGCCGAAGACGCGAGAACCGCCGACTCCTCCGCGGCAGCCATTTTCCCACTCAACTTCCGTGGGAAGACGGTACGCTCGGCCATCTTTCCTCGAGAGCTACTCGGCATACTTCAAGGCATCACTCCAGCTGACCAACACGACCGGGTGCTCGTCCGTCTGCTCGAATCCCGGGGTGAGCCAGGTGAATTTTGCGTCCTGCCGGAAATCGTCCACGAACTTCCCGTGCCCCCCTTTTCCGTCAGCTTCGGCTTCGGTTTTGTGACCAGTCTCGTCCACGAATTTGCGAAGCTGGCCCCTCGTAACTTCATGAATCCCGAGGTAGTAGTCTCGCGTCAACTTCACTTCGTGGGCCACCTCCAGCTTGCTTCGGCCCGCTTCGCTATCGGGGGAACCCATTGTGAATGTGCCAGCCTTGATCCGCACGAACTTAGTCCCATTCGTCGGGCTGATAAACTCTCGCGGCTCGGTCACGACTGTCGGCGCCGAACTCTTTGAAGGTGGCGTGGTCGCCACACTTCCGACGATGGGTGCAGGAACGCTCTCCAGGGGTTTCACCACTCCGGGAGCAAAGGTGACGACGGGTGCAGCAACTGGCGTTGGTTCCGGGGTCGGCAGAGCACTTGACGAAGCTGACGGAGCGGGCTTCACGTCCACATTCATCGCAAGGCGGAAACCCAGGTTATCGCTCCGGTCCGACGGGGCGCCCCCGCCGCGGAACGCCGACCGGCAGAACCCGGCGATGATGCTCCAGCCGCCGCCGCGGAACACGCGGTCCGAGCCCGACGCAGGCCCCGTAGGATCCGTCACACGACCCGAGCCATAATCGCCCTGCCAATCCGAACACCACTCCCACACATTCCCGTGCATGTCGTACAACCCGTAAGGATTCGCTTTGAATCGGCCCACCGGAGAAGTGAACTCCCCACCGTCGTCCGACTTGATTCCCCAATCTTTCCCCGTCGCACGGCGAAACGACACATCCGCCACGTTGCCGTACTTCGAAAGATCCTCATCGTCATCGCCAAAATGAAAACGCGAACTCGAACCGCCACGGCACGCGTACTCCCATTCCGCCTCCGTCGGTAAACGGTGCTCACGGCCATCTTTCTTCGATAACCATGCCGCATACTTCACCGCGTCGTTCCAACTCACTTCCACCACCGGGTGATCGTCCGTCTGCACGAAACCGGGGTGCTTCCACGTATACTTCGGATCCTTCTCCCAAGTCTTCGCAGCGGCATCCCAGCCGTAACCACCCTTCCCATCGGCCTCCGCTTCGGTCTTGTATCCGCCATCCTCCACGAACTTCCGAAACTCGCCACGCGTGACCTCGTACACGCCCATGTAAAAATCCTTCGACAACACCACCTCGTGCTCCGTCTCGTCAACACGGTGACCCTTCTCCGACTTCGGAGAACCCATCGTAAACTTTCCCTTCGGAATCCGCACGAACTTCATCCCATTCGTCGGGCTGATAAACTCTCGCGGCTCGGTCACGACTGTCGGCGCCGAACTCTTTGAAGGTGGCGTGGTCGCCACACTTCCGACGATGAGTCCAGGAACGCTCTCCAGGGTTTTCACCACTCCGGGCGTCGGGGTGCCTTGAGCCTCGGTCTTCTCGACCACGGCTCTTTCCTTCCTGGCCGGGGCCTTGAGCGCTCCTGTGAGCCAAAGTCCTAGCAGAACCAGAAGCAAGCCGATGACCGCGAGCGTCACGAGCATCCAGGACGAT
>Ga0105046_10000727_pt1 | contig 47854 bp, 44 predicted proteins | sample MAT03_FD_78385 | JGI IMG/M metagenome (GOLD analysis project Ga0105046, IMG submission 78385) | Freshwater microbial communities from Lake Fryxell liftoff mats and glacier meltwater in Antarctica - MAT-03 (megahit assembly) | ecosystem: Environmental > Aquatic > Freshwater > Ice > Liftoff... | reverse complement strand
TGGCAGAAGGTGGCGATCGCGCGCGCGTTCATGCGCAAGGACGCAGAGGTGTTGGTGCTCGATGAGCCCAGCGCCTCGCTCGACCCCGAGGCGGAGTCGCAGCTCTTCGACGAGGTGGCGCACGCCATCGCGGCGACGGATGGCAGCGCGCGCCCCATGGTGCTCCTGGTCTCGCACCGCTTTGGGACGGTGCGTGGCGCCCACCGCATCGTGGTGTTGAACGCGGGCGCGGTGATCGAGGACGGCACCCACGCGGAGCTTATCGAGCGTGGAGGACGCTACGCCCGCCTCTTCGGTCTGCAGGCCGCCGGCTACCAAGACGAGGCGCCCGCTCAGTCGTGAGCCGCCGCGCCCTCATCCGGCGCAGCATCGTGCGGGACCGTGTCGTGCAGCACATCGTCGAAGAGCGCGTCGAGCGCCTCACGACCCGGCAGGCCTGAGGGGAGCGTGCCGCCCGGCAGCGGAGCGAGACGCGCACGGCCGGGCGCATCCGAGCGAGCGAGCTCGCGCGCCAACATGCGGTAGAGGCGCACGTTGGGGTTGGAGAGGCTGTCGGGGGACATGTCGGAGTCGGAGAAGAGCGCGTGGTACGCCTGCAGGGCCGAGCCCTCGCCGCGCTCCGCGGTCGCGTCGGGCAGCAGGTAGTGCCACGGCCCGTGCTCGTCGAAGGCCACGCCGTGATCGGGGGTGAAGACCCGATCGATGAACGCGGGGTTGCGCGAGCCCAACGTTCCGTCCTCATCGAGCAGGTAGACGACGACATCCATGGTGGGCAGGGCGCGCTCGATGGGGCCGCCCATCGCCGCCTCGCGCTCGCCCCAGCGCTGTCGCGCGACCACCGCTGCGGTCAGGAGCGCGCGAGCGATCGAGCTGCCGCGTGCCGAGCGCCAGAGGCGCGGGCGGTGGTTCTCCTCGAGCATCACCATCACCTCGACGGATCGAATGCGCCGGAGCGGCTCGGGGAACGATCGCACCGCGGGCGGTCGTGCCCCTTCCACGATCGCGCGGGCTACGTGCGCGAGCGCCTCGTCCAGCGGTGGGCGGATCACCAGCTCGAGGCGCGGCAGATAGAGCGCGGCGATGGGTGAGAGGTAGGAGCCACCGAGCACCTCCAGCGGCGCGTAGCGCCTCAAGCGCGCGCCGAGGCGGTCGTCCCCCGGATCGAAGGGAGTGCGCCCGTCCACCAAGATGCCTCCCACGTGGGCCTCGCCCAGCGCGGCGGCGAGCGCCTCTTCGTCGCTGCCCTCGAGCGCCTGCGCGATGGACGGGAACGCGCTCACGTCACGCAGCTCGGTGCCTTCGGGGTGCATCGCCAAGAGCGAGCTGTCGCCGACGACCGCGACGATGCCCAGGTTCTCGAGACGGTGGGAGAGTTCGTCGCTCCCGGCGAGCGGCGCGCGCACCACGGCGTAGATGACCGCAGCGACGGTGAGGGCGAGGAGGCCGAAGAGGACGGAGCGGGTTGAGCTCGACTGCACCGCGCGCGGCTCTAGCCTGTCGTGGTCGCCCGGGCCAACGGACCCTGGGTCACACGGCAGCTGGGTCACGGAAGTCGTCCGAAGACCACTGCCGTCTCGATGTAGATAGGGCTCAACACGCCCATCCAGCCGTAGTGCGTCACGGCTCCTTCGGCATCGGCGGCGAACGTCATCACGCCGGTGCCCAGGCCTCCGTCGCGATCCAAGTGGGCCAACCGCGAGTCGAGCTCGTGCGGCAGTGTCGTGGAGTCTGCGATCGGCACCGACCAGACCGAGCCGCTGGATGCGATGCGGCGGGGCGAGCCCAGCACGAACCCGACGTGTCCAGTGCTGCCGGCGCGGCGCAGGGCCCCGGGCGCGCGCCACGCGAACACGTCGCCGGCGCGCACGTCTTCGATGGACGCGACGCGACGAAATCCACGCGATGACGCGGCGCCTATCACCCGAGGTAATCGGCGGCGACGGGCCGCTCACGGTGCAGCGACGCGAACGCAGCGGGCGCGTGCCGTCGCAGGAGCCAGCCCACCATGCCGGAGCGAGGTGCGCTGAGCAGATCGAGCCACGGCGAGCAACACCGACGCGGCCGTCGCTCATTCTTTCGCACGTTCAGCTTCGGAGCGCGTCCCTCAGCGCTCGGCGCATGCGGGCTCGATCTGCGGGGTGACCCGTCCAGCGCTCGAAGGCGAGCGCGCCTTGGTGCACCAACATTCCGTCGCCGCCCAGCACCGCCCGATGGCGGGCCCGTGCTTCGGCCGTGAGCGGGGTGTCGATCGGGCGGTAGACCAGCTCGATGAAGCGTGCGTCGGGCCAGCTCGACCAGGGGATGCACGCCGCCAGCGCACGGCCGGCATCCGGATCGAGCGACGCGCTGCTCGCCTGGACCACCAAGCTCGGCGCGAGCTCGCCTAGCGCTTCGAAGGTGAGCGCATGGATCGAGAAGGGCACTTCCTTCGCGAGCGCTCCCAGGGGCTCGGCGGTCGCGGGACGACGCGCGGCGACGGCGATCGTGCATGCACCGCGCGACGCGAGCGCGCTCACCACTGCGCGGGCCGCGCCCCCCGCGCCCAGCACCAGCGCATCGACGTTCAGCGCAAAGCCCGCCTCTTCCGCCGAGCGCGCGAAGCCCTCGATGTCGGTGTTGAGGCCCACGAGCGCATGTCCCTCGCGGCAGACCGTGTTCACCGCGCCCGCTGCCAGCGCGCTGGGCTCCAGCCGATCGAGCATCGAGGCTATCGCGACCTTGTGGGGCACGGTCACGTTGAAGCCACGCAGCGCAGGGCGCCCGCGGGCGTCCTCGACGTAGCGCGCGAGCGCGTCGGGCTCGACGGCGACCGCGCGATAGCGCCAGTTGGCGAATGGGGGATGGCGGAGGGCAAGCTCGCTGAGAGCTGCCTCGTGCATCACTGGGCTGAGCGAGTGGGCGATGGGCCAGCCGATCACCTCGAGCTCGTGGGATAGGCTCATCGCCTACTTCCGCGAAGGATCGGCTGCGCGCGCCACGACGTCGGCGAGCAGGGTCCCCTCTGACAGACGGATCGCGAGACGGTCGCCTATCTTCGCGTCCTCGGCGCGCAGGAGCGCGCGACCAGACGGCTCATGCAGCGCGATGGCGTAGCCGCGGGACAGGATCCCGATCGGCGAGAGCGCGTGCAGGCGCGCGAGCTGCTCGATGAAGCGCGCCCGCTTCTGAGGGGCGCTCGCGAGCGCGCCGCGCCGAAGCTGAACCTCGATGTGCCGCAGACCGAGTTCGCCCTGCTCGAGGTTGGCTTTCATCGCGCGGTGAAGGCGTCCTTCGATCTCCGACAGCTGTGCTCGGGTGCGGACCAAGCGGGCTCGGGGCTCGCTCTCTTGGAGGCGGGCCCTGAGCTCGGACAGCGCGCGCTGCGCTCCGTTCAGGCGCTTCTGGAGGGCCCGATCGAGGGCGGCGCGCAGCACCTGCTCGCGGCTTCGCTGTCGCAACAACAGGCGTTCGGGCGAGCGCAAGAGGGCGGACATACGCTCGCTGCGTTGACGCCACTGATGTGCTTTGGTGCGCAGCGCGCGATCGACGCGGGTGCGCGCTTGGAGGACCGCTTTGGCGCCGGCTTCGCGCGCCGGGATCGCCAGCTCGGCTGCGTGCGAGGGGGTGGCGGCGCGCAAATCCGCGACCAGATCAGCGGTGGTGACGTCGACCTCATGGCCCACCCCGCACACCACGGGCACGGGTGAGCGGGCGATGGCGCGGGCCACCCGCTCGTCGTCGAAGGCCGAGAGATCTTCCTGCGCGCCGCCGCCGCGAACCAACAGGATCAAATCGAGATGGGGCAGCTGCGACAGACCGCCCAGCGCGCTCACGATCGCCGTCGGCGCGTCGATCCCCTGCACGGTCGCGTGCGCCAAGATCAGCCGGACCGGCATGCGGCTCCGGGCCACTTCGAGCACGTCGTGAAGCGCGGCGCCGCTCCGGCTGGTGACCACGCCGATGCGTTGAGGCCAGCGCGGCAGGGCTCGCTTGCGCGAAGGGTGCAACAGGCCCTCGGCCTCGAGCTTGGCCCGCATGCGCGCGATCTCTGCCGCACGATCGCCTTCGCCCGTGGCCAGCGCTATCAAGGCGCGAATCTGAAACGCGCCGCGGGGCACGTAGATACCCACCACCACCTTCAGGCGCACCCGGAGCCCATCGGCAAAGAGGTGACGCACCCGTCGCACGTCGCTGGCGAACATCACTCCGCGCACGCTGGCGTCGGGATCGCGCAGCGAGAAGTACACGTGCCCGGTGCGCTCGCTGACGTCGCCCAGCTCGCCCTCGATCCAGAGCGGCGCGAGGTTGTCGGCCAGCGCGCGATCGACCAGCTCGTTGAGCTGGTAGGGCGAGAACACCCGAGCGGCGGGCGCGGTCTTGGGCTGAGGGACACTCATCCGCGGATCCTCATTCGACGATCGAGGTAGGCATCACGGGAGACATCACGGGAGGCCGAGCGCGGGACCTGCGGTGGTGCGTTCGCTGGCGAGCTCGGCATCGCCGGTCTGCCCGAGCATGCCGTCGCCCGCGCAGCGCACGGCGCCTCCGTCGAGCAGCGCGCAGGTGTGACCGCGTCCGTCCGCGCTCAGGCCGCCCACCGCGATGCCGATGGCGCCGCTCACGCCCATCATGGCGACGGGGACGAAGCTGTCGTCCCCCAGCTGCCCAGAGAGGTTGGCACCCCAGCAGTGCACCAGACCCGTCGTGCCCAGCGCGCACGCGTGGTTCGCGCCCGCAGCAGCGCGCAGGGAGCCCACGGGATAACCCAAACCGCTCACCGTGACCGGCGTCGCGGAGAAGCTCGCCCCACTTCCGCCGCCGAGCTGGCCCATCGAGTTGTCTCCCCAGCAGAGGACCGCGCCACCGTCGATGAGCGCGCAGGAGAAGTCGCGTCCGAGGGCGAGCGCGGTGGCGCCGCTGACCCCGAGCACCTCGAGGGGCGTCGGCGACGAGGGCACATCGTCCATCGCCCCGAGCTGACCGCGCGCGTTGCTTCCCCAGCACCACACCGCGCCGCTCACGATGGCGCACGAGTGCTCGAGGCCGACAGCGACGGCTGACGCGGCCCCAGGCAATCCAAAGATGACCGTCGGGGTGAGCGACGCGCCCGCGCCGCCCGCCTGACCGACGTTGCTGTGGCCCCAGCAGCGCACGTCGCTCGCGGTGGTGGCGCAGACGTGGCGCGGGCCCGCGGCGAGCGCGGTGAACGTGCTGGTGTCCATCACGGGCCCATAGGTGCGGGCATCGAGGCGATCGCCTCGGCCCAGCGATCCGTCGTCGCCATCACCGACGCAGCGGACGGCGCCGCTGCCGTCGCGGACGCAAGTGAAGGTGCCGCCCGCTGCGATCTCCACGACGGCGCTCAGCTCGGGGGCCTCTAGCGCCATCGGCACGATCATCAGCCGGGAGCTGCCGAGCTGCCCTTCGGCGTTCCACCCAAAGCAGGCCACCGCGCCGCTCTCTCGGAGGGCACAGGTGTGGGCGCCACCAGCATGTAGCGCGGTAGGCGCTTCGCCATCGCAGTAGCCCAGGGTGCACGCGCCTCCGTCGCACGTGTGACCGCAGCGACCGCAGTTGGCGGGATCGCTCTCGAGCGCGATCGATTCGTCCACGGTGTCGTCGCAGTCGTCGTCGATGAGGTTGCAGGTCTCGGGGCTGGGCTCACACGCGGGGCCGCTCTGGGGCTCGACGGTGCCGGGCCAGCCCGGGAGCGCTTCGGGATCGATCGCTACGCTGCGGCAGCCGGTCTCGTCGCACGTCAGCTCGCCCGTGCACACGGCGCTCAGACATCGGCGCGCCAGGAGCACCCGCAGCATCCGGGAGGAGCCTGGAGTCAGGCGGGTCGAGACGTCGCGCACCAAGATCTCGCCGCTCGCGAGGATGCCGCGGACCTCGATCCGAACGTCGGCGTCGGGGCGAACGCGCGAGGTGATCCCCAGGGTCAGCGGCAGGGGCGGGGCGCCCGCGCTGTCGAGGTTCACCGAGGTGCGGGTGGGCGCGGCCATGCTGTTCAGCACGTCGATCTCCACCCGAATCAGCTCGTCCGGGACCTCCAGATCGGTGTCGATGACCAGCACGATCTCGGTCGCCTGCGCGCACGCCGAGAGCAGGAGCAACGAGAGCGCTGCCGAGAGCGACCTCAAGGGAGCTCCACACGGAAGGGGGAGGTGTTGCCTCGAAAGGTCTCGGGGGTCGCGGTCAGGCCCACGCCCAGCCCGACGGCGACGCCGCCCGCGACGAGGATCGATCCGAGCACGATCCAGAACACGGGATCTTCGGCGATCGAAGTGCTCGCCACGGGCTCGCCTTCATCGATCGGATCTCCGCCCAAAGGAGGGGGAGGTTCGTCGGGGCCCAGCGCCACCCAGTTCTCCGCGCGCACATCGATGAGCACCTCCTGCTCCACGCCCTCGCGGGCGGTGAAGGGAATCACCCGCGGCGCGTGGCCATTGCGCTCGATGGTGGCGCTGTGCTCGCCGGGATCGACCGGATAGGCCTCGTCCAAGGCGGCGCTCGAGAGCTGGTACTCATCGAGCGTGACGACGTCGCCGTCTTCGAGGCCCAAGATCTGCAGCCGCACGTGGGGAATCCGCGGCTCGATCTCGTGGAGCTGGTCCTCGGCGTCTTGACGCTGGCGATCGGTGACATCGTCCTCGTGCTGGAACATCCGGTAGGCCTCGGCCGCTTCGACCAAGCGCCCGGCCTGCGCGTATGCGCCCGCGAGGTTCAGGAGCGTGAGCGGGCGGGGCAAGAGCTCGTAGCTCCGCTGAAAGGCCTCGAGCGCCCGCTCCCAGTCGCTCTCACGCGCGGCCGCAACCCCGTCCTGAAACTGCTGGCGCGCGAGTGAGCGCTCGGCGGCGGTCTGGGCCTGGGCTGGCGCGGGCTGTCCCATCCAGGTGGCCAAAGCCCACAGCATGATGAACGCAGTCTGCAAGACCCCGCGCGTCACGGGCAGGTCCGGGTAGCGACGACACACTCGGCGTCGGCGCATCGGTTCAGCACCCCGGCGGGATCGCACGAGGCACCGCTCGTGAGCACCGGGCGCAGGGTGGTCGCGAGCTCGTAGCGAACGCCGGGACCCTCCGGGGCGCCGTTGTACATCTCGACGAAGACGGTGAAATCCACGCCGCCCACGTCCAGGACCGTCACCGTCGAGCGCTGGTTGGTGCTCGCAGCGATGTCGTCGTTGCACTCATCCTCGAGGGCCGAGACTGCCGTCGCGTCCGCGCACGTCCGGCGGACGTAGAGGAGCGTGTCCGGATCCAGCAGCGTCTCGCCGGACGAGCCCTCGCTGTCGGTGGTGAGGATCACGTCGAAGCGTCCGAAGGGCACCCGCACCAAGTAGAGGTCTTCGCGCCCGCCGGAGAAGTTGGAGCACTGCGCGGTGAAGAGGCCCGCGCCCGCGGTGAGCACGTCCTGCACGGTGGTGGTGGTGGCCCGGCCATCGGTGGGGGCCGCCAGCATGAGGACTGGCGCCGCGGTGCAGGCCGCCACGCGATCGGGGGCCGGCGTGCACATCATCACCGAGTCGCATGCCAGCTCGAGCCCGCAGATGTGGGTCGCGTCGCATGTCTCACCCAGCGACACGATGCTCCCGGCGCGCGCCGGGACCGTCAGCACCCGCTCGCTCAGCACCCCGGGGCGATCGATGATCCGGACCCGCGCGAAGCTGGCGCCTCCCGTGGTGCTGGTGGCCAAGGTCGCCGTCTCGGAGAAGGTGGTCGTGCCCAATACCGGTCGATCGAAGTCGCCCGTCAGCACATCTGCGCCGTCGAACACCCCGTCTGCGTTCAGATCGAGGAGATCCCCCGCGGGACCGTGGAAGGTGACGTACACACCGGTCGCGTCGCGTCCCTCATCGCCGCCCATGACTTCGACGCGGACGGAGTCACCGGTGACCAACACGCTCGCGCTGCTCAGCGTGGGCGGGGTGAGCGCCGAGGCCGTGATATCGAGCTGCGCCAGGCCCTCATCGGCGCGGTCCATGTACATGGTCCCAAAGCCCGTCACGAAGAAGTAGAGCAGCTCACCGCCCTCGGCGATGAACGAGCCCCGCGAGCGGCCTTCGCGGACGCCGTCGTCGAAGCAGGACTCGGCGAGCTCGTCGACGGTGCGGGGCAGGCAGCTGCGGCGAACGGCGATCACCGTGTCGAAATTCACATCGGTGCCGGTGTTCACCGTCGAGACCTCGATGGAGACGGTGTCCGTGCCCGGGACGCTGTAGGCGAGCACCCACTGCGGCGCGGGCGATCCGCTCGTCGTGCACGAGAGCGGCACCAGCCCAGGCTCGCCATTTCGGGTGTCGATCGGGACGCTCACCATCCCCAGGCGCCCCTCCACTACGTCGGGGTTCACGCAACCCGGCAGGGCTCGGTGCATAGGTCCACCGCCGTCCGGGACGTCCGGCATCGGATCGCAGCCAAGCAGGATCAGAACCGGTAAGAGGGTCGCGGGCCGAAGCCGCATGCGTCCGAGGGTCGCAAAGCAGAGCCCCTTTGGTCAACCAAGAGACCCGTGGACCTTGCATCGCCACCCGATCGCCCCAAACAACGCCCGCCATGGATGTTCTCTCTCTCGCCCGCCGCTCTCTGAACGAGTGGCGCACGCCCACCACGACCTTGCTCGAGCCGGGGGTGCCGCTTCGGGCTGGCGCGGATGCGCCGCAAGCCGTGGTGATCGGGGCGGGCTTCGGGGGTCTAGCGGCGGCGGTGCGCTTGCTGGTGCGGGGCTACCGGGTGATCGTCCTCGACAGGCTCGATCAGGCGGGCGGCCGGGCGCGGGTCTTTCGCGATGCTGGGTTCACCTTCGACGCGGGGCCGACCATCGTCACCGCGCCCTTCCTCTTCGAGGAGCTCTGGGCGCTGGCCGGCGAGCAGATGAGCTCTCACGTCGAGCTGGTCCCCACCACGCCTTTTTATCGGATCCGCTTCGGCGACGGAGAGTGCTTCGACTACACCGGCGATCGCGACGCGATGCGCAAGGAGATCGCGCGCTTCAACCCGCGCGACGTCGAGGGTTGGGAGCGCCTGCTCGCGCACGCCGAGAAGATCTTCGATGTGGGCTTCACGGCGCTGGCCCACGCGCCCTTCGGCAAGCCCTCCGACATGGCCCGGGTCGCGCCGGACATGGTGCTTCTGGAGAACTACCGCACGGTCTACTCGCTGGTGAGCAAGTACATCGAGGACGAGCGCCTTCGGCAGGTCTTCTCGTTTCATCCCTTGCTCATCGGGGGCAACCCGATGGCGGCCTCGTCGATCTACACCCTGATCGCGCACCTCGAACGCAAGTGGGGGGTGCACTTCGCGATGGGCGGGACGGGCGCGATCGTGAGTGGGCTGGTGTCGCTTATCGAGCGCTTGGGCGGCGAGGTCCGCCTCGGCGCCGAGGTGGAAGAGATCGTGGTGGATCGAGGTCGCGCCCGCGGCGTGCGATTGAAAGGTCGAGAGCGCATCGAGGCGGATCTGGTGATCTCGAACGCCGATTCTGCTTGGACCTACCGGCACCTCATTCGTCCCGAGCACCGCAAGCACTGGACTGATCGGCGGATCGATCGGGCACGCTACTCGATGGGCCTCTTCGTCTGGTACTTCGGCACCAACAAGAAGTTTCCCGACGTCGCCCACCACACGATCTTGCTCGGGCCGCGCTACCGCGACCTGTTGAACGACATCTTCGAGAACAAAGTGCTCGCGGACGACTTCTCGCTCTACCTGCACCGTCCGACCGCCACCGATCCGTCGCTCGCGCCCGAGGGGTGCGATGGCTTCTACGTGCTCTCGCCGGTGCCGCACCTGCAGAGCGGGACCGACTGGAAGCGCGAGCGCGAGCGCTACCGCGCGACCCTCGAGCGCTTCCTCGAGGCGAGCGTGCTGCCTGGGTTGGGGGCCTCGCTGCTGACGTCACGGATCCTCGATCCCCAAGGGTTCTTGGACGACTATCTCTCGATGTACGGCGCGGCTTTCGGCCTCGAGCCCGTGCTCACCCAGAGCGCGTACTTCCGGCCGCACAACGAGAGTGAGGACGTGCGCGGGCTCTACCTCGTCGGCGCCGGCACCCACCCGGGCGCGGGGCTGCCCGGGGTGCTCTCGACCGCGCGCGTACTCGACACGGTGGTCCCAGATCCCGACCGGTTGGCCGCGCACCTGGCTCCATGAACGTGCTCGACCCGAAGGACGTGGCGCACTGTCGCGCGCTCCTGGCCGCGGGGAGCAAGTCGTTCGACACGGCGTCGCGCGCGCTGCCCGCACGCCTGCGCCCTCCCGTCGCGGTGCTCTACGCGTTCTGTCGGGTCTCCGATGATGCGATCGACGAATCGAACGACCCGAGCGCGGCGCTGGCTTCGCTGAGGGAGCGACTCGATGGGATCTACCGCGGCTCCCCGAGCGCAGATCCCGTGGATCGCGCGCTGGCAGCGGTCGTCGCGTCGCACGCCTTGCCCCGCGCCCCGCTCGATGCGCTGCTCGAGGGGTACGCTTGGGACGCGAGCGAGCGCACCTACCCGAGCCTGTCTGCGCTCTACGGATATTGCGCGCGGGTCGCCGCGTCGGTGGGCGTGGCGATGACGTACCTCATGGGCGAGCGCGAACCTTTGATCTTGGCGCGAGCGATCGATCTCGGCGTGGCCATGCAGCTCACCAACATCACGCGCGACGTGGGTGAGGACGCCAAGCGCGGCAGGATCTACCTGCCGACGGAGTGGATTGAGGCACGGAGTCCGCGCGACCTCCGGCTCGATCGCTCGGTACGCGACGCGACCCGGCGCCTCGTGGACGACGCCGAGGTCCTGTATGCCCGCGCCCTGCTCGGGATCCCGCATCTGCCCGCCGACTGCCGCACGGCGGTCCGCACGGCGGCATACTTCTACCGAGCGATCGGTCGGCGGGTGCGCGCCGCGGGCGATGACGGAGTGACCCGACGTCAGAGCACGAGCGGGCTCGAGAAGGCGGCGCTGTGGTCGCAGGCGTCGTTGGATGAGCGCTTCGCGCGCGCTCGCGTGCTGCACGATCCGGTGCTCCCCGAAGCCGCGTTCCTGCTTCGCTGATCCTAGCCGTCAGCGTCGTCAGATCAGAACGAGCCGCCGAACGAGAGGGTGTACGCGGGCGGGCTCGGTGGGCTCAGCGAGAGCGGTCCTCGGGCGTCCTCGCTGGTGTCGGGAGGACGTCCGACCAAGAGCGCGGGCATCAGAAAGCCCACCAGAAATCCCAGCGTCGCGCCCGACAGCACGTCGGAGAAATAGTGGCGGTCGGCGACGATCCGCAGCGTCCCGATCAAGGTCGCGACGCCGAGCGAGGCCACGCAGCTCGCGATGTCCGCGCCCAGATCGTCGAAGAGCCGGCGCTCCAGATGCATCGCGCAGGTGTAGCCCGAGGAGGTGAAGGCCATCCCGCTGTGCAGGCTGAGGAAGCTCGAGAAGCGATCGGCGTTGTCGCAGCCCCGGCGATCGGGGTTCGCGACACAGTCGCGCTCGAAGGGGCGCGCCCGTCCCACGATCATCTTGATCACCTCGCCCGCGGTGAGGGTAATCCCCAGCGCCAGATCGTAGGCGTACTGGGCCTCCCAGACCCGCACCCCTTCTCCGCGCACCAGAGGCGTCACGATCGCGTCCATCACGCCCGCGTGGAGCGCCAGGGTGGCGAGCAACACGTCGCTCACCAACGCGGCGATCTCTTGATCGGTATCCGCGTGGGCCCGCAGACCATCACGAAAGGCCTCGTCGATGACGTCCCCGCCCCGCCAATGACCGTCGGGCGTCGGGTCCCGATCCTCGATGGTCGCGCCCTCCGGGTCGAGCTCCTCGCCGAGGTTCGCGTCGATCGTCTCTTCGCTCGCGGCATCGCTCGCTTCTTCCGTCGCGCTTTCGCTCCCTCCTTCGGGAGCCGGCTCCGACGTTTCGGCTTCCGGCGGCGGCGCGAGCTCGGTCGCAAGCTGTCCACGCGCGAGCGCCGGCCAACAGCTGAGGAGGATGAGGAGGGCTGAGAGGCGCGCGCGGTGGAGAGGATCGATCACTGCCGAGATCCGGGCTCGCGCAGTCTGCTCGCGCGAGGTCTGTCGCGCCAAGATCTCAGCGGCGGGAGCCGAGCGAGAGCGTGCCCCCGAAGATGGCGAGGGTCCCGAGCAGGGTGAATGCAGCCAGGAATGTGATGGTCATGTCCCACCTCTCTTCAAGGTCGGGACCAGCGGGAATTGGACGCGAATCCGCGCTGAGAAGCTGGTTGCCGTGGCCGCTGGGACACGGAGGGAATGCCGCGCCGACACGTCCGCGCCCCCGGTCCGGCGAGCGTGGTATGCCGCCCGCCATGCGAGCGACTGCGACCCTCACCCTGATTTCGATGTTGGTCTCTCTGGGCTGCGGCTCACCTGCCCCCGAGCCCGAACCTCGGCTGACGGAGACCACGGGTCGCGAGACCGTGGTGGAGGAGGCTGAGCTGCCCCCGGAGGGACCGCTGCCCGCCGGCGTCACCCCGCTCCGCTACACGTTGGCGCTGACCATCGATCCGCGGCAGGAGCGCTTCTCGGGCGTGCTCGATGTCCGGGCCCGCTTCGCGGAGCCGGTCGACCGCTTCTGGATGCACGGCGCGCTCTTGAACGTGACCGCGATCCACGTCGCGCCTGGACCCATCGATGCGTCTGCCGCGACGGCGGTGCCCACGGAGTGGCGCGCGGCCGAGCGCGAGGGCCTGGCCGAGGTGATCCTCGCGAGCCCCGTCGGTCCCGGTGAAGCGACGATCCACATCGAGTACGACGCGCCCTTCGATCGCCAGCTCAAGGGCATCTACCGGGTGGACGTGGGCGACGATCACTACGCGTTCACCCAGTTCGAGTCGACCAGCGCGCGCTATGCGTTCCCCTCGTTCGACGAGCCGCGCTTCAAGACGCCATTCGCGATGAGCATCACGGCGCCCGCGAGCGATCGGGTGATCGGCAACACCCTGGAGACCGCGGCAGAAGACGCGGGCGACGGCCTGACCCGCCACGTCTTTGCCGACACGCTGCCGCTGCCGACGTACCTGATTGCGCTCGCGGTCGGGCCGCTCGAAGTGATCGAGGGGCCGCCCATCCCGCCGAACGCGGTGCGCACCCGTCCCTTGCCCTTCCGAGGGATCGCGGCGCGCGGTCGTGGCGCCGAGCTGCGCTACGCGATGGAGCACACGCCCGCGATCGTGGCGTCGCTCGAGAGCTACTTCGGGATCGAGTACCCCTACGACAAGCTCGACATCCTCGCGGTGCCCGACTTCGCCTCGGGCGCGATGGAGAACGCGGGCGCCATCACCTTCCGCGAGCAGCTCTTGTTGCTCACGTCGACCCCTGCGGAAGAGCAGATCCGCGCGTTCACCAACGTCATGGCCCACGAGCTGGCGCACCAGTGGTTCGGGAACCTGGTGACGATGCCGTGGTGGGACGACATCTGGCTGAACGAGGCGTTCGCGACCTGGATGGCGGCGCGGGTGGTGCGCGACGTGGCGCCCGATCAGCACGCGGAGCTGAGCGCTCTCTCGAGCGTGCACGGCGCGATGTTCTCCGACTCGCTCGCGGCCGCGCGGCGCATCCGGCAGCCCATCGACTCCGATCACGACACCCGCAATGCGTTCGACGGAATCACCTACCAGAAGGGCATGGGGGTCCTCGCGATGTTCGAGGCGTGGCTCGGAGAGGACACGTTCCGCGATGGCATCCGGCACTACCTGAACGCGCATCGCTTCGGCACCGCCACGAGCGAGGACCTGATGGCGTCGCTGTCTGCCGTGAGCCACCGCGACGTCGCCACGCCCTTCTTCACGTTCCTCACCCAGCCTGGCGTGCCGGTGCTGCGCGCGAGCATCGCGTGCGGGGAGGGTGGCCGCGCGATCAACCTCGTGCAGAGCCGGTATCTGCCGCTGGGCTCGAGCGCCGAGGCGAGCAATGGCTGGCAGATCCCGGTCTGCGTCCGCTACGGCGATGGCCGCACCACCCACGAAGCCTGCACGCTCATGACGGGCACCAGCGCGCGGATCGCGGTCGAGGGTGACGTTTGCCCCACCTGGGTGATGCCGAACGCGAACGCGGCGGGCTACTACCGCTACGCGCTCGGTTCGACCGAACTGCGTGCGCTCCTCGAGACCGGCTGGGCCCGCCTGACCACAGCCGAGCGCCTCTCGGTCGCCAACAACGTGCGCGCCGCGTTCAGCTCGGGCGCGAGCAGTGTCGAAGATGTGGTGTTCGCGATGGATCGCATCGCAGCCGACGACGAGCGCCTGGTACGCATGGAGCCCGCGTCCTTCTTCGACATGCTGATCGAGGACTATTTGGAAGGCGAAGCGCGCGCGCCGCTGCGGGCCCACGTCGCCTCGCTCTACGCGCCCGCGTGGCGTCGCATCGGCTGGTCGGCGCGCCGCCGCGAGACGGGTGAGAACGCCGTCTTGCGTCGCGATCTGCTCGCTGTGATGACCCGGATCGCGCGCGATCCCACGGTGCGCCGCGAGGCGGCCGATCGGGGTCGCCGCTATCTCGGCGTCGGTGGCGATGCCTCTATCCACGCAGACGCCGTGGCGCCTGATCTGGTCACGAGCGCGCTCTGGTCCGCGCTCTCGCCCGAAGAAGGCCGCGCCGATGTGGCGACGTTCGACGCGATGCTCGCGGCGTTCCGCGGCTCGAGCGACGCGGTGCTTCGGCAGCGGCTCTTGTATGCGCTGGGTTCGGTGGAGGATCCGGCGCTCGCCGCGCGCGCGTTGGCGCTCAACGAAGATCCCGATCTGCGGGTGAACGAAGTGCTCCTGCCCATCTTCGCGCAGGTGGGTACCACCGAAGGCCGGGTTCGCGCGTTCGACTACACCACCAGCCACTTCGACGCGGTCTTCGCGCGCGTGGCCACCACCCGGGGAGGGTATGCGCCGCTGGCCTTTCAGGGCTTCTGCGACGAGGCCCACCGCGTCGCGCTCGAGGCGTTCTTCAGCGGGCGCATCGAGGCGCTTCCGGGCGGGCCCCGCAACCTCGCGGCGGCGATGGAGACCATCAGCCTCTGTAGCGCGCGGCGGGCTCGACATCTGGACAGCGTGCGCACGTACGCCGCGGGTCTCGCAGCGGACTGAGCGCGTCTCTCCGCCCTCCGCGACGGAGCATCCCGTCGAAGTAGCGTGCCGTCCGCGATCCCGAAACTTGGGCATCCATGGGCGTCGTACGGCGCCTCATCGAGGCCCTCGAACCCACATACCGGGCACGCGTAGCTCCACTACTGGGGCATTGAACTGTGCTAGTGGGCTTCGACGCGGATGCGGGCGCCGTGGCTCGCTCTCGGGCGGGTGCGGGCGGTGCGGGCGTTGCCGATCGCGAAGGGCGGGGGCGCTGCCGGGTTGCAGGTGGGGCCGAAGCCGCTCGCGTCGAACTCGTACGTCGCGCTGCCGCGTGCGTCTTCGGTGACCGCCTCGACCGTCACCCGGTGCGAGCCTGCGCGCGCCGGGCTGCAGTAGCTCAACAGGTAGAAGCGCTGGGTCATCCGGGTGATGCGCTCGCCGACCCGCTGGAAAGCGGCGGTGATCGCGGCGGCGTCCTCGACGAGGACGTAGCCATCGCGGCCCACGTCGCCCAGCGTGCCCTCGTCGATCTCGCTGCCGACGCCGATCGCGAACACGTCGTAGGGGCTCGCGTCGATCGCGCGGTTCATGTCCCGTCGGGTGACCCGCGCGGCGCGATCGCTGCCGTCCGAGAAGACCACCAAGGTCCCGAAGTGGAGCGGGGTGCGCGAGGCCTCCATCGCGGCGTCGAGCTCGGCCAGGCCGGCGACCACTGCGCCGTGCAGGTTGGTGGAGGGGTCGCGGGGACGAAAGCCGCCGAGGCGGGCCACGCCGCTCGCCGCGCCGCCGGGGCTGAAGCTGACGATCTGGTGGATCTCCTCTTCGCCATCGAACGCGAACACAGCGACCCGCTGATTCCCACCCTCGACTTGGGAGACGAGCTCGCTCGCAGCGGCTTGCAAGGCGGGCACGCCATCGCTCTCGACCACGCTGCCGCTCATGTCGACGAGCAAGAGGGTGTAGTGCTCGGCCGCGACCTCGGGGTTGAGGATCATCTGATCGCTCTCGGCCTCGGAGACCAGCTCGCCATCTTCGTAGATGCGGAAGTCGGTGGCGGTGAGGCCGCCCACCGGCTCCCCCATGGCGGTGTCGACCGTGAAGTAGACCGCGACGTTGCTCGGGGTGTGGAAAGCGGAGTCGACGACGACCACACGCAGGCCCACACACGATGCGAGCAAGAGTCCGAACAGAGAGAGCCAGAGCCGAGCGGTCATGGCGCCGAGCCTACCCCAAGCCGGTGCGCCTTCAGCGTCCTGTCGTCTCGAGGCGGTGCAGCTCGGGGTAGTAGCGGTCGGCCAGCACGTTCAGGCCCCGCACCGCAGAGCGAAACGCGCGGCGGTCGAAGTTGGAGTCGGTGTTCATCACCATCGCGAGGCGCACCTCACCGTCGGTGGGATCCCACTCGAACTTGCCGAGGAGCATCGTCCAGTTGAGCTCCATCAAGCGGCGCAGGACCGCGTCCGAGTGGGCTCCGTCGCTGGGCGCAGAGAGGTACTCCGACGCGTAGAGGTAGATGGTGTCGGTGACGTCGCTGTAGGCCAGGCGCACATCGAGCACCCGCTCGGTCTCTGCGCCGGTCTGCTGAAATGCGCAGGTAGCGCGCTGGGTGTCGCCCGTGGCGGTCTCACAGCGGACGCCGGTGATCCCCATCCCGTCGAGCTCTGCTCGGATGGCGCCGAGGTAGCGGGGCTCGCCCTCGACTACCGGCGCGACGCCGCGCGCGGGCTCGTCCTCGGTCTGGGCCCACGCGGGCAGCGCCACGCTGGCCCGTCCCACCACCACACCGAGGAGCACCAAGAGCAGAGCGAAGAATCGTCGGTTCATCGCGCCTCTTCTCGCACACGGGGCAAACCGCGTCGAGTCAGGCGATGGAGCCTCAGGCGATCGACAGCTCGGGATAGGCGGGCTCCCAGACCATCTGCTCGATGCGGGCTTCGAGCTCGACGTCGCTGCGTCGGGGCCCGAGGCCAGTGCGCACCACGGCGCGGGCCACGGCGCTCGCGACCTTGCGGGTCACTGCGCGCAGAGAGCGGAGCGGGGGATAGAGCGCCCCCTCGTGCAGGTCGTGTTCGGTCACCTCGTCCGCGAGCGCGTGGGCCGCGGCGACGAAGAGCTCGTCGGTGATTCGGCGGCTCTCTGCGGCCAGCGCGCCGAGCCCCACGCCCGGGAAGATCCAGACGTTGTTGCCCTGGGCGATGCGGTGGGTCTTGCCGTCGTGCTCCACCATGGGGAACGGCGAGCCGGTGGCGACGACGGCGCGCCCTTCGGTCCACTCGACCACGTAGCGGGGCTCGGCCTCCGCGGCGCTGTTGGGGTTCGAGAGCGGGAAGATAGCGGGCATGTCCACCCGCTCGGCCATCGCCTGCACCACCTGGCGATCGAACACGTTGGGCTGCCCCGAGGTGCCCACCAGCGCGGTGGGCGAGAGCTTCTGCACCACGCTCAAGAGGCCGAGATCTCCGTCGGGATCGAGGCCGATGGAGGCGACGAGCTCGCGGGGCCACGCGAGCAAGGTCTTGTACGCCTCGCGGTAGTTGCGTCCCTCGACGAGGAGTCCCTTGCTGTCGAGCACCGCCACGGCCTTCAGGAGCGCGTCGCCCTCGAGGCCTTGGGCGCGCAGCTCGGTGCGAATGAGCCGAGCTATCCCGGTGCCCGCGGCGCCGGCGCCCAAGATCACCACCCGCTGATCTCGCATCGCGGTGCCGGTCTTGCGCGCGGCAGCCATCACGCCCGCGAGCGCGACGGCCGCGGTGCCCTCGATGTCGTCGTTGAACGACAGGACCTGATCGCGGTAGCGCTCGAGCAGCGTGAGCGCGTTCTCCTTCTTGAAGTCCTCGAACTGGAGCAGGACCAACGGGTGCACGGTGAACAGCGCGGTGACCAGCTCCTCGACCAGCGCATCGTACTTGGCGCCCCGCAGGCGCGGCTCGCGCACGCCGAGGTAGCCCGGATCCTCGAGCAGCTCCTTGCGATCGGTGCCCACGTCGAGCGTGATGGGCAGGACGTCGCGCGGATGAAAGCCCGCACCCGCGCAGTAGAGCGCGAGCTTGCCTACCGGTATGCCCATGCCGCCGGCGCCCAGATCGCCCAGACCCAAGATGCGCTCGCCGTCGGTGAGCACCACCAAGCGCACGCTCTCGCCGGCTTGCTCGAGGAGCGTGCGGATGTTCCCGGCGTGCCGCCGCGTGATCCATAGGCCGCGGGGACGACGAAGATGCGCGCTCCAGTTCTCGCACGCCGCACCCACGGTCGGCGTGTACGCGATGGGCGCGACCTCCTCGATGTGATCCACCAAGAGGCGGTAGTAGAGCACCGCGTTGCGGCCTTCGAGCTCGGCCAGGCCCTGGTAGCGCTCGAGCGGCGTGCTCGCGGCGCGGAGCTGCGCGAGCGCATGGTCCACTTGCTCCGGCAGGGTGCGCACCCGGTCCATGAGCATCCCGGTCAGGCCGAGGCGCGCGCGCTCCTCGTGGGTGAACGCGTCGTCGCGGTTCAGGTAGGGATTGGCAAGCACCTGTGCACCGCGCTCGGTGACGACCTGAAGCGCACGACGGCGGGGCGCGGAAGCCATGTTGGCGAGGGGAGCAGAGAGGGGAGTCGCAGGGTTCGAGACGGACATGAGGGCTCCAGAGTACGCGCCGACACCGGGGCGCAGCACGCTGCGCCGCGTCACCCGGCGGCGCGAGATTCGCGCATTCACCGAACATGGCAAGGTGCGCGCGTGAAGACCGCCAAACGACAGCGTGCGGATATGGTGCTCCTCGCCGAAGGCCTGGCGCCGTCGCGCGAGAAGGCGCGCGCGCTGATCGGCGCGGGCGTCGTCTATCTCGGCGAGCGCCGCATCGACAAGGCCGGCGATCTCATCGATCCGAGCGCGCTGCTCACCGTGCGTGGTGATCCGATCCCTTTCGTCTCGCGGGGCGGCGTGAAGCTCGAGGGCGCGATCGCAGCGCTGGGCGTCGCCACGCGAGGGCGGGTGTGCGCGGATTTCGGTGCGTCCACCGGCGGCTTCACCGATTGCCTCCTGCAGCGCGGCGCTGTGAAGGTTCACGCGATCGACGTGGGCTACGGACAGCTGCACGACAAGCTGCGCGCGGATCCTCGGGTGGTGGTGCGCGAGCGAACCAACGCTCGCCACTTGCTCGCGGACGCGCTGGGTGAGTGGGTCGATCTGGTGGTGATCGACGCGTCCTTCATCGGCCTCGGCAAGCTTCTCCCCGCTGCGCAGCGGGTCGTGAAGCCGGACGGAGAGATCTTGGCGATGGTGAAGCCCCAATTCGAAGTGGGACCCAAAGGCCTCAAGCACGGCGTGGTGCGCGAGGCGACGCTGCGTACCGCCGCGATCGATGGGGTCGCTGCCGAAGCGGAGGCGTTGGGGCTGCGTCTGCTCGGTCGTGTCGACTCGAGCCTGGCTGGCCCCGACGGAAATCTCGAGGCGTTCCTCTGGCTCAATCGACCTGCCTGAACGTCAGGGCATCCGAACGGCGCGGCTGAGCGCGTTCACGCCGCGGAGAGCTGCCCTGAGTTGGTCGCGCCGCCCTCGATCGATTCGGGCCTCCCGTCGGCCCGTGAACTAGGGTGCGGCATGGGAGCCATCCCGCGCAGCCGCGCCCTCCTCCAGCTGAGGCTCTTGAGCTTCGTCGCGCTCGTCACCACGGGCTGCTCGTGCGCCGGTCGCCCGACGGAGGTGCGCTGGCCGGCGTCACCGGGAGGCAGCAGCCTGGCGCGCGAGCTGGTGATCACGGCGCGCGCCGAGAACCGAGGCATCCCGCTCTCGCCCACCGGCACGCCGATCGTCGAGGCGCCGACGCTGGACGAGACGTTGCCCGACGACGCGCCGGGGATCCGCGCCCGCTCGTTCGTGTTCGAGGGCATCTGGTACGCCGAGGTCGAGCTGGGCGAGGCCCCGGAAGGCGTCGAGGTGCCTCTGGTCTTCATCTTTCACGGCCGAGGTGATCATCCTCGGATCCCCGGTGGTCCCTTCGGCCGCGCGCCGACGCCCATGCGGGTGATCGTCCCGCGCGGACCGCTCTCGCTCGGGAGCGGCTTTGCGTGGGCGCGCTCGAGCGTCACCCAGAACCGCCACGACGAGCTCACGGCCGACATCATCGCGATCACCGATCGCCTGATCCGGTTGATCGAGCATGTGCAAGAGACCCGGCCGACGGCGGGTACGCCGGTGGTCACTGGGTTCTCGCAGGGAGCGATCGTCTCGTGGACCCTGGCGCTGCGCTTCCCCGATCGCATCGGCTTGGCGATCCCTATCGCGGGCTGGGTGCTCCCCGGAACGCGACCCAACGTCCTGCGCAGCTCGCCGACCCGCGCGATGCACGGGACGGACGATCCGACCGTTCGGATAGGGCCCACGCGCGAGTGGGTGCAAGCGCTGCTCGCCAGCGGCAACGAGGTGGGGTGGCTGGAGTTCGAAGGTGTGGGCCACACGGTCACTCCCGAGATGAACCTCCAGTTCGAGGAGTGGCTCGAGGCGGCCCTGCTCGAGCGCGCGCCCACCCTCGAAGGCGGCCTCGGTGAGGCGGGCGCGGAGGATGCGCCGATGGAGCCCTTCGATCCTCCGGCGGACGTCGATCTGGAGGCCGAAGCACAGCCGGCGCCGCTCCCCGTCGAGCCCGACCCCATCGCAGAACCGACGGACGACGAGGGCGAAGCCCCCAGCGACGACGAGATCGAACCGACGGACGAACCTGTTCTGGAGCCCGAGACGGTCGCGCCCTGAGGCCTTGCTGCGGGTTTTTTCGCGCTCGATCGGGCCGCGCGTAGGGTCCCTCCATGACGCTGCTCCGGCCGGTTCTCCATGGTGTGCTTGGAACGCTCCTCTGCGCGCTCGCCGCGCTCCTCGTCACCTACACGCTGGGCTGCACCCTCATCCAGGGCTTGAGCCCGGAGACGTACCTCTCCGATCAGGTGCATCAGCTCAACGACGAGGCGCGCTGGTCGCGGATCGATCTCGCCGCGATGCGCGTCGATCCCGGCTACCGCGAGACGTTCACCGCGAGCCACGCCCACTGGGGCAACGCCGTGCGGGTGGCCGACGCCGACGTCACGAACCTCACCCTCGGCAATGGCGGCGATGCGACCTCGCTCGTCACGTACCAGTGGATCGATGAGCGGAGCATGGAGCTCTACGCGACGACGGTCCGTCAGACCTGGACCGGCAATGGCGAGATCGGCTTTCGCCTGCTTCGCGAGGACATCCTCGCGGGGGAGCCTGCGCTCTACGTGACGGTCGCTGGCGGCCCGGCGCTGATCGAAGGCAACGCGAGCTTGGCAGCCTCGGTCGACAACGGTGGGCTGACCACGGGCGCCGAGAGCGCGGCGGTCGGCGACGTCGGAGACACCGGTCCGACGGGGATCACCGCGAGCGGGAGCGGCCCTGTGGCGAGCACTCCGATCCGCCGCGACTCCCAGGGTGTCGCCATCCGCTGAGGCCTGAAGGTGCGGGACGATCGAATGCGGGGCGGTCGAGTTACGTTATACTCGCCACCTCGGATGCGTTGGATGGAACGAACCTCGACTGCGATCTTGCTCGGCGTGCTGCTCACGCCCGCCGTCGCGTATGCGGTCCCCGAGGTAGTCGTCCACATCACCGGCGGCGGCGAAGGCGTGACCGTTACGCTCACGGACGCGGCGGGCGCGGTCCACAGCTGCAGCACCGACGGGACGGGCAGCTGCGAGATCGACGGCGTCGCGCCAGGACTTGCTCGCGTAGTGGCCCAGCGCGGCGGGAGCCCAACGCTCCCCCAAACCGCGATGATCCCGCCCGACGGCAAGGTCTCGGTCTACGTCCCGTCTCCCTGATCTGGGCTCCCGTGGTCGACGGGTAGGCAAGTGGGTTGGGGGCGGACGGCCAGTGAGGGGCGCGTCGCGAGCTGATGAGTCAAGTGGGCGACCCATGTCCAGCGGAACGCAGGGCGCAGCCCGCTCGCGTTCCGGCCGGGTCTGGGGCGGAGCCCCAGGGGAGATCAGCGGTCCTGAGCGGACTGGTCGGCGCGGCTGCTCGGGCCCGCGCTGCGGCCGAGGCCGAGGGTGCCGAAGAAGATGCCGACCGTGAGGAACACGACGAACAGGTTACCGAGGATGGCGCCGGTGCAGCCCGCGAGGGCTGGGGCCAAGAGGATCGCGCTGAGGAGCACGATGCGGCTGGATGAGTTCGAGAGGCGGCTGGGGGACATCATGCTCGCAAACCTCGGGAGCGGGGGACGAAGCGAACTTCCAGGCAGGGTAAGCAGGTGTAAGACATCGTCGCACACACGGGCGAAGCGGGGCAACTTCTAACAGAGGTCAACGAGGTTGCCAACCGTCCCCCTCGTCCGGCTCCTCGATCCCGCCGCCGTCGATCTCCCGCCGGACGGATCGCTCGGTTGCTACCCGGGGATGGTCTTCTTCGGTCCCAGGGGGTGTACGAGCTTCAGGCGCAGCGATCACCGAGGCGTGCCTCCGCGCCTGGCGCGCAGCTCGGCGCGTCGTTCGCCGAGACGATCGGGGTGCACGCGGGCGTGGTCTGGATCGCCAGCGATTGAGGCCCGCGCTATGAGTCGGCCTTGCGCGGCTTCTACCGCTTTCTGGCTCGGGACCTGATCGTCCTCGGCGTCACCATCGGGTTGGTGCTCGCCGATGCGGAGCTCCGCGACGCGGGAGGACCCATCGCGATCATCGTCGGCGTACTCGCGGGCGCGATGGCGGCGGTCGCAGCGTTCTTGGTGCACGAGTGGGGACACCTGCTCGCGTCGTTGGGCTCGGGCGGGATTGCCCACCCGCCGCCGAGCCTCTCGGCGATCTTCTTGTTCCACTTCGATGTGGAGAAGAGCACCCGCCGGCAGTTCCTCGCCATGTCCTACGGGGGATACGCCGCGACGGCGCTCGCCGTGATCCCCCTCGCGATGTGGATCGATCTTGGGCACGTGAGCGGGATGACGGGCCTTTTGCTCTCGGTGCTGGGGATCGGCGCGACGTTGGTGCTCGAGATCCCGACGACGATGCGGGTGGCCCGCGGTGGAAAGCTCCCGAGCGGCGGCGTGTATGAGGGTCAGCCCGTTTCGGAATAGGTGCGTGGTACCCTGGGGCCCATGACGCGCGCTCACCTCGGGGTCGTTCTCGCTCTCGTGTTTCCGCTGGCCGCCTGCGAAGGTACGGAGGGTACGGATGCCGGCATGACGGGCGACGTGCCTGGTCTCGATGCGCCCGGTCTCGATGCGGCGGGTCTCGATGCGCCGCGGCCTGATGCGCCGGGTGCTGATGTTCCCGAGCTGCCGGGGGAGCTGCCGCGCATCGGACACTGCGGCAACACCCGCGGACGCTACGCGCCGGCCTCGAGCTGGATCTACACCGACATCTCCAGCGCTCCGGTACGTAGCAACTCGGCGGCGACCACGGGGTGGCTCGAGGGTGAGGGCGGCTGGGGCTTTGGCCGGATGCAGATCGACACCAGCATCGCGGTGCTCGATGACGACGGGAGTGCGCCGCGGGTGATGCACACGGCGTCCGATCCCCTCGACTACTACGAGCCCGACTGCGAGACGGGCCTCGCCTTCCCGCTCCCCGCGGGCGGTCACGTCGAGGGCTACGACGACTACGTGTGTCCCGGACGGTCCGAAGGAGACGGCGACGGTGACTGCCACTTGATCGTCGCGGACCTCAGCTCCCGGACCCTCTTCGAGAGCTACCACACCAGCTACGAGGGAGGTCAGCTCTACTCGCTCTGTCTGTTGAGCTGGGACATGGACACGGATCTGTGGGGCGCGCCGCCCGCGCCCGGACCGCTCCCGCCGGTGAGCGCGCGCAACTGGGGTCTGGGTCGGGACTGCACCAGCGGCGACGCGGCAGGTTTCCCCATCGCGCCTCTACTCTTCACCACCGAGGAGGTCGCGGCTGGGAGGATCGATCACGCGATCCGGTTCATCCTGCCCAACGAGCGCATGCAGCGCGCTCCCTCGGGCGGCGTCGAAGGGCCGGTGTACGTGTGGCCCGCGACGCACGCGGGCGGTCCCAGTGCGATCGATCCCGACGCGCCGATCTACGGGTCACGCTGGCGTCTGCGCGCCGACTTCGATCCCGCAGCCGCGGGGCTGAACCCGGACAACCTCGTGGTGATCGCGGTGGTCCGCGCGCTCAAGACCTACGGGATGCTGCTCGCGGACGGCGGCAACATCGCGCTCACCGCCGAGACCGATGATGGCTGCGGCCACAGCTGGGACGAGCTCTGGGGCGACGAGGGCCCCCGCGCACTCGAGGGCATCGAGCCCAGCGACTTCGAGATCCTCGACACCGGCGGCACCGACGGTGGCTACGACTGCGAGCCCAACCCCGCACGCTGACCCAAGTCGACGGTGCCATCACGCGCGACTGCGGAGTCGGTAATGGGGCGCAGCGCGCGGAGGCCGACGTGCGTCTTGTTCGTCACGCTCGAAGCGCGTTGCGGAGCCGGCAAGGGGGCGTAGGGGACCCCGCGCAGCGCGAGCGCAGCGAGCGGAGGCGGATGGGCCCCGATCTGGCTTTGCCAGTCGGGGGGAAGGGCTGCTTCAGCCCTTCCAAGAAACTAGCTGAAGGAGGCGGCCGTGCCGGTGCTCGCGAAGCCGCCGTCGTCGTGTTCGAAGAGCGCGACGAGCCCTTCGCTCTGCAGCTCGGAGATCGACTCGATCCGCCGCACGCCGTCGGCGCTGCGGCCCATGCGGACCACCACGTGACTCGCCGCAGCGACCAGCGCGGCCACGCCGTCCTTGCCGCCGGACATCGAGGCGAGCGCCCCGAGGTGCTCGAGCACCGCGCCCGAGGACTGGGTGCGGATGCCGACGATGCCGCCGCCGCTTCGGCCGACCAGGGCAGTCAGCGCGGAGCGCACGTGACCGCCGGTGACTCCGTCGATCACCAAGCGATCGCTCCGGAAGGTGGAGGCTCTATCGATGAGCGTGCTCAGGTCGCCGTCACCCGCTTGGAAGCGGATCGCGCGGCCCGAGGGGATCGCGAGCTCGGGGCTCGCCTCGATGCACGCGATGCGTTCGTCCTCGTGGACCATCGCGGTGAGCGCGGCGATCAGCGGGGCGACGCCCGCGTCGGAAGGACCAATCACCACGATGTTTCGCCGGACCGCGACCGCCGAGCGCAGGGTGCTCAGCATGTCGTTCGACAGCATCCCTTGAGCGACGAGCGTCTCTCCGGGGATCGTGGGCCGGCCCAGGCGCCGGATCTCCACGAACGGACCACCGACCGCGAACGGCGGGAGCACGGCGAGCACGTGGGTGCCATCGGGCAGGGCCGCCTCTTGGACCGCGACACCATGGTTGAGGCGTGCGCCTGCGTCGGCGAAGAGGCGCGCGGTCGCGGCGGCCAGCGCCGCTTCGTTAGCGAAGCTCTTGCCGGCAGGCACGAGGCCGGTGCCCCTGTCGACCATGATCCGAGAAGGGCCCTCGGCGACGATCTCGAGGACGCCGACCTCTTCGAGCAGAGGCTCGAAGGGACCGAGCGCGCCTGGCTCCACCGCGCGGGCTTCGAACACGGCCGCGCGCGGGATCTCGACGGACTCGGCGCGGATCTCGGAACTCCGACGGAACTCGGGCGAGCGGGCGGGCGGCAGGTCGGTGCGAGGACCATCAGCGATGCGCGGCTCGGAGATCCGCTCGCGGGGCGGCTCCGCGCGGGGCGGCTCCGCGCGAGGCGGCTCCGCGCGAGGCGGCTCCGCGCGAGGCGGCTCCGCGCGAGGCGGCTCCGCGCGCTGGGGCTCCGCGCGCTGGGCGGGCGGCGGCTCTACCCGAGGACGCGCAGCCGCCATCATGCGGGGCGAAGGCGCCATGGTCTCATCCGCGTCGGCGGGCTCCTCGTCGAGCTTGAAGCGGTCGGCGCCGGGCGGCATCGCCGGGGGCTCAGCGGCCTCCTGCCGCGGGGGCGAGGGGAGCGGAGGAGGCGCGCTCGCGGCGGAGGGTCGAGGCGAGAGGCTGGGCGGCCGCATGGAAGGAGGACGCTGCGGCATCGGCGGCGCGTCGTTCCCCATGTGACCCATGTTGGGGTTGCCCATGTTGGGGTTGCCCATGGCAGGGCTGCCCATCATCGGAGATCCCATCATCGGAGATCCCATCATCGGGGGCGGTCCACCCATCGGACCCGGTCCCATCGGAGGCGGTCCGCCCATCGGGCCCGGTCCACCGAGCGTCTGGTTGACGTGTCCCCCCAAAGGAGGCGGCCCGCCCATCGGCGGCGGTCCGCCCATCGGCGGTCCGCCCATCGGCGGCGGTCCCATCGGCGGCGGTCCGCTCATCGGCGCGGCGGCGACGGGTGCGGGGGCCGAGACGGCGGCGGCGCCCTGCTCCTCGAGGGTGAGGATGAAGTCCCCGATGTAGATCTTGTCGCCCGACTTCACCACGAGCGGCGAGGTGATCTTTCGGCCGTTGACGTAGGTGCCGTTGGTGCTCTTGAGGTCCACCACGATGAAGCGGTTGTCCTTCAGCACGATCCGCGAGTGGCGCTTGGAGACGTTCCCCTTGGGCAGGATGATGTCGTTCCCCTGCACCCGGCCGATGGTCACCTCGGTCTTGTCGAATTCCGTGCGCCGCTGCGCGCCGCCTTTTTCCGTGATGACGACGGAGAACATCTGGTGTGCCTCACTGAGAACGAAAGAAAACCCGGGCGGAACCTCGCGCGGGTCGCGATGGTCGCGAAGATCGACCCCGAGGGTCAAGTCTCACGTGCGCTCTCGCGCAGTTATCCTCGCGTCATCCACCGCTGGGCTTGGTGCGGGTCCTGCCGCCAGGTTGTGATTCGCCCCGAACGTCCAGATCCAAGAGCGCCGCGCGGGTGAGCTTGCCCCGCCCAAAGCGGCCCTCGAGCGCTTGGGTCGCCGCCTCGAGCTTGTTGCCGCGGAGGATCTTGGGATCGGGGAAGAGCACCGACGGTCCCTCGGCGCTCACCAAGTGCGTCGCGGAGACGCCGGTGAGTCGCACCCGCTTCCGGCTCAGATCGAAGCGGTCGAGGAGCTCCTTGGCCGCGCCAAAGAGCGCGTCGGTGTCGGCGATCGGCTCATCGAGCTTCATGGCGCGGGTCATCAAAGTGAAGTCGGCGTACTTCACCTTCACTGTGAGCCCGCCTGCAGCCAGGCCCTCGGCGTGGAGGCGCGAGGCCACCCGGCGGGCTTGGGCCAGGAGGTGATGCTCGAGCACCGTTCGGTCGCCGACATCGCGCTCGAAGGTCTCCTCGGCGCCGACCGAGTGTGCCGCCCGCTCGGGGATCACCTCGCGCTCGTCCTCCCCGCGCGCGAGCCCCTGCATTTGCGGACCGTGCTTTCCGAACGCGCGATCGAGCACGCGCGGCGTTGCCCGCGCCAGATCGCCGATGGTCTCGAGGCCGAGGGCGCGCACGGTCATCGCGGTCTTGGGACCGACGCCCCACATCCGCTCGATGGGGAGCGGATCGAGGAACACGGCGACCTCGCTCGCCTGCACCACGACGAGGCCATCGGGCTTGTTCAGGTCACTGGCGATCTTGGCGACGAACTTGTTGGGGGCGACGCCCGCCGAGGCGGTGAGCTCGGTCTCCGCGGCGATCTGCGCCCTGATCTTCTCTGCGATCACCGCTCCGTCCCCGAAGAGCGTGCTGGAGGCGGTCACGTCGAGGAACGCCTCGTCGAGCGACAAGCCCTCCACCAGCGGCGTATAGCGATGGAAGATGGCGAAGACCTGCTCGCTCACCGCCGTGTAGTGACGGTGACGACCCGGCACCACGACGGCGTGCGGACAGCGCCGCAGCGCCTCCCCCATCGGCATCGCGGAGCGCGCCCCGAATTTACGCGCCTCGTAGCTCGCGGCCGCGACGACGCCTCGCGCGCTGGGTCCTCCGACGAGCACGGGCTTTCCCCGCAGCGAGGGATCGTCGCGCTGCTCTACCGACGCGTAGAACGCGTCCATGTCGACGTGGACGATCTGCCGTGCAGCCATCAGCGAGCGCCACGGAGGGGATAGAACCAGCGGAGCGCAGCGGGGAGCCTCCTTCGCCAGGAGCGCTCTTGGTGGGTGCCTTTGGGATCGATGACCACCCTCAGCGCACGCCTGGGATAGCCCGAGGCGACTAGGTGGCGCTGCACCTTGCGCAGACGCGGCGCGAGCTCGCCTTTGGACTCGTTCAACCCGCCATCCAAGTACAGCTGCGTCGTCTTCGGCATCCGGGTGAGCAGCGCGGCGACCGCCCCATCATCGATCCAGAACGAGGGCGACATCGAGAGCGCGCCGCCGACGATCTGGGGCCAGGTGAAGTGGCCGTAGGTGGCGGCCAAGCCGCCGAGCGACGCGCCCGCCAAGATCACCCCTTCGGGTCCCGGGGCGACGGAGAAGCGCTGGCGCATTCGGGGCACGAGCACGGCGCAGACCCATTCGACGAAGTGGTGTCCGCGCCCAGCACGGCCGAGCACTCGGTACGGCGAGAGCTCGACGAGGCGCGCGTCGCCGCCGTGATCTATCCCCACCACGATCGGCCGGGGCCGGGCCTTCGCGAGACGCTGCACCACGCGATCGGCGTGCCATCCGCCGGCGTACGAGCCGTGATCACCGAAGACGTTCTGCCCATCGAAGAAGATCGCGAGCGGTCGAGGGGTCGCATCGTCGTCGGTCGGCAGCACGATTCGAATCGATCGCTGGGCGAAAGCTGGGACCCGAACGGTCTCGACGATCACGCGCGGATGTCGGGTCACCGCCGACATCCTACACGTCCCCGATCGGTCGCTTTCAGTTCTTCTTCGATGGCGCGGAGGTCGCCGAGTTGGCGTTCGACCGAGACGATGATCACGCGCACATCGAGGCGTTCGGCGACATCGCGCTGGGCTGGCGCAACTACCAGGACGCCACGACGCGGTACGAGTCCTACTTCGACGATCTGGCGATCGACGACGAGCGCGTCGGCTGCGACTGACGCCTCCTGACACGCGCGATCCCGAGGAGCGCGCCCAGTCCCAACCACGTCATCGGGACACCTTCGGTCCGTGAAGGGACGGCGCATCCGCAGTAGCGGCTGTGCCTGGGATCGTCGCCCGTGCCGGCGTCCATCGGGTCGCGTCCCCCCGTGTCGAGCGCGCCTGCGTCGCGTCGACCTGCATCGCGTGCACCTGCGTCGAGCGCGTCGCCCACGCATACGAACTGGTTCTCGCAGCGCCCGGCACAGCCCGCGCAGCCGTCCGCTATCACCTCCGTCGCGGTGGTCCCGGTGCCCCGGCCAAAGCACATCACCGTGCCGAGACAGAGCTCCCGGGCCGCGCACCGCTCGCCGAACGCGCAGTCGCGGGGACCGATGCAGCTCGCCACGGCGCAGTACTCGCTACCGTGACAGCTCTCGCCCCGCGAGCCCTCTGGACAGTCGGCGGGGGGCGGTCCCACGGCGTCTGCGCGCGCCGTCGTCGCGTTCAATGGTCCGACGAGCAGGGCGACGAGGAAGCACGCGTTCGACAAGCGCATCGCTGAGGATGGTCCAGCGTCCGCGCTGCGTCAGGTCGACTCAGGCGGGAGGACTCAGGCGGGAGGACTCAGGCCGGAGGGACCGTGTCGCCGCGCTTGCGGTGATCGTGGGCGAAGCGCATCGCCAGGTCCTTGAGGTCTTCCATCGGGAACGGCTTGCCCAGGCTCGCAGGCAGACCCAACCGCTTCTGGACCTCGGGGCGGGAGAACGCGGCGCTCACCAGCGCGATGGGAGGCACGGCCTCGAAGAGGACCTTGCGGATCGCCTTCACGAACTCCTCCCCGTCGACGCCAGGCATCATCAAGTCGACCAGCAGAAGGCAGGGCTTGGCCTCCAGACACGTCTCGATCGCGGACATCGGCTCGTTCACCACGAGCACGTTCCACCCCTCGTGCTCGAGGTAGCGCTTCATCATCTTCGCCAAGTCCCGATCGTCATCGAGGATCAGGATCGGTCGGAGCGTGCGTCCGTCCGCCTCTGAAGAATCCGTGCTCGTCACGTCGAAGGCTCCTTGGCGTCTTTGCTCGCGTCCTTCTTGGCAGGCTTCGGCCCCACGACGAACGCGAACAAAATGCCCAGGTAGTAGAGCACGACGAGCGGTATCAAGACGAGCAACATCGTGCCCGCGTCCCCGCTCGGGGTGAGGATGGCGGCGGCGACCGCCGAGATGACCACCCACCAGCGGGAGAACGCGAGGAGCTGGCGCCAGTTCACCAGGCCCATGAAGGCCAGGGCCCCGATGATGATGGGGACCTCGAACGTGATCCCCAGCGCCAGGAGCATGCGCAAGGAGAAGTCGAGGTAGTCGATCATCATGATCGTGGGCTCGACCCGGAGCTCCTCGTTCGGGAGCATCCCGGCGAACGACAAGAGCGCGTTGAACGCGGGCGGCAGCACGTACTGGAAGCCGAAGAAGGAGCCGCCGATGAAGAACCCCGCGCTGAGCAGCACGAACGGGATCGCCATCTTCTTTTCTTCTCGGTACAGGCCCGGCGCGATGAAGGCCCACGCTTGGTAGAAGATCCAGGGGCTTGCGAAGATCACCCCGCAGACCATCGCGATCATCATGTACGCGACGAAGCCATCGGCGGGGTTCGCGAAGTGCAGCAGGGGCTCGCCCAGGTTCTGCTCGCGGTACGCGTCGATCAGGGGCTTGGTGAGGAACTGGAGGATCTCCTCGCTGTAGAGCGCCGCGATGGCGATCCCGGGGATGAGCCCGAAGAGCGCGCGGATGAAGCGGGTCCGCAGCTCGCCGAGATGCTCGAAGAACGTCATCTCGATGTCGTCTTCGGGATCCTTTCCATCGACGGTCTTGGCCTCGGCCTCGTCGGGGGCGCGTGCCTTGGCCAGGCGCTTCTCGAGCGGGGCGCCCACTAGCCGCCCGCCTTCTTGGCGAAGAGCGCGGCCTTGCTGGGGTGCACGTGCTCGGGCGGGACCTCGTCGGGAGAGACCCGGGTCGCGGGCGGCTCGGCGAGGCGGGCCTCCGCCAGATCAACGCCGATCTCCGGATGCTCACGCTCCCGATCGTCCTGAGAGAGGCCTCGAAGCGTCCCCGCGCGCGCCGGACCCATCGCGCTCTTGGCGGCTGGCACCCCCATCGGCATGGCCTCGGCGGTCTCGCCGGCGGAGGTCGCGGGGATAGCGGCCTTGGGCGCGGGCTTCACCACCGAGGCGGGGGGGCCGACCAGCATGGGCTTGGCGCTCGGCTTGCCCATCAGATCGATGCGCTGCTTGCGCAGATCAGCGAGCTCTTTGAGCTCCTCGTCGCGCAGCAGCTGGTCTATCCCGGTCGAGCTCCGGATGTCGTCGGCGGTGCGGCGGAACTGCCGATAGTACTTCGCGAGCTGCTTGAGCATCTCGGGCAGGCGGTCGGGACCGACCGCCACCAGCACCAGGCCGGCGATCACCAGCATTTCCCAGAAGCCAATCCCGAACATGGGTGACGTGAGGTAGCACGAAGGTCGGGGCCGCGTATCGCCCGCGGCCAGCGCTGGCGATTCTTCGACGGCTCCTCACAGATGGGAGGGGGCAACGGGTTATGTCTTGCGTAGAATCGCCCTCGGTGAACTCCCCGCTCAAGGAAGGATCCCGCCTCGGTCCTTACGAGGTGCTCGCTCCGCTCTCGAGCAGCGGTGGGATGGCCACGCTCTATCTCGGCCGTCGCCTCGATGCGCCCGGGCACCGAGCGATCAAGGTCGTGCGCTCGCACTTGGCCAAGGACGCGGGCTACGTCGCGATGTTCCACGAGGAGGCGCGCCTTGGGATGCTGATGGCGCACCCCAACCTGATCCGCACCGAGATGGTGGGTCAGGACGGCGGGGTGCACTACCTCGCGATGGAGTTCGTGAGCGGCGCGTCGCTGGCCGAGCTGCTGGGGTTCCTGGTGCCGCAGCGTCGCGCGATGCGGCCCGAGCTGGCGGTGTACATCGCCATCGGCGTCGCGCGGGCCCTGCACCTGGCGCACGAGCTCCGCGACGAGAGTGGTCGGCCCCTCTCGGTCGTGCATCGCGACGTCTCGCCGCAGAACGTCCTGCTCTCGCACCGCGGCGAGGTGAAGCTCATCGACTTCGGAGTGGCCAAGGCCTCCCACCGGCAGTGGGCCACCATCGAGGGCTCGCTCAAGGGAAAGATCGGCTACATGTCGCCCGAGCAAGCGCGCGCGGGCGCCATCGACAGGCGCACTGATGTCTACGCGCTCGGAGTGGTGCTCTGGGAGAACCTCACCCATCGACGGCTCTTCGCGGGCGAGCCGACGGAGCTGCTCCAGCGGGTGCAGAACCCCAGCGTCTCGCGTCCGAGCACTTTCGCGGCGGGCCTGTCGCCGCAGCTGGACGCGGCGGTGATGCGGGCGCTCGCACCCAACCCCGATCAGCGCTTCGCGACCGCGCGCGAGCTGGAGCTTGCGCTGATGGCGTGCCCCGAGGCGGCCAGCGTCGATCTGGACGCGTTGAGCGCGCTGGTGCTCAGCGTGATGCACGAGCGAGCCGACGATGGACCCGAGAAGAACTTCCGCGACACGGTGGAGATGCAGAGGCCGAGCATCGATCGCCGCACCGGCGCGCTCAACGCGGTGACGATGGAGATAGCGATGCCCATGCTCGGTGCGTTGGGTCGCGCCGTCTCGTTGCCGCCGCCGTCGCCCCGAGCCTCGCTCCCGCCCAGCGCGTTCTCCCCGAGCGTGTTTTCTCCCGCCCCGCCGACCCGGGTCTCGCTGGCGCCTCCTTCGGTGGGCTCGAGCTGGCCCCTCCGCCTGACGGTCGGTCTGCTCGCGGTGCTCGCCGTGGTGGCGTCGGGGGCAGGTGTCTGGTGGGCGCTCTCCGCGATGCATCCGCCCGCGCCCGCGGTCGCGAGCCCTGCGCCGGTCGCGCCGTCCATCGATCTGGTCCCCATGTCGCCCGCGTTGCCCGCGCCCGAGCCCCCTGTCGTGGTGCTCGAGGAGACCACGGTGCTACCCGTCGAGACCGAGCCCCATCACGGCCACCACCATGGACACCGTGGTGGTCGCGCCGCTGACGAAGCGGACCGGCCAAGCGAAGCTCCCTACCTTCCACCGCCCTACGCCGCGGAGGGCACGAGCCGTTCGGGCTCGGGGAGCAGCGCTGGTGGGGGCTTGGGCGGCGCGTTGGTGCCGCCAGCGTCGCATCCGTCACCCGAGGGCCCGCCGCTGAATGGTCCAGTGCGGCGTGCGCCGGTTCACATCGAATCGCAAGCCGTGCCTCCGCCCGCGTGGCCTTGAGGCGTCTCGCGTTCGCCCGAAGATCGTGTGCCCGAAGACTCGAAGATCGTGTGTCAGGACACGCTGTGGAGCGTGGGGCTCGTCTCGAGCAGGTCTTTGCCGATGGTGAGATAGAGAGCGCCGCCCGAGATCGCGAGGTCCCAGCGGTTCACCTTGTCGGTTCGCTCCGCGATGCGATCGAGGAACGCGGGATCCAGCTCGATCACCTTCCACTCGGTCACCTTGTGGGCTTTGAAGGCGACGGCGTCCTCGAGGATCTTCTTGGGCTGTTTGAACGCGTAGATCACCAGCCGTCCGACGGTCTTGCTCGCGCGGTGCAAGCGCTCGGTCGAAGGCGAGCCCACCTCGATCCAAGCCATCAGCTCGCCGCGCAGGTTCTTCTGCCAGATCGCCGGCTCATCGTCGGCGTCGAGCCCCTTGGTGAACTCCACCCCTTCGGCGTGCTCGAGGCAGCGCGCGATCAAGCGCGCTGCGAGGTAGCGGTCGGTCTCGCTCGGGTGCTGCGCCGCACGCCACTCGAGGGTCTCGTACACCCCGCGATCGGAGTCGGAGAGGGTGATCTCGTAGCGCCTGAGCGTCGCGGTCTGGGCCATCGCCGGACTCTGTCACATCCGGACGTCACATCCGGACGTCACATCCGGACTCGGTCACATCACCCGCGATCCCCGCGCCACCTCAATCGTCGACGAACGGGACCTCTTGATCGAGCACCCAGTCGCCCAACCACGGGTAGCCTGTCCAGTCGCCCCGCTGGGCACCGAACGCGACCCAGAACGGCAAGAGCACCGAGAGGAGCCAGGGGACGAACAGCAGCGGCAAGAGGAGCAGACCCGCCCCACAGGTGACGAAGTAGATGGCCAAGAAGAGCAGCCCGCTCGTCGCGATGGCGAGGCTGGCTACCACCTGAAACCACGCCGCTTGGTTCACATGAAAGAGCACGAACGGGTGGCGCGACTTGTTGACCACCAGCACCAAGGTCGTCGCCAGGACGGGGAGCAACAAGCCCCCGGTGAAGATCCCCACCACCGCCCCGAGCAGGTGCGCCGCTGCCGCGTGGGTACGATCCTGGGGTGAGATGGGGTGTCCGTCCGCGAGCGTGTCCTGCATCTTCTGTCGAAAGTGGCCGGCCATCGATAGAGGATAGGGGATTCTCGAGGGGGGTCGATGAAATGCTCGGGGCGGGCCAGGATTGAGCGCCATGCTCCTCGACGAAGACCGCATCATCCGCGAGATCCGCCGCATCGCGGAGATCGTCGCCCAGGCCCTGCACCTGGACTCGCTCGCAGGGCACGAAGAGGCGGACGAAGCGCTTGGGGTGCTGCACCGAGGCATCTTCGGGCTCGATCGCGATCTCACCCTGCGTCTGTCGCCTGACTCGCTCGCGCTCATGCTCCCACCGGGTCAGCGAGCGGACGCGATCACCTTGCTTTCGAGTGAGGTCGCCTACGCCGAAGGTCGCGGTCAGAGCGACGTCGCCGTGCTGAGGCGGGCCCAGTTCGAGGCGATCCGAACGGGCTAGCTCGTCGTTGCGAGGCGCGGACGGATGGCGGGCAGCGCGACGAGGATCGCCACCACCGTGGCGAAGAGTAGGCCCGCGCTGACGTAGTAGGGGAACGTGCGGTCCAGCTCGTATAGCGCGGGACCCAGCAGCGGCCCCACCAGGCGCCCGAGGCTCGAGGCCGAGCTGCCCAAGCCCGCCGCCGTACCTTGCTCGTCGTCGTGCGCCAAGAGCGAGATCATCGACGTCGCGCCAGGCTGCACCAGCCCTTGCCCCAGCCCCTGCAGCGCGGTCGCGCAGATCAAGAAGACGAAGGTGTCGGCCGCGCTCAGCAAGAGCAGCGCGATGGCGGTGATGGGCATGCCCACCAGCAGCATGGTCCGGGGTGACATGGACACCCGACGCACCAAGACGCCCTGCACCAGCACCGCCACGACGCCATACGCGACGAGCGCCACCCCCACCTTGGCCGGGGTCTCTTCGTCGCTCAGGAGCAGGACATCCTGAAAGAGGAACGCCAGCGTCTGCTCCATCAAGACGGCGGCGGTGGTGATGACGAAGCTCGCGAGGAGGATCGCGCGCAGGCGGGAGAGCAGCGTCGAGCTCGCGGGCGGGCGCGCGAGGTGCTGGTGTCGCTCGGGCTCGGGTAGCAGCACGATGACCATCACGAGATTCACGGCGCCCACCACACACGCGGCCCCGATGGGGGCGAGAAGCCCGAAGAAATGCGAGGCCAGCGCGCCGATCCCAGGGCCGCAGATGATCGCGAGCCCAAACGCCGCGCCGATCACGGCCATGCCCTTGGTGCGCTCTTCGGGTGGGGTGACGTCGGCGACGTACGCCTGCGCCGTCGGCAGCACCGCGGATGAGAGGGCTCCTCCGACGAAGCGCGCCAGTAGCATCGCTCCGAGGAGTGCGTGGCCGGTGAGGACGCCGCGATCGCCCAGCACCACCACGACGCCGAGCGCGACGAACCCCAGCCCGAAGCCCACCACGCCGAGGATCAGCATGGGCCGTCGCCCCACCTTCTCGCTCCGCCTTCCCCAGAACGGCGCGAAGAGCAGCTGCGCCAGCGCGTACGCCGTGGACGTGCTGCCGATCTCGGTCTCGCTCAGATGGAGGTGGCGACCGAGCGGTCCCAGCACGGGGAACAGGATCGACAGCCCCAGGATGCTGGTGAAGAGCGTGAGGAAGAGCGTGCCGAGCTGTCTCTGTCGGTTGGGGCCAGGCATCTCGGGGCGCGCATCGTCGCAGCAAATCGGCGCGACGCTAGACCACGCTGGACAGCAGCGCGTCGTGGGCCGCGGCGCTCGCTGCGAGCGCGGAGCGCGCGACGTCGAGGAGCTCGCCAACCCCCGTGTGCGTCGAGAGCACCGCGCCGCAGGCGAAGATGAGCTTGCCCTCGAGCGCCTCGGGCAGATGCGCGACGCGGCCCCAAGGCCCGAGCTCGATCCCCGACGTGCTGCTCGAGCCCATCAGCGCCGCGCCCAAGAGGGTCTCGGTGCTCTCGGCGCCGCGCGTCGCGATGCCGCCGCCCAGCCGCTTGCCCGTCGCCACGATCAACGTCCGGGCGCGCGCGCTCTCGCCTCCCCAGCGCAACGTCACGCTGTCGGCGTCGGGGGTGACCGCCTCGATCTGAGCCCTCACTTCGGGCACGCCGAGCGCGGCGAGCGCGCGGTGCAACCGTCGCATCAGCCGTGCGCCCGCCGCGCCTGGCAAGAGGCCGATCGCCTCGCCTACCGGGATCCCCACCGCGGCTTCGAGCTCGCTTCGCACGTCGTCCGAGACCAGGCCCAAGATCGGCGGCACCAGCACCGCGTCGAACGAGAGCCCGCCGAGCCCCGCGCGGACTGCCTCGCTCATGACGTAGCGCGCGTCGATCCCCCGCCGCGGATCGTCTTTGGCGACGTCGAGCTCGGCGGCGAGCTCGTGGGCGTGCAGCACCCGATCGCGCCCTCGTCTCAAGAAATCGATCTCGACGGCCGCGAAGCGTCGCGCCTCCCCTCGCGCCAGCGCCTCCGCGTCCAACGCGCGGGCGATCTGACGTCCTTCCCACGAGGGGTGCCCCGCGAGCGTGGCCACCGCGATGCGCCCGCGCGGAAGGCGGGACAGATCGAGCATCGCGGGATCGTGCGCGACCGTCCGTCGGGTTCGCCCCAGCTCGCTCACCAAAAGCGGCAGCGGGCCACCGGTCGGGCGCGCGATCAGGCCGGGACAGAGCGCGCGGATGCGATCCAACGTGGCCGCGGCCCACGGCAGCACATCATGGAGCGCGCGCTCGTCGTTCGAAACGTTGTTCGAATGGAGGGCCGCGTCCCAGGGACCGGCACACAACGCGCTCGCGCCTTCGGTGTGCGCGAAGAGCGAGACCTGGTGGCCCCGCGTCCGCAGGTCGAGCGCGGCGAGCGCGCCGGCCACGCCGCCTCCGATCACCGCACAGTCGATCATCAGCCATCTCCTCTAGGGAGGGCTTGGAGGATTGGGCCGAGGCCCGCAGCTCGGGCCATGCCTTCGCGCAGCTCGGCCAAGATCGACGCGCGGCCAGGATCGAGGTGGGTGCAGCGGGCGCGCTCGCGAAGGAACGCCACGGCCGCATCGGTCGGAGATGCGTACTCGGCCTCCTGCTGTTCTTCGGCCAGCGTCTCTTCGGCCAGCACGGCGGCGGCGCGATGGGCGCAGCGCACGGCAGCGCACGCGCCGGTCCCGAGCTCGGTCCGACGCGCCAGCGCGCTCAAGTCACGGGCCAGCTCGTCGCGGTGTGCGTGGCGCAGCTCCGCCTCGATCACGGTGCGGCAGGGGCAGACCATCGCGCCCTCTCGCGGTGCGCGCATCACCCGCTCCGCGATGGCGCTCGCGCGCTCGCCGTGCCGTGCGGCCAACGTGCTCAAGATCTCGACGCCCAGTCGAGTGCGCTCGATCGCCGGGCTCACCTCGAAGTCTCCATCCTCGAGGCGCGCGTCGTCGCCTACGTCGAGGGTGCTGGGATGACCGAGGCGGGTGGCGAGCGCGTGGGCCAGGCGCTGCACTTCGATGTGCGCGGAGACCAGCTCGTTGCCCGTCACCGTGAACAGACCCGGCAGGCGCCCGCTCTGAACCGCGACGGGACCCACGTGTCTCGCGACCGCTTGGTGATCGTGCACCTCGATGCCATCGATCGCGACGGCCCGCCCCAGCGCGTCCAAGGCCCGATCGAGCTCGATGACCTCTGCGCCCGTGATCCGTACCAAGGATCCGTCGGGCGCGGGGAGGTGCTCGATGCGGAGCTGGTCCTGCGAATCGACGAAGGCGTGTTCGGAGATCTGGGGCCGCATCAAGAGCTCGAGCGCGTGCTCGAGGGGCGCGTTCGGTAAGAGACTCGGCCTCGGAGAATCTTCGCTCTCGAGCAGACGGGTCACGTCACCGCCGGTCGCCAGGACCACGATCGGTGCGCGCAAGATCTCTCCCGAGGCGAGCTGCACCGCGAGCGCGTCTTGTTCGGGCCTCACCCAGCGCACCCCGAGGCCCACTCTCACGTCGGCCCCCCGGGCCAGCGCGCTGAGTGCGAGCGCCAGCACCCATCGTCGCTCATCCAACGTGTGGGCCGTGAGCGCGATGGGCGCGCTGAGTCGTTCGCACTCGGAGATTGCGCGTGCTTCGGCCAGGGGCCCGTCGGGGCCGCGATCGTGGAGCTCGAGCACCGAGAGCGCCCGCTGGGTGGCGAAGCCTCCTCGGGTCGCGACGATCGCTGTGGTCTGCCTGCAGAGGTGGGGCGCTTGGGCAGAGAGCATCGAGAGGAGCCGCCGGGAGCGCGACGCGGCGGCGGGATCGAGTCGTCCGGTCAATCCCGGGTCGAGCACCAAGCGCTTGCGGGCGGCGCGCGCGCCGAGATCGTCTGCTTCGAGCAAGAGCACCCGCACGCCACGCACCGTGAGCCGGTGCGCCAAGAGACAGCCGAAGAGACCGCCCCCGACGACGATCACCTCGGGGCCCGAAGGCGGGGGCTCGTGCTGAGGTCGCACGCGCGGACCATACCCGAAACCGAACGCGCCGCGATCGGACCTCCATGCTAGACGAGGTCGATGAGAGCCCACCTGTCGCTTGTCTTCTGTGTCTTCTGTGTCGCGTGCGGGAGCAGCGGCGGCGAGCGCGCCAACCCCGACCCCGCCGGCGGCTCGGAAGGCGCCGAGGGCAGCACCTCGGAAGGGACAGGCGCCGGTGAAGGCGAAGCCGTGGAGGCGTCCGCCGATCTGGTGATGAGCGACGATGTCTGCACCAGCGACGCCGACTGCGTTCCCGCGGGGTGCTGCCACGCGGCATCGTGCACCGCCATCGCGAACGCGACACGCTGCGACGACGTGATGTGCAGCTCCGAGTGCCGCTACGGCACCCTCGACTGCGGAGGCGCTTGCCTCTGCCACGAAGGTCACTGCGCCGCGCGTCTGTCCGAGCCGCCCGCGGGCCTCGGCGATCTGCCGCCTCCGTCTTGAGTCTCCTCGCGGGTCCTAAGGGACTGGGCAGACGGCGTCGGAGGCGACCGCGGTGACGTTCACGACGAACTCACCGCGGCCCAGGGGCCCGAAGCCGTCGACCACGATCACGATCTCCTGGTCCATGGTCAGATCCACGGTCACGCACGAGTCCTGATCGACGCCCCGATCGAGATCATCCGAGCACCCGAGATCCGCATCGTCCTCGCACGCGCTCCGCACATAGAGCAGCGTGTCGAAGCCCTCGGTGCCGATCGTGTCGATCTGAAAGCGACCCGCGCTCGGGGCTTGCCAGCGGTAGCTCCGATCGGGCGCGCCCGCGGCGTTCATGAAGCTCCCCATGTCGCCCGAAAAGCAGCCCGCGAGAGGTTCGGTGTCGTTGCCCCCAAGATCGGTGGAGCCCGTGAACACCGCGTCGCCGACGGTTTGCGACACGACGTCCGGCTCGTCGGGACACATCATCGCCTTGCCGGTGATCGTGCGCTGGATGCACGCCTCGTACGCCATCACGAAGGTGATCGCCTCGGGCCTCGGGATGCGGGCGTTGCACGCGGTGTCCGCCGCGGAGAACTCGCCCGCGCAGCCCATCACCGCAGCGTCCGAGCAGGTGCGGACAAAGCACGCAGTGAGCGCATCGACGGCCGCCGTGCGGCAGCGGTAGTACGCCTCGAACGCCGAGCCGATGCGGGCGACGGCTTCGTCTTCGCAGGCGCGGATCTCCGCGACCGCCGCGAGCGCAGTGAGGCACTGCGCCTCGGTCACCTCGGGGTTGCGCATCGGCAAGCAGGCGCAGAACACCGCCGCGTTGCTGGCGAACGCCTCACGGAGCATCGGCAGCGCCATCTCGAGAGGCGCGTCGGCGAGCGGGTCGGCCGCGTCGGTCGCGGCGTCGGTGCCCGCATCCATCGGGCCGGAAGGATCGCAGGCCGTCAGCGACAAGAGAACGAAGCACCAGGTGGGGTGCGCGCGCAAGAGGCCAACGAGCGAAGCTACCGAGGGCAAGATGAAGAGTTCACTCCGGTCCGAAGCGGAAGGTGTAGCTGAAGGTGACGCGCCCCCGGGTGTCCGCCACCCGGATCTCGGATCCTGCGCGTTGGATACAGCTGCGGAAGTCGCCATCGAAGCGGCTCGCGGCCTCGACGGAGACCCCACTCGCGCGCCCGCCGCCGCCCAAGCTGAAGACCAGCTGGACCTCGCCCCGCTCGCTCCCGACCCGATCGACGTAGCTGTCGTAGCAAGCCTGAAGGCGATCTCGGATGGCCCGCACCGCGACGCGCACGTTGCTGTCGGCGGCCTCGCCGGTCCCATCGACCCGCTCGCCTCGGACCACCCGAAGGGACGAGCCGTACACGGTGTCGCGCTCGACCACATGGACGGTGCCCCGGTCACCCGCGACCGAATCGGCCGCTCCGTCGGCAGGGGGATCGACGTGGGTGGTGGCCCCGACCGTGGTGGGGATGTGGGCGTTCTCGACGCAGAGGCGCAGATGCTCTCGGACGTCGTGGGCCCGGTTCATCAGCGTGGTCATCGACTCGCGTGCATCGGACGCTACCCGGGCGTCAGCAGAGCCCAGGCGCGCCTCGACCTCGTCGATCAAGCGGACCAGCCGCTCCAGATGCGTCTGGTGCTCGTGGATGCAAGTCGCGAACGAGCGGACCTCACCGAGGCCAGTCACGGGCTGGGCTGCGGCGTTGGTGGGGGACAGGGCGATCGCCCCGGTGAGCGCGAGAACGAGGATGGCGGCGCGTTCCATGGGCCAACTCCAAGCGAGAGGAAGCCCAAGGATAGTGGATCCCGGGCGGGAGGCCTTTGCGACGCGCGTCCCCGCGCCGGTGTTCACGCCGCAGCGGGTCCGTCGGGTTCGGGGCCGGCCGGATCGGTCTTGGGCGGCTCGACGGCGTTGGGGTCGTTGGTGTCGTCCATCTCGTGCATCCACTTCTTGATGAGCGGGCTCAGCACGGCCAGGAGGACCGCCGCGACCAGCGACGCGATGCAGATCTTGAGGAAGACGTCGGCATAGACCGCCAGTGTCTCGGTGGGCAGCGGGATGGCGTCGGGGGCCTCGCCGCCCTCCTCGTGGATGCCGGTGAACATCGCAATGAGGCCCGCGAGGTACTGGGAGAACGCAGTCGCCAAGTACCAAGCGCCCATCATCGTCGCGACCATGCGCGCGGGCGCCAGCTTGCTCACCATCGAGAGACCGACCGGTGAGAGACAGAGCTCGCCCATGGTGTGAAGCATGTAGGCGAAAATCAGCCAGCTCATCCCCACCATGCCCCGGCTATCCGCGCTCTGCGCCCCGAGCCACAGCGCGCCGAAGCCGAGGCCCAGCTGCGCCAGACCGAACACGAACTTGATGGGCGTCGAGGGCTCGATCTTGCGCGCGGCAAGAAATCCCCAGAGCCCGGTGAACATCAAGCCGAAGATGAGGATGAAGATCGGATTGGTCGCCTGGAACATGCCGGCGGCGACCTCCGAGCCCTCGGTCGCCATTCCCACGTGGTCTGCGGTCAGGGTGATGCTGCGTCGCACCTCGGTCTGGTCCGCGGCCTGCGCCGCGGCACGCATGGTGTCGAGCCGGTCCATCGTGAGGACTGAGCCCTCGATCACGTAGCCAATCTGCTCCTGGTTGACAGCGATCTCGATGGTCTCGCCGACCTGCGACTCGGTGATGTGTCCAGCCTCGGTAACCCGGTCGACATTGCGGTCGGTGAAGAGGCTGATCGAGCTGCCGGCCTGCTCGAAGAACGCCCAGAAGAGCATGGAAAAGAACGCCATGATCAGGATGACGAAGAGCCGCTCGCGCTCGATCTTGGTGACCCGTACGGCCTCGTAGACCACGTAGATGATCGCCACGATGCCGACCACGGTGAGCACGGTCCCCGCGACCGCACCGTGCTCGCAGAGCCAGGCGAAGGCCACGACTGCCGCGGCCGTGATGGCCAGCACGATGCCGGTGTTGCGCCAGAAGACGGTCTTGTCTTTGGGTTGACCTATCTCGTCGGGGACCGCGCCGTTCTGCAGCGCCCAGAGCGCGAAGACCATCGCCACCAAGAGCGAGGCGCCGACGAAGATGTTGGCGATCAGCACGAAGATGTCCTGCTCGGTGCCGATGTAGAACAGACCAATCGCGGTGGCCGTCGCGCCCAGCCCGATGAGTATCTGGGTCACGATCGTGGGCGCGACGAAGATCGCGAGACCAATCAGCATGCCGATGGTCGCGAGACCAAAGCCGTAGTGCCAGCCGTAGGTGTCGCCGACGTACACGCAGACCAAGGGAGCTATCGCCGCGCCGAGGTTCACGCCCATGTAGAAGATCGTGAACGCGCTGTCGCGCTTGGGAGACAGACGCGGTCCGCCATAGAGGCGCCCGAGGATGGTCCCGATGTTCGGTTTGAAGAAACCATTGCCGCAGATCAGCAGCGCCAGCGCCACGAAGAACGCGGTGCTGTTCTGGATGGTCATCACCAGATGGCCCGCGGCCATGAGCGAGCCGCCGATGATCACCGCGCCCCGCTGTCCCAGCAGGCGATCGGCGACCAATCCACCGATGAACGGGGTCATGTAGACCAGCGCGGTGTAGGCGCCGTAGACCGAGTAGGCGCGATCATCCGAGTAGTCGAGGAAGTCCTTGGTCATGTAGAAGATGAGCAAGGCGCGCATGCCGTAGTAGGAGAAGCGCTCCCACATCTCGGCGAAGAACAGCGCGAACAATCCGGGGTGATGCCCGACCCGTTTCTCGAACGGGGTGAGGGGCAGATCGATGCCGGGGTCGTTGCTCGCGGTCGGGGCGGCCATGCGTTCTCCTCGAAAAGAAGCGCCGTTCCTATCGTGCTCGCCTCGGCGTTACAAGCATCGCTTGCGTGCAGTAGGGCTCCGGGTGGGCTTGGGCACAGACCCCGCGCTCGCCTATCCTCCGCCCATGCAGCCCACTCGCCTCCCTCTGTTGCTGGCCCTCTTGCTCGCAGTCGCCTCGCCCGCCCGCGCAGAGGTCATCGAGGCCGACCCGGGCGACGACATCGAAGCGCTGATGAACGCGCTGAACCCGGGTGATGAGCTGGTGCTGCACGGCGGGACCTACAACCGAACCGATCTCTTTCAGGTGAGCATCGTGGGCACCGCGGCGGCGCCCATCGTGGTCCGGGCGGCCGACGGCGAGCGACCGGTGATCACCCGCCCCGACGCGGGTCAGAACAACTTCAACATCCAGCGCGGCGAGTACGTCACGTTTCTGGGCATCGAGTTCCGCGGCGGCTCAGCGGGCGTCCGGGTGATGTCGGCGCGGTTTTTGACCATCGAGGACTGTGAGATTCACGAGTCCGACGATGTCGCCTTGCGGATGAACGACGGGGGAGCTCGCTACGAGGCGGTGCGGATCCTTCGCAACCACATCCACGACACGGGCGGCACCGGCGAAGGGATGTACCTCGGCTGCAACAGCAATGGATGCCAGGTCTTCGATTCCTTGATCGAAGGCAACTACGTGCACGACACGAATGCTGGCGATGTCTCGCAGGGCGATGGGATCGAGCTCAAGGAGGGCAGCTACAACAACATCATCCGTCGCAACGTGATCCACGACACCAACTACCCGTGCATCCTCACCTACAGCGTGGTGGGCAATGGCGGCCCCAACATCATCGAGGAGAACGTGATGTGGGGCTGCGGCGACATGGGGATTCAGTCGGCGGCAGACGCGGTCATTCGCAACAACATCATCCTGTCGGCCGGGGCCAACGGGATCGGCTGTCAGCCGCATCAAGCGGGCACACCCTCGAACCTGGTGATCGTGAACAACACCGTGCTCGACTCCGACGGCAGCGCGCTCCGAGTCAGCGGCGCGACCGGCTCGCTCATCATCGCCAACAACGCGCTCTACACCAGCGGCGGCACAGCCTTGAACCTCGGCGGCGATCTCTCGACGCTCACCCTGATCGGCAACGTGGTGCAGGGCAGCGTCAGCGGCGCGTCTGGTGGAACGACGACAGGATCGCTCGCAGCGGACTTCGCTGCCGCATCGTTCTCCGGCACCGTCCCCAACGACGTGTTCCCCACCACCGGCGGCGCGCTGGCCGGCACCGGATCGATGGCGCACCTGCCGCCCGTCGACTTCAACGGCACCGCGCGCACCACCGCGGACGTGGGCGCCTACCAAGTCGGCGCGAGCAACCCCGGCTGGGTGTTGATGCCCGGCTTTCACATCCGCACCACGATGCCCGGGACCGACGCGGGGATGAACGCAGACGCGGGCGTGCTGCCCGGCACCGATGGCGGCCCGGGTAGCGATGGCGGCACCACGGGTATCGACACCGGCACTGCGCGCGCCGACGCGGGCACCGAGCCGCCGGTCGATGGCGGCTGCAGCTGCCGCGTCGGACATCGCTCGCCGACCGGCGCGCTGCTGGCGCTCACCGCGCTCGCGCTCGCCCTCGTCACCCGTCGTCGTCGCTCCCGATCGCGGACGACGCTGCTCTGACGTGCGCGTGACCCCGGTCAGAAGGGAAGGAGCTTCACGTTGAAATTGCCGCCGAGCGGACCCGATCGAGATCGTCGACGTCGCTGGTGTAGATCACGAGCCTCAGGACACCTTCACAGAAGCCACGCGTCCCGCCGGGTCGCGCGGGCTACCCTGGATGAGATGAGACGTCCGACAGGTAACGTCTCCCCCTCACACGTGGCCCGGCGGTCGTTGAGTTTCGGACCGCGCTCCAGCACACTCGCGGCGTATGGCGCGACTTCTAGGCATCCGGATCCGCAACTATCGTGCCCTGGCGAACTTTGGCCTTGGGCAAACCGACTACGGTAAGGGTGAGCCGCTTCCGCGACTCGTGTGCCTCATCGGTCCGAACGGTGCAGGCAAGTCGACGGTACTCGACGCGTTTGGATTCGTCGCCGATTGCCTGCTCGAGGGGGTCGAGTCCGCGTGCGACAAGCCCCACCGCGGCGGATTTGAACGACTCCGCACCCAGGCATCGGGCGACAAGGGTTCTGGAGACATTGAGTTTGAGATCTTCTTCGAGGCTGACGACCCTGACAGGCCCATCGTCTATCACCTGGCGATCAACCTCCGCGACTCAGTCCCGATCATCGTCGCCGAGTCCCTTCGGCAACGACAGCAGGGAGAGACCCGCGGCAAGCCGTACTACTTCCTCAAGCTGAAGGACGGGAAAGGAGCCGTATGGGCCGGGCAGGCCGTCGACAAGGCGAGCGTACGCGACAAGCAGAAGATTCACCTAGCGGACCCTGACAAACTCGGAATCGCAACGTTGGGGAATCTCTCGGAGCACCCGCGGATCATTCAGCTGCGGAGCTATATCGAGCAGTGGTACTTGTCCTACTTCGTCCCAGAGGCGGCCCGTATTCAGCCTCCGTCCGGGGCGCAACGCTGGCTTGATCGTACAGGGTCAAATGTAGCCAACGTGCTTCAGTACTACAAGCGGCAGCAGAGTGGTGCTGAGTTTAAGTCTGTTCTCGTACGCCTCGCTTCGGCGATACCCGGACTCGTCGACATCGACGTGGAGGAGAGCAAGGACAAACGACTTCTGCTCAAGTTTGACGAGCGGGGGTACCAAGATCCGTTCTACCAACAGAGCATGTCCGACGGCACGCTCAAGATGCTTGCCTATGCAATCCTCCTCGAGGACCCAGCGCCCCGGCCACTCATTGGAATTGAAGAGCCCGAGAATGGGCTGTACGTGCGGCTAGTCGAGCGTCTCGCGTCGCAGTTCGTGGCACGGGCAGACAGGAAGCCGCCGACCCAGATCCTCGTGACGACACACTCTCCGTACTTTGTCGACGCGCTGAGCCCGTCCCAAGTTTGGTTGATTCGCAAGGACCAAGACGGTCACTCGCAGGCGATCTCTGCGGCAAGTAGTGAAACGATTCAAGCTATGACGAAAGAGGGCATTCCTCTCGGTTCTCTCTGGTATAGCAATCATCTGGATGATGGAGCTCCTGAGTGACGGTCCATGTGCTTGTCGAAGGCCCATCGGAGCGCGCATTGATGGAAAAGTGGGGGGCGCGGCTCGTTGGCGGGCTTCGGATCCACCCACATCAAGGTAAAGGGACTCTCCCCACAGACCTCGACGCGCGTCCAAACCCAACGCACCGTGGGCTTCTAGACCAACTCCCAGCGAAGATGCGAGCCTTTGCTGCCTCGCTTGATCCTGATGTCGACGGAGTACTGGTGCTGGTCGATGCCGATGATGACGACCCAGAGTTGCTGCGGTCGGAGCTTACCGCTCTTGCCAAGCATGCGGGGCTGAGCCGTGCCGCGTGCTGCGTCGCGATCGAGGAAACGGAAGCGTTCTATCTCGGTGACCTCAAGGCCCTCAAGCGCGCCTTTCCGGAGGCCGACATGAAGCTTGCGCGCGCCTACGAGCCGGACTCGGTTATTGGGACGTGGGAGTACTTCGGTCAGGTGATCAACGACGGCGGCGAGAACAAGGTCGCGTGGGCAGATGCGATTAGCCCCTACTTGACGACCGATCCGAAGGTCAGTCGATCGCCGTCGTTCAAGGAGTTCGTCCGGCAGCTAGTGCTGCTGCAACATGTCCCGAAGGGAGCCCCCAAGGTGCGCAAGTATCGGCATCCAACGAAGCCGCGGACCCCGACCAGACGACGCTGAAGTCCGCGATGGCTCTGCGAACGCGTGCGAGCCGTGGCGCGCGCAGCACGCCACGTTGGACTCGAACGGCGGGCTTGTCGTCCAGCGAGCGCTCGACCGTAGCGTAGCCGCGACGAGGCACGCCCACGCTGCACCAGCGGCCGCACGGCGAGGGCGGCGGTCCGCACGGGCGAACGTGGGCGTCACCGAAACCGTGACGAACTCGCTCGCGTTGCCGGCGAGGTCCGAGACACGCACCCGCGCGGTCAGCTCCTCACCCTCCACGAGACCATCAACGTGGTACCGAAAGCAGGTCGGGTCGTCGGCCGTGGCGAAGAGGCCACTGCCGAACCGGTGCGCGATGACGTCGGCACCGCGGAGCAGCTCGACTTCGGCGGTGACGTTGGGCTCATCCAAGGCGGGAACGCCGAGGGCCACCCCGACGAGCTCGGTACAGTACTCGCCCTCCCGCGGCCCGACGCCCACGGCCTCGGATATCGAGGGCGGGGTCAGGTCGATCTCGTCCTCCGCCCAGAAGCGGGCGGTCCCCGCGTACCCGACCGACAGATCGTAGTGGCGCCCGGGTGTCAACGGGTCGCGGGGGACTAGCCAGAACGTGTCGGGGAGGTCGATCGCGGCCGGAATGAGGTCGAACGCGACGTCATCGGATCCCGACGTGAGCAGCGGCGGCCCGCCTCGCCGGCCGCCGAGGTAGACAAGGATGCGGGCGTTGCGCGGCAACCGCGTGAGGCTCGAATTAAACGGGGCCTCGTAGGAGAGTTCGGCGATGCCGCGGGTCGGGCAGGTGCAGCAGTCCTGCGCGACCAGCCCCTCTGGCGAACAGACGCCACTGGCGGCCAGGCAGAGCGCGAGCGCCAGAATGCCATGCAGGCGGTTGGTCAGAGCGCGTCGCAGGCCCACACCCCGAGTCTGGCCTGCGTAGCGGTACATCGCTTGCGGGTCTTCTCTCTCGCGGCGATCCTCTGTTGCGTATTTCGGCCCATCGTGATCACGCGGATCGGTTCATCGTGATCACGCGGATCGGCCATCGTGATCACCTGGATCGGCCATCGTGATCAC
>Ga0105046_10000726_pt1 | contig 47958 bp, 43 predicted proteins | sample MAT03_FD_78385 | JGI IMG/M metagenome (GOLD analysis project Ga0105046, IMG submission 78385) | Freshwater microbial communities from Lake Fryxell liftoff mats and glacier meltwater in Antarctica - MAT-03 (megahit assembly) | ecosystem: Environmental > Aquatic > Freshwater > Ice > Liftoff... | reverse complement strand
GGCGTACAGGCGATGCTCGTCTACATGGTGATCTATGTCACGATGAACGTGGGTACCTTCGCCTTTATCCTGTCTATCGAGCGTGACGGCCGTCCAGTGACGGATATCGCCGCGCTGAACCTTTTCTCGAAGAAGGAACCGCTGAAGGCCCTTGCGATGCTGATCTTGCTGTTCAGCCTTGCCGGCGTGCCGCCGATGCTGGGGTTCTTTGGAAAATTCTATGTGCTGAAGGCGGCGGTCGACGGGGGCATGGTGTGGCTGGCCCTGGCGGGGGCGGTCGCTTCGGTCATCGGGGCCTATTACTACCTTCGCATCGTCTTTTTCATGTATTTCGGCAAGGAAGTGGACCCGGTAGAAAGCCGAATGGCGCCGGTGCAATGGGGGCTGCTCATCGGAGTTGCCGCCGTGATGATCCTTGGTGTCATCAACCTTTTCGGAATCGAGCCAGTGGCAGCCCTCGCCGCCGAAGCACTTGTCCGCTAGCACCCCCCTATGGCCCGCCGGGGTGGGGCGGCTGGTGCTGGAAGAGGTGGACAGCACCAACGCCCATGCGCAGCGCATCGGCGGTACGGGGCCGCTATGGGTGCTGGCCGGGCGCCAGACGGCAGGGCGCGGGCGTCGAGCGCGACCGTGGGTCAGTCCTTTGGGCAATTTCCATGCGACACTGATGATGGTGCTGGACGAGCCGCCCGCCATCGTCGCGCTGCGGTCCTTCGCGGCGGCGCTGGCTCTGCGGGAGGCGCTGGTGGCGCTGACCGGGCAAACCGAGGCTTTCGCCCTCAAATGGCCGAATGACGTTCTGCTGCAAGGCGGCAAGCTGGCCGGGATTTTGCTGGAGAGCAGCCTTGAGGCCGGACGCGCGCGTCTGTGCATCGGCATCGGCGTGAATCTGGTTGCAGCCCCCGACATCGCACAGATGGAGGAGGGGGCGCTGCGCCCCGTCTCGCTGCTGTCCGAAACCGGGCGGCGCGTGACACCCGGGGACGTGCTTGACCACCTCGGCCCGGCCTATGCCAGATGGGAGCAGCGGCTGAAGAGCGAAGGCTTCGCGCCGCTGCGCGAGGCCTGGCTTGCCCACGCCGCCCGCCTGGGGCAACCGATCCGCGCCCGCACGGGGGCCGATACCCGCCATGGCGTCTTTTGCGGGATCGACGCCGCCGGTAATCTTATCCTGCAGATGCCGCATGGCCCCGTGGCCATTCCTGCGGCGGATGTGTTCTTCTGAAGGGGGGGCACGCATGCTTCTGGCCATTGACTGCGGCAACACGAATACCGTCTTTTCCATCTGGGACGGGGCACGGTTTCTGGCGACCTGGCGGATCGCGACGGACCATCGCCGCACGTCAGACGAGTACTTCGTCTGGCTGTCCAGCCTGATGACCGCAACGCAAACAAAGGCAAAGATCACCGAGGCGATCATCTCCTCCACCGTGCCGCGGGTGGTGTTCAATCTGCGGGTCCTTTGCAACCGGTATTTCGACTGCCGCCCTCTGGTGGTGGGCAAGCCCGAATGCCGCCTGCCGGTGCCGCCCCGGGTGGATCAGGGCACGACGGTGGGGCCGGACCGGCTGGTCAATACGGTCGCCGGGTTTGACCGCCACGGTGGCAACCTGATCGTGGTGGATTTCGGCACGGCCACCACCTTTGACGTGGTGGATACCGACGGTGCTTATGTCGGCGGCGTTATCGCCCCGGGAGTGAACCTCAGCCTGGAGGCATTGCACATGGCAGCCGCCGCCCTGCCCAATGTCGAAATCACCAAACCAGCCCGCGCCATCGGCACGAATACGGTGGCCTGCATGCAGTCGGGCGTGTATTGGGGCTATGTGGGTCTTGTCGAAGGCATCGTGCGCGAGGTGCGCCGAGAGCGCGACCGGCCCATGAAAGTCATAGCCACCGGCGGCCTTGCCTCGCTCTTTGCACAAGGCACGGATATATTCGAAAAGATCGAGGATGATCTGACGATGCACGGTCTTGTCCTCATCCACGCGTTCAACAAGGAAACCGTATGAGCAAGAACCGCCTGATCTATCTGCCCCTGGGCGGTGCCGGCGAGATCGGCATGAATGCCTATGTCTATGGCTATGGCCTTCCCGGAAAGGAACGGCTCATCCTTGTGGATATGGGCGTGACCTTTCCCGATATGGATACCACGCCCGGGGTTGATCTGATCATGCCGGACCTTGCGTGGCTGGAAGCGCGGCTGGACCGGCTGGAGGCGATCTTCATCACCCACGCGCATGGAGACCATATCGGCGCCGTGGGGCATCTTTGGCCGAAACTGAAGAAGCAGATCTATGCCCGCCGCTTCACCGCCACCATCGGACGGCTGAAGTTCGAGGAATACGGTCTGCCAACCGAGGCGATCACCACGGTAGAGGCACGGCCCCACGTGGTGGAGGCCGGGCCCTTCAAGGTGCAGTTCATACCCGTCAGTCATTCGATCCCCGAAAGTGCCGCGCTGGTGATCGACACGCCGGCGGGACGGATTTTTCACTCCGGTGATTTCAAGCTGGATGCGACGCCCGTGGTGGGCGAAGGCTGGGATGACGCGCGGATCCGGCAGATCGTGGCTGAACGCCCCGTCAAGGCGCTGATGTGCGACTCGACGAACGTATTCTCATTGCATGCGGGGCGGTCCGAAAGCTCGATCAAAGGGGCGCTGGCCGACCTGATCCGGGGGGCTGGGGGCATGGTTGTGGCTACGACCTTTGCCTCGAACGTCGCGCGGCTGAAGACGCTGGCCGAGGCGGGGATCGCGGCAGAACGGTCGGTCTGCCTGTTGGGGCGCGCGATGAAGCGGATGGTGGCCGCGGCAGAAACCTCGGGCGTGCTCAGCGATTTTCCGCGAACCATCACTCCGGAAGAGGCGTTGGAAATCCCGCGCCGCAACCTGATGTTGATCGTGACGGGCAGCCAGGGGGAGCGGCGGGCGGCCTCGGCCCAGTTGAGCCGCGGGAAGTATCTGGGGCTGGAGATGAAGGAGGGCGACATGTTCCTGTTCTCCTCCAAGACCATTCCGGGCAATGAGCGCGACGTTGGCCGGATCATGAACGCCTATTCGGAAATGGGGGTCGATGTTCAGGATGAGGGGGGCGGCAAGTACCACGTTTCGGGCCACGCGAACCGTCCGGACCTGGAGCATGTGCACCGTCTGCTGCTGCCTGACATGGTAATTCCGATGCATGGCGAGCATCGCCATCTGCGCGAACACGCCCGTATCGCGACCGAGGCGGGGATCGCGTCCGAAGTGGCGTCAAACGGCATGATGATAGACCTGTCGGGGGATACTCCGGAAGTGGCGGAATACATCGAGACCGGACGGACCTATCTGGACGGATCGGTTCTGATCGGATCGATGGACGGTGTGGTGCGCGACCGCATCCGGATGGCGCTGAATGGTTATGTCTTGGTGACCGTGATCCTTGACGATACTGACGTAGCGCTTGGGGATCCGTGGGTGGAGGTCTCGGGCCTGCCGAAGGCGGGCAAGGCCGGACGGCTGCTGGCCGATACGCTGGAGGCCGACCTTGCCGAGTTCCTCGACGGCGCCGGGGTGAAGCTCTTGCGCGACGATGGCAAGCTTGAGGAGGCGTTGCGGCGCGTGGTGCGGCAGGTCTCGATGGAAGAGATCGGCAAGAAACCCGAGGTCACGGTGGTGATCAGCAGGCTGGTGGCGGAATAGATCTGGGGGCGTTCAGACCGTACCTTGCGTCCGGGGCGCCGCCCCGGGCCCCGGAATATCTTTGAATAGACGAAGGCGGCTGCGGCACGCTCTTGCGAAGGGTCAGGCGCGGGGCATGGGCGGCGCGCACCGTTTGGACAGACGCGCCCTGTGGGTCAGCCGCGGGCGCGACCGGCACGTCCACCGGAGCGGCCACGGCTCGCCTGGGCGACGGATGCCGAGGCTTCGGCGAAGGTCTGGCCTGCCTCGACCGCGTCGAGCACGCGGGTAAAGCGGATCCAGTCGGCACCGTTGGCGTCATGGTTCATCAGGAAGTTGGCGGCGCGGATCGCCTCCATCTCCACCTGACGGACGGGGTTCATGATGGCGCTGGTCATACCGGCGCCGATTGCCATCGGCAGAAAGGCTGCGTTGATGCCGTGGCGGTGGGGCAGGCCGAAGCTGATGTTTGATGCGCCACAGGTGGTGTTTACGCCCAGTTCCTGGCGCAGGCGGCGCACGAGGGTGAAGACCTGGTGCCCGGCAGTGGCCATGGCGCCAATGGGCATCACCAGCGGATCAACAACGATGTCATGCGCGGGGATGCCGAAGTCGGCGGCGCGTTCGACGATCTTTTTTGCCACGGCAAAGCGCACGTCTGGGTCCTGGCTGATGCCGGTATCATCGTTGGAGATGGCGACAACCGGCACGTTGTATTTCTTGACCAGCGGCAGGACCAGCTCCAGCCGATCTTCCTCACCGGTGACCGAGTTCAGGAGCGGGCGGCCTTCGCAGGCCATCAGCCCCGCTTCGAGGGCGCCGGGGACGGAGCTGTCGATGCACAGCGGCACGTCGACGATGGTCTGGATGCGCAGGATCAGCTCGCGCATCAGCGGGGGTTCGACGAAATTGTTGTCGGCGTATCGCGGGTCGGTCGCCATCTTGTTGGTGAAGACGGCACCCGAATTCACGTCAAGCACGGTGGCGCCGCACATCACCTGTTCGATGGCGTCACGCTCCACCGTTGTGAAATCGCCAGCCTCAAGCTCGGCTGCGAGCTTCTTGCGCCCAGTTGGGTTGATACGCTCGCCGATGACGCAGAACGGCTCGTCAAAACCGATGGTGACGGTCTTGGTCTTGGATTCGATGACGGTGCGGGTCATGGGAGCTTTCCTGATCAGGCGTTGGCGGGAACGCCCGCGGCGCCCCCGTGTTCGTTCACCCAGGCGGCATTGGTCTTGATGCCGCCAAGGGGGAAAAAATGGACCTGCTCGATCCCGAAGGCGGGGTTTGCGGCCTTGTGGGCGGCGAGGGCTGCGAGAACGTCGGTCGGCTCGTAGGGCAAGAGCAGCTTCGTCACGTCCATCGCGCGTTTCTGCAGCACCCTGAGCGAGGGGCCGACGCCGCAGGCGATCGCGAATTTGATCAGCGTTTGCAGCTTGGCAGGGCCTGCGATGCCGATGTGGACGGGAAGCGTCACACCTTCTGCGGCCAGACGGTCCACCCAGGCGACCACGGGTGCCGCGTCAAAGCAGAATTGCGTCGCCATCGCCATGCGGGCATCCGTCCGCTCGGCAAAGGCGGATTTCCAGCGTGCGGCCTCCATCACCATGCGGTCGGAGCCGTCAGGGTCGATGTCGCGGTTGCCTTCGGGGTGGCCTGCGACATGCAGCCGGTCGAACCCCGTGAAGGCGCCCGATTCAAGCAGCTGCATCGCGGAATGGAAGGCACCTGCCGGAGATGCCAAGCCCCCCGCCAACAGCAGCGCCTGCTTCACATCGGCCTCTCCCTGATACCGGGCGATCCAGTCCTGCAAGGTCGCCTTGTCCTTGATGATCCGCGCCGGGATATGCGGCATCACGACGAAACCCTCGTGATGGATGCGACGCGCGGTGGCCACCATATCCTCGATTGGCGTGCCTTCGATATGGGCGATGTAGACGCGAGTGCCGTGGGGCAGAAGGCTGCGGAAATCTTCGACCTTTTCGGCGGTGCGGGGCATCACCTCGATCGAGTACCCTTGCAGGAACGCTTCCAGAGCCTCGCTGTCAAGAGCGGTGGCTGCGGCAGTGCGGCGGAAGTTGAACAGGGCCATTCGCGCCTCCTTAAGGTCGGGGTGTTGCCCAGCCATCAGCCGCAATCAGGGCCTTCAGGCGGGTCGCATCGAATTCAGTCTCCAACCGGTCGGCCTCGCTGCGGGCGATGGCGTCGGGGTCCCCCTCCACCTCATAGGGCTTGGCTTTGTGCCATTCGGCGAGATAGGCGTCGGCATCCTTGGCGCCGATCCTCATCGCGCAGCGGTCAATCGCCCGTTCGAAGCGTTCGGTCAGCTGTACCTTCGAGCCGCGCCGCCCCTTGCCCACGATGACCTGGGCCGGGATGTCCCGCCAGTAGACAATCGTCACCTCTGCCATTTGATTCCCTTTGCTGCCCGCCCCACCGGGATAGTCGGCCTTGACCGACAGGCGATGTCGGTTTTCGACATGGCGCAGGCCTGATGCGACCCTTGCAGCCTTGCGTGTCGTTCTAGCGCAGTCCGGCCCTGCCTGCGATGGGGCAAAGGGCGGTGGCGTGCGAATAATCAGCGCCTTGCGCAGGCTCGGCCTTCCCTGATCGCCGCTTGCGCGTCGGCGCCATCAGGACTAGCGTCAAGGCAACCACAGATGGAGGGCGAAGATGACGCCCGAGCGTCCCCGAGGGGCGGACGCTGCAACGCAAGAGGTAGAGACCACGCCTGTGGTCTCCCTTGGGGTTGAGCCGTCAGCCCTTCCGAACCCGGGCCTGGGTCGGCTTTATGCCGCCCTCGATCTGGGTACGAACAGTTGCAGAATGCTGATTGCCGAGCCTCGTGGCAGTCAGTTTGTCGTGCTCGACAGCTTTTCCAAGACCGTGCAGCTTGGCGCGGGGCTGGAGGCGTCGGGACGGCTGAGCCGTGCCTCGATGGGGCGGACTATCCAGGCCCTGCGCATTTGCGCCAAGAAGATCGAGCGGCACGGAGTTCGGCGGATGCGACTGGTGGCGACCGAGGCCTGCAGGCGGGCCCGCAATGCCCGCGACTTCATCCGCCAGGTCCGGGCCGAGACGGGGCTGCATCTCGAGATCATCGCACCGGAGGAGGAGGCGCGTCTGGCCGTCATCTCTTGCGCGCCGCTGGTGAACCCGCGGACCGAGCAACTACTCGTCGTGGACATCGGCGGCGGGTCGACCGAGCTTGTCTGGATCGACCTCTCGTCTGTCGCCCCGGAGGACCGGCCGCGTGCGATCATGCGGTTGCACATCGGCTTCAACGCCCAGGGCGAGGGGAATGTGGCGCGGGTGGTGGACTGGATCTCGGTGCCCCTCGGGGTGGCCACGCTGAAGGACCAGTTTGCCGACGTCGAGGATGACGCTGCGCGCTTTGCCCTGATGAGCTGGTTTTTTGAGGAGAATCTGGCGAGTTTCAGCCCCTACAACGCTGATAACCCGCGCGACGGATTCCAGATCATCGGCACTTCGGGAACTGTCACGACGGTAGCTGCGTCCTATCTGGGCTTGCGGCGCTATGACCGGGCCAAGGTGGACGGGCTACAGATGACCTCGGACCAAATTGATTTCGTGATCCGCGAATACCTCGTGCTTGGTCCCGAGGGGCGGCGAACTGACCCGCGCATCGGGAGGGATCGCCATACGCTGATCATGTCCGGGGCAGCGATCCTGCAGGCGCTTATGCGTGTCTGGCCCACCGACCGGTTGTCCGTTGCAGATCGCGGTCTGCGCGAGGGGCTGCTATACGCACAGATGAGCGCGGATGGCGTGTTGGAAGACGGACCATACAAATGACCGAAATCAAGGGAACCTCCGGCCGGGGCCAGCGAGAGCTGCGCGTGCGGGTCAAGACGGCGAAGGGGCGCAAGCTGTCCTCCACTCTGTGGCTGGAGCGGCAGTTGAACGACCCTTACGTGATCCGGGCAAAGAAGGAAGGGTACCGCGGACGTGCCGCCTACAAGATCCTCGAGCTGGACGACAAGTTCGGCTTCTTCAAGCCCGGCGCGCGGGTGGTCGATCTCGGCTGCGCGCCCGGGGGCTGGTGCCAGGTGGCCGTTGCGCGCGTGAATGCCCTTGGCGAGCGGTCGGGCAAGACGCAGGGCACGGTGCTGGGGGTTGATCTGCAAGAGGTGGAGCCGATTTCGGGTGCAGAGGTGCATCAGCTGGATTTCCTCGCCGATGACGCGGATGCGCTGGTTAAGGAATGGCTCGGAGGCAAGGCGGATGTCGTGTTGAGCGATATGGCCGCCGCCGCCTCGGGTCACAAAGGGACGGACCATCTGCGCATCATCGCTCTTTGCGAGGCCGCCGCCCATTTCGCCTTTGACGTGCTGGAAGATGGCGGAACCTTCGTGGCCAAAGTACTGGCAGGCGGGGCGGAGAACGAGCTGCAGGCACTACTCAAGCGCAGCTTTGCCAAGGTCGCGAACGTAAAGCCGCCGGCAAGCCGTGCCGACAGTTCCGAGAAGTTCGTGGTCGCCATGGGATTTCGCGGCCGCACCGAGGAGCAATCCGAGGATTGATGCCGATTCGGTGACAATCGCGGACCAAATGCCCCGCGTCCGGCGGGGCGTTATAAAGTGGAATCTCAGGAAATAGCGGCGCCCGAAGGCTTAGCCGCCCCAGCTGCGGATCGGGCCGCAGTCCATATGGACGAAGTTTGATCGCGAATATCGCCCGACCCCGCCCGAGTTGCAGGCCGCTGCAGCGTTGGCCATTTGCCCCACCGAGCGTGACTTCAACCGAAGATCGGCAGCCTGGCCTTTCATATGCAGCGAGTTGCGCGCAACCCCCCGTGATTTCGACCGCAGCATCGCGTTTGTTGCGGCACACCGGTAGCCCGACAGCAACATGTAGGGTTCGCTCACGTCCATGATCCGGTGTGACGCAGCCATGATATCCACCGTGCGCGTGTCGATCGAGACGGCTTCGCCAGAGCGCCAGTCGCGCATGAAGTAATTGATTTCCTTCATGACTTCCGGAATGTAATCGCCGTCAAGCCAATAGATCGTATCAAGGCTTTCACCGGTCCGGCCTGAGTACATCCGGATGCGGCGTATGTCGCCCGCGCCCCGCAGAAGCCCGAAGGCGTTGGAATAGGTAGGGGCCGCCACTAGGGCTGTCGCCGCGAAGAGTCCGAGCACACCGCGCCGCGAAATGCCGTTACCAACCATGATGCTCATGTGTGTTCTATCCGTCCCCAGAACGCCGACGCGCCTTCTTGGCGCAGTTATCGTCACTTCTTCCCCAAGTGCAGGAGTTTTATTACACAACACGAATCGAACCCCAAGCGTTGAATCCCCGACTTTGACCAGATCAAGGCACATCGGCAAAAATCTGCTGAAAGTGCGGGCAGGACACAGGGAAGATCTGTCGCGGAACTGTTGCAAATTTTCTGGTCACATTGCGAATTCCTCGGGCAAAAGCTGCGACGGCCCGGTTTGCCGATGGACAGTTCCATAATTTTGGCCAACTGTCGGAGCATCACGATGCCTTGTGACCAAAGGCTGCCAAGACCGAGGATTTCATGTTTGCCACCCTGTTCAATCGCCGGATCGGCGATTTTCTTTCGTGTCTGGCCCTTACAAACGGGCGTCGGTTCCTTATCACGACATCGGTGATGGCAATGCTCGGGGCGCCCACGGCTTTTGCCGGGACGGAAACCATGCCGCAGGCATTTGTGCAGTCTCTTGCGCAGACGGCCGCATCTGACGAAGTGATTGCGGCGTGGTATCGCGAGACGGGGTATCGTACGCTGTGGACCACGGTTGAAGACGAGGCGCGGCGCACGGCGTTGTTCGCGGCCCTGGCGACAGCGCAAGATCACGGTCTGCCGGAGGGACGATACGATCTGCGCGGCCTGCGGACGGCGTTTCTTGCGGCTGAGACTGAAGGGGATCGCGGTCGGCTCGAGGTGGCGATGACGCGGGCCTATCTCGACTGGGCGCATGATCTTCAGTCCGGCGCGCTGTCTCCCAAGAAAGTCGATGGCGGCATCCTGCGCGAAATTGCAGTGACGGACCCGCGGGTTCACCTGGCGGCCATTGCTGCGGGCGATCCGGGTCGCGCGCTGGTGCGTTTGCTGCCTCAGTCGGTCGTCTATGCGCAACTGATGAAGGCGAAGATCGGGCTTGAAGCCCGTATTGCGGCCGGTGGCTGGGGCCCCGAGGTGACAGCCGAGCCGATGGGTTTGGGGAGCGCCGGGCCCGAAGTCGTTGCCCTGCGTGACCGGCTGATGTCGATGGACTATCTGCACCGCAGCGTCACGATGACCTATGACGGCGCGCTTTCAGCGGCGGTGCAGCAGTTCCAGATCGACCACGGGTTTGATCCCACCGGCGACGCCGACCGGGATACGCTCGCTGCACTGAATGTGGCGCCGCAAGAGCGGCTGAAGTCCATCATCGTCGCGATGGAGCGGGAGCGTTGGCTGCACATCGACCGCTCTGTCCGTCACATCTGGGTCAACCAGCCGGATTTTACCGCCAAGATCATCGACCATGGGAAGACCATCTTTCAAACTCGCGTCGTCATTGGGAAGAACGTGCCCGACCAACGCAGTCCCGAGTTTTCGGATCAGATGGAATTCATGGTCATCAACCCGTCATGGAGCGTGCCACGCTCCATCACCGTGAAAGAATACCTGCCGCTTCTGCAGCAGAACGCGAATGCGGTGGGGCATTTGCAGGTACTTGATCGCGCGGGCCGTGTGGTGCCGCGGGGGGCTGTGAACTTCGCGGCCTATTCGGCTGCGAGCTTTCCTTTCGCCCTGCGCCAGCCGCCGTCGGACGGCAACGCACTGGGTAAGGTGAAGTTCATGTTTCCCAACCCGTACAACATCTATCTGCATGATACGCCTTCGAAATCCCTGTTTGACGACAAGGTGCGCGCCTACAGCCACGGCTGCATCCGGGTCGCAGATCCGTTTGAGTTTGCGCATGCGCTCTTGTCGGTGCAATCGGCAGAGGCCGAGGCAGAGTTTGACCGGCACCTGAACAGCACTCGCGAAACGGCGGTGAAACTGGAACAGCCGGTTCCGGTACATCTGGTCTACTTCACCGCCTATCCGACGGTCAAAGGCCGCATCGCTTACCGGGACGACGTCTATGGCCGGGATGGCGCACTTTATGATGCGCTGGAGGCCGCCGGGCTGGCTCCTTCCGGGGTTCAGGGATAGACCTCACCCCGGCGGGCCTGCAAGTCCCGCGCAGGAACAAGCGCAGGGAGATCAGGCATGGCCCACACGATCCGGGCAATCGCCGAAGCCTTAGGTGCCGAGGCGGAGGGTGACCTTGATCTGGTTATCGACGGCGCGGCAGAACCGCAATCGGCTGGTCCGTCGGACTTGGCGCTCTTGATCGACCCACGCTATGCCGAAGGTCTGAGCAAGGGGGCTGCGCAGGCGGCGCTGGTCTGGGCAGGGGCCGACTGGCGCAGCATGGGCCTTGCGGCAGTGATCTTTGCCCCGCCGCGAGCCCGCCTCGCCATGCCCGGTCTGACCCGGATCCTGGATCCGGGTCCAGGGATTGCGCCCGGGATCCATGCGATGGCGCTGGTGGACCCGACTGCCGAGATTGGCGAAGGCGCCGCCGTCGGCCCTTATGTGACCATCGGCGCGGGGGTCCGGATCGGGCCTCGAGCCCGCATCGCCTCGCACGTCTCCATCGCCGAGGGTGCCCGGATCGGCGCCGATGCCATGATCATGCAGGGCACGCGGATCGGCGCCCGTGTCAACATTGGCGATCGGTTCATCGCGCAGCCCGGTGTTGTCATCGGGGCTGACGGATTCTCGTACGTCACAGACGAAAAATCCGGGGTAGAGCAGGTCCGCGGCACCGTGGGCGCGCGCAAGACTTCGGCCACGCGAGAGCTCAATACAGATCAGACATGGACGCGCATCCACTCGCTTGGCAGTGTCACGATCGGGGATGATGTGGAGGTCGGCGCCAATTCCTGCATCGACCGCGGCACCATCCGCGACACGGTGGTCGGCTCTGGCTGCAAGCTCGATAACCTCGTTCAGGTCGGACACAACGTGCGGATCGGGCGAAACTGTCTGCTCTGCTCGCTCGTGGGTGTCGCAGGGTCGGCACGGATCGGCGACCGGGTGGTGTTGGGCGGGCAGGTCGGGGTCAATGACAACATCTTTGTCGGTGACGATGTGATCGCGGGCGGGGCCAGCAAGATCTTTACCAATGTCCCGGCGGGGCGCGTTCTGCTGGGTTATCCGGCGGTCAAGATGGAGACGCATATCGACATGCAAAAAGCCTTGCGTCGGCTGCCACGGTTGGCGGCACGGGTGGCTGAGCTCGAAAAACTGTTTCCAAAACCGCCTGCCGCCGATTAATACCAGACCCTGAGCACGGATTTGGGGAGAGGCGGAATGTCTGGCGCCGTCGAAGCACGGGTGATCGCGATCCTCGCGAGACAGGCGCGGATGGACGTGGCCGCTATCCACCCCGAGACGACGCTGGAACAACTCTCGCTCGACAGCATGGCGCTGGTAGAAGTGATCTTTGCACTGGAGGAGGATTTCGACATCTCGGTTCCGTTCAACGCGAACCGGCCCGAAGAGTCGGCCTTCGATCTCGCCACCGTCGCTACCATCGTGCGGACAGTGGAGTTGCTTCTGGCCGGACGCGCGGCCTGAGCGGTGAGGCGTGTGGTGATCACAGGGGCGGGCACGGTCAACCCGCTGGCGAAGGATGTGCCGGGCACTCTTGCCGCCCTGGCAGAAGGCCGTTGTGCGATTGGCCCCCTGAATATCCGCGATGTAGACCGGCTTTCCATCCGCATCGGTGCGGCGGTGCAGGAGTGGCATTCGGCGCATCCGATGCTTGACCGGTCCGTGCAGTTTGCGCTGGAAGCCGCGCGCCAGGCGGTGATTGGCGCGGGGCTCGAGTTTTCGGGCGCGCTCGGGCGTGCGGCGGGGGTGATCCTCGGCACCGCCGGGGGTGGGCTTTCCACGGTCGATGACAATTACCGTGCGGTCTACGCCGAGGGCAAATCCCGTGTACATCCGATGGTGGTGCCTCGGCTGATGCATTCGGCCGCAGCGAGCCACGTGTCGATGGCACACGGGCTTCAGGGTCCGAGCTTCACCGTCTCGTCCGCCTGCGCAAGCTCGAATCACGCGATGGGACTGGCGTTTCAAATGGTGCGGTCCGGGGCCGCGCCTGTGATGCTGGCGGGTGGTGCAGAGGCGATGCTCACATTTGGCGGAATGAAGGCATGGGAAGGCCTGCGCGTAATGGCCCCCGATGCCTGCCGCCCGTTTTCTGCTGACCGCACAGGCATGGTGCAAGGCGAGGGCGCCGCCATTTTCGTCTTTGAAGAGCGGGACCGTGCCGTGGCCCGCGGGGCCGAAATTCTGGCGGAGGTTGCGGGATTCGGTATGTCCGCCGACGCGCAGGATCTGGTGGTCCCTTCGCAAGCCGGGGCTGAGCGTGCGATGGCCTTGGCCCTGGCCGATGCGGGCATTGCCGCGTCAGACGTGGGCTACATCAACGCGCACGGGACCGGGACCACGCTGAACGACCGGACCGAAGCGGCGGCAATCTGCGCAGTGTTCGGGCACGTTCTGCCCCGCATTCCGGTCAGTTCAAGCAAGTCGATGCACGGCCATCTGATCGGTGCGACCGGGGCGGTGGAGCTGCTGGCCTGCCTTCTGGCCCTGCGGGAGGGCGTTGTTGCACCAACCATCGGCCACCGGATCGCCGACCCGAATTGTGCGCTGGATGTCGTGCCGAATATCGCCCGGGCCATGGGAGCAGGCGCCATACGGGTCTCCCTGAGCAATGCCTTTGCGTTCGGGGGGTTGAACGCCGTTCTTGCATTGCGCAAAGCCTGACGAAGGGGCTTCTCGGCCCCCGTCTTCTTAGCAGCGCGTCACTCTTTATTGGCGGCAGCTGCGGCCGCATCTGCTGCAGCGGCCGCGGCATCGGCCTTGGCGTTCATCTCTTCCGTCGCAGTATAACCAGCAGTAAAGCCCTTCAGCGACAGCGTAAGCTCGACCCGCTGGTCGGGTGCAATGAAGGGAACAATCGAGACGATCCCCCCGGCACCTTTGCGCATCCCATCCAGCTCTTCTGCTGTGAGGCCGACGCGCGCGATGCAGCCCTGACCGGAGCAGACCGAGAACGGATAGGTTTTGCCTTTGCCCTCATCCACGCGGACCGAAACGCCTTCGGTAAGCAGTGTTTCCAGTGGAACGACGATGTTCGCCCCGGCAACGGCCGGACCCTTGGTGCCGGCGGGCAAGCCAAAGATCGCAATCTCGGCTACCGAATTGCCAGTTTCGTCCTTCAGCAGCTGATAAAGCTGGCACGGGTCTGCGCCGGACTCGCTGCGGATGCAGCGCTGCTCCCAGGCTTCAAAGCTTGCGACGGTGTACGAGCTGCCGATTCCGGTCCCTGCGCCCTCAGTCACACCCAGCGACAGATCATCTCCGACGCCCGGGGCGGGCTTTGGCGCGTCGGTTGCGGGCGCCACAGTCGTGTCAGCCGTGGGCGCGTCGGTGGTCTGGGCCATGCCGGCGATCGGGGTGCAAACGCCCAAGATCAGGGCAAAAACCGTCAGCTTCGTCGTAAGTGGTGCCATGATCCGCACGTTCCTTCTTTTGGTTTGTGCGGTGTTTAGCATGATTCCCACGGCTCTGGCAGGGGGGAAAAATGGCTCGGCTTGGGTCAGCCTGCCTGGCACCATCTGCGGTAAAGCAACAAATGCGCCGCGCCGCAGCGACAAAAAAAGGCCGGTCGGACCGGCCCTTTTGCACTCAATTTTTTTGCTCCCTGTCGGACTGGCCGACTTCATTGACGGACGCTAGTGCGTAAGGCCCTGTGCGTCAACATGGAATTTGCAAGGTATTATGACTGCTAATGCGAAAAAAACCGCGCCTTTTGAGGGGCGCGGCCAGTTGACAGGGAGGAAGTCACGACGGGCGCAGCAGGATGCGGCGCCCGACATCAGAATACTGGCACGAGTGGGTTAAAAATGTATGTTCGGGTTTGGGATGATCGCACAGAAGGGCGCTAGCCCGGTGGGGTGCCGGCGGATCAAGATGCGAAGGGACATGCTGTGAGCGATGCAGAAAGCATTTTTGTAGGGGGCGGCGGCGAGGGGTATGGCAGCCCGCAAAACCTGTTGCTGAAGTACGGCAACCGGCACGGACTGATCGCGGGGGCGACGGGCACGGGCAAGACCGTGACGCTGCAGATCCTCGCCGAGGGGTTTTCGGCAGCAGGCGTGCCCGTGTTCATGTCGGATGTGAAGGGCGACCTGTCGGGCCTCGCGGCCGCAGGGTCTGCATCGCACAAGTTGCATGAGGCTTTCACCAAACGCAGCCAGACGATCGGGCTTGATCTTCAGTATTGCCCCTTTCCGGTCACGTTCTGGGATCTGTTCGGTTTTCAGGGCCATCCGATCCGTACCACGGTCGCCGAAATGGGGCCGCTGCTCCTCAGCCGACTTCTGGAGCTGACGGAGCCGCAGGAAGGTGTTCTGAACGTGGCCTTCCGTCTGGCGGACGAGGAGAACCTGCCGCTTCTTGACCTGAAGGACCTGCAGGCGCTTTTGGTGTTTGTTGCAGAAAATTCGAACGACATTTCGGCACGGTACGGACTGGTGGCGACAGCTTCGGTCGGGGCCATTCAGCGGCGGCTTCTGGTGCTGGACAATCAGGGGGGGGCCAAGCTCTTTGGCGAGCCTGCGCTAGAGCTTTCGGATCTGATGCTGACCGATGCCGCCGGGGCAGGAAGGATCAATATTCTTGCAGCCGATGTACTGATGAACAGCCCGCGGCTCTACGCGACGTTCCTTTTGTGGCTGTTGTCAGAGCTGTTTGAGACACTGCCCGAAGTGGGCGACCCCGACAAACCCAAGCTCGTCTTCTTCTTTGACGAGGCGCACTTGTTGTTCAACGACGCGCCAAAGCCGCTGGTCGCGAAGGTAGAGCAGGTGGCCCGGCTGATCCGCTCCAAAGGGGTGGGTGTCTACTTCATCACCCAGAACCCTGCGGACGTTCCCGAGAACATCCTTGGCCAGTTGGGCAACCGAGTGCAGCATGCATTGCGCGCCTTTACCGCCAAGGACCAGAAGGATTTGCGATTGGCGTCAGAGACCTACCGTTCGAACCCGCGCTTTGCGACCGAGGATGCGATCCGCGATGTCGCCACGGGCGAGGCGGTGACATCGTTTCTGCAGGCAAAGGGAATCCCCGCGATAGTCGAGCGCACGCTGGTGCGCCCACCCTCCAGCCAGCTTGGACCGGTGACGCCCGAAGTGCGTGCCGCGGTGATCGCGGGCTCGCCGATCAAGGGCAAGTACGACACCGTGGTAGACCGTGACAGCGCCTACGAGCGTTTGCGCGACCGCGCCGATGCCGCCGCAAACAAAGCCGCAATCGAAGCCGCACGCGAGGCGAGCGCTGCTGATGCCTCCGATGCCCGAGAGACCGGGGAATCGCGGGAATATTCCCGTGCTCGCCGCTACGACGGGGACCGGACCGAGGCGCCCAAGCGCCAAACCACCAGCCGACGCAGCGATTCAGTGGGAGAGGCCTTCGCCAAGAGCTTTGTACGGCAGTTGGGAACCAAATCCGGGCAGGCGCTGGTGCGCGGCGTCCTGGGGACAATCTTCGGCAAACGCTGACACAATCACGCCCCAAGGCCGCCGCATTACCCGGCTAACCCGATCATCGAGCTACTGCCATAGCGAGATGAAAAAATGCCCCTCTCCAATGCCGAGCAGTATCTGCTCGAACTGATCAACCGTACCCGCATGGACCCTGTTGCGGAGGCCGCGCGATACGGGATCGACCTGAACAATTCTCTGACCGCAGGGCAGATCACCGCGACCGCCAAGCAGGTGCTGGCACCAAACGAGGCGTTGAATGCCTCGGCTGAAAGCCATTCGGTCTGGATGATTGCGACAGACACTTTCAGTCACACAGGCGTCAACGGATCGCGTCCTTGGGACCGTGCAATTGCAAATGGGTATGGCAGCGGGTTCATCGGTGAAAACATCGCATTTTCAGGGACAACCGGGGCGTCGTTCGACCTTGCGACAATGGTTCAATCCCAGCACGGCAACCTTTTCCTCAGCGCGGGCCACCGGGTGAACATGCTTGGCGAAAGCTATCGCGAGGCGGGGATCGGTCAGGTGAACGGGGCTTTCACCTATGCCGGAACGACCTACAACGCGTCGCTGGTAACCGAAGTCTTCGGGCTGAACGGGAACAAGGTCTACGTGACAGGTGTGGCCTATAATGACACCGACAGCGACGCCTTCTATTCGATCGGCGAGGGGCGCGGCGGGGTGGTTTTTTCTGCTGGTGGCACGTCTGACACAACCGCGTCTTCAGGCGGCTATGCGGTTGCTGTGAACCAGAGTAATGCAGTGCTTGTCACCGGCACGACGCGAAGCGGGCTTGATTTCAGCGTCACGGTCGACATGACGGCGGGCAACGTGAAGCTCGATCTCGTGAACGATTCGGTGTTGCACTCTTCGGCCAGCCTCACGTTGGGAACGGGCATCCGGGTCGCAACATTGCTCGGTTCTACATCGCTCATACTCACGGGTAATGTCGACAACAACGTCCTGGTCGGTAACCGCGCCAACAACACGATCCATGGGCTGGACGGCAACGACATCCTGCGTACCGGCATCGGAAATGACCGCCTGTTCGGCGATGCGGGTCGCGACAGTCTTTTTGGCGGGCGGGGCACTGACCGATTGTGGGGCGGCGTCGGCAACGACCGTCTTTCAGGAGATACAGGAAACGATATCCTGTCCGGCGATGGCGGTGCCGACAGCTTCATTTTTCATAAGGGCACCGGCGTTGACACAATCTCCGATTTCGATCTGGCCGAGGGCGACAGGCTGGTTCTCAACGACACTCTGTGGAATGGTCAGGTGTTGACGGCTCAGCAGGTGGTTGGTCAGTTCTCCGAACTGAATGCCGGCGATGTCTGCTTCGATTTCGGCGCAGGGGGCTTCATACGGCTCGATGGGGTAGGTTCAACCGCAGGGCTGGCGAGCGCAATAGACTTCATCTGATCTGCGGGCCAGGCGGGCCAGGGCATGCCGAGCGCAAACCTACCCAGGCAGCCGCCGCAACTTCAACCGGGTCAAACGGTTTTCCCGCCGGGTGATCACCTCGAACCGGAAGCCGTGAAAGCTGAAGACCTGCCCTTCGTTCGGAATCATCTGCGCCTCGTGGATCATCAGACCCGCGATGGTATTCGCCTCATCATCCGGAAGGCGCCAGTCCATGGCGCGGTTAAGGTCGCGGATGGTCATCTGCCCCTCGACCAGATAGCTGCCATCCCCCTGATCGGCGAGGCCCGCGCGCTTGTCCACCACGTCGAATTCATCCGTGATCTCGCCCACGATCTCCTCAAGAATGTCTTCCAGCGTGATCAAGCCTTCAAGCGTGCCATATTCATCCACCACCAGCGCAAAATGGGTGCGCCGGGCCAGAAACTCGCGCATCTGTTCGTCCAGCGTGGTGGTGTCGGGCACGAAGTAAGGCTTCATCGCAACCTTCACGATGTCGAGCGCAGAGATGCCCGCAACCGAACCGTCGGCCCCGCGCACCAGCCTGTCCACCTCACGCAGCAGATCCTTGGCATGCACGACGCCAAGGATATTGTCATCGGAGCCGCGAAAGACCGGCAGGCGGGTGTGCGGGGACGCGAGCACTTGCGTTATGATCTCGTCCGGGTTCTGATCGGCGTCGATCATCTCGATCTGGCGGCGGTGTCGCATGATCTCGTCCACCGTGCGGTCCGACAGGTCGAGCGCGCCCAAAAGACGGTCGCGATCCTCTTTCTCCACCGCGCCTTCGGAATGGCCAAGAGTGATGGCCCCCAGAATTTCGGCCCGGTGTGCGAGCATCGCCCCGTCCGGATCCGAACGTAGGCCGAACAGCAACAATAGTCCCCGCACCACGGCGCGCACAATTGCCACGACTGGTGAAAACACCAGGATAATCACCCGCACGAACGGAGCGACCCGCACGGCGACCGCCTCGGGAAAGGTGATGGACAGGGTCTTGGGCAAAACTTCCCCAAAGATCAGAACCAGCGCCGTCATCAGGAAAGTCGCAACCGCCACCCCGTTGTCACCGTAAATCCGCGTCAGAAGCGCGGTCGCCAGCGAAGCCGAAAGGATATTAGTGATGTTGTTGCCCAAGAGCAGCGCGCCGATCATCCGTTCATTGTCGGTGGTGATCTCCATCGCGGCCTTCGCCCCACGCGAGCCCTTGTCCGCCACTCCCTTCAGTTTGGCCCGGCTGGCTGCCGTCAGCGCCGTCTCTGACCCCGAAAAGAAGGCAGACATCACCAGCAGACAAAGGATCGCAATGGCCGTGAGCCAGAAATTCGTATCAAGGGCGGCAGTGTCCATGATGATCCTTTGTGAATGCGGCGGGTAACGCTCCGGTTATGCGGCGGGCGCGGTGTCGATGCAAGGACGGCTCGGGTCTGGGCGTTTGCAGAAACCTGTCCCAGCCGCTTCATCTTTGTGCAAATATCCTCGGGTCCGGGGTGATACCCCGGGGCCTGTGCAGCGCGCCCCGTTCCTGCGTTCTAACGTGGGTTTTGCGCCAGCGGGTGACGGGTCAGGACCAGCTCCTTCAGCCGTTCTTCCAGCACATGGGTGTAAATCTCGGTCGTGCCGATATCGGCGTGGCCAAGCAGGGTCTGGATCACCCGCAAATCCGCCCCGCCCGCCAGCAGGTGGGTGGCAAAGGCATGACGCAGCGTATGGGGCGTGACCCGCGCCGGATCTAGGCCTGCGGCCAGCGCAATTGCCTTCAGCATCAGATGCATCTGCTGGCGGGTAAGGTGCCCCCCTGCCCCCGCCCCGGGGAACAGCGCGCGCCCCGCCAGCCGGGCCGTTTCGTCGTCTGCGTCGCGCGAAAGAAGCCACGCTTTCACCGCCGCCCGCGCGGGGGAAGAAAGGGGGACCATCCGCTCCTTGCCACCCTTGCCGCGCACCAGAATCATCCGCGGATCACCCCGGACCGCCGCCGCCGGCAACTCCACGAGTTCGGAGACACGCATGCCGGTGGCATATAGCAGTTCGACCAGCGCGCGCGACCGCACCGTCTCAGCCGGGGTGCGGCCGTGGCTTGCGGCGGCCTCGAGCAGGCGCGTGACCTCTGCCTCGCTCAGTGTCATCGGCAGGCGTTGCGATTTTCCGGGGCCAGACAGGCGAAGGGCGGGATTGTCGGTGCGCCACCCCTCTTCGACCGCAAAACGGTAAAGCTGGCGGATAGCCGATAGCCTGCGGGCGCGTGTGGCCTTGGACAGGCCCTGCGCATCGCAGAAAATAAGGTAGGCTTCGATCCCCGCCTTGTCGGCACCCGCGAAATCCGCGCCGCGCCGCGCCAGCCAGTCGGCAAAATCCTTCAGATCCCGCCCGTAGGCCAGTTGCGTGTTGCGCGCGGCATCCCGTTCGGCTGCGGCAGCATCAAGGAAGGTGGAAATCCACCGCACCATTCCCGCCGGGCCGCTCAACCCCGTCGCTCCAGCAGCATCAGTTCCAGCGCGGTGCGCCGAGCCACATCCTCCAGCCGGACCGCGCGGAGCAGCGACAGCCCCTGGGTCACCCCCGTCAGGTCTCCCTGTACCCCACGCCCGACGCTTTCGATGGCGAGCAGCAGCGCCTCGCCCAGTCGATTCTCGTCCAGAAGCCGCTTGGCGTCGTCGGATGGTTGCGGTGAGAGGAATGCGGGCAAGATAGCCCGACCTAGCGTATCGGGGGCGGGCACGCCTTGCACCGCGCCCGTGGCGATCGCGATCAGGAAAGCTTCGGTTGCATCCTGAGCCTTGCGGTTGAGGGCCACGGTTTGATACTGCGGCGACAAGAGCCCCACCCGAAAGGCGATGGTCCCGGCGTCGCCCTCCAGCCCCATATTCAGCAGGTCATGAGAAAAGAGTGCGGCGAAAGGCACCTCAAGCTCTGCCTCTGCCATAGCCTCCCAGGCGCGCGGCAAGTGGGTGGCGACAGCGGCTGCGTCGCCCGACTGCATGGCCGCATCAAAGGCCGCAAAGGCCGTGACCCTGTCCCAGACCCCGCCCGAGGCTGCGGCTTCGCGTTCGGTATAAAGCCCGAGCAACACATTCGGTGCAACCACCCCTGCGCGGGTCAACCGCTCGGCCGCTTCGATCTGCGGCTTCCAGCCGGAATGCGGGCCAAGCTCGGCATGGGCAAAAGCGATGGGAAGCGAGGCGGTCGGCAGGGGCTCGCCGATCCCCTCATACATCTTCCAGAACAAGGGCGTCACCGGCGCAGGTGGGCGCGGCACGGGTTCGCCTTCATAAAGATCGGGGTCGAGGAAGCGCGACAAGAGCGTATCTTCCACCGTCCCGATCAGACCAAGCGTCTGGCCTGTCCGCAAGGTCAGCGCCGCGGCGTTCCAGTCTCCCGAACGGGCAAGGCAAAAGACGCGGGCTGCAAAGGTCGGTGCAAGGTTCGGCGCGGTCACCATCGCCTCGCAAGCCCGGCTTTCGCGGCCCGTCAGCAGCGCCACGTCGAAATCACGGCGAAAGAGGTCGGGCGTCATGGTGCCGGAGGCTGCGATCAACGCCGACGCCTGCTCCAGCGCGCCAAGTGCCAAGAGCTTGTCGATTCGCACCAGAAGAAGCGTCCCCTTGCCCTCTGCATCCACCGGCGCCTCCGCTTCGGCCAACAGGATTGTCAGAAACAGCTGGCGCAGCGCGGGGATCTGCTCGGCCTTCTCTGCGGTCAGCGCGGTTGCAATCGACAGCATCTGACCGTTGCCCCACAGATCATGCGGCAACCCCGATACGGCCGGGCTGATCAGTCCTGCTGCATCGGGTGTCGGCGCGTCGAGCGAGGTTGTGGAAACAGATGCAGGCACCGCCCCGCCGAGTGCTACCGGCGGCTCTCCCGGTGCAGGGGTGGTCGGGCCGAGGGCGCTGCCCACGCCCAATCCTCCGCCTGAGGGTGCGACAGATTGTGACAACCAGTCAATCGCCGACAAAGGTGCTTCGGCCCGCACTTCCTGAGCAAATGCCAACAACAGCAGTGCAGCAAGGCTCCGTGCAACCAACCGGAACCTCAACAGCGGTTCAATCGGCATTCAGCGTCACCGGCTTGGTCACTTCGGTCTGCACGGGCGTGAAATCGGCCAGATAGGCATAACCGCTCAGCCCCGCAAACCCGAGCAGGCCGAGCACCAAAACCGCCTTGAGCAATCGCCCCATGTTTCCGTCTCGCCCTTTGCGGTCCGGGCATGCCCGAACAGTCCTGTTCTGTCCTCGCCGGAGCCGTCTGTTCAGACGGCACTGCCCGTGGCGTTTGCACAGGTCTTGCCCGGATAGCATCCACTGCGCCAAGACACCCTGGCACCTACCACTTTGCCACGTTTTATATATGGCATTTCCGGAAACTTCACGCCATTCAGGAATCCGACATCGCGGACGGGCGGCGCCTTGCCATCGGCACGGACGCCCCGGACCAGCGAGCAAGGGGCGCGCAGGCAGGAAGGTGGTTCGTGGTAATGCGGCGGTTGAACAAGACCGTGGTGATGGTGGGCATGATGGGCGCGGGCAAAACGGCGGTGGGCACGGCCCTCGCCCGGCATCTGGGCGTGCCGTTTCTGGACTCGGACGAAGAAATCGTCCGCGCTGCCGACCGCTCCATCGCCGAAATCTTTGAACGTGACGGCGAGCCGTTCTTTCGTGCCCGAGAGGCGGAGGTGCTTGCGCGGCTGCTGCAGTCGGCGCCTTCGGTGTTGTCGACCGGTGGGGGCGCCTTTCTGGCCGAAACGAACCGCCAGATGATTCATGACATGGGCATCTCGGTCTGGCTTCGCGCCGACCTTGATCTGCTGTGGAACAGGGTGCGGCACAAGTCGACACGCCCCCTTTTGCGCACCGATAGCCCGCGCGCGTCGCTGCGACAGATCTATGAGGCGCGCGTGCCGCTCTACCAGCTGGCTGATCTTGCGGTGGATGCGGGGGCGCACTACTCGGTCGATGACATGGCGCTTCGGGTCATTGCGGCGCTGAGGTCGCGCCCGGATGTTCTGGAAGAGGTCTGAGATGGCATTGCCCCCCCCCCCCGGCACCGTGGTTCCGGTCACTGTGGTTCCTGTCGCGCTTGGCGCACGGTCTTACGAGGTGCGGATCGGGTCGGGCCTGATCAGGCAGGCAGGTGCGCAGATCCTGCCCCTGCTGCAGCGCCGCCGCGTCGCCGTGATTACGGATGAGACGGTGGCCAGCCTTTACCTGATGCCCCTGGCCGAAGCGCTGGAAGCCGAAGGCATTGCGATGACCGCCCTCGCCCTGCCGGTGGGGGAGGCGACAAAGGGGTGGCCGCAGCTTGGTCGCGCCGTCGATTGGTTGCTTGAGCAGAAGGTGGAGCGGCGCGATCTGGTCATCGCACTTGGTGGCGGGGTGGTGGGCGATCTTGCGGGCTTTGCCGCTGCCGTTCTGCGCCGGGGGGTGCGATTCGTGCAAATACCGACCAGCTTGCTTGCGCAGGTGGACAGTTCGGTCGGCGGCAAGACCGGCATCAACTCCTCGCATGGCAAGAACCTCGTGGGGGCGTTCCATCAGCCCTCGCTGGTGCTGGCGGATATCGACGTGCTGGATACGCTGTCCCCCCGCGAGTTCCTGTCGGGCTACGGCGAAGTGGTGAAATACGGTCTTCTGGGGGACGCCGCCTTTTACGATTGGCTGGAAGGGGCAGGGCCTGTGATGCTGGCCGGGGACAAGGCCGCCCGGCTGCGCGCCGTCGCCCGGTCGGTCGAGATGAAGGCGGGAATCGTCGAGCGGGATGAGACTGAAGAGGGCGAGCGGGCGCTTTTGAACCTTGGCCATACCTTCTGCCATGCGCTGGAAAAGGCCACCGGCTTCTCTGACCGACTGCTGCATGGCGAGGGCGTGGCCATCGGCTGCGCGCTCGCGTTCGAGCTTTCGATGCGGATGGGTCTTTGTTCGCAAGAGGTGCCGAGCCGGGTGCGTGCACATCTGCGGGCGATGGGGATGAAGGTGGTTATCGCCGACATTCCGGGTGATCTGCCGGGGACGGAAGGCCTGCTCGCCCTGATGGCGCAAGACAAGAAGGTGATCGACGGCCGCCTGCGCTTCATCCTCGCCCGGGGGATCGGTGAGGCGTTTGTGGCGGAAAATGTACCGTCCGATCAGGTGCTTGGTCTGCTCGCTGATGCCTTGCGCGTCGTTTGAGTTTTTCGCAACTGCGCCTTCCCAGTTGCGAATGCGGCCGGTATACTCACCGTCATGAAACTGGTTGCGGCCGACAAGGCCAGCCATATGTCTGACCTCTTGCGTCAGGGCGGGGTGCGGGTCACGCGCCAGCGCGAGGCGTTGCTGAAGGTTCTGACCGAGGCTGACGATCACCCGGACGCGGCAGAGTTGCACCGCCGCGCGCAAGTGCTGGACGAAACCGTCTCCCTAGCCACCGTCTACCGTACCCTTTCGGTGCTGGAGCGAGAGGGCGTGGTGCAGCGCCTCAGCTTTGAGACCGGCGGCGCGCGGTTCGAGGTGGCGGACGCAGCGCACCACGACCATATCGTCGATGTCGAAAGCGGCGACATCATCGAGTTTCGCTCGGACAAGATAGAACAGCTGCAACGGGAGATCGCGGCCCTGATGGGCTATGAAATCCTGCACCACCGGCTGGAGCTTTACTGCCGAAAGAACCGCTAGTCGGCGTCTGCCAGGGCCGCAGTCTCGCGCCGGAACGACAGCGCCTCGCCCCGGTCGGGTGCGTCCAGTTCCTCGGCATAGCGGCGTCCGGCATAGGTGGCCCAAGCGATCGGGCCGGGGGCCGCCGCATCCCCGATGAGCTGCAGGCTGCGGATGCCTGCGCCCCGCCAATCTTGCGCGCGCAGATCGTGATAGAGCCGGTCCTCGGGCGTGCGAGAGGTGACCATCACCACCGCGTCGCAGGCAAGCGGGCTCCGCCGGCCTGTCCAGGTGCAACCGAGCTGCACTTCACTTGCACCAATCACCTCCGGTGCCTTCGACAAATGCAGGGTCACGCCCAGTTCGAGCATCCGGCGCATGATCGCGCCCTGTTCCAGCGTGTTGTCCGTCCATTCGGCCACTTTTGTGGCGGGGGTCACGAAATCCACCGCACAGCCACGAGACACCAGGAGTTCCGCCAGAACCGACCCCATGTAGAAGTGGTCGTCATCAAAAAGCATGACCCGACCACCCGCCGGTCCGCCCCCCGTCATCAGGTCGTCCGGGGTAAGCACAGTCATGGCATCGTCCGTCGGAATGCCCCGCAGATGCAGCCGCGCCACTGCATCGCGCCGCCAATGGGCGCCTGTTGCAATGGCCACATGCTCGGCCCCCAACCCCAGCACATCCGCAGCCTCCAATCTGCTGTCGCGAAAGATCTCGACATTCGCCAGCGGGGCGATCTGGCCCAGACGATAGTCCGCGACGCGCCCCCAGGCCGACAGGCCCGGCAAGCCACGTTCACGCGTGACGCGGCCTCCAAGGGTTTTGCCTGCTTCGGCCAGCATCACGCGGTATCCCCGCTGCCCCAGTTGCATCGCGGCTTCAAGCCCGGTCGGCCCCGCGCCCACGATCAGTACCGTGTCAGAGGTTCCCTTCGGCCGGATGCGGTCCGGGTGCCACCCCTTGCGCCATTCTTCCATGAAGGCGGTGTTCTGGGTGCAGCGCGAGATCCCTCCAGTCATGTCGCCAGACACGCAGATGTTGCATCCGATGCATTCGCGGATGTCTTCAACCCGTCCGGCGTCGATCTTGGCGGGCAGGAACGGGTCGGCGATCGAGGGCCGCGCAGCCCCGATGAAGTCAAGAAGGCCCGCCCGGATCTGGCGCACCATTGTATCCGGAGAAGTAAAGCGGCCGACCCCGACGACAGGTTTCGAAGTCAATTGCTTGATCCCGCGCACGAGGTCTTCCTGCGCGCCCTCGGGCGCAAAGCGGGAGGTGCCCGAGCACTGTTCCCATGTTCCATGCGCCAGGTCCCAGATATCGGGCAGATCGCCGTGCATCTCGATGAAATCGCGCACTTCGGCATTGGAAAAGCCCAAAGGGCCCGCCTCATGCAGCGACAAGCGGATGGAAACCGCCATCCGTCCCTTCGTTTCTTCGCGGGCATCTTCAATGACTTCGCGCAGAAACCTTGCGCGGTTTGCAAGGCTTCCGCCGTATTCGTCGGTCCGCTGGTTCGTAGCTCGGCTAAGGAAATGCTGCAAAATGCCGAACCCATGCGCGCCGTAAAGGCAGAGAATGTCGAACCCCGCCGCCTCGGCCCGCCGGAACGCCGCGCGAAACCAGCCCCGCAGGGAGCGAATGTCTTCGCGGTCCATCGTACGCGCCTGCACCGGGTCGGAGGTGAAGGTCAGGATCGGGCCACCCGTAACAGCAAGCGGCACCTCGCGCGAATAGAGGTTCGGCCCGTTGATCCCTGAATACGCAAGCTGTATTCCGGCCAACGCCCCGTGGCTCTTCATCGCTTCGGCCATCCGGGCAAGGGCGGGAATGTCCTTGTCCTCCCACAGACGCTGCTCGATGAAGGGGGTGATCTCGGACGAGGGGTGGATCTCCGTCTGTTCGGTGAAGATCACGCCCCAGCCGCCCTCAGCCTTGGTCCGGCGCATCTCTACCACGGCAGAGGGGTCACGATAGCCGCCCCCGTTGCAGTGCGGCACCTGGTAGAAGCGGTTCGGAGCAAGCTTGGGTCCGATGTGCAGGGGTTCAAACAAGATGTCGTATCGGGCGTCGCGCGGCACCTCAGATCCGCCTCAGGTCAGCTGCCTGAGTAGACAGGCGGCCCGCGTCACGCGCAGGCAGGTCAGCGATCAAAAGCACCGGCCCTTCGCCCGCCAGTGCCAGCACCTCGCCATGCGGACCGGCAATCTGCGAGCCGCCGACATAGGTCAAATCCCCCTCGACCCCGCAGAAGTTGGCGTATGCGATGACTACACCGTGGTTCGCCGCCATTGCAGGCACGGTGTGGCGCACCACATGCACAAACGGCTGCATGTTTGCCGTAGGTGCAAGGATCACCTGCACCCCCAATGCCGCCAATGCCCCGACATGTGTCGAAAACTCGATGTCATAACAGATCAGCAACCCGGCTTTGACACCGCCAACATCAAATATCGCATAGGTATCACCCGGGACATAAAGTCGTTTCTCCCGAGGACCGTAGAGCTGGACCTTGCGGTAATGCGCGACCTCTGAGCCCGTCGCATCCAGAGCCACTGCAGAATTGTAGACCCGCTCTCCTGCGCGTTCTGCGTACCCTACGACGATGCCGCAAGCCGCGTTGCGACACATCTGCGACAGGGACTGCGTCCAAGGGCCACCGCGGGGTTGTGCCAGCGCATGGATACGCTCGTCATTATAGCCGGGCAGCCAGATCTCCGGTGCAACCAGAACCTTGGCCCCCATTGCGCCCGCGGCCCGCAATGCCGGTTCCAGTGCTAAAAGCGCCGCATCGCCGTCGCCTGCAGGCGAATTGCCCTGCCAGATCGCCAGTCTCATGTCGTTCTCCCACAAGGGGCGGGGCCCCTGAGTTCCGGGCCCACCCGGGTTCACTTCTTCAGGTTCGTCCAGATTGCATCGTAGAGCTGCTGGGTCTCCTGATCGCAGGCCTGGGCAAAAACGCCGGGCGCGATACCCGCCGGTGGGTTATTCTCGGGTGAGGTCTTGATGGCATCATCAAGGAACGGGTCCACCCCGAGGACGCCCGAGCTGTAGGCCGCATAGTTCGTGACCGCTGCGGCATTCTCGGGCACCAGCAGGAAGTTCATGAACTTGATCGCATTTTCACGATTGGGGGCGTCTTTCAACAACACCACATTGTCCATCCAGACCACATGGCCTTCCTTTGGGTAGACATACTCCACCGGCGCCCCCTCGGCCCGTGCCTTGGCGGAAAAGCCGTTGTAGATCATCCCGGCCGCGGCGTCGCCCGACACAAGCACGTCCTTGGAAACGTCAGAACCAAAGCTCGCCCAGTACGGCTTTGCCGCGAGCAGCATGTCGTTCAGCGCCTTCAACTGCGTGCGGTCCGTCGAGCATTGCGGGATGCCGAGGTAGAGCGAGCCGAGGATCAGCACCTCGTTCTGGCTGTCGAGCACGTTGATCTTGCCCTGCAGTTCTGAAGGAGGGTTGAAGATGGTGGAAAGGCTACCGATATCGCCTTGATAAACCTCACGATTGACCGAGAAAGAGGTCGAGCCCCACTGGTAGGGAATCGACGAAGTTCGGCCCGGATCAAACGGCACGTCCACCCATTTCGGGTCGATGTTGCCAAGGTTGGTCATCTCTGCGGGCGTAAAGGTATCAAGCATTCCGTCGGCCTTCATGATGCCCACCATGAAATCGGCGGGCACCGCCACGTCATACTGGCCCAGCTTTCCCGCCTTCAATGCGGCCAGCATGGATTCGTTGCTGTCATAGGTGTCGATGGTCACGTCGATGTTCGTCTCCGACTCAAACTTGTCGACCAGTTCCTGCGGCATGTACTCGAACCAGTGGTAGACCTTCAGATCCCCCTCCGCGAAAGCGGGGGAGGCGAAGAGGATGGCAGCAGTGCAGAGCAGACGCTTCATGGGGGTCTCCTGACGGTTACGGGGTCTTGCGACCCTTACGATTGATGAGGTAGCTCAAAGACACGAAAGCGATAGATACCAAGAGCATGAGGGTCGATATTGCCATGATGTTCGGCTTGATCCCCTGCTTCACCGAGCCGAAGATGGCAGTCGGCAACGTCTCCATTCCTGCGCCCTTGACGAAGTTGGTGATGATGAAATCGTCGAGGCTGACGATGAAGGCCAAGAGGTAGCCAGACACGATCCCGGGCAACAGCAAGGGCAAGAGCACCAGCCGGAAGGCCTGCATGCGCGTCGCGTAAAGATCGCGGGCGGCCATCTCGCAGGCGGGTTCGATCCCCTCCAGCCGCGCGGCGATGGGGAGGTAGGCGAAGGGGATGCAGAAGGTGATGTGCGCGATAAGGATGGTCGCGTAACCCGTTATGATTCCAAGCGAAGAAAAGAAGATCAGCGAGGCGACGGCGATTACGATCTCTGGCACCAGCAGCGGCAGGCTGATCATCCCGATCGTGACCCCCTTGCCTCGAAAACTGCCGCCCCGGATCATCGCTACTGCCGCTGCTGTCGCAATGGCGGTGGATACGGTCGCTGCGATCACTGCAATCGTCAGCGAATTCCAGGCCGCCATCCCAAACCGCTCCGCCTCCGGCCCGGTGAAAACCTCGCCATACCAGCGAAAGGAAAATCCGCCCCATTCGGTGATAGAGGTCGATCCGTTGAAGCTGTAGACCATCACGACGATCAGCGGAACATAGAGGATCGTCAGGCAAATCCCTGTCAAAAAAGAGAAACCCGGATAGTGGCTTACGCCCTTCATTGCGCTTTCCCCTTCGCGGCAAAGCGCGCGTAGACCAGCAGCACCAACAGAACCAGCGTCATCAGGATCATCGCCACCGCAGCGCCAAAGGGCCAGTTGCCCTGACTGCCACGGAACTGTTCGTCGATCAGTGAGCCGATCATGAACGTCTTTGCCCCCCCCAGCAGGTCAGGGGCGAGAAATGCGCCGAGCGAGGGGACAAAGACGAGGATGCACCCCGCCACGATCCCCGGGCGCACGATGGGCAGGACCACGCGGGTCAGGGTCGCCCAACGTCCGGCGTAAAGGTCGGCGGCGGCTTCGGAATAGGCGAAGTTGTAACGCTCTACCGCCGCATAGACAGGCAGCACCATGAAGGGTAAATAGCTGTAGAAGAGTCCCAGTTGCACGGCGATATTCGTGTTGATCACGGTCATCGGTGCATCCGTCAGGCCAAGCGCCATCATCGCCTGGTTCAACGGCCCGTTGTCGCGCAGGATGAACCGAAGGCTGATGGTGCGGATCAAGAGGTTGACCCAGTAGGGAATGGTGATCAGGAAAAGCCAGGCCGGCCGCGACCGGGCGGGCCGCGTTGCAATGTACCAGGCGGTGGGAAAGCCGATCAGCAGGCAGAGCAGTGTGGCCAGCCCCGCCTGCCAGATCGACCGCCAAAAGATCGCGACATACGTCCACTCCACCTGCGGCCGCTCGTCGCCGAACAGGCCGCGGGTGACAAAGAACTGGTCATAGGCGGCAAGGGTGAAGTCCCAGATAATCCCGCCCCGGAACTCTTTGGTCAGAAAGGAATATATGGCCATCACCAGCACCGGCGCCACCATGAAGATGCCGATGACGACCCATGCGGGCAACAATAGCGGGCCGACAAGTCGACGGTAACCCAGCCCGCCGTCGCCCCGCTCTGTCATCACCAGCGCCCCCAGTCGTTGTTTGACAAACTCATACCCCTGCTTACGCGCGATCAAGCCTAGTATCCAAAATCCGAGGGGGTATATACCCCCACAGAGGTATTCAAACGTGACATCGCCCCCCTGGCCGAACGCTTCGGAAGGCCGGCTGGCCGACGTAATCCGTCGCATCGGCACGGCAGGTTTCGAGTCCGCTCTGGCGGAGTTCTTTTGCCGGGCCATCGGGTCGGACAGCACGTTGATCCTCGCCTTTCGCGACGCCGAGGCGCCGCAGATGCTGTTTCGCCAGTCCGCCCGCGCGGCCGTTTTCGCGGAACTGGAGGCTGTCTACCTCGCCGGTGCTTACCTGCTAGATCCGTTCCATGCGCTGCATCTGGCGCGGGCGCCGTCCGGGCTTTACCGGCTGGCCGATGTGGCGCCAGATGCGTTTCAACGCAGCCGCTACGTGCAGGAATATTATCGCCAGACCACGCTCCTGGACGAGCTGACCTTCGTGGCCTATCCCCGTTCAGGCGTTTCCATCAACATCAACCTTGGCCGGGATGTTGTGACGGCGCTTGGATTTTCTGCGCGCGAGGTAGAATTTTGCCAACGCATGGCGCCGATCCTGACGGCTTTGGTCGAGGTGCATTGGGCTGACCTCGCATCCGGGGCACAGGCCTCTGCCACGCCTTCGCATTCAGTGACGGCGCAGTTGATCCGCGCGCTTGCGGCACAGGGGATTGCGCTGTCGCCGCGGCAGGCAGAGGTGGCGCTTTTGATCCTGCAGGGGCATTCGACGCCCTCGATCGGGCTGCGCATGGCGATCAGCCCGCAGACGGTGAAAGTGTTCCGCAAGCAGCTGCATGCCCGCTGCGGCATCACCTCACAGGCCGAGCTGTTCGCGCTTTTGTTGCCGATCCTGCGGCAGGGGTGATCAGATCGCCCGCACCAGACGCAGCGCATCGTAGATTGCGGCGTGGGTGTTGCGTGCTTCTACCGCGTCGCCAATCCGGAAAAGCTGGAAGCCTCTGGGTCCACCCACCCTCAGCTGCGGGTGCCCGTCGATCAGAGCATCCTGATCCACAGCGCCAAGATTGTGCGACAACGGCTTCAGATCAAAGTAGATTTTAGCCAAAGGCTGCGTGCCGTGATTGACCACGATCTGGTCAAAATGGCGTTCCTGCGCAAGGTCCAGATAGTCGCTGCCGATCACCGCGCGCAAAAGATTGCCGTCCTTTTCCACGGAACGCAGCCGGTACGTCACGGTAAAGGTCACCTTGCGCCGCTGCAGCGCACGCATGTAGGGCACGAGGTTCATCGCCATCACTTCGGGCGCAAAAGTGCGGTCCGGTGTCATCACCTCGACCGCGGCGCCACTTTCGGCCAGCACCTGCGCGGCCTGCAGGGCGGTGTGGTCGCCTGCGTCATCATAAAGGAGCACATTCGCTCCCGGTGCGACGTCCCCCGACAAGATATCCCAAGCGGAGACGACCAGATCATTGCCGCTTTCAAGAATTGCGGTGTCCGGCAGCCCGCCGGTCGCGATGATGACAACATCTGGCGAAAGCGATACGATATCATCGGGTTCTGCCAGTATATTGAAATGGAACGCCACCCCCCGCGCCGCGCATTGAGCCATGCGCCAATCGATGATCCCGATCATCTCGGCGCGCCGCTTTGTCCGTGCCGTGAGCCGCACCTGGCCGCCAGGCTCTGCCGCTGCTTCGAGCACGGTCACCCGGTGGCCACGTTCTGCCGCCACGCGCGCCGCCTCCAGCCCTGCGGGGCCTGCGCCGACGACCACCACATGCTTTTTTACTTCAGCGCGTGCAATCGCGTGGGGCATCGTCTCTTCGCGCCCCGTTGAGGGGTTGTGGATACAAAGCGCCATTCCTCCCTGATAAATCCTGTCCAGACAATAGGTTGCGCCGACACAAGGCCGTATGTCCGCCTCGCGTCCTTCACGGATTTTCTGCACGATATGCGGGTCGGCCATATGCGCCCGCGTCATTCCCACCATATCAAGCTGCCCCGAAGCCACCGCATACCGCGCCGTCGCCACATCTGGTATGCGCGAAGCATGGAAGGTGGGCAGCCCCACTTCGGCCCGCACGCGGCCCGCGAAGTCCAGATGCGGGGCGGACGCCATGCCTTGAATAGGGATCACATCGGTCATCGCGGGGTCGGTGTGGATGCGCCCCCGGATCACGTTCAGAAAGTCCACGAGCCCCGAGGCCTTGAACATCTGCCCGATGGCAATGCCCTCGTCGGCGCTGATGCCGCCCGGCTCCACCTCATCCGCCGTATAGCGCACGCCGAGCAGGAACGTCTCGCCCACGCGTTTGCGGCAGGCGGCCAGGACCTCCATCGCAAAGCGCGCGCGGTTTTCCAGCGGCCCGCCGTAGGGTCCCTCCAGCGCATTGGTAAACGGCGACATGAACTGGTCCATGAGGTGCCCGTAGCATTCAAACTCCACCCCATCGAGGCCCGCCGCCTGCATCCGCTCGCAGGCGTCGGCATAGTCGGCGATGATGCGGGTGATGTCCCAATCCTCGATCACCTTGGGAAAGGCCCGGTGGCTGGGCTCGCGAGCCGGACCCGCGGCCACCACCGGTAGCCAGTCGCCCTTGTCCCAGCGGGTGCGGCGGCCAAGGTGGGTCAGCTGAATCATCACCGCGGCCCCCGCTTCGTGGCAATCATCCGCAATGCGGCGCATCCAGCCCACGACCTCGTCCTTATAGGCCAGGATGTTGTTGAACACTGGCGGGCTGTCCTTGGACACTGCGGCAGAACCCGCCGTCATCGTCAGCGCCACGCCTGCCCGTGCCCGCTCGAGATGATAAAGCCGGTAGCGGTCTTTGGGCATGCCATCCTCGGGGTAGGCAGGCTCGTGGCTGGTGGTCATGATGCGGTTGCGCAGGGTCAGATGCTTCAGCTGGTAGGGCTGCAGGAGCGGGTCGTTCAACATGATGGCCTCCGGGGTGGGGGTAAGACTAGCCGGGTTGCGGCAGGGGTCAAACGCAAAATCGACAGGGGTGTCGATTTTGCATGGGGCCCGATTGCGCGGCTGGGGCTGGCGCCTTAGGGTCGGGCCATGGACCGCGCCTTGCCCCTTCCTCCCGACCCACCGCTGCCCGAGCGGGGTTGGCGCGGCACTGCGGATCTGTGGCTCGATGCCGCCTATCGACTGCTGGTCGAAGGCGGCGTGGATGCGGTCAAGGTGATGCTGCTGGCGCGACGGCTCGGCCTGTCGCGCACCAGCTTTTACTGGCATTTCGCGGATCGCGAGGCGCTGTTGGCCGGGTTGGTCGCGCGCTGGCAGGGCGGGAACACGGCGGCCCTGATGTCGCACGCCGCGGCGCCCGCGGCCACTATCACCGAAGCCGTGCTGAACCTATTTGACTGCTGGGTCCGCCCGGAGCTTTTTGACAGCCGTCTCGACTTTGCCATCCGCAATTGGGCGCTGACCGACCGCGCACTGGCCGAAACGCTGGCCGCCGAAGATGCGCGCCGCATTGCCGCGCTGGACGCGATGTTCCGTCGTTTCGGCTTTGATCCGACCGAGGCGGACACCCGGGCGCGCACCATCTATCTTACGCAAGTCGGCTACATTGCGATGCGGACGGAAGAAACGCTGGATGAGCGGCTGCAGCGCATCCCGGCCTATGCCCTGACGTTCACCGGCCGTGCCCCGCAAGCCGCCGAGATCGCGGCCTTTCGCGCCCGCCATCGGACCTCAGGTCAAGCGGGTCAACAGGGCTGACAGAGCGCGACGTTCGGCGGGCGTCAGGGGGGCCAGTGTCACTTCGCTGATCTTGAGGGCCGTCGTGCGGCGCGCGCTGAACAACGCGCGACCGGCAGGCGTCAGGGCCACGGTCAGGCGGCGGCGGTCGCCCTCATCCGGGGTCGTGATCACCAAACCCAGTCGCATCAGCCGCCCGACCACCCCCTTGATCGTCGCCTGATCCATCGCCGTAGCCCGCCCCAGGTGATTTTGCGACAGCGGCCCACGCTCGGCCAACCGGGCCAGCACCGCAAATTGCACCGTCGTCACCTCGGGGATCGCCGCAGAGAACAGCGCCAGGTGCCGCTGCGTCACCCGGCGCAGCAGGTAGCCGATCTGGTCGTCCAGCGCGTAGCCGTCACCCGTTTCCATGATTCGCAGGTACCCCGCAGCGCGCGCCCTGGCAAGCCTGTTGACAGCGGGCGAAGGCGGGATGCAGTCTGTTGGCATACACACAATTATCCCGAGCCGATGGCAGACTGTTTCCGCCCCACCTCCCTCGCCGAAGCGGTCGCCTTTCTGGGCGCCGTGCCAGTTGGGTTGCGTCCGCTTGCGGGGGGAACCGACCTATATCCCGGGGCCGGGCCGCTGCTTTCAGGGGCAGTCCTTGACCTGTCGCGGGTGGGGGAGGTGCAAGGCATCACGCACGGGGCAGGCGGCCTGCGGATCGGCGCTGCCACATGCTGGACCACCATTGCCGAGGCCGCACTGCCGCAAGGCTTGCGCGCGCTGCAACAGGCGTCGCGGCAGGTGGGCGGGCGGCAGATTCAAAATGCGGGGACGATCGGCGGCAACCTTTGCAACGCCTCGCCCGCGGCGGATGGAGTGCCGCCGTTGCTGGCCGTCGGGGCAGAGGTGGAGCTGGCCTCGTCCCGGGGCCTGCGCCGGATGCCGCTTGCAGATTTCCTGACCGGCCCGCGCCGGACGGCCCGGGCGCAGGATGAGTTGATGGTGGCCGTCCACGTCCCGGCAGAGGGCTTGGCGGGGCAGTCGGCGTTCCTGAAACTCGGGGCGCGGGCGTATCTCGTGATCTCGATCGCCATGGTGGCCGTGCGGATCGTGCCGGGCGTGGGGTCGGCAGGGCAGGTTGCCTTGGCCGTGGGCGCCTGTTCTGCCGTGGCGACGCGCCTGCCCCGGGCGGAGGCTGCGCTGGCGGGTCTTCAGCCGCATGCAATGGCGCAGGCTTTGCGGTCGGAAGATGTGGCGCCAGGCCTTTCCCCGATCGACGATATCCGCGCGACCGGCGCCTATCGCGCCAAGGCCGCGGTGGAACTGTTGCGCCGTGCGCTGGCCGAAGCTGCGGCCCTGTGCGAGGCTGCGGGATGATCACCCTGACCATCAACGGCGCGACGCATGAGGTCGAGGCCGCCCCCACCGCCCGCCTGTCGGACGTGCTGCGTGACGGGTTGGGGTTGAAGGGCACCAAGGTGGGCTGTGACGCGGGGGATTGCGGGGCCTGCACGGTGCGGGTCAATGGGCAGGCGATCTGCGCCTGCCTCATGCCCGCCGCCCGAGCCGAGGGCGCCCTGATCGAGACGGTGGAGGCCGAGACCCCCACCCTTGCCCGCCTGCGCGCGGCCTTTCTGCGCCACGGGGCCGCGCAATGCGGCATCTGCACGCCCGGCATGCTGATGACTGCGGCAGATCTTCTCGACCGCGTGGCGAGCCCCGCACTGGCCGAGGTGACCGATGCGCTCGGTGGCGTGCTGTGCCGGTGCACCGGGTATCGCAAGATCCTTGACGCCGTGGTGGCGGCAGGCTCCACCACATTTTCCGCCGTATCCCTCAGCCAGATACCCTCCTTGGAAGCAGGAGGAGGCTCGCCTGCAGAGGCTGGCGCTGAGGTGCTGCGCCGCTCGACAGATTTTTCCCTATTCGGGTTGGGGCCAGAATCGGAAACTTTCATGACGGACGTCCCTGCCGGGTCCGCAGTCGGCGCGCGGATCGTCCGGCTCGACGGCGCGGCCAAGGTCGCAGGCGACAGTTTTGGTGCGGATGAGGCGCCGGAGGGTGCATTGGTGGTCAAGGCCATAAGGTCCCCGCACCCGCATGCAGCCTTCAGCTTTGGCGACCTTCAGGCCTTTGCTTCGCGACCCGGAGTTGCGGGCGTATTTACTGCGGCTGACATCGGCGGCAGGAATGCGTTTTCCGTCATTCCCCCCTTTGCCGACCAACCTGCCATCGCGGCTTCTCCCGCCCGCTTTGCCGGGGAATGCGTCGCTGTTGTGGCCTTCGAGCCGGGAACGCCGACAGATCTCTCGGCTTTTCCCATAAGCTGGACCCCGCTGCCCGCCCTCCTCTCCTCTGCCACCGCCGAGGCTGACGGGGCCCCGCTTATCCACCCCGCCCGCCCCGGCAACCTTCTGGTCGAGGGCCGCGTGATCCGGGGCGACGCAGCCGCTGCCCTCGCAGCCTCGGCCCATGTCGTGGAAGGCCGCATGGAGACAGCCTTTGTCGAGCACGCCTATATCGAGCCCGAGGCCGGCGCCGCGTGGATGGAGGGTAGAACCCTGGTGATCCGCGCCTGCACTCAGGCCCCCGGGATGGACAGGGAGGATACCGCAGCGGTGCTCGGCCTTCCTGCTACCCGGGTCCGCATAATTCCATCGGCCGTGGGGGGCGGGTTCGGCTCGAAGCTCGACCTCAGTCTGCAGCCGCTGATCGGGCTTGTGACGCTGAAGACCGGGCGCCCCTGCCGGATGGTCTATTCCCGTGCCGAAAGCATGGCCTCCACCACCAAACGCCACCCGGCCGAGATGCGCGGGCGCATCGGCTGCGACGCCACGGGCCGCATCACCGGGATGGAGTTCGAGGGGCGCTTCAACACCGGAGCCTATTCCAGCTGGGGCCCCACGGTGGCCAACCGCGTGCCGGTTCATGTGAGCGGACCTTACCTGACCCCGAACATCGAAGCCCGGGCGCGCGCGGTCCATACCCATGGTCCGGTCTCGGGCGCCTTTCGCGGGTTTGGTGTGCCGCAAGGGGCGCTCTGGCAGGAAACGCTTTATGACCGGCTGGCCGAGGCGGCGGGACTGGACCGGCTCGAATTCCGCATCCTGAACGCACTTGGCGATGGCGATGCGACCGGCACTGGGCAGGTTCTGCAGGCCACGGGCATCGGCCCCTGCCTTGCGGCGCTGCGCCCGCACTGGCAGCGGGCGCTGGCCGAGGCGGAAGGAAAACCCGAACGCGGGGTCGGGATCGCTTCCTGCTGGTACGGGTGCGGCAACACGGCGCTTGCGAACCCCTCGACCATCCGCATCGGCATCTCTGCGCAGGCCGGGGTGGTGTTGCATCAGGGGGCAACCGACATCGGGCAGGGATCAAACACCGTCATCGCCCAGATCGCGGCGGATGCCCTTGGAGTGCCGGTCGGGGCGATCCGCCTGATCGGTCCGGATACCGGATTGACCCCCGATGCCGGGAAAAGCTCGGCCAGCCGCCAGACCTTTGTCACGGGCCGTGCAGCCCTTGCGGCAGGCCGGTCGCTGCGCGCAATGATCCTCCGGCTCGCGAACGCGGGGGAGGGCGCGGTGATTGCCGTCGACGGTGGCCGCCTTACCGTCACCGAATGCGCCCACCGCCGCGACATCCCGCTCGAAGGGCTGCCCCTCACCCCCTCCGGCCATGTGCTGGAGGCAGAGGAAACCTACGACCCGCCCACCAGTCCGCTCGATGCCGACGGCCAGGGAAAACCCTATGCGCTTTATGGCTACGGCGCGCAGATGGTGGAACTGGAGGTCGACTGCGCCCTTGGCACCCTTCGCCTGCTGAAGATCACCGCGGCCCACGACGTGGGGCGCGCGATCAACCCGACCCTCATCGAGGGGCAGATCGAGGGCGGAATAGCCCAGGGGATCGGCTTTGCACTGATGGAGGAATACCTTGCAGGCCGCACCGACAATCTGCACGACTACCTCATCCCCACAACCGGCGACGTGCCGCCGATCGAGAGCCTTCTGATCGAGGTGCCGGACCCCGAAGGCCCTTACGGTGCCAAAGGCCTCGGCGAGCATGTCCTGATCCCGACCGCCCCCGCGATCCTCAACGCCATCCGCCACGCCACCGGCGCCACCCTCACCCGCGTGCCGGTGTTGCCGCACCGTTTGATGACAGCGCTCGGGATCAGGCGATGACACTCTCCCTGACCGTTCAGCTTTGCACAAATATCCCCGGGGTGCGGGGGCGGGCCCCCGCGGCGATCCGGCAGGCGCGAGTTGTTCCATGACTGATTCTCCCGAAAAAATCCGCTGCGATGCCTGCCCGGTGATGTGCTACATCGCGCCGGGCCAGACGGGTGCCTGCGACCGCTATGCCAACGATGCAGGCCGCATCGTGCGCACCGACCCTGTCGTGGTGATGAGCCACACTGTTGAGGCGGGGGGGCGGGTGGTGCCTTTCGCCCTGCGCGACTGGGATGGCGATCCGATGCCGGCCGATGCCGTGATTACGGGCATCGGCTCGGGCACGACCTATCCCGACTACAAGCCCGCGCCCTTCATCGTCGCCTCGCGGCCTGCGGGGGTCGACATGGTGACCGTGGTCACCGAGGCGATCTTTTCCTATTGCGGGGTCAAGGCAAAGATCGACACCGACCGCTTCCTCGGCCCCGAAGGGGCGGTCGTGCGGGCAAGGGGCGAGGCGGTGGGGCATGTGACGACCGCCGAGTACGGCAGCCAGATGCTGAGCCTCGGGGGCGTGCATCATCTGACGGGCGGCTCGAAAGCCGAAGGCCGGGTGACGTGCGAGGCGATGCTCGCGCTGTGCAACGGCGAGGCGGTGACGCTGACCATCGACGGCGGGGCCGAGGTTGTGGTTCAGGCGGGCCGCGCGCCCATCGTGGATGGCCGGGCCGAACGGCGGATGCGGGTCGGTTGCGGGTCGGCCACCATCGGGATGTTTGCCAGCCAGTGGCAGGGTCTGGTCGACGAAGTTGTGGTGGTGGATGACCACATCACCGGTGTGGTGAGCGAGCATCAGGCCGGCCGGGTGATCGGCTGGCAACCCACGGGCATCCGGATCAAGGGACATCGAAGCACCCCCGGGCGTTATTTCCGGGTGTCGGAGCCGGGACTCGGCTGGGGCGGCACACGGCTCACCGATCCGCTGCAGATCCTGGGCGAGTGGAACCCGAAAAAGGGCGCGCGTCCGGGCCTGCGGCTTTTGATGGTCTCGACCACCGGCGAAGATTACGCCTATTTCGAGCTCGACGAGAAGCTGCAGCCCCGGGCGATGCCGCTGCCAGACGCCCTGCGGCCCACCGTGCGTCTGATCGACGAGAATTGCGAACCTTCGCGCTGCACGGTCCTGTTCATGGGCGGGGCGGGGGGGTCGTTGCGCGCCGGGGTCACGCGCAATCCGGTCCGTCTCACCCGCTCGGTGCAGGCGGGGGAGACGATCCTCACCGCCGGGGGAGCGGAATGCTATGTCTGGCCGGGGGGCGGGATCACCTTCATGGTCGATGTGACACGCCTGCCCGCGGGGGCCTTCGGTTCCGTGCCCACGCCCGCGCTGGTGGCACCTTTGGAGTTCACGCTGCCAAGGGCGCAATATCTTGCCCTGGGCGGCCATGGCGAGGCGATCCGGTCACTGGACGAGGTGGTGGCAGAGGGCGGCGAGTACCCGACCGGAGCGCGGATCGAGCGCTGGCCGGGGGACGCGGGATGACCGGCGCCGCCTCCTTTCCCGCGGCGATCAGGCGGAGCGGCAAAGCCGCAAGCCCAAAGGCGTCGCCTGCGCGGACACGCCGCTCGGCTCCGGTGGTGGATCGGACCACCCTCGGGAAGGACCGGATCAGGCGGACAGCGCCGGCGGCCTTTGGGCACGCTGCTCGCTTGCTCGTGGGGCGGCCCGGACTGGAAATGCAGGCCAGACCCCGTCTGCCATGCGGGCAAGAGCAAAGGGGAGGGGCCCGTCGCAGCACCGCGCCGCCGGTTTGGCCGGGATGGAGGGCATGAGCGGCGTTGTGGCAGCATGGTTGCCCGACGGGCGGCTGCATCTGCAGCACGGCCCGATCGACCTTGTCTGTCTGGCCGAAGGGCCGGGGGCGGCGGCTGCATTTGCGCGCGGGATGCGGCGGTTTGACGGGCTTTTGGAGACGCTGGTGGCGGAACTGCCGGCGCTGCGGCGTGTCGATAGTCCCGTTGAGGGCGACGTTGCGCGGGTGATGGCGCGGGCGGTCGCGCCGTTCCGGCCGGCCTTCATTACGCCGATGGCCGCGGTTGCGGGGGCGGTGGCCGACGCGGTGCTGGCGGCGATGGCAGGCCCGGGCCTTACCAGAGCGGCGGTGAACAACGGCGGCGACATAGCGGTGTTTTTGACGCAAGGAGCGCGGTTCGACACGGCGCTGGTGGTGCGCGGGCAGCAGGCGGGCCGGATTTCGCTGGTGGCAGGCTCAGGCGTTGGCGGGATTGCCACCAGCGGCTGGCGCGGTCGCAGCTGGTCTTTCGGGATCGCCGATGCGGTGACCGTTCTCGCGCGCTCGGCCGCGATGGCGGATGCGGCGGCAACGATGATCGCCAATGCGGTCGATTTGCCCGGGCACCCGTCCATCGGACGGACCCCTGCGCGCGCATTGCAGCATGACACGGATTTGGGCGACCGGGCCGTCACGACCTCGGTCGGCCCGCTTTCATCGGCTGAAATCGCTGCGGCGCTTGACCGGGGTGGGGCAGCTGCGGAACAGTATCGCAAGCGCGGTCTGATCCATTCGGCCGGGCTGATGTTGGGCGACCAGTCGCGTGTCAGTGGTGCCCTTCCCTTGTCGGAGTGCTTGAATGCCTGACTTTCCCTTGCGCAAGATGACGCTGCAGATTGAGGAGATCCATCACGACGGCGGCCCGGCGCCCGATCGGCCCCGGTTGCGGGGCGCGATCATGGCAGTGGTGGCCAACCCCTTTGTCGGGCGGCATGTGGCAGAGCTGCAGGGGGCGATGGAGGATCTGAAGCCTCTGGGCCTCGAGATGACCGACCGGCTGATCACCGCTTTGGGCGGGGTTGCAGGGATCGACGCCTATGGCAAGGGCGCGCTCACCGGGGCGGACGGCGAAGCGGAGCATGGCGCCCTGTGGCATGTGCCGGGCGGCTATGCGATGCGTGCGCGACTGGGAGAGAGCCGGGCCATCGTGCCTTCGGCGATGAAGCTGGGGGCAATGGGTGCGACGCTAGATGTGCCGCTTGGGCATATCAACGCAGCCTATGTACGCAGCCATTTCGATGCGATCACCGTGATGGTGCCGGATGGCCCGAAGGGGGGCGAGATCGTGCTGGTCCTGGCGATGGCCAAAGGCGGGCGCGTGCATTCCCGGATGGGGGGCTTGGAGGTCTGTCAGGTCAAGGGCGAGGATGGGTTGCGCTAGGGTGGCACAAGTTCCGGGACGCAGGCTTTTTCGACGGTCCCCGGGGTGCTGCCCCGGACAAGGGAATATTTTTGCCAGAATAAAACGGCGGGCAGCGGAGACCTCGTTCCTTAAGGGGCGCGGGTCAGGGATGGCGGCTGCGACGCTGCTGTTTCCCGGCGCGGGATTTGCCTGCGCCTTGCCGCCGTCGGTGATCCTGACGCTGCCGACGGGGCATTACATCCTCGGGGCGGCGGTCACGGTGGGGATGACGGCGGTGCTTGGGGCCCTGGCGCATCGCTTGCCTGCCTTTCACGCGGTGGAACTGTGGGAGCGGCGGGTCCTGGTACCTTTGGGGGTATCGTCATTCCTTGGGTTCCTGGTGTTTCTCGGGCTGGTGGGGGTCGGGCTCTGGGGAGCGACGGACCCGATGCACAACCTGATGACTCTGGTGTTCTGGACCGGGGTGTGGATTGCCGTCCCGCTCGGTTCGATGGTCTTTGGCAATTTGTGGCGCCCGATCAACCCGTGGACGGGGCCGGTGCGGGCGATGCGGGTGCTTTTGGGGTGGCGGGGGAGTGTGGGGCTCACCCGGTTTGCGCTATGGCCTGCGGTCTGCGGCTATGCCGGTTTCGTGTGGTTCCAGATGATGTCGCTTTCGCCCGACGATCCGGTCACGCTGGCGCGGGTGGCGGGGGTGTATTGGCTGGTGATCTTTGCCCTTGCGGTTGCCGAGGGCGACGAGTGGCTGAGCGAGGGCGAGTTTCTGACAGTGTTGTTCGGAATGATCGCCAGGGTGGCGCCGGTCTGGCTGGAAGTGCGCCATGGGCGGGCGCGGCTGATGGCGGGATGGCCGGGATCGCAGGTGCCGAGGCTGGCGCCGCTGTCCCTTTCGGCCATGGTCTTTGTGAGCCTTGCGCTGGCCGCCCTGACATTTGACGGGCTGGTCGAGACCTTCTGGTGGCAGGGGCTGATCGGGCAGAACCCGCTGGAGCCTGCGGGGAGATCGGCCGTGCAGGAGGTGAACACCGCGGGTTTTCTGGTCGTCTGGGCGCTGACGAGCACGATGCTGTGGGCAGGGATCGCCCTGGGGCAGTGGCTTGCGGGACGAACGCGAGTTGCGGCGGGGCCGGTGATGCTGTCGTTCCTTGCCATCGCGTCGGGCTATCACGCGGCGCATTATCTGGTGACGTTGCTCACTGCGGGGCAATACACGCTGGCGGCACTGAACGATCCGCTATTTCAGGGGGACAGCTGGCTGGGGCTGCCGCCGTTTTACGTCTCGTTCGGGTTTCTCACGGATCAGCGGGTGATGCCGCTGATCTACGGCGCGCAGTTTGCGGCGATTCTGGGGGCACATCTGTTGGCGGTGCTGCTTGTCCTGCGGCTGGCAGGTCCGGTTCGGGCATTGGCGCATCTGCCGCTGACGGGGTTGATGGTAGGATATACCGTGCTGGGGCTGTGGTTGTTGTCCACCGCGCGGACGGGATGAAATTCAATGGACCAAAAGCCCCGCAAAGGCGCAGGGTTGCAACCGAGGTGCTGCAAGAGACAGCGCCCCCAACAGAAGGAGAGTGACATGACCAAGGGTCTGATCGGACTGAACCCCAACCGGCGCGCGGTTCTGGGGGGGATCGGGGCGGGATTGCTTGCAACTGCGGCTGTTCCGCGCTTTGCCAGCGCGCAGGCGGCGCCCCTCAAGCTCGGGTTCCAGCTGCACCGAACCGGCATCGGCGCGTCCTACGGGCGGTGGTACGAGAGGACGGCCCAGGCGGCGCTGGCACGGGTCAACGCGGCGGGCGGGATCAACGGCCGTCCGGTCGAGATCGTGTTCGAGGATGACGCGACCGATCCGGCCCGTGGGGCGGAGCTGATGGACAAGTTCGTCAACCAGCACGGGGTGGAAGTGATCTTCGGGCCGCTGTTTTCCCATGTCGTCATCGGCACGGCACCGCGCGCTGCAGAGCTGAAGGTGCCCTACCTCGTCTGCTCGGAAGGCTACCACGTCGCATCGGGGATGCTGAACCGCTGGACGCTGCAGCCGGGCATCACCGATGTGAGAAGCCAGATCGCCTCGATGGCCCCCTGGGTTTCAGGCAACCTCGGCAAGAAGGTCACGATGATCTTCCCGGATTTCGCCTTTGGCCATGACCACCGCGATTTCTTTACCAAAGCGATGGCAGCTCAGGGCGGCGAAGTGATCGCGCAGATTGCCATTCCGCCGACCGAGACAAGCTTTACCCGCTATTTCCCGCAAATCCCCGCGGAAACCGAGGTGCTCTACCATGTCATGGTGGGCCCCGCCGTGCTGACTTTCGTAAAGGAGCTGGGTGAATTCTACGGCTCGGGTGCCAAGCCCGCCATCTTCGGCTTCATCGACAGTCTGGAGGCCGTCGATACCGCCTCGCCCGGCCTCGAATTCCTCGAGGGCACGCATTTCTGGGAGGCGCATAACCGGGTGAAGCCCGCCGACGCGGGTGAGCATGAGGCAGCCTACCGGGCTGCTGTGGGGGTGGATGACACCGGCGCCTCGGTGTCGGATGCGGCGGATGTGGCAACCTACAGCCACATGTTCAGCCCATGGGAGACGCTGTCGGTGATCAAGGCCGGGATGGAGGCTGCGGGCTATCAGGGCCCGGCAGACCGTCAGAAATTCGTCGAGGCCGTGGAGGCGATGACGGTCATGCCCTATTCGCTGGACCATCCGCAGGGGGACAAGACCTTCAACGGCAAGACCCATCAGGTCTTTGGCCACCAGAACATATCCGAGGTTCGGGGCGGCAAGCTGGTCCGCGTACACCAGACGTCGATCGAGGAAGGGCTTTATGAAGACGCTGTGGATTACACCACGATGAGCTTCTGAGGCACAGGGCGGGGGGCCATGGCCCTCCGCCCGTCAATCGCATGGCATTTGGTCCCTTTCTGCTGCTCGCCCTTTTGGAAGGGTTGGTTTCCGCCGCGGTGCTGGCGCTCATGGCGCTTGGCTTGAGCCTTGTGTTCGGGGTGATGCGGGTGGTGAACGTGGCGCATGGGCAGTTCTTCATGCTCGGCGCGGTGGTTGCGTGGTTCGTGGCGGGGGCGGTTCCTGGCGCCGCCTTTGGCTGGACACTGGCGCTGGTGGTGGCGCCACTGGTGGTGGCGGGCGTGGCGGCCCTGGCCGACCGGCTGGTGCTGAAGCGCCTCGGCTACGACCCGGAGGCCACCATCGTGGCCACCATCGGGCTTCTCTACATCCTCCAGCAGGCGGCGCTGAGCTTGTTTGGCCCTGATGCGCGGCCGGTACAGGCGCCGTTCGAATGGCGCATCCAGCTGCCGTGGTTCGGCTATTCCGGCTACAAGCTGTTCGTTGTGGCGGCGGCGGTCGTGATCCTGATTGCGGTCTGGCGGTTGATGACCCGCTCGCGCGCGGGGCTCGTCATGCGCGCGACGCAGGTGGACCGGGAAACCGCGCAGGCCTTTGGCATCAATGTGGATAGGGTCTATGCGCTGACTTTTGCGCTTGGGGCGGGCCTTGCGGCGGTGGCGGCTGTGCTGATCGTGCCGATTTCACAGGCACATTACCTGATGGGAGGGGACCCGCTCTTGTTGTCCTTCATCGTCGTCATAATCGGTGGCCTGGGTTCCTTGCGCGGCACGGTGGTGGCGGCGCTGGTGATCGGGCTTTCGGATGGCATGATCTCGATGTTCTTCTCGCCGACCCTCGCCAAGATCATTGCGACGCTCATGGTGGCGATGGTGCTGATCTGGCGCCCGCAGGGTCTGTTCGGGGCGCGGGCATGACCGGTGGCCTGACGGGGGAGCCGCGGATCTGGGCGCTGCATCTGGCGGTGCTGGCGTTGATTGCGGCGGCGCTGGCGGGTCTGCCGCTCTATCATTCCAACGTGCTGGCGCGGGTTCTGGTGCTTGCGGTGTTTGCGATGGGGTACAACCTGGCTTTTGGGTACACCGGCCTGCTGTCATTGGGGCATGCGCTGTTCTTTGCGGCCGGGATGTATGGTGCGGGGCTGGGCGCGAAGGTACTGGGCCTGCCAGCGGGGGCCGCACTCCTTGCCGGGGCGCTGGCCGGGGCGGCGCTTGCCGGGCTGGTCGGGCTTTTGGCGCTGCGTACGGCGGGCGTCAGCTTCATGATCGTGACTTTGATGTTCGCGCAGGCGGGGTATCTGACGCTGCTTTATTTCGGCGCGGTGACCGGGGGGGATGAGGGGTTCATCATCCCCGACACCTCGCGGGTCCTGATGGGGGCGCGCCTGTCCGAGGATGGTCCGCGCGCGGTGGCGGCCTTTGTGCTCTTTGCCACCGCGTTGCTTGCCTGCCTTGCGCTCATCCGCTCGCGCTTTGGCCGGGTGATGGTCGCGATGCGCGAGAATGAGGAAAGGAGCCGCATGCTGGGGTACGACCCATTTCGGGTGAAGCTTGGGGCGCTGACGCTCTCGGGCCTTTATGCGGGGGCGGCGGGGGCGGCGTATGGGGTGCTTTTCGGCTACGTGGGTGCAAATTTCGCAACGATCCAGTATTCGATCCTGCCGATGCTATATGTGCTTCTGGGCGGGGCAGGGGTGGTGCTCGGGCCGTTCCTCGGCGCGCTGATCATGTTTTACCTGATCGACATCGCCTCGGCCTATACCACGGCGCATCTGATGGTGGTGGGCGTGGCGCTGGTCGTGCTGGTGCTGTTCGCGCCGCGCGGGATCCTCGGGACGCTTCGCGACCGTGTCGTGAGGGGGCTGCCGTGACGGCGGTCCTGGAAGCGCGGGGGCTGAGGCGCCATTTCGGCGGCCTCAAGGCGGTCGACGGGGTCGATTTCGCGCTGCAGGCTGGCGAGATTCATGCCCTTATCGGCCCCAATGGCGCGGGTAAGACGACACTCGTCGGGCTCTTGTCAGGGCGCATCCGCCCCGATGCGGGGACGATCTGGCTCGCAGGGCAGGACGTGACCGTTTTGCCTGCCCACGTCCGGGTCGCGCGCGGCATCGGCTATACCTTCCAGATCACCTCGATCTATCCGCGCCTGTCGGTGTTCGACAACGTGGCGCTGGCGGCTCAGGGGCGTGGCCCCAAGGGGCGGACCGCTCTGGCTGCTGCCGTAGAGGCAACGCTTGCCCGCGTGGGGATGGAGGGGTTTCAGGGCGACCCGGCCGGCACGCTGTCTTATGGCCATCAGCGGTCGCTGGAACTGGCAATGGGACTGGCGCTGCGCCCTCGCGTGCTGATCCTTGATGAGCCGACGCAAGGCTTGGCCTCGGGCGAGATCGCGCGGTTCGGGGCGTTGGTGCGCGGGCTGGTGCCGGATGCCGCTGTCCTTTTGATCGAGCACAACATGGATGTGGTGATGGACCTTGCCCACCGGATCACCGTGCTGGCCACGGGGCAGGTGCTGGCCTGCGGCACCCCGGCCGAGGTGCAGGCCAATCCGGCGGTCCAGGCGGCCTATCTTGGCGGAGGCCCCGATGCTGAGGCTTGAGGGGGTCGAGGCGGGCTACGGTCCGGCAACTGTGCTGCGCGGGGTCAGCTTGCAGGCGGCGGCGGGCCAGATCACCTGCATTATGGGGCGCAACGGGGCGGGCAAGTCCACGTTGATGAAATGCATCATGGGCCTTGTGCCCGCGCGGTCAGGCAGCATCTTCCTTGGCACTACGCGCCTTGACGGGATGCCTGCGCACCGCGTGCCTTATCAGGGGGTGGCCTATGTCCCGCAAGGCCGCCGCCTGTTCGGCCCGATGACGGTGGCAGAGAATCTGGACGTGGGCCTTCTGGCCCGCCACGGCGATCCTGCCTTGCGCGCGCGGGTCCTGTCCCTGTTTCCCCGGGTGCAAGAGCGGCTCTCCCAACCCTCAGCCACGCTTTCGGGGGGTGAGCAGCAGATGCTTGCCATCGCCCGCGCCTTGTGCCTTGCGCCGCAGGTGATCCTGCTCGACGAGCCGACCGAGGGGCTGCAACCCTCAATGGTGCAGGCGATCCGCGCGGTGATGCTGACCCTGCGCGCCGAAGGTGTCGCGGTCGTGTTGGTGGAACAAAGGGTGGAGGCGGTGCTGGGCATTGCCGACCATGTCGCCTTCATGGCGCATGGCCGGGTGGAAGACGTGTTGCCGGTGCCGGGGCTGACCGCTGCGGCGCCGCAGTTCAAGACGTATGTGGGGGTCTGAATGGAAGGACTTGTGGCTGGGGTCGATGTGGGAGGGACCTTCACCGACCTCGTGATCTTCGACCCTGCAAGCGGGGCCGTGCGGCTGGCAAAGGTGCCGACGAGCCTGCCCAATCAGGCCAACGGCGTGCTTGCGGCCTTTGCCGAGGCGGGGGTGGCGCTGTCGGGGATTGACCTGATCGTGCATGGCACCACGACCACCACCAACGCCGTGCTGGAACGCACCCTCAGCCGGACGGGGATGATCACCACCATGGGATTTCGCGACGTGCTGGAACTGGGCCGCCGCACGCGGCCGCAGGCCTATGGCATGCATGGCCGCTTTGTCCCCGTTATCCCGCGCGATCTGCGCCGCGAGGTGCCCGAGCGGATGGAGGCGCGGGGCCGGGTCCTGACCCCCCTGGACGAGGATGCCGTCCGGCGCGAGGTGGCAGCGCTGCTGGAGGCGGGTTGCGAGAGTCTGGTGATCCACTTCCTGCACTCCTACGCCAACCCTGCGCATGAGTTGCGCGCGGCAGAAATTGCCGCCGGGGTCTGGCCAAACGCCTACATCACCTGCGGCCATGCGCTGCTCTCTGAAAGCCGGGAGTATGAACGGGGGGTGACCGCGGCGGTGAACGCCTCGGTCCAGCCTTTGCTCGAACGTTATGTTGCCCGGTTGGCGGCGGAGCTTGCGACGCGGGGCTATGCCCATGACCTTCTGGT